>Ga0315339_1001491_pt1 | contig 20572 bp, 16 predicted proteins | sample ASW17metaG_FD_204514 | JGI IMG/M metagenome (GOLD analysis project Ga0315339, IMG submission 204514) | Ammonia-oxidizing marine archaeal communities from Pacific Ocean, United States - ASW #17 | ecosystem: Environmental > Aquatic > Marine > Oceanic | place: USA: California | collected 2016-12-05
TGGTCAAAAAACTCCGAGCTTTGAGGGCTTACCCACAACAGAAAATTTTAAATCAGACAGCACGTATCTTGCGAAGATTAAACCTGAGATTTTAGTTACAGCTAACTTTGCCACTGAAGATGGAGAAGATATCACTCCCAAGGAATGCCATTGCGACGAAGGTGGAGGGCTTATGTTTTCTGAAAGCGACAATTGGGAATATGATGGTGAAGCCGAGATTGATGATGACTCAATTTGGACTACGGGTGGAACCACTTACTACGACGACGACAGTGACCACGAGGACGACAGTGACCACGACGACGACTAATCCGATACTATTCTAGATAAATACTCACTAATATCCATGTTTTCTCCTGCAAAGGAGTTTTGAAGTAATAAATATAAAAAAGCGGGCAACCTAGAGATAGGCGGCCCGCTTTTTTAATGCCTTAAATTATAGCTCTTAAAAATGAACATCTATGTTGACTAACCACTGGTCGACTTCCAGTGGCGGTAATGCATCAAGCCATGAGTTTATTGATTGAAGATGTTCCTCATCTATGGCGTGCTCAAGTATCGTGTCCCCGTGAAGGTCAAACAGGTATTCCTCCATCTTATCATTCATATTTAACTTTAATTCACTTATCATTTTTCACCTCCGCCGCATACAAGGTAATCGGATAAAGGGATAAGAATGGGCATTGTCCTTGCGAAGTGTATCGCTTGTTTGTCTAGATAAATTTTGGTGATTTATTTGATGAGTATATAAGTTTGCATGCTTATTCTTTATAAATTAGGAGTTGCAAATGGGTTTACTAAAATGGCTTCAGAAAAAAGGTAATACTGGAAGTATAGCAAGATGGGCGTTTAAATATTACGAAATGACAAAGTCCCTAAATCCTCATTTAACCGAAGTAGATAGTAAGTATAAAACATCTAAATATCCTTTAAGAAAAAACTAGCGCATATCTAATAGAGTTACGAATAAGCCCCTTTTCCCCTTACCATTTTTATACCCTCTTAACATTTCGATGATAAACGCATTCTGTATGAGGCATGTGAATCGTTCGCAAGAGACCTAACGCATGTATACCCCGATCTGGATTAAGATACCGGTAGGTAAATTTTGGATGGGTAGTGATCCAGCGGGTGATGTCGTACCTTACGAGAACGAAATCCCGAGACATCGGGTGCATGTCGATGCATTTCAGCTCGCACGTACGCACGTAACGAATGCTCAATACGCAGAATTCGTCAGAAAATCTGGTTATCAACCGCCTGGGCATTGGCTGAATGGAAAAATCCCTGAGGGCCTATCCGACCATCCGGTCACCTATGTTGACTGGCACGATGCTCTGGCATTTTGTCAGTGGGCGGGTGTGCGACTGCCAACTGAAGCCGAATGGGAGAAGGCTGCGCGCAGCGACGATGCGCGGCTCTGGCCCTGGGGCAATCATCCACCCGATGCTCACCGCTGCAATTTTGCTAAACATATCTTTACAACCAGCCCGGTACACACCTTTCTCCAGAGCGCCAGTCCGTATGGTGCTTTGGACATGGCCGGCAATGTCTGGGAATGGACAAGCAGCCTTTCCCGCGCGTATCCATACAATAAGAATGACGGTCGAGAAAATCCAGCAGTGGGTGAATCACGAATTGTACGTGGTGGATCCTACACGCATGACGCACGCAATATTCGTGCTGCTGATCGGCACTCTTTTGTGCCTGGCACGAGAGGAGTATATCTCGGTTTTCGCATTGCTCGCACGAGTCCTTCGAGAACCACGTGCATAACTTTTGAGTGGGTCAATATTCCTTCTGGCGAATTTCAGATGGGCAACGATCCGCGTGTCTTTCAAGATCTGGCATTACCCAATGAATGCCCGTATCACGAGATTTCGTTAAAGGAATTTTGTATTGCTGAGACACCGGTCACCAACGCGGAATATGAAATATTTGTGCGCGCTACCAATCATTTAGTCCCTGCTCATTGGATCGAAGGCGACATTCCCCGAGGAAAAGAAAATCATCCCGTGACGAATGTATCCTGGGACAGCGCTCAGGATTTTTGTGAATGGGCAAGTGTACGTTTGTTGACCGAAGCGGAGTGGGAAATGGCAGCACGAGGTCCAGGATCAGGAAACGCGCGTGTTTATCCATGGGGCGACGAAATACCGCAAGAACCATGCGCAAATTATGCACGGGATGTAAAAACACAATCAACAACACCTGTCGATCAATTCCCCGGTGGCGCAAGTCCGTACGGTGTATACGACATGGCAGGGAATGTGTGGGAGTGGACGAGCAGTGTGTTAGCGGATTATCCGTACTGCATCGATGATGGGCGCGAGGATTTAACGTCGCCCGCACACCGGGTATTGCGTGGGGGCTCGTTTTACAGTCCGAGTGAAAGTTATATACGTTGTGCAGCGCGCAGTTCGAGTTATCCACAGCGCCGCCGCGATCATATCGGATTTCGAATTGCAAAGAAGTAGCCAACACAGATGAAGGAGAAGGGGGGAGCGCTGACGCGCGTGTAAAGTTTTATGTTAGAGGTATCGATATCGGGTTGGAAGATGTCACCTCCACCGCATACAGGGTAATGGATCTTTTGTCAGCTGGGCGTGAATCAGCATGGCAAAAAATGAAGGACAAAATCATGACTTTACTTGATGAAAAACCAAATGGAGAAATAAAAAAGGGAGACTTATCCAGAAAACGTTTAACACGTTCTGCACAAGAGGGTGATGAAGTTTTAAAAAGGATGGAAGATGAAGGAATCTTGATAAGCGGGGAAGAAAGGACAGAAGGTGGGGGACCTGTTACTAGATTATATACACGTGTAAAACGTGCATAACGTGCGAAACGTTAACTATAAAATGAATTATTTTATATACCCCTGTGCGAAACGTGACAACCGTCCGGATCGATAGACCTTTTAACTACTGAAGGTATCCTTTCAGTCTCATCCAATCGATATTTCTTTGACGCTTAGGATTTTTATCCGGATTGGACAACCATTCCGGATGGTACTCGGGACCCGGGTTGGGAAAGGTGTCCTTGGCACGCCTATTCCGGTTTTTATTTCCGTTTTCTATCACTTCAGATACTGCTTTTTCTTCTTCGGGAAAAACAGGATCCTTAATAAACATATTTGAAATAAAGCGCCGGTCAAATTTACCCCCGGTACTGGCATGCCATATGCGAAAATTAAAGACAATGATATCACCTGGAGTTACACTGCAGATTTGTGAGGGGACATCTTTAATTTCGAGTCCGCACTCAATAAGATAGGGACTGCTCGGTAGGGGTCTATTACCAAAATCGGCTAGCATACCGATCTCATGCAGTTCGTCATGATAGGGGTTTACATGTGATCCGGGAATGACACGCAAGGCACCATTATCACCATTGAGTGGCTCTAAATAAATGACAACTTTGATGCCGTGCAGATGAAAATGGTCGGAGTCGGGATGCCAAGGGGTATCTTCTATAAAGCTGGTGGCATTAGTGGAAACACCGTATACCTCATCGTCAAATAATGCCTCTGGAATCTCGTATATTCGCGGATCTTCCAATAGGGAGCCAGTAAAAGGCGTACCCGGACCTAAATTAGGCCAGCTGCAGTGAATCGGCTTCCCTCCATTTGCTTTCGCACGAAAGGTCGTCTCTAATTTGGCATCAAACTCTTCGTTTAGTTTATCAATGTCGTATGCACTGAGAACATTCCTCAGAATGAGGCACCCGAATGTGTGGTATTGATCGATCTGTTTCTGTGTCAACATGGATATTCTTCCTATACTAATCTAATAAAAAGTATAGGCTCTAAGCTGCAACCTTAGCAATTAATCCCCATTTTTGCAACCACTTTATCCAGCGCGCACGAACCAAGCTATTGTTGGGATTAGAAAGCCAGAATTCCCAATAGGTTCTGTGAATCGTAAATTTATTTTTTCCCTGTCTTCTATCGCACTTTTTAAAAATTTCTGTAGTACCTTAGTTTCATCAGGACTTTTTGGTTCTTGTAATACTTTAAAGTTACCATCCCGCCACTGTGTTCCACTCTATTACTTTACACCTAAAACATAAAACGCACGTTCGCTTTTTAACGCGTTCCCCCTTCCAATCTTATCCGAGGGTCGAGCCAAAGGAGGAGGAGGTCGCTGACGAGGGTACCGAGGACACCGAAGAGGCTGAGGACCATAAGCATCGATCCGGCGAGGTACATATCCTGGGTCATGAGGGCTTCGAGCATCATGGGGCCGACGGTGGGCAGACTTAAGACCATGGCGATGATGGCCCCGCCGGAAACAAGTTGTGGGAATAGAGCGCCAATGCCGGAAATAAAGGGATTAAGCGCGATGCGCACGGGATATTTCACAAGCAGTTTAAACGGTCTTACCCCTTTAGCCAGTGCGGTAATAACATAGGGTTTCCTCAATTCATCGAGCAGGTTACCGCGCATTACCCGGATCATACTCGCGGTACCAGTAACTCCGAGAACGACAACCGGGATCCAGATGTGTTGCAAGAGGTCGGCGATTTTGCCCCAGGTCCATTCGGGTTGACTGGCATACTCGGGTGAAAACAACCCGGTCATGCTTATGCCGAAATAAACATTGCACCAGTACATCATTAAGAGAGCGAGGAGAAAGCCTGGGACGCACATCCCGATGAAGCCGAGGAGGGAAAAAAAGTAATCGCCGATCGAGTACTGTCGGACGGCAGAGTAGACGCCAATAGGTAAGGCGACGGCCCAGGTAAACAAAACAGATCCCAGAGAAATTAAAAAAGTGAGCAGGATGCGGTCACCAACGACATCGTTCACCGGTGTTCGGCTTTGCATGGAAAAACCCATGTGACCCTGGAGCAAGCCCTGGTCTTCAGATTTAAATGAAAGAAACCAGGGAAGGCCAAGCCAATGAAGGTACTGGGTGACTATTGGTTTATCGAGAGGGAAAATCTCGCGTAGCTGCTCCGCTTCAATCATCGTAGTGCGGTTGTTCGTCAACTCCGCCTGTAAAATTTTCAAATCTACATAATTACCGGGAGGCAATTGAATGATGGTAAAAGCTATGATTGATATAACGAGTAAGGTGGGTACCATTATGAGGAAGCGTCGTCCCACATAGGGATGCTTGAATCCAACGAGAATCATCCCCACTGCTAAGATACCCAGTATAAGATGACGGACGAGCCGACTGATAGAGGTACCCGATCTTGTATTGAGAGTGACTTCATCGAGAGCACTGGGTTGGTGGGTAATATCCGTCATTTCGCGTTTTATTTGTGCGATTGTTCCCGGTGAATCGTTTGGATTTTCAAAATAGTAAGCTTCATGACCGCCGCTGGAAATGCTCCTATAAATGGCCCCGTAAAGCGCATTATGGGGCACGTTTTTAAAATCTTTTTTCACGATCACCACCCAGGGTTGACCAATGGTGATATTTATATTCCATAAATTTTCAGCGGCGATATCCTGAATTTCATGGTAGATGTCTCTCTGTTCTTCGAGAGTAAAAGCGCTGTAAGCAGCGTCGAGCAGTTGCATTGATTGCCTCAGGGGATGATCGATGGGAGGTTCGATGCTACCGGTTTTTGTCGCATTGGGATTTCCATATAAACCCCCGTTTACATACCACGCGTCAAAACCGGCAGCGGCGACAGAACCGGGTGCATAGCGAGAATGTGATACCAAGGGATTAAATTCCCCTTCATTTCCAGAGATGGTGAAATCGTATATGCGAGCGGCATTTTCGACGACGTAGAGGCTATAGGAGCGGAATCTCTCAATCGTGTTAAGACCGACCTTTTTCCAATCTTCAGCGACAAAAGGTCCGGGACCTTCGCTATAGTTAGGGATGATATCCAAATACCAAACCATGCGGGTGCCATCGTTGAAGGTGCGATAGCCTTCGGCATCGCGTCCGGTGAGTCCCAGTTCGTCAAGCAGCTCGTTAGCGCGATCGGGGTCGTGCTCGACGTAACTGTACCTGAGTTTTTCATGGTAAAAAATAGATTCTTTGCCCGGAGAACTTTGGGCCGGTTCTCCGATTCCATAGTAGACTGCATCGATAATTTGCTGACGATTAATAGCGAGCGACAGTGCCTGGCGAAAGCGTTTATCGTTAAGTAATTCCCATTTCTTTTGGGTGGATGGGTCATGAGGGTCTACATAACGATTGAGATTCGGGTAGAGACCCCACTTCGTAATGCCTGACGGGTACCAATGATAGAGATCATAACCCCCCGCTTCGCGTTGCGACATAAATAAGGTGTAATATAAAAAATAGATATTAAAGGTTTGCATGGTTATGGCGCCATTTGACGCGGCAATCGGAACCAGATTTGCTGTTTTCACGTCGATCATAAAACGGTCTACATAGGGCAGTTGATTGCCCTCGGTATCGACTGCCCAGTAATAGGGATTGCGGACAAAGGCCTGGGGTGGATTGGGCTTGTAGGTACGATAGATCCAGGGCCAGATGCGGGGATGGTCCGGGTTGTTAGTTAGTTTCTTAGCAGCGTAAAGAGCGCGTCTCGTAGGGATTTTATCGGCTTTCATCGCAGCCTCGATCAGAGCATCGTCGCCCAGCTCAGGATGATATTTTTCGAGGTAGTGTCGGGGTGCAAATATCTCGGTTGTAGAAGCCAATCGTTCAAGTAGTAACCCATGAGGATGAGGGAATACAAACTTCACGGTATGAAGGTCGATTTTTAAAATTTCTCCCGCTTCTCCCTTAAGCTTCATCCAGGAAGGGGTAGCATCAGATTCCTGTTTCACTTCTTTTTCCCACCAGTAGAGAAGATCGTCTGCGGTAAATGGGTGCCCGTCCGACCACTTCATGCCCTTGCGCAGAAAGAAGGTCCATTCTTTTTTGTCGGCGGAAATTTCCCAACATTTGGCGATGTGGGGAACGATGGGATTGCCCATTGGTGACCATCGCACGAGCGTCGTGCCTGACATCCACCATCCTTGAATATCCAAAACGCTTTGGGGACTGTTCGTGACCAGGTGCCAGGTGCCACCGTAATTACCGAGTCCATCGCTTCCCATAATGACCACCGGTTCAGGTCCCACGCGTTCCTTGACCGGTGGCAGTTTCCCCTCTTCAACCAGTTCGGTGAGGATGGGCGACTCCCCTTTAGGGTACCACTGTCCGGATTCACCCTCGCTGTAATCGACATCGTGCTGTACTTGGTATAAGTCTTCTTCGCTGAAACTGATGTCTCTCAATTCCTCCGTTTCTTCGATCAATTTCGGACTGTAGACAATAGGTTCTCGTTCGAGCTCCGGCTTCATCACCGCACCCCAAAAATAAGTAATGAAAAAGATGCAGCAGCCGGTTAATACGAGGAACCCACTATATTTGAGGATTTTAGACATTTCAACCCAGATATACTATTATCAACAATGAAAAGCTCGCTGCCTTTAGATTCGCTTTTCATTATAACCCTTCAGACATTATTAATAATCAATTACACTCAATATATTGGTCAGCGACAATAATGCTTATACAAGATTATAAAGCCACTTTTTTTTGAGCGAGAATTCGGTGGACTAAAGATATACTTATAGGATGGGTTTATGTGTTCACGAACAGGATTACTATTGAATCCCATCGGGGAGAAAAATCCCTCCGCCGCATACAGGGTAATGGATATATTAGACGACGTTCCACTGTTATGATTACCCCCTTGCCTTGGTTCATGTACATGATTTGTGATTTAAGAAGAAACAACCTTCAACGATGGCTCTTATCAATTTAACGGTTTTAGAAATCTCAAGGTTTCTTCATTTCTTTGCAAGCGCTCCATTGCCGTTGCGGCCCAGATCACGGTTGCCTGACCATGAAAGTCACCTACCTCATTCTGAGAGGGATAATCATCCTTCGGGAATTCACCATGCTTGGCATGATAATCCATGGACTCACCAATCAGCTTAACATGACCTGAACTGATATTCCTTACAAGGCCTTGTGCGTCTACATAGTCGGTAAGCGCAAGCCAGGCGCGCTTGGCAACGTCCCTGTAGGTCTTTTCGGGCAACCAACCTTGCTCAATACCAATTGCTAGCGCAAAGGTAATTATTCCGGTACCCGATGACTCAAGAAATAAATAGGGATTATCGATTACCTGGTGCCACATTCCTGTTTCGTCCTGGTGTTTTATCAATGCGTCAATCTGTTTTCGATAGACACCCATGAGTGCATCTCGCTTTGGGTGATCTTCGGGAAGAGCGAGCAGCATTTCAGTCATCCCGCCAAGACACCAACCGTTGCCTCTTCCCCAGGGTATCGGTCTACTCTCGTCATAGATAAAGAGCCCATTCGGCTGTTGAAGCTTCTCCGCATAGGCGAGGATAAACATCGCGCCGCGGTTTGCATACTTGATGTCGTCCGTAGCTTTGTAAGCCTGGGCCTGTAAAGAACCGACCATGTAGGGATCATCTGCGGTAAATCTGGTATATATTGTTAAACCGTCGGAACGCGGGTTTTCCCACTCGTCGTCGGCGAGTAACTTTGCAATCGCCAGGTACTTTTTATCCTTCGTCTGGCGATAGAGCTCAAAAGGCACAATTCCAAACAAGTTGTTATCCACGTGGCCTGTGCGGGGGCTCTTATCACCCATCAGGAAAGGTTCATAGTTCACGATGACGCGATTGCGCAGGTCAGTGTCATTGGTGGCATCGGAAAATATAAGTGCACCATAATAGGAACAAGCCGCCGCATAGACATACCTCAGTTCACGACTGACGACATTACTTGCTATCTTGTACCCCACCTCACCAGGTGATTTGTCAACTGGCCATTCTCCTTGCATTACTTCTCTACTCATGGGTATTAAATTTAACCACGAATGAACACAAATAAACACAAAAATATTATATTGTAAGAAAAAGAGTGAACCACGGCGCCGCGGTCGTCATCGCAGTTTTTGGATCAACGACGCCAGGGTTTGAGACTTTGATTAGTCAGAATAACTTTAAGTCTGACCATACTGCTCAGCCCACACTAAGCATTGATGCTACCTTTGCTAATGAGGATGGAGATGCCATCACTGTTACTACTGAAGAGCTGACCATTGAGTGACGCCTAAAGGGGTAAGAATGGGCATTGTCCTTGCGAAGTGTATCGCTTGTTTTTCTAGATAAATTTTGGTTATTTATTTGATGTTTTTAATATAATGAAATAAGTGAATTTAAGTTAAATATGAATGATAAGATGGAGGAATACCTGTTTGACCTTCACGGGTACACGGTACTTGAGCACGCCATAGATAAGGAACATCTTCAATCAATAAACTCATGGCTTGATGCCTTACCGCCACTGGAAGCCGACCAGTGGTTTGGCAACATAGATGTTCATACTTATGGGGTTACGGATGGAATTAATCTTCAGAATATTATTGAAGGAGGAGAAATATTTGAGAGGTTAATTGATCATCCTGCTTGGATCGGGCGTGTATATCATTACATTGGTAAAAACCATCAACCATTTATAAATGAATCATTCATCAATCTGAGAGGTCCAGGAGGCTATATAGGCGTACATGGAGGTGGCGATAACCCTTTTATTACAACAGGAAGTGGCCGAAAACGTGGAGAGTGGTGCTGTGGTACGCTAACTTTGATGGTAGCCTTAAATGATGTTGAGGTAGGAGATGGTGCGACAATCATTGTTCCTGGCAGCCATAAGTCAGATATCCAACATCCAGCACAGGCCGAACATGGTAAAAAATGGCTTAAAGATGCTACCCCGATGAAAGTAGACGAAGGCAGTCTGACGAAAGGGCATTCTATTGAAGGAGGCATTGAAATACATTTAAAAACTGGAGATGGTATTTTATTTAACGATTCTTTATGTCATGGATCTGGAGAAAGAACGAATCCCGGTGAACGGCGAATGATTATCTTCCGCTATATGCCGTCGGAAATGGCCCACCGATTTCGTTACGATCCATCTCAAGAGCTAATCTCACGTTTAACAGCAGAACGCAGGGCGATAATTCAGCCAGTAATCCCACGCCGTCGCCCATTATAGGGTGAACTCTATTAATAAATAATAATTTTTAATGAGGGTAGTTTAACCGTAATATATCATGGCAGGGAAGTTCCCTATATTGGTCTATCACCGTGTGCATCCTGATGATGACATTACTGAACCTAACGATGGTGGACGCACTGATCTCTCTCTTTAAACAACAAATGAATTATTTGAAGAAAGAGGGATTTCAGACTGTCACCCATAAAGAAATTGAATCCTGGCTCTCTAATGCAGATGATCTGGATCACTGTATTGGATTGCCTCTTCAATGGGTATCCTAGATATACCCCAGCCCATCAAACCCCCTCATTTTTCACCTCCGCCGCATACAGGGTAATGGATATATTAGAGCCGTTCCACTGTTTATGATTACCCCCCCTGTTTTACACATTGTGTGCAGTTACAGACACCCACGATTGCATTAATACCGGTAATTAAACTAGCTCTTCGTTAGAATATAGATGACTCCGAAAACAATAGAATATATAACCACCCTATACCAAAGAAACCGTGATAATTACCATGGTTTAGCCTTCTTCATCTCTCTGTCATCTTCTTTCACCATCCAGCAAGAAAATCCCAAAACCAGTGAGCAACACACACACCAATAAATAAACCGATCATCATCCCTTGAAAAAATGTGATGCGCGATTCCCTCATATACGCGGGGTGATCTTTAATATTGTAATCCCCTGCTTTTATTCTAACCGCGATGGTTTCTAGTCGTTCTTTCATCTCTCTGTCATCTTCTTCAGCCATACGCTTATCTTGTTAGATCAGATGAGTGACGTCGATCTCATATTGAAGCGTAAATGCCTCTAGAAATCGTTTTGATTAGAAGGTGATTATAGAATGATACCTTAGCCCATCAACCTCCCGTATTTTTCACCTCCGTCGTGTACAGGGTAATGGATATATTAGACGCTGTTCCACTGTTTATGATTACCCCCCCCTACCTTGGTTGTGGGAAGTTCTCTTGGCTTTCGTGTTTTAGCTTTTTTGTCTTTAAGTAAGTCTCACAAATTAATGTTTGTCTTCTATCATATGAGAGGTTGGCGATAGATGATTTTCCTATAGCTTCTGACACCAAAATTGGTACATACCTACGAAAAAGTCAGGGTTACTTTCCTCGAACTGATGCCACAATGCCAAGTCACAGATATCCGATCCTTTGCTATGAAATCCCTTGAATCGGGAGGCGATATCATCATTTTCAAATCCACAGAATTTGAGTCCTAATTTACTAAGACAGTCTTGAATCTGAAGGAGAGTAAAACGACGCTCTTGCACATGAAATACTAAATCCCTAAATTCACTCAAAGAAAAATAATCTGGAAAGCTAATAAATGGTTCATGATCCTTGTATTCAGACATACTTAGCGATTCTCTGAAATTCCTGATTTGAGCTGCAGATGCTCCTATCCCAAGCGATGCTATTTTTTCTCGAGTTTTTATAACCTGTCCTCTTGCTAACTCGCTATATAAACCTACCTTCATCAAGCCACCGGGCTTCAATAATCCCGTGAGAACTTTCCATCCAGCCATCGGTTCACCCATATGATGAAGAACACCGGAACTTTCAATAATATCAAATTCTCTGCCTAGTTGATGGAGATTCAAAATATCTGCTTGCAAATACTCTAGATTGCTAACACCCAGCTCATTAGTTTTCCTCTGAGCGTAAGCTAGACTTGCAAGACTTAAATCCACCGCGGTGACTTGGCAACCAGAAAAGCGAGAGGCGGTTTCTATAGAATGCTGTCCCGTACCACAACCAGCAATGAGTATAGCCGGAGCAGTTACGTTTTTAATACTTTCGGAGTGGAGATGAAGATTAACGTCATTACAAACTGCAGCGATTGATTTTGCCTTTATGGGAATTGCTAGTTTCACCCATCGTGGATATGGATTCTCTTCGTACTGCTCCCTAACTTTAAGAGAGACATCGTCTGATATTTTTCCCAACACAGAAATGTGTTGCTCTATCTTTTTCTCGGCAAGTGGCTCTTCAATCAGTCGCGCCTTTACCTCTCCTAAATGATCGAGCACCTCTAGCTTTTGACACCAATCGTATTGGTGTAGCGGACGATAAGAAGCGAGACACAAAACCTTTATGACTTCTGGCTGCTCTGATTGCGCAACAGTTTGCGTAATCAGAGCTTCCAATTCTTCAACCAACTGAGTCTCTTCGTTACTTTCAACGTAAACATATTCATTAGTAAAACAATGGAGACAAAGCGAAGATAAAAAATAGATGAGTTTTGGTGATGCCTCGATCTTATCGAGATTGGTGAGATGGAAACTTCGCATCGCCACAAAGAGCCTCTCAAACTCAAGATCTGGAAGCGGGCATAAACGCATCAGGTGATGAAGAAGCGTAAGTTTGTCTAGAGCGGCGATTGTGGACGCGGCCTCTTTGAGACTCAAAACAATATTTCTCTCAGGCAGCAAATCTTTGATCAGAGGATCATGCTTTAAGAGACTTAAAATACTGCCAGCCACTCCCTTAGGGCGCGTCAAATTTCCAGTCGTGAGTATATTCGTCAATATGGGATATAACTGAGGATTTGATGAAGTGTAACTTAACTTTTTAATGACTACGATGAGATTCAGATAGGCTTCAGTGAAATCTGGTTTTAAATTTATCGCTTGAATATACGAAGGGTATGCTTCTTCTAATCTGCCCACTTCTTTAAGCGTGACACCCAAGTTGCTGTGGGCTTCGGCTAAGTCAGGTTTCAACGCTATTGCTTGTCTATACCTTGCTTCAGCCTCGTCTAATCTGTTTAGTTCTCGCAGCGTGGCACCTAAATTGTTGTGGGCTTCAGCATAGTCAGGTTTCAACGCTATCGCTTGCGTGTAGCTTGCTTCAGCCTCGCTTAATCTACCTAGCTCTTTAAGCGTGTTACCTAAGTTGTTGTGGGCTTTAGAATAGTCAGGCTTCAACGCTATCGCTTGCGTGTAGCTTGCTTCAGCCTCGCATAATCTACCTAGCTCTTCAAGCGTGTTACCTAAGTTATAGTGCGCTTCGGCATCTTGGGGTGCTAATTGCGTCGAAGTTTGCATAGCAGTCAATGACTCAGTTGTTCTACCAGTTTGTCTGAGCACAGTGCCAAGTACTTTCCAAGAAAATGGGTGGCTGGGATATATCTGGGTAAGGGATATAGCCAGCTTTTCAGCATCACTAAGTCGTCCGTTTTGGTAGCACTCCAATAGACTGCTGAGTTGTGCCTGAGACGGCTCTTTAGTATCGGTTGCACCTTTTGAATGAGAAAGTAATGCCTCTAATTTTTTAGCATCAAATCCTTTCTTTTTAGCCCTAACAATAGCTCGTTTGGCATTCTTAATTTGATTATCTCTAATAAGAGCATCAATATAACTTACCCAAAACTGCTCTATCATTGGATTTACGTCCAGAGCAGTTTTAAATAACGGCAGTGCCGCCGCTATCTGATTCACAGAAATGGCTATAAGCCCTAAATTATGATTCGCATCTGGATGCTTGGGATGACTTTTTAATATAGCTTGATAAACAAGCTCTGCTTCCTGCAGATTGCCTGAATTATGTGCTGTAACGCCTCGCTGCAGAGCTTGTTCGATAGTCAATTTCATTAAATTCTCTTGGACGCTGCTTCGTACATCTTATAAGTAACTGTTTTTGCTCGTTATTACATGCATATCGCATCTTATTTTTTGATTCAAGCATTGTAGTGATTTTTACGAGATTCGGATATTGGTGATATTCATCGGTTCCTAGAACGGACACGTTTTTCCGACGAAGTTTCAGGCCTGTCCTAGCGCCTTGATTAATCACACTTAATTGCCTCTAGGAATCGTTTTGATTGGAAGGTTTAGATATACCTTAGCCCATCAACCTCCCTTATTTTTCACCTCCGCCGTGTACAAGGTAATGGATATATTAGAGCCGTTCCACTGTTTATGAATTACCCCCCCCTAAAATATCAGGGGAAAGTAATTATTTTCAATTAGACGGCGTTCCACTAATTACTTACAAGTATAACCGCTTTTTAGCTTCATCACATTCACTCATTTTCGCTTATGCGTTCTATGACCGGGACAGTTGCCGGGGAAGTGAAATGTCGGTCTGCATAATCTTATCCAACAGTTGAATGCGCAATTCATCGCGCAATTTCCGTTGTTCTGGTTTATCCCAGAGATTAAAATACTCATCGGGATCTTCTTGAAGATCGAATAGTTCTCCGTAATCCTGACCGGAGTAACAGGTTAATCGGTAACGTTCGGTTACGAGAGTACGCATTTTAAATCCGAGGTAATCTTCATCCATTTCGACTAAAGCGGTGGTGTCCGTCGATTTATCCTCTCCCGTTAACACAGGTAGAAGGCTGCGACCGGGCCAGGGGGAAGGTGCGCCAGGAGCTTCAGTTGATCCGGGTAGATCACCCTCAGGAATAGGGACCCCCGCGATATCCAATAGCGTAGGTGCAAAATCGAGCAGGCTGCAAACGCCATCGTGAATAGTTCCCGGGGCAATTTTACCCGGCCAGTTTATAAGAAAAGGAACCCGTATGACACTGTCGTAATGATAAGGCCCCTTACCCCACAAACCGTGATCACCAAGAGCTTCGCCGTGATCAGCGAGAAAGATCACTACCGTATTATCATCCAGTTCATTTTTTCGCAACGTATCCATGACACGGCCGACCTGTTCATCCACGAGATTGATGATACCATAATAATGCGCTGCGCATTCTGCGTAGTAAGGCGCAGTTGCATTCATCGCCTGAGATTTGTTTCCGCTTGTCATAATATCTTGTTCTACCATCGCACGGAAGTGTGGAGGTAAATCATCCAACTCGCCCTCTCTCGATAGAGGAGGAGGAACATCAGCCGGATCGTAGTCATAACAATAAGGAGCGGGCGGAGCAAAGGGAGAATGGGGATCACCAAAGCTGCACATCGCGCAAAAGGGTTGGGAGGCCATTTTCTCTTTAGTGTTATTTAGAAACTCAACAGTTCGATTGGCGATATAAGTTGTGGGGTGAAGTTCTGCTGGCAACGCCCATTTGTAAGATTGACGATTGAAAAGAGCCTTTGCCGGACTTGATTTTTCTAATTCGACGTGATCGTAAAATAGATGCGCTTTATCAGGGTGCTCGGATTTAAGCCAGGTTTCATAATGACCAACAGAGCCATGACCATGACCGTTGCAGAGGTCTATCTCTTGGAGGCCGTAATACGGGAGTGGGAGGTCTTTAATTATTCCCTCTCGCCAAAGCCTTGAGCTCTCCGGATATATACTTGGGTCCAGGCTTTCTAAAGGAATGTCATTCGGAGTGTTGCTTGAATTTAAATGTATTTTTCCTGAGCAATAAGTTAAGTATCCGCTTTGTCGCAGCGCTTCAGTAAAGGTAGGGATGGATGGGTTCAGCGGAATACCGTTCATACGTACCCCGTGACCACGTGGAGTGAGTCCTGTAAACAAGGATGCGCGTGTTGGCATACAAAGTGGCTGCGGACTATAGGCACGAGAAAAATTGATACCACCTGAGGCAAGGCTATCGATATTAGGTGTGTGAACGGTGGGATGCCCCGCATAGCTGAAGCAACGGGGATGCCATTGATCAGTGATGATGATAAGGAAATTAGGGCGCATTTTTACGACGATTAGCCGATTCAGCCTTTTTCACCTCTCTGTCATCTTCTTCAGCCATACGCTTATCTTGTTAGATCAGATGAGTGAAGTCTATCTCATATTGAAGCGTAAATGCCTCTAGAAATCGTTTTGATTGGAAGGTGATAGGGGTTTTATCCCAGCCCGTTCTTACCCCCTTTTTCACCTCCGCCGTGTACAGGGTAATGGGTATATTAGAGCTGTTCTGCGTTCTCCCACCTATCTAATCCTAGCAGTTTTCGTCCTAACGGTGACAATTCCGCGGTCTGACCTTTTTTATATTCTTTTCCTTTTTCCAACTCCGTCCTACTGCCGGAATGACCTCCACCTGCCAGGCGGTTTTTCCATGCGTTGATGCGATAATTTACAAAAGCCTCGTCCTCTTCCTGGGCCGGGAACATGGAGATGTACTGCACGACCCGAGGTTGGTCCGCCGTATTTACACCTGGTGCATGAGGGAGTAAATGGTGCCAGATGATGAGGTCACCAACTTTACCAGGAACAGGTATGGCTCCGAGGCTCATCAGATCCTGCTTTCGCGGATCGGCGTCCGGTGGCAATGACTCCAACCATGCTTCGAGTTTTAGATGGAACCCCGGCACACAGGTGAACGCTCCCCCATCCGCTTCAACGTCTGTCAGGTAGAGTACACCTTGACAACAAAACGGAATAGGTAGTTCTAAAGGGGTATCCCAGTGCAATTTTCCGCCATCATTCAAATGCGGGCGGAGCGGGGGACTCATACTGCACTGGTCAAAACTTACCCACAACTTCTCCGTTTCCCAGATCTCCGCAAAGGCTTGGTGCACGCGGGGGTACTGACGGTTGTTCCATAAAACCTGGTGATGATGCATTTTCACCCCGAGGCCCAGCCGAGGTGGGTCGGGGTACCAACTATCCGGGTTGTCGGGCTGCATTTCCAAAAATCCCCAAATCGCATTCTCAGCAGCTTTTATATTTTTAGCAGGAACAGCATCGTGGATAATCACGTACCCATTTTCATCCCAAAACGCTCGATCCTCTTCGCTTAGTACAGACACATTTCAATTATCGAGTTGCGATTGAGGTCTGCCAATCTATATTTTATTTATAATTGAATACCCCTTTTTCACCTCCGCCCTATACAGGGTAATGGATAGTTGGATGAAAGGTCGTTCGCATTTACTCACCCCCCGCCCGCTATTACCCCTAAACAAATTACGCGGTAACAGAGTACCTGTCCAATACGAGCCCAATTACTATTATCGATATGAGAAGGAAAACTATCAGCAGAATTTTTTTCATGATATTTCCTTAATATATGACCAACTATTAAAACAGTTAAGACAACTTTGGTTTAGTATGGCATATATTACATTATAAGATATAATATGAAAATATGTTTTTTCATTACGTATTTTTTATAAATTAGGAGTTGCAAATGAGTTTACTAGAATGGCCTCAGAAATGGCTTCAGAAAATAGGTACTACTGGAAGTATAGCAAGATGGGCGTATAAAAATTACAGAATTACAAAGTCCCTAAATCCTCGTTTACCCGAAGCAGAAATTTGCAAGATGTTGTGGGATGCACGCTATTATTCGATGCCGCCTAAAGGTGAAGCAAAACGCAAATTAGAGGAATTTGTTAAATCAGGTAGCAGCATAAAGTCACTTCTAGATTTGTGTTACGTGATTGCAGAAATCGAGTTGGATGTAAGTACGATGGAAAACATGGCTCTTTGGCGAAGGAGGAATGAAGTTATTATTGAAGAATTGGAACGACTTGGCTATTCTCCACCTCTAGCCGAAACCGACCTTGGGTCGATGTATTACTCCGGCGAAGGAGTAGAGAAGGATGATGCGAAAGCCTTCTCGTTCTATAGCATGGCAGCTGAACAGGGGAACGCCCAAGCCCAATTCAACCTTGGGCGGATGTATGAGAAGGGCGAAGGGATTGAGAAGGATGATAAGGAAGCCTTTAAATGGGTTCACATGGCAGCTGAACAGGGACACGCTGAGGCCCAAAATGCCCTTGGGTTGATTTTTTACAAAGGCGAAGGGATAACACCACAGAATTTTGATGAAGCTTTTAAGTGGACTCGCAAAGCGGCAGAACAGGGACACGTCGATTCCCAATACAACCTTGGGGTGTTGTATAACCAGGGCAAAGGGGTAACTCAGAATACTGAGCTAGCCATTAAATGGTATCGGAAGGCAGCTGATCAGGGGAACGCTTCAGCCCAATACAACCTTGGGTATATGTATAGCGAAGGCCGAGGGGTAACACAGAATTCTAGAGAAGCGGTTAAGTGGCTTCGCAAAGCAGCTGAACAGGGGCTCGATATAGCCCAATACAACCTTGGGGTGATGTATTACAACGGCAAAGGGGTAGAGCAGGATTTTGGAGAAGCTGTAAAGTGGTATCGCAAAGCGGCAGAACAGGGACACGTCGATTCCCAATACAACCTTGGGGTGTTGTATAACCAGGGCAAAGGGGTAACTCAGAATACTGAGCTAGCCATTAAATGGTATCGGGAGGCAGCTGATCAGGGGAACGCTTCAGCCCAAGAAAAATTGAAGACCTTAAGAGATAGTTAAAGTTAAGGGGATACCATGAAAAAAGCTTTGTCTCCAATCCTTATAAAACAGTGGCACCCGACAAAGAACGGGGATTCAAAACCAGAGGGCTTCACTCCTGGTTCTTCTAAAATAAAGATCTGGTGGAAATGTCCTAAGGGGGATGATCACGAATGGGAGGCTACTATAAAAGATAGAACCCGCGGAGGCGGCTGCCCTTGTTGCTCTGGTCAAAAAGTATGCAAAGACAATAATCTATTTGTTAAGTTTCCAGAGATAGCCAAACAGTGGCATCCAACTCTGAACGGGGATTCAAAACCAGAGGGCTTCACTCCTGGTTCTTCTAAAATAAAGATCTGGTGGAAATGCCCTAAGGGGGATGATCACGAATGGGATGCTAGGATAAGAGATAGAACCAGTGGAGACGGCTGCCCTTACTGCTCTGGCAACAAAGTAGGGAAAGATAATAATCTTTTATTTCTATTCCCAGAGATAGCCAAACAGTGGCATCCAACTCTGAACGGGGATTCAAAACCAGAGGACTTCACTCCTGGTTCCGGCAAAAAACCCTGGTGGAAATGTCCTAAGGGGGATGATCACGAGTGGGAGGCTACTATAGATGATAGAACCAGTGGAAAAGGCTGCCCTTGTTGCTCTGGTCAAAAAGTATGCAAAGACAATAATCTATTTGTTAAGTTTCCAGAGATAGCCAAACAGTGGCATCCAACTCTGAACGGGGATTCAAAACCAGAGGATGTCACTGCTGGTTCTTCTAAAAAAGTCAGTTGGAAATGCCCTAAGGGGGATGATCACGAGTGGGAGGCTACTATAAATGATAGAACCAGTGGACATGGATGCCCGAAATGTACGAATCAGACCTCAGCACCCGAGATAAGAATCTTAACCGAATTACGATTTATATTCGATGACGATAAGGTTATTTCTCGCTACAAAGTCGAAGGTCGTGAAGTTGATATTTACCTTCCAGAGATCAATTTGGCAATCGAATATGATGGGTATTATTTCCATAAAGATAAAGAGGATAGTGATCGTGAAAAGAATTGTTTTTTTGAATCAAAAAATATTCCGCTTATGCGAGTTCGGCATTCCCCCCTAAAAAAATTATCAGAACAGGACTTGGTAATTAAAAACGAAACTCTTACAAAATCTGACTTAAATTTAATAGTCGCTAACATTAGAGCCTTTGTTCCGAAAAATACGGTTGAAAAGTTAGATGTCTATGAAAACTCAGAAACATTCCTTAATGATGAAATATTTAAAAAATATTTGAGTTATTTCCCTAACCCTTTTCCAGAAGATTCTTTACTAATTAAATACCCGGAGATTGCCGAAGAGTGGCATCCAACAAAAAACTATCCTTTAACCCCAAAAAACTTCCCCGCTGGTTCCGGCAAAAAAGTCAGTTGGAAATGCCCTAAGGGGGATGATCACGAGTGGGAGGCTACTATAACAGGTAGAACCAGTGGAAAAGGCTGCCCTTGTTGCTCTGGCAACAAAGTATGCAAAGACAATAATCTATTTGTTAAGTTTCCAGAGGTTGCCAAACAGTGGCATCCAACTCTGAACGGGGATTTAAAACCAGAGGGCTTTACTCCTGGTTCCAACAAAAAACCCTGGTGGAAATGCCCTAAGGGGGATGATCACGTGTGGGAGGCTAGGATAAAAGATAGAACCAGTGGAAAAGGCTGCCCTTACTGCTCTGGCAACAAAGTATGCAAAGACAATAATCTATTTGTTAAGTTTCCAGAGATAGCCAAACAGTGGCATCCAACTCTGAATGGGAATTCAAAACCAGAGAACTTTACTCCTGGTTCCAACAAAAAACCCTGGTGGAAATGCCCTAAGGGGGATGATCACGAGTGGGATGCTACTATAAAAACTAGAACCAGTGGAACGGGATGCCCGACATGTTATAAAGAAAGCAGAAGAAAAAGAAAATAAATGTTGAGCTTCTAAATTATACCACCGCACCACTGTTACGATACGCCTGTATATTTACATGACTATTCTTACCCCTTTTTTCACCTCCGCGGTGTACAGGGTAATGGATATATTAGAGCCATTCTGCTGTATGTGAAATAACCCCCCCGTACCTTGGTTATGGGAGTAAACCTATCATAAATAGGCCAAAAATAGGGTAAAAGTGGCTAAGAAGTGGCTAAGGCCAAAGTATCTAATAAATATAAATATTTGTAACCTGTTGAATATCAATGGTACCCCCCCGGGGACTCGAACCCCGAACCAATTGATTAAGAGTCAACTGCTCTGCCAAATTGAGCTAGGAGGGCGCGGTAGATTGAGTTTATAAATTAT
>Ga0315339_1001492_pt1 | contig 20569 bp, 14 predicted proteins | sample ASW17metaG_FD_204514 | JGI IMG/M metagenome (GOLD analysis project Ga0315339, IMG submission 204514) | Ammonia-oxidizing marine archaeal communities from Pacific Ocean, United States - ASW #17 | ecosystem: Environmental > Aquatic > Marine > Oceanic | place: USA: California | collected 2016-12-05
CTAGAATTTGCCCCAGTTTGATGAAACTGGGGCCGGCTTCGTTAAGTGCGGTGGCAAGGCGTTGACCGGGCCGCCCCGGCACATCGCGTTTTGAGACCCGGCGCGCGATCGCGACGATCATCGGCGCCACGTTCAGATATTCCAGCGGGAACAACGCATCATGGCGTGCCATAAGCCGCGCAATATCTAACAGTCGTTTGGCGTTTCTAAACGAACGGAACACCTGGGCCGGCCCCTATATCCGCCATGCGGAATGCAGCGCGGCGATGCCGCCGGACAAGTTCCGCACTTTGACTTGGGCCAAGCCCGCAGCCTCGATCATGGTGCCAAAGCTGGCTTGATTAGGAAACTTACGAATGCTTTCTGCCAAATAAGTATAGGCATCACGGTCGCCGGCAACGGCTTCGCCAAGATTTGGCAGCACTGAAAACGAATACGCGTCATAGAGTTTTTTTAGGGTCGGCAGCGTGACGTGGGAAAATTCAAGGCAGATGAACCGCCCGCCCGGTTTCAAAACCCGCCGCGCTTCTGACAATGCCTTTTCCAGATGGGTTACGTTGCGCAGGCAAAAGGCGCTGGTGTAGGCATCGACGCTGCTGTCGTCTAGGGGCAAGGTTTCCGCGTTGCCATGCGTCCAAGTGATGCCGTCCAGAATGCCCCGGTCGAGGGACCGGTCGCGGCCATGGGCCAGCATTTCTTCGTTGATGTCGACAACCTGGACGGCGCTGCCGCCGCGTTTCAGGAATTTGAAGGCAATGTCGCCGGTGCCGCCACCGACGTCGACAAGCGTCATGCCCGGGCGGGGCGCCAGCCAATCGATCAGCGCATCTTTCCAAAGCCGGTGAACACCGAAACTCATGAGATCGTTCATCAGATCGTAACGCGGTGCCACATTGTCAAAAACTTCGCGCACCAAGGACGCCTTCTCAGCCGCCGGCACCTCACGGTAGCCGAAATGGGTGGCCGCTTCGTCGCTTGCGCGGTTTTTTGTGCCCTCTGCCGACATGGCCGGACATTAGCTCATGGACCGGCCGGATGCCAGCGCGACGCAGGTTTGGTTAGGCACCATCGGATATGGACAGACACCGCCGATGGCGTCATATCTGAGCGCTCAATATTGACGGAGCGTACTGAGCCATGCCCGAACTGCCCGAAGTTGAAACCGTCCGCCGTGGCTTGGCTCCGGTCCTGGAAGGCCAGCGCCTAGCGCGGGTGATCATACGCCGCCGCGACCTCAGATGGCCCTTGCCTGATGATTTCGGCCAGCGCCTGACTGGCAAGCAGGTGCTCGACGTCGGCCGGCGCGCCAAGTTTTTGATGATCTCATTGGAAGACGAAACAGTTTGGATCGCGCACCTGGGCATGTCCGGGCGGTTTCGGGTCTTCGCGCCACCGGTGCCGCCGGAAGAGGCCCACGATCACGTGATCATTGAGACGGACGCCGGCGCCGTCATCCGGTTCAATGATCCCCGCCGTTTCGGATTTATGGATTTAACGACGCGGGCGGATTGTGCCACGCATCTGATGCTTGCCAATTTAGGGCCGGAACCCATCGATGGTGATTTTGATGCGGCTGTCCTGGCGTCGCGGTTGAAGGGCCGCGCCGCGCCGATCAAGGCGGCCTTGCTGGATCAGAAAACGGTCGCAGGCCTGGGCAACATATACGTATGTGAGGCCCTGTTTCAGGCCGGCATATCGCCACGCCGCAAGGCCCGGACAGTGCAGGGCGGGCGGGCCGAGAAGTTGGCCAATGCCGTGGTTGATGTCCTAACCCGTGCCATAGCGGCCGGCGGCTCGTCGCTCAAGGATCATCGCCAGACGGACGGTGAACTGGGGTACTTCCAGCATGACTTTCATGTCTACGGCCGGGCTGGTGAACCCTGCCGCCGATGCGGCCCCAACCACCCCGTCCGTCATCTTGTACAGTCAGGGCGTTCGACATTCTATTGCTCCCAATGCCAGCGATAGTGTTATAAGGCGGGTATGAGTATCGGTTCTTCGTTTCGCATAATCTTGCTGGCATGGGCCCTGGCGTCCACCGCTGCGGCGGTCACGACGCCGTCGGCCATGGCGCAGACCGCCCGGTTTCTGAGCGTTATTGACGATCTGCCGTTGATGGAGGGCCTGAACGAAGACGCGGACGCGGCGATTTCTTTCGACAGCCCGACGGGGCGCATTGTTGAAGCCTTTGCCAGCGGTCCGGTGGCGGCCGACGTGATCGCGGCGTTTTATGCGGAGACCCTGCCGCAATTGGGTTGGCGGCGAACGTCGGACCAATTATTTAGCCGCGATGACGAAGTTCTCAAGGTTGAGATCGGCGCCACCAAGGATGGTGTGACGGGAACCGGTGTCCGCTTTACGCTGCGTCCCGCCAGGTCTTGATTTACAGGACGCCGACAGACCCCATTACAGGGCTTGACCTGACCTTCCGGCACTTATATACACCTGCCTTCCGACGTATCTGTTAACGAAATAAAGGCGTGTGAGCCCATGGCCCACTCTCTGCAAGCAAAGAAACGCATTCGCCAAACGGCTCGGCGTACCGACGTCAACCGAGGCCGCCGCGGGATGATCCGCACGCAGCTTCGCAATGTCGAAGAAGCCATCGTCAGTGGCGATCAGGAAGCCGCCATGAAGGCTTTCCGTGAAATGCAGCCGACCCTCATGTCAGGCGTCAACAAAGGTCTCATGGAAAAGAATACGGTGTCGCGTAAATTGTCCCGCTTGTCGAAGCGGATCAAGGGCATGGCCGCCTGACCGGCAACCGCCAAACGATACATCGCCGTGCCGCGTTCTGATTGAACGCGGCGTTTTTTGTGGCCAAGTGGCGCACTCATATCGTTGTATGTGCGCCGACCATCGAAAATTTACGGCGGACTCGGCACCGGGAAAATTGTCAAGAAGATTATTTTAGACGTTCCCCTTTCGATCATGTTGAAAGCGCTCTCGGGTATCCGTAGTATTCAGTCCTCGGGACTTGCTCATTCAGAGTCGTTCTAAATAAACGGAATAAGTAAATTGTCTATTTATCCTGTTAATAATTTGCACTTTTACTTGGGTGCGTCGCAGAAGTTCATGATAAATGGGCAAGGCTTCCAACAATACATGAAGTAATCGTTTGTCACAGGGAAACCTTCGCCTTGGCGAGTCCTGGACGCCGAATAGGTTTGGTTGGAAGATGATTTTAAATACCTCTTCGATGATTTGAAGAGTTAAGAATTTTAACCAGAGGGGGTAGTCCGAAACCAAAATTAAGTGCCAACAAGCCCGCTGCTTAAATCTCTGAGGTCATAAACTTAAATTGTGTCGCGATTGATCACTGAGCCACGATCTGTCTGCGAAAGTTATCTTTAATGGAAAATAAAACGTACCTCCGATGCTGATTTGAGTGATCTGGATGGATAATCCCGGGTGTGGCTTGATTAGAGCGCATAAAAAAATTTGCTGGTTTCGAAATTGACTGCCTATCGACATCATGGCCATCGCCGTTACTGGGGGCGGTGGCTGCATAAAAACAGGTTTGCACGGGACAGCGGGCCGGCATGGATGGGGTGTTGTTACGGCGATGGGTTCTAAGATAGAGAAAGCCAGTAGCCAGAGTGTCAGCGAGGAGCTTCTTAGCGGCTGGGACTCGGTGGTAAATCGTTTGCGGGTTGAGGTTGGCGAGGCGGCTTTTCAGAGCTGGCTCAAGCCGATGCGGATTCGTGATTTCAGTGATGGCAGTGTTGAGATTTCAGTGCCAACACGGTTCATGCGTGATTGGGCCGCTGCGCACTACCGCGACCGATTGATCGAGTTGTGGCAAACAGAGAATCCCGAGGTCAACGCGGTTGAGATTGTCGTCCAGGCGGATATTGAGGCCGCCAAAGAAACTGAATCTCCAAAAGAAACAGTGGGATCGGCCGAGGGCGCGGCGATCAAACCGCGTCGCGACGAATTGTGTGCGCCATTGGATAAGCGCTTCACCTTTGACCAGTTTGTTGTCGGTAAGCCCAATGAATTCGCCTACGCGGCGGCGCGTCGGATTGGCGAAGCGTCAAGCGTGCCGTTCAATCCGTTGTTCCTTTATGGCGGTGTAGGCCTTGGCAAAACCCACTTGATGCATGCCATCGCCTGGCACGTGCGCACGGCCCAGCCCGATCGCGCGGTGTTATATCTTTCGGCGGAAAAGTTCATGTACCGGTTTATCCGTGCGCTGCGCGAACAAAACATTGTTAACTTCAAGGAACAGTTTCGTTCCGTCGATGTCTTGATGATCGATGATGTTCAGTTTATCGCCGGCAAGGAATCAACCCAGGAAGAATTTTTCCACACCTTCAATGCCCTGGTTGACCAGGGCCGTCAGATTGTCATTTCATCGGATAAATCACCGTCCGATCTTGAAGGCATGGAAGAGCGCCTTGTGTCACGGCTGAACTGTGGGCTGGTTGCCGATATTCATGCCACCACTTATGAACTTCGCCTCGGCATTCTGCAGTCGAAGGCGCAGAAGCTCGGCGTGTCTATTCCGACCAAGGTCCTGGAATTCCTGGCTCATAAGATCACGTCGAACGTCCGTGAATTGGAAGGCGCGTTGAATCGCGTGGTTGCTCATTCGCAGTTGGTCGGTCGTGACATTTCATTGGAGACGACCCAAGAAGTGCTTCACGATCTGCTGCGCGCCAATGATCGGCGGGTCACGATTGAAGAAATTCAAAAGCAGGTCGCATCGCATTTCAACATTCGAATTTCCGATATGCATTCAGCCCGCCGGGCCCGTTCGGTAGCGCGGCCACGTCAGGTCGCCATGTATCTGGCAAAGCAGCTGACTTCGCGGTCGTTGCCGGAAATCGGGCGTAAATTTGGTGGCCGTGATCACACCACGGTGATGCACGCCGTGCGCAAGGTGGACGAGCTTCGCGAGCACGATTCCGGCTTCAACGAAGACGTTGAATTGCTGCGTCGGATGCTCGAAGGCTGAGCCCGGCCGCCACGCCTTCCGAAAGCTCACCTAAACGTCGAAAGCTCTTTGGAATCCAAGGGTTTTTGCTATAATACATTCCTTATGCGGTGGCCTTTGCGGGTCTTCTTCGGCGCCCAGTCCGAGGCCTAATGTCCGCCGTTCATTGATAGGCTATTTTTTCTCTTAAAGGCTTGAAATATAACGATGAAACTAACTATTGAACGGGCTGCTCTGCTGAAATCCCTCGGACACGTGCAGAGCGTCGTGGAACGCCGCAACACCATTCCGATTCTCTCAAACGTAAAGATTGATGCCGGCGACGCCTCGGTCCGGCTAAATGCCACGGATATGGATTTGGATATTGTCGAGGCGGCGACCGCTGATGTATCGACGCCGGGCTCAACGACGGTGTCGGCGCATACGCTCTATGACATCGTCCGCAAGCTCCCCGATGGTGCTCAGATCGACATCGATGCCGCTGGTGATGGCCAGGTGGTGCTGAGCGCTGGCCGCTCGCGGTTTACCTTGGCCAGCCTGCCGACCGATGAATTTCCGGTCCTTTCAGGCGGCGAACTGCCGCACCAATTCACCCTTTCAGCGGCTGAGTTGCGGGGCCTGATTGACCGCACCCGGTTTGCCATTTCGACCGAGGAAACCCGGTATTACTTGAACGGTATTTATTTGCACAAAGCCGAGAGCGACGGCACAGCGCTGCTGCGCGCCGTCGCCACGGATGGCCATCGCCTGGCCAGCGTCGAAGTGCCGCTGCCGGCTGGCGCCGAAGAGGTGCCTGGGGTGATCGTGCCGCGCAAAGCGGTGGCGGAGTTGCGCAAGTTGATTGACGAGTCCGGTGACGAGGTTGCCGTTTCCATGTCGGAATCGAAAATACGCTTCGCCTTCGACGACGCGGTGCTGACCTCAAAGCTGATTGACGGCACGTTCCCCGATTATCAACGGGTTATTCCGGCTGGCAACGACAAGGTCATGGAGGTCGAATGCAAAAGCTTCGCCGATGCCGTAGACCGCGTTTCCGCCATATCCAGTGAGAAATCGCGGGCCATTAAGCTGGCGCTCAGCGGCGGCACGCTGGTGCTGTCGGCTTCAAGTCCGGAACACGGCAGCGCCACCGAGGAAATTGAAGTGGCCTTCGACGGCGATGAATTGGAGATTGGCTTCAATTCCGCTTATTTGCTCGACGTGACCCGCCAGATCGAAGGTGAAATGGCGCGGTTCACCATGGCCGATGCCGCGTCGCCCACGGTGATGCAGGAAACCGACGATACCAGCGCTCTTTATGTTCTGATGCCGATGCGCGTCTAGGCGCGCAGCCACAGGCAAGGGGACGGAAACTGTACGGATCACAAGGACTGGCCAAAGCCGGCGGGGAAAGCCTTCATGAAGGGTCCGAACACGTGAGTGGGTACGTGCCTGCTGCGCGATATCGTGTGCGCCAACTGACCTTGACCGATTTTCGATGTTACGGTCATTTGCGCCTGAATCTGGCCGGCGGACCGGTCGTCCTAAGCGGGCCCAACGGGGCCGGGAAAACGAATATCTTGGAAGCCTTGTCATTGTTGGTGCCAGGCCGTGGCTTACGCCGCGCCCGATTGAGCGAAATCGGCCGCCAGATTGCCGGCGCGGCGACGGATGAAGCGGTGGCCAGCGTTGCCGTGCCGTGGGGGGTTGCCGCCCGGGTTGAAACGCCTGACGGTGCGGCTGATTTGGGGACCGGTTTCACGGTCGCCACAGACGGCGGCTCAGAGCGCCGCGCGGTTCGCATTGACGGTGAAAATGAACGCAATCAGGCTGTCCTGGCGCGCCATATGAGCGTCCATTGGCTGACGCCCCAGATGGATCGACTATTTCAAGATGGGGCCTCAGCCCGCCGACGTTTCCTTGATCGCTTGGTATTCGGTTGGGATCCGGCTCATGCCGGGCGGGTGTCGTCGTACGAACAGGCGATGCGCCAACGATTGAAACTCCTTCGCGGCGACCGCCCCGCTGATCCCGCGTGGCTGCGAGCCCAGGAACAAACCATGGCGGCGCGGGGGATCGCGGTTGCCGCGGCACGCGCTGATGTGGTGGCCCGCTTGGCCGGTGTCGCGGCCGAAAACTGGGGTCCATTTCCAGGCGCCGCCATTGCCATCGATGGCGAAGTCGATGCCTGGCTTTTCGATAGCCCGGCCTTGGAAGCCGAGGACCGCTTTCGCGCCCGCCTGTCCGAAGATCGTGACCGCGACGGACGCCTGGGGCGAACCCATACGGGGCCTCATTTAAGCGATCTTCTGGTCCGTCATCAGCCGAAGAATGAAGCGGCGGCGCGATGTTCCACAGGTGAACAGAAAGCACTATTGATTGCGCTTGTACTAGCTAATGCCAGAGTCCGCGCCGCTGAGGATGGCGGCGTCCCATTATTGTTATTGGACGAGGTCGCCGCGCACTTGGATGCGAAACGCCGCGATGCGTTGTTCGACGGACTTTTGGGCCTTGGCGCCCAGGCCTGGTTCGCCGGCACCGACGTGGAAACCTTTGCTGGCTTGGCCGGCGCCGCACAGTTTTACAATGTTGAAGATGCCCAACTTATCGAAACGCCGACCGCCGGCACCTGACGACCTACCTTTGATGGAAGACGAACGGAAACCTTATGAGTGATGAAGTCCCCAGCGACGACGAACATAACGAAGACCTGACATCGGCCGCTCCGAACAATGACGATTATGATGCCGATTCCATCAAAGTTTTGCGCGGCCTGGAAGCCGTGCGCAAACGGCCCGGTATGTATATCGGTGATACGGACGACGGCTCGGGCCTCCACCACATGGTCTATGAGGTTGTCGACAACGCCATCGATGAAGCCCTGGCCGGGCATTGCGACCTGGTTCGGGTAATCTTAAATGGCGACGGTTCGGTCACGGTCACGGATAACGGGCGCGGCATTCCGGTCGATATCCATACTGAAGAACAGGTCTCGGCGGCGGAAGTCATCATGACCCAGCTACATGCCGGCGGGAAGTTCGATCAAAACTCTTATAAGGTTTCGGGCGGTCTGCACGGCGTCGGCGTATCGGTGGTGAACGCGCTGTCTGAATGGTTGGAATTGAAAATCTACCGGGACGGCAAGGAACACCACGTGCGCTTCGCCCATGGAGAAACGGTGAAACCCTTGGAAGTCGTCGGCGACGCTCCGCTCAAGGACGGCGAGCCGGTCACCGGCACCGAATTGACGTTCCAAGCCTCAACGGAAACCTTCACCATGACCGACTATGACCGGGGCACGCTTGAGCATCGGCTCCGCGAGTTGGCGTTCCTGAATTCCGGCGTCGCCATGAAGTTGATTGATGCCCGCGAGGTCGATCATGTCGAGATCGACTTGCATTATGAGGGCGGGTTGGCGGCCTTTGTTGAATACCTGGATCGCTCGAAACAGGCTTTGCATGGGAATTCGATCGTCGTCCTGAGCGAGCGCGACGAGATTGTTGTCGAAATGGCGATGCAATGGAATGACAGCTATCACGAGACGACGCTGTGTTTCACCAACAACATTCCGCAGCGTGACGGCGGTACGCATTTGGCTGGATTCCGCGGTGCCTTGACCCGGATGATTAACAACTATGCTGCCAGTTCCGGCATGGCCAGTAAGGCGAAAGTTAATATTACCGGCGACGATGCGCGCGAAGGCATGACATGTGTGTTGTCGGTAAAGGTGCCCGATCCGAAGTTTTCTTCTCAGACCAAGGATAAACTGGTGTCGTCCGAGGTCCGCCCGGTGGTCGAGAGCCTTGTTGGCGAGGGATTGGACCAATGGTTCGAGGAACACCCCACGGACGCCAAGCGGGTGATCGGCAAGATCGTCGAGGCTGCCATTGCGCGTGAGGCCGCCCGCAAGGCCCGCGATTTGACGCGGCGCAAGGGCGCGCTGGATATCTCATCATTGCCGGGTAAACTCGCCGATTGCCAAGAACGTGACCCGGCCTTGTCTGAATTGTTCATCGTCGAGGGTGATTCCGCCGGTGGATCCGCTAAACAGGGCCGCAACCGTAAGAATCAGGCGATCCTGCCGCTCCGCGGTAAGATCCTCAATGTCGAGCGCGCACGGTTCGACAAGATGCTGAGTTCGACGGAAATCGGTACGCTCATTACGGCCCTTGGGACCGGCATCGGACGCGAAGATTTTGACGCCGACAAATGCCGCTACCACAAGATTATCATCATGACCGACGCCGACGTTGACGGCAGCCACATCCGCACCTTGCTGCTGACTTTCTTCTTCCGTCAGATGCCGGAAATCGTTGAGCGTGGCTATCTCTATATCGCGCAGCCACCGCTGTACCGCTCAAAGCGCGGTAGTTCGGAGGTGTATCTGAAGGACGATCCGGCATTGGAGGATTATCTGTTCAACGCCGCTATTGATGATGGCGCGGTATTCGAAAGCTATGACGGCCGCCAAATCGCCGCGCAAAACCTCAGCGAAATCCTAGATGAAGCACGTTCTATGAAGACCTTGATTGAGCGCCTAGCGCGCCACGTACCGCCTAGGATCATCGAACAGGCGGCCATTTCCACGGCGCTGGATCCGGAAATTCTATCCGACCACGAAAGCGCCGCGCAAACCGCCGACTATTTGGCGAAACGCTTGAACAAGCTTGAGCCGGTCAATGAAAAGACCTGGGAAGGCGTGTCTTTAGATGACGGTGGGCTGGCCTTTACCCGCACACTCCGCGGTGTCGGCGACCGCCACGTTATCGATAGCGCCTTGATCCGTTCCTCCGATGCCCGACGTCTCAACGACAAAGCGGCGAAATTGTTCGAAAACTATGGTGATCACGGCAAGCTTGTCCACAAGGACAAAGAGCAGGCCATTGCCGGCCCCAGGACCCTGGTCAATGCGATCATGGATCTTGGCCGCAAGGGTGTGTCCATGCAGCGCTACAAAGGGTTGGGAGAAATGAACCCCGATCAGCTCTGGGAAACCACCCTTGATCCTGACGCCCGTTCGCTTTTGCAGGTCCGCGTCAACCACACGGATGACGCTGAGGACGTGTTCTCGACCCTGATGGGCGACATCGTTGAGCCACGGCGCGAATTCATCCAGAAAAATGCTCTAAAGGTCGCGAATTTGGACGTTTGAGCAATGGTTGTCCGTAGCATTAACCCGATGCTAACGCCACTAGCGCCATAAGGGCGGATGGCGAAAAAAGATGACAGCGGTTCGCACTGGTTCTGGACGCTTTTTAAATGGGCGGCCACGGCGGGTGTTTGGTCGGTCATCGCGGTCACTGGCATTTGCGCTTGGTACGCCACCGACCTTCCCGATATCGATGATGCTTTGAACGCGACCCGGCGTCCGACGGTGACGTTGTTGGCTGCTGACGGGACATTGTTGGCAACGCGTGGTGATCTTTATGGCGTGCCGTTGCGGGTCGGTGATTTGCCCAAGGCTCTGCCACAAGCCGTTTTGGCCACCGAGGACCGGCGTTTCTATGACCACTTCGGCCTCGACCTAATTGGTATAGCCCGGGCTGCCTATAGAAATGCCAAGGCGGGACGGATTGTCCAGGGTGGCTCGACGATCACCCAGCAGGCGGCGAAAAACCTATTTCTGACGCCGGAACGGTCCTTGAAACGCAAAGTTCAGGAATTATTGTTGGCGCTTTGGATCGAACATAAGTTTTCGAAAGATGAAATCCTGACGATCTATCTGAACCGGGTTTATCTGGGAGCCGGGACATACGGCGTCGATGCGGCGGCCTGGAAATATTTTTCCAAGCCGGCAAAACAAGTGAACACCTACGAAGCGGCATTAATTGCCGGATTGTTGAAAGCCCCCAGCCGGTACAATCCGCGCGCCAACCCGAAGCTCGCCCATAAACGCACCACGCAAGTTCTCATGAACATGGTTGCCGCCGGATACCTCAGCGCGGCCCACGCGAAAGCGGCGGCCAAGGGGAAAAGCCGGCAACGCACGGGTACCAGCGCCCGAGGACAATACTTCATCGACTGGGTGCTCGATCAGGTCGCCGATTACCTGGCGCCCGGTGACCGTGATATCACGGTCAGGACGACGCTTAATCCAGCCCTTCAACGTGCCGCCGAGCTGCGATTGGTGCGTGCGCTGAATACACACGGGAAAAAAGCCGGCGCCAGGCAAGGCGCGATTGTTGCCCTGGCCACCGACGGCGCTGTCCAAGCCTTGGTTGGTGGACGCAATCACGGCGTCAGCCCTTTCAATCGCGCGACCCAGGCGTTGCGCCAACCTGGTTCGGCGTTCAAGCCGATTGTCTTTCTGGCGGCTCTGGAAGCCGGCCTCGACGCTGGGGATATGGTCGAGGATGCACCCATCAAAATTGGCGATTGGGCGCCCAGGAATTTCAATGGCAAACACCTGGGCCGGATCACCTTGGCGAAAGCGTTGGCTGGATCGATCAATACGGCGGCCGTTCGTGTTGCCCAGAAAGCACACTTGCCCCGCGTTGCGGAAGTTGCGGGAAGGTTGGGAATCCCCGGCGATATTCAAGCGACGCCCAGCCTAGCGCTGGGTACCCACGATGTCCGTTTGATCGATCTGACGGCGGCCTACGTGCCGTTTGCCAACGGCGGCATGGCGGCATGGCCATTTGGAATTGCCAAAATCAGCGATGGTGATGGCAGTGTCCTCTATGAACGCACAGGATCGGGCCCTGGACGGGTTATTGAGGCGCGCCATGCGGCGGCCATGAACCGGATGCTGGCTGGTGTGATTTCCAACGGCACGGGCCGAGCGGCACGCCTCAAGCGTCCAGCCGCCGGCAAGACCGGGACCAGCCAAAACCACCGCGACGCATGGTTTATCGGCTATACGGCGGACCTGGTCACGGGCGTCTGGATTGGCAATGACAACGCCCAACCGATGAAGGGTGTTACCGGTGGCGGGCTGCCGGCCCGCATCTGGAAACAATTCATGACCGACGCTCACCGAGGGCGCGGTGCGCGCGGCTTGCCCGGTGTCGACGGGACCTCGATATCTTCTGGTGGGCGCAAAACCGTAGCCAAGAAATCGCCGGCGAAACCGAAATCAACAGAACCGAGCTTGTGGGACCGGATCATCTCGGTAGTGAGTGGTGATAACTAGGTACCAAATTTATGCCGCTGACATCGCCAGCCTAACGCCACCCGATCCTTGCGCCACTGGCCCGTCACGAAATTTATTTGATGACTTTGCCACGGTAGGGGAAAAACACCGGGACACGTTTGCGGTAGGTGCGGTAAGCGTCACCATGGAGACGTTGAAGCCGCCTTTCTTCAAAGCGGCTACCGATGACCAGATACCCTGACCCCCATACCGCCGTGACCAATCCGAAATCATTCCAAGCCGCACCCCAAAGAACCAGGAATACCGCACCGTATAGCGGGTGGCGCACATAGGCGTGGAACCCGTTTGTCTTCAGGGCTTCATCATCGACAACCATCGCCGCGCCGGTTTGCGCGGCGCGAATTTGTTCTAGACCGGAAAACTTACCCAAATCGTAGGTCCGCAGCACCAAAAACACCAACGCCCAACCGCTGACGGCCATGACGGTCATGAACGTCCAATCCCAGCCCTGCAGGCGGAACCGAGGCAAGCCGGCGAATGCCCAAGCTCCGAAACCGAAGACGGCGAACAAATGAACGGCGGCGATGATATTGTATGCAAGGCGTCGGGCCGGGCCAAAGACGGTCGCCATGCGCCGGCGCATGGAAACACCAGCCAACCAACTATGGCTGAGCGCAAAACTCAGCCAAGCCAGCATATAGCCCGTGTGGGCGATATCTTTTGAGACGTGGATGGGTTCGTAATTCACGCTGGGCCCGCGCTTCAGGCCGGGTCCGCATTCATCCGCGCAATTGTCGCGGTGGTCGAAAATCCGTCTTCAAGGTCAGCCAACACAACCTCGCCGCCCCAGCTTTTGACCTCGCTCGCGCCGACCACGTCGGCGACAGCGTAATCGGCGCCTTTGATCAATACATCGGGCTTTAAAGTTTTAATCAGCGCCATCGGCGTGTCGTCGTCAAAAATCACGCAAAGATCAACGGAGCTTAATGACGCCAGCACCGTCGCGCGGGCGGCCTCGTTTTGGACAGGCCTTTCCGGGCCCTTCAAGCGCGCCACCGAGCCATCCGAATTCAAACCGACAATCAACCGGTCACAAGCTCGCCTAGCCTGACTTAGCAATGAGATGTGGCCGGGATGCAACAGATCGAAACATCCGTTGGTGAACCCTACCTTTAATCCTTGGCGGCGCAATACCTCGACCCGGTCGCGGGCTTGCTCGACGGCCAGTAGCTTTGCCTCGGCGCGTGAAATATCCTGATGATGCAAGGTCGCGATGACGTCGGTCAAATAGGCCGCTGCCGTGCCGACCTTGCCGACAACAATACCGGCGCAGATATTTGCCAGCCGCGCCGCGTCTATAAGATCAGCTTCTGCCGCCAGGGCGCCTGCCAAGGTCGCGACCACGGTATCGCCGGCACCTGAAACATCAAAGACCTCGCGGGTTTCCGCGGCCAAGTGTGTGGTGCTTTGGTCGCTGACCAGCACCATTCCATCCTGACTTAATGTGACCAGTACGGCATCGAGGTCATGCGCGCTGCGGAGATCACCGGCGGCCGAGGCGGCCGCGTCCGCATCATCAACGTTGCCGCCGCTTGCCTCCCTGAGTTCTTTTCGGTTTGGGGTAATTAGGCTAGCACCCCGGTAGATGGCGTAATTGATGCCTTTGGGATCGACGATCACGGGTTTGCCTTGGGCGCGCGCTAGGTCGATCAATTCAGCCGCGCGGCCGTTGGCGAAGACGCCTTTGCCGTAATCGGAAAGCACCACGATTTGATGTTCCGCCAGTGCCTCTTCGACGATTCGCATCAGCGTGTCACCGGAATCCGGATCGAGCGGCTTGGATGTTTCGGCATCAGCGCGCAGCATTTGCTGGGTGCCGGCGAGGAACCTCGTTTTGATCGCCGTCGGCCGGCTGGGATCAATGACCAACCGGGGCGTAGCGCGGCCGAGTCCGCGAAGCTCGGCCTCGATTTGTTGGCCGGCGGCATCTTCGCCGACCACTGCCGCCAAGGTCACTTGTCCGCCAAGGGCAACAATATTGCGGGCCACGTTGCCGGCGCCGCCAAGCATCGCCTTTTCGTCCGAAATTCGAAGCACCGGCACCGGGGCTTCCGGAGAGATTCGTTCAACCTCGCCGCTGATGAACCGATCCAGCATGACATCGCCGACGCAAAGCACCCGCGCGCCGGATATGCGCGATACCAATGCAATCAAATCGGCGGTACCGGTCATGATGAACTCACCTTCATACCAATCCTAATTCCAATTCCAGCGCGCCGCAGAGCATTTGGCCGAGCGTAATGTGCATTTCTTGGATGCGCGCCGTGGTATCGGATGGCACGACAAGAAATGGATCAGCGAATTCGTGCATGCGCCCGCCATCCTTGCCGCCGAACCCGGCGGCAACAGCCCCCATTTCGCGGGCTTTTTTCAGGCCACGGATGATGTTTTCACTTTGTCCGGATGTGGAAATACCGATGGCCAGATCACCAGGTTTGGCTAGAGCTTCGACCTGGCGGGCGAAAAGCTCCTCGAACCCCAGATCGTTGCCGCAGGCGGTCAGTGCCGAGGTATCCGTCGTCAGCGCAATGGCGGCGATGGCGGCGCGGTCGGTTTTATACCGGATGGTCAATTCCGTCGCCAGGTGTTGACAATCAGCGGCGCTGCCGCCGTTGCCGAACAGCAAAATTTTGCCGCCACTGCGAATGCTGTCGGCGGCAATATCAAGCAAACGTCCGAAGGGCTCCATGAGGGCAGCGCGCGTCGCATCGACGACGGCTGTATGTTCATCGAACTCGCTTTCGAAAAAGGCGTTTGTGTCCATGGCTTCAATGGCTCCAATAGGGTTTTGAATTTATAAATCCACTCGCGTACCGCTACGCAGGCTTTCCAAAACGGCGATCGTTGCGGCGCTGGTTTCGATCAGTTCGGCTTCGTCTATGGGCGCCGGGCCGCCACCGGCCACGGCAGCTGCAAAGGCCTTTAGCGCGCCATCGAAGCCTTTATCCTGGGCGCCCTTCCAAGGCGCTGTGTTTGAACCGCCGGCGATTTCCAAGCTACGGAAATCATCGATTACATACGACCCGCTGTCGGCGAAGGCCTCAATGCGTTCCTTGCCGGCGCTACCGTCGCCGCGCGCGGTATAAACTATATTTGCCAGACTGCCGTCAGCGCAGCGCAGCGCAATGGCGACATCGTCGCAGGCGCCGTCGGTCAGTTGCGCAGCGTTGGCCTGAACCGAAACAATGGGTGCGCCGATTAGAAACCGCGCCAGATCAATGAAATGACAGGCTTCGCCTAGGATGCGACCGCCGCCATCGTCGGTGTGCACCCAATGGTCTCCGTCCAGGGCGCCGGCATTGATCCGGAGGGCCAGCACCTTCGGGCCCGCCGCCGCAGCCAAGGCGTCCCGCAAGCGGAGCGCCGCCGGCGCAAAGCGGCGATTGAAACCGACCTGGAAGAAACGGCTGCCGTCGTTGGCCGCATTTCGCGCTTCGACGACATTGTTCAATTCATCCATGCTCAACGCCAAGGGCTTTTCCACCCATACGGATTTCCCCGCTGCCAACGCTTTAACAGTTAGTTCAGCGTGACTGTCATGACGGGTTGCAATCAACACGGCGTTGATCTCGGTGTTTGAGAACACCGTATCGGGGTCCGTCGCCGATTGGGCAAACTCAAAATTACCCTGGCCGTGTTCAGCGGTCGCCCCGCGCCCCGTCACCAAGGTATGGAAGGACACGCCGCTTAGCTTGCTCAATGCTGGCAGCAGAACGGACTTGGCGAAATTTCCGGCGCCAATGACGCCTAGGACACAACCGCTGCCAGCGACGCCTTTAACCGCATTGAAATTCGGCCGAACAACGCTTTCGTCCGCCTCGGGATAGGACAGGACGACGCCCAAATGCGCCTCGTCACTGCCGGTGACGAGATCATATGCCGCTTCCGCACCGCTGATGGTAAACCGATGACTGATCAAGGCCTGCACCTCGAGGTGCCGTACCAAGCGCGGCGACATCAAGCGAAGCGTTTCCGCCAAATTCTCGGTTTCCGTCCAGCGCACCCAGCCTTCCGGGTACTTGACGCCGCGGGTCTCGAAATCGTCATCATAGCGCCCTGGTCCGTAGGACCGGGAAACAATCACATTGAGTTCTTTCTTCATGAATTCGGCGTAGGGAAACGACGTACCGGTCAGGCCAACCATGACGACGCGGGCGCGGTCACGGGCGATCGCGGCAGCGGTCTCGAAGGGCTCGCTGGACTGTGTCGCAGCGGAAATGATGATCCCATCGCAACCGCGCCCATTGGTCATTTCACGAACCACGGAATTGATATTATCCGCGCCCAGGTCGCAGGCCGCTTCGGTGCCCAGGGATTTTGCAAGGCTCAGCCGATCTGTATCGTAATCCAGGGCGATGACACGGGCGCCGCTTAGACTCAGGAACTGCGAAGCCAGCTGCCCGACCAGACCGCAGCCCACGACGGCGACAACATCGCCCAGTCCGGCGCCAAGATTTCTGACCGCATGCATGGCGATGGCGCCCAACGTGCCGAAGCACGCCTCTTCATCGGTGACGTCAGCTGGTATCGCAGCGGCCAAGTTTTCCGGCACTGCGTTAACGCCCGCATGGTTGGCGACGCCGGCGCCGGCCATGGCGACGCGTTCGCCAACCCGGAATCTACCTTCCAGTCCGGCGCCTACGGCGATCACTTCGCCGGCCGCCGAATAACCCAGCGGTAGCGGCTCATCAAGGCGCGCCATGACAGTTTGAAAGGTCGCCTTCAGCCCGTCGCGTTTGGCCTTGTCGACAACCTTTTTGACCAGATCGGGTCGCGCCCGAGCCTTGCTGGCCAGTGACTTCTTGGCAAACTCGACGACCATCCGTTCGGTGCCCGCGGATATCAGCGATGCGCGGGTGCGGACCAGTACATGTCCGGGCTTAACCTGCGGCGCCGGAACATTCTTGAGCGCCAAGCGGCCGGTGCGGCGGCTTTGGATAACCTGCTTCATGCGCTCTTTTACTCCCTTTTCGCCTGATGATGCAAAGACCTGATTCCATTGGAGAAATGATCGAAATGACTTTGTTCCTCGGCGCCACCGCGCTATGAAGCTTGGATGTGCGGAATAGTTGCCCTTTTCGCCTATCATCCTGATGCTCCGCCCATTGCCTTGGGGGAGCTTCTGGAGGTCAACAAGGCGATGATGCGCCGCGGCCCTGACGGCGGCGGTCACTGGATTTCAGACGACAGCCGTGTCGGTCTGGCACACCGCCGGCTGGCCATCATCGATCCTGACCCACGTGCCAATCAGCCGATGGCGGCGGATTCGCGTGGCGGTACCCGGGGGCGGTTTCGGATTACCTATAATGGCGAGATTTATAATTTCCGCCGGCTGCGTGAAGCGCTTGTTGATGAAGGCGTAAATTTTGTCACCCAATCCGATACGGAAGTGCTGCTCAGACTTTATGAGCGCGACGGCGCGGCAATGGTCAAAAAATTGCGCGGCATGTTCGCCCTGGCGATCTGGGACGAAGCCGAGCGCCAATTGTTTCTGGCCCGCGATCCTTTTGGCATCAAGCCACTTTACTATGCCGATGACGGCCGCACCTTGCGTTTGGCGTCGCAAGTCAAGGCACTGCTAGCCGGCGGTCACGCTGGCAACTCGGGGCCAGATGCCGCAGGGCATGCCGGTTTCTTTTTGTTCGGCAGCGTTCCTGATCCGCATACGCTTTATGCTGACATCCACGCCCTGCCGGCGGGCCACACGTTGACCATTCAGGCCGATGGCAGTCGCCATGAGCAGCGGTACTTCAATCCCGTCCAGATTCTGAAGGACGCGGAAGCAGCCAAACCCGTTAGCGATGAATTGCCGCTGCGCGAGATGCTTCTCGACAGCGTTCGCCATCATTTCGTCGCCGATGTGCCGGTCGGCGTGTTTCTTTCCGCCGGCCTCGATTCGACCACCATCACCGCGCTGGCCTCGGAAAGCCAACAAGGCGAGATCAGAACCTTTACGCTGGGGTTTGACGAGTATGCGGACACCGAACGTGACGAGGTGCCCTTGGCCGAGGACGTGGCCAAGCGTTATAACACGAGCCAATCGACGGAGCGCCTGGCGCGGCTGCATTTTGATGGCGCGTTGCCGGATCTTTTGAAATCCATGGACCAGCCCAGCATCGACGGCGTGAATACCTATTTTGTCGCCCGGGTGGCAGCCCATGGCGGCCTCAAGGTCGCCTTGTCAGGCCTCGGCGGAGATGAATTATTCGCCGGCTACGACACCTTCACCCAAGTGCCGAAATTGGTCCGGGGATTGGGATGGATGCCCGGTATTGGTAGTTTCGGGCGCAGGTTCCGGGCGGTCGCGGGATCGTTGATGGGGCCTATGCTGGCACCTAAATACGCCGGGTTGTTTGAGTTCGGCGGCACCTATCCTGGTGCTTATCTTTTGCGGCGCGGCCTCTATATGCCTTGGGAATTACCAGGCGTCATGGACCCGGATCTAGCGGCCGAGGGATGGCGTCAGTTGGCGCCGCTGGTGCGCCTGGCCGACGATATTGACGGTCTGGCCCGCCCCGCCAATAGAATTCGGGTGCTGGAGACATGCTGGTATATGAAAAACCAATTGTTGCGCGACGCCGATTGGGCGGGGATGGCGCATTCGCTGGAAATTCGCGTACCTTTTGTTGATGCAGATTTGTTTCGTGCCGCCGCGCCGGCCTTCGGCGCGGGCGCAGGTCCGAGCAAATTGGATATGGCCGCGACCCCAATCCTGGCCTTGCCCCCCACTGTTTTGAACAAACCGAAGACCGGTTTTTTCGTGCCCGTGGACAAGTGGCTGCGCCGCGCAGGAACCAATGGGGCGGGCCTGCGCGGTTGGGCGCGGAAGGTCCATGGCGCGCAAAGCGGCAAGACTTTGGGCATGGCGCCGTAAACACTAACTGGTTTGCCCAATCTGGTTTGCCATGGCTTCGGCTTCGGCTAATGTTTACGGATTGGCGGGACGGGAGGTTCGGTTGGATCGGCAATCGACATTCGATGTCATTGTAGTCGGTAGCGGCGCGGCCGGTTTAAGCGCTGCCTTGGCGGCCGCCGTCGATGGTGCCCGCGTCCTAGTGATTGAAAAGGCTTCAGTTATCGGCGGCACCACGGCCATGTCGGGGGGGTGTATCTGGATACCCGGCCATCATCACATGGCGCGCCTTGGTGTTTCGGATACACGCGCTGCGGCGCTGACTTACATTCGCGCGGTGTCGCCGGAAGGCTGGCACAATACGGATGAGCCATTGTGGGCGGCGTTTGTGGATCGGGCGCCTGAGATGTTGAAGTTCGTCGAAGACCGCAGCCCGACCCGCTTCACGCCGAACCGCGACCCCGACCCTTATGCCGAGGCGCCGGGCGGCATGGCGTTCGGCCGCAACGTGTCGGCGGCGCCGATCCGGGCCGCCGCCGCTGGTCCCTGGCGCCGCCGCATCCGCTCACCGTCGGTGGCAATCCGGCTGAATTACGAAGAACTGGTTGATACCTTTTTTTACGCCAACCCGAAAAAATGGGCGCTGAAGTTCGCGCCGCGCCTGATTTGGCGCCAGCTGCGCGACCTTCGAACCCGAGGCAATGCACTAACCATCGGTCTATTGCGGGGGTGTTTGGACAACGGCGTTACCATCTGGGCGGACGCCACGGCGAATCGTTTGACCATGATGGAAGGCCGGGTTATTGGCCTGGAAATGACGCACGTCGGTGAGCCTCTCCAGGTTCATGCGGGGCGTGGGGTCGTCCTGGCCAGTGGCGGGTTCGAATGGAATGCGGAGATGATGGCCGAACATTTTCCGGGCCCTATCGAATGGACGGCCAGTCCATCCACCAATACCGGGGACGGCCAGCGCATGGCCGCCGAAGCCGGCGCCGAACTGGCGCGGATGGATCAAAGCCTGATCATGGGAACAACGCCGGTAACTTATGAGGGGCGCCTGCAGGGATTACCGGCGGCCGATTACTTCCTGCCTCATTCGATGATCGTCAATGCCCTCGGCCGGCGTTTCGTCAACGAAAAGCAAATGAATGTCGGCCTGGCCTTCGCTGAAATTGAACCCACCACAGGAACGCCAAAGCATCTACCCGCATGGCGTATTTACGATGGTCAGTTTGCGGCCAAGTATCCGCATGCGTTGCCGAAGAAATCGGTACCGGGCAATCATTTTCAGGCGAGTTCATTGGAGGAGTTGGCCAAACAAATTGATGTCGATGCGGCGGGATTAGTCGCGACGGCGCAGCGGTTCAGTGAATTCGCCCGAGTTGGAGTCGACGATGATTTTGGACGAGGAGCCACGCTGTGGGACAAAAACCGCGGCGGCGACCCGGCCCATCAACCGAACCCGACACTCGGCACTATCGAACAATCGCCGTTTTATGCCATGCCCTTTAAGGCAAGTTTCCTGGGCACCAAAGGTGGTGCCAGGACCAACGTGCATGCCCAGGCCCTGCGTTCCGACGGCATTGCCATTCCAGGCCTCTATGCGGCGGGTAATGTCATGGCGAACAGCTTTGGTTCTAAAGGC
>Ga0315339_1001493_pt1 | contig 20564 bp, 14 predicted proteins | sample ASW17metaG_FD_204514 | JGI IMG/M metagenome (GOLD analysis project Ga0315339, IMG submission 204514) | Ammonia-oxidizing marine archaeal communities from Pacific Ocean, United States - ASW #17 | ecosystem: Environmental > Aquatic > Marine > Oceanic | place: USA: California | collected 2016-12-05
CACCGAAACAGCTGATAATGTCAATCAATAAGGTAGATAGTTCATAGATATTTGTGGGGACATATGAATAACTGGCGGAAATCGTGGATTTCAGAATCGACGAAAAATCAAATTTGTAATCAGGGGGTCGTGGGTTCAAATCCTGCTACCGGCACCACGCATCCCAAACCGAATTTGCTCCAGCGTATTTTCAATTTGTGAGCTTCCCGAATATCTGCGCCGCTCCTGAGCAAAAGCAGTGGATTTTTGTTTTTCCCACCACAGCTTTGAAACGTCAGAATTTCGTCATTTCGGGAAGCCATGGGTCCCTGGCGTCTGGAATATTTCTTCCGCATGGGCAATGCCCGATCGCATTGAGGCTCGTTAATAGGCGAGTTTGTGCAGTCCGGATGCGAGCAGTTTGATGCCGGCAGTCATGTCATCGACAGACGAGTACTCCTCGGGAGTGTGGCTTCGTCCGTCTTTGCTGCGCACGAAGACCATCCCGATATTTGTGATTTCAGCCATCTGTTGAGCATCATGGGCCGCGCCGCTCGGCATGGTCATGAAAGGAATGCCCTGCTCCGATGCACCTTCCTCTAACACGCGAACAATATTCGGATCGCTGGGGCTGGGCTCGTGATCAATAAACCAATCCAACTCAATTCCGAGCCCGTGCTTTGACGCGATATCGCGTATGACCTGTTCGTGCGAGGCCAAAAGTTGATGATAAGCGTCCGTATCGACATGGCGCGCATCGACGGTGAATTCGACACGAGAAGGAATGATCGTCGGTCCATTGGGTTCGGCGAAAACCTGGCCGATAGTCGTCACAACCGGGCGTCCGAGTCGGCGCGCATTCTCCGTGAGAGTTTGGGCAATCTCGACAAACCCAGCCATCGGATCGCTGCGCAAATCCATCGGGAACGCGCCGGCATGATTGGCAGTCCCGTTGAGCACCACGCGATAGACACGAACGCCGGCAATTCCGCTGACGACGGCAACGGGCAATTCCGCCTGCTCGAGAACAGGCCCTTGTTCGATATGCAGCTCAAGAAAAGCCTCGATGTCGTCACGCTTAGCCTCGGCGCAGCGATCCGGATCAAGGCCGATCGCGCGCATCGCTTCGGCGATGCTTTCCCCGTCTTCATTGACGATACGATCGGGATCACCTGGAGCAATGGCCCCGATGATCGCGCGAGAGCCCCAAAAATTGGCGGCAAACCGGCTTGATTCTTCTTCGCACAGCGCCACCGCCTCCAGTGTCCTACGCGGTTGACCGAACTGCTCCTTAAGCGTGCGAATGGCAATCAGCGCCCCAAGCGCACCGAGAGCGCCATCGTAACGCCCACCCGGCTTTTGTGTATCGATGTGAGATCCAGAGACGATACTCTTGCCGCTCTCGCTGCCATCGAGGCGGCCCCAGACATTGCCGACTGCATCCTGATGAACATGCAGCCCGGCTTCTTCGCACCAAGAGGCAAACTGGTCGCGCGCCGAGATCCATTCGGGCGTGTAGACAGGCCTCCAGACACCGGTATCGCCCCAGGCGCCAAATTTACCAAGCTCGAGGATGTAGCGCTCGACCAACTCAGCATCGACTTTGATCACGCTCATTGAACACCGTTTGCAAAATTCAGGCGAGTTGACGGGGAAAGGGCAGCACGCGGGCGCGGCTATCGTCAAGAGATTCCGTTGATCTTATGAGTTAGTGTTGTGGACGCTGTGACTTTGCTTGCCGAGTACAATCGAGAATGTGTCCGCAATCAGGAATCATAGTTTCAGTCTTTCCGGACAACCTGGTCTAATTCCGAAACGACACGGCTGAGCTCGGTCGCCAGTGATCCCGGCAGTGAGGTTGCGAAACCATCGGCAAGCCCACGATAGTACCAGAGCGTCCCATCCCGTCCACCGCGAAACCTTATCCAAAGTTTTTCGCCAATCTGGCGATAGTCGGCCAAAATTGACCGGGCGTTGTGAAGCTTGTCCGCGGCTGACACGAGAAGTGCCTCTCGCGGTTTGCCGGGAAGTTTAGAAAGATAGACCTCCTTTCGCTCCCTCCATGGCGGCTTCGGCTCCTCCACTGCATCGGTGCAGTGCATGACAATGGTCGCGACACGATCACCGAAACGCGTCCTGATCGTCTTCTCCATCTCCAGGCCGCCCTGATCCTCAACTGCATCGTGGAGCAGCGCCGCGATTGCCTGATCCTCGTCGCCGCCATGCTCGAGAACAATCGCAGTGACGGCAAGCAGGTGGGCCACGTACGGAATTGTAGTTCCCTTGCGCCTCTGGGATTGATGAGCAGATTCCGCGAACTGCAGCGCTTCATTGAATCGAGTTTTGGGCATCTGTTTGGCCTATGCAATTTTTCCCGGCGAAGTGGGGTCAGCGTGAACCTGTCCTACGCCATCGTCGACGCCAATAGCCAGCCGTCGAAACCGCAACGCAAAACCGCGTGACGGCCAGACGATACGACAAACCGCCCTCAATCGCCTCGACAACCTGTTGGCCAAGATCCAATCCATTAAAATCTCCCGATGAAAATCAGGTGTTCACGGAATCAGAGCCACACCAAAAAGGAATCTCGATTCCAATTCAACGCTTACAAAATCTGCTTTAGCACTGACTGCACTCGAGCGGGCAATCGTCGTACTGGCGCTGTCTCCCGAGCTGATCCACGATTGCCACCGTGGCAAACAATACTTGGCGGATGACGGCCGGCGCCTCCCGAAGGTCCAAGATATTGTCCCGGCGATGAGCGGCAAAGGGGTTTGATTTGACTGTAAGAATGTACGAGCAGCCTGAGTGGCCTGCCCGACTTCCCAATGGGGCGCTTATGGGACATTCCGAGCCGTGCTTTCTCGCCCTGGCACTGCTCCCTGCCTTTGGAATCCATTCCCGCGCTAGGTGCGGGGCTTCGGCCCGGTTCAACGGGTTTCAGCACTCCGCATCCGGATCGAGCAGTCGGGCCTTGTCACAGTCAGCGGCTGCACGTTCTGTGTCACCCTTTTTACGGTACGCGGAGCTGCGGGTTTCGTAGGCGTCGGCATTGTCCGGGTCCATCTCTATGAAACGGTCGTAGTCGGCGATCGCTCGGTCATAGTCTCCCTTCCTGGAATACACGATGCCACGATTGTAGTAGGCATAGGCAAGGTCCGGTTCCAACTCCAAGGCCCTGTCGAAGTCGGCGATAGCTCGGTCGTACTCGCCCTTGTTGGAGTATACGATGCCACGGCCGTGATAGCCGACGGTAAAGTCCGGGTTTATATCCAAAGCCCTGTCGAAGTCGGAGACGGCTCGGTCGTAGTCGCCCTTGATGTCGTATGCGATGCCACGCGCGTTGTAGGCGTATGCATAGTCTGGATTGATCTCGATGGCCTTGTTGAAGTCGGCGAAGGCGCTGTCGGTGTCACCCTTGGTGCTATAGGCATCGCCACGGTTGGTATAGGCAATGGCGAGATTGTTGTCCGTTGACCCGGATTGAATGAAGCCCGTGCAGCCGCGTATCCGCAGATCAGAGTTGGCCGACTGGTTACAATCGTCGGCATCGTCCGCGGTCGCCGGTGTTGCGGCGCTAAGCATCAGCAGCATCACGGTCACGGAGAAACACCGGGTCATCAGGACGTGCTTTCGCATGACAAATCCCTCTCTCACTCTATGCACAGCTTATCTCGCCGCACCGCTGATGCCAAACCAGACGCTATCGTTAGTCACCCACAAGTGCCACCATAGGGCGGTAACTGCTCGATCCGGGCTAGTCGCAGCGGATGGGCTATCCGGTGCCGGGCGAGGCATTCCTAAAAATAGGCTTGGATTGGGCGGTAACGAGCGATTCTTTGACGGCAAAAAAAATGCCCCGGCAGAAGCTGGGGCAATCATAGATATCCTTGACGCTTAGTCTCGCGGTCGTTGCGTCAAGCCAGCGACGGCGAAACAAACTCGACGCCGAGCCCGCCTTTTGATGTCCATCTGACTACGCAGGTTTTCTGCGGGAGGCCCTCAGCCTTGAGCTGGAACTGCGACGGGAATTGCCGGTCTTCCGAAATACGTAGCTGAGCCCCATGGCCGGAAATATCTTTCACCATGCAATCGGCTACCATTGGCCCATCCACTCCACGAAATTGGATTTGACCAGCCTCCAGATAAGTCCGGCGCTGAAACCTTCTTTGGTCATGAATGATATGTCTGCTCATAGAGCGAGTTTAGCGAAAATTTTCGTAAACTTCTCCCCCTTTCGAGAGGGCATCTGTAATCATCGTTAATCCCACTAAGGCAAATGGGAAACTTGCGCCCAGTTTCCGATGCTTCGATAATTTTCATGGCTTCGTCATCAAAACCGTGATTGCGCCCGCGACTACAGCTGCAGCAATTGCGGGTGAGGATAGCCGGAAGCAAAGTGTCGTCGGGATTTGGACTTGACCAACGCCCTTGCAGTTTGCCGAGCACCCGAACGAACGATGGCCCTGGTCAATCGTGACGAATGGCGTCCTTTCCGCAGACGCAACGCACGATGAACGGCGTGCCGCGTTACGCTGCCGCTGATACTTCTACGCCCCAGCCGGTATAGCTCAGCTGGTAGAGCGCCTGATTCGTAATCAGGGCGTCTTCGGTTCGAATCTGGATACCCGCACCGGAATCCACCACACTTAATCAGATAGATATCAATATTGCAGAAATTGGCGACGACGCCAGCTTTTGCTGGGTCCGCTATGTGGCCCCAAATTGGGCTTCAAAAAGCACCGGCCGAAACTGGCGGTCAGGCGTGCCCGAGTATAGCGTCGGCCTCGGCGAGGTTCTCGCGGATTATTTCGATTGCCTTCGGCGTGACGCGAAACCCGATCGATCCTTTTTCGTTTGTGTAAATTGATAGTGCCAAAGTCCCGTCGCCGAGATCGGCAAGTCCCGACCCGATGACGGTGACGATAGAGGTGGGGCGCTCTACCGACGTGGTCCGGGCGCGAACGCTGAGTCTGTGAAACTAAATGTTGGTCGTGCTGGCCGCATTGAGACCCGCAGACATGGCCGCGAACCACTTCCGTGGTTTGGTCTTCTCCCGAATCCGGACTTTTCCCGTGTTGCTCCATAAAGGAAAAGATAAGCCCAAGCCGACATTGCCAATGAGATCAGCGACGCAGATTGATCACTGCTCAGATGTCGTCGCCGAAAAACATGGGGGTGGCGGCCACATTCGGTGGTGTACCATCGATCAATCCGACTCGCGCGGCGCAAGCGTCCAAATGGTGCGCGTTTAAACGCGGTACAGCGATCTTAGTTATTTGCCGGATGCCTGGCCCGAATGGGTTGGAGATCAACGGCGCGATCTCGCAACGAGGTGTCTTCGCGGAGTATGGCTTTGGCAACTTTATGCGTAGGCGTGTGCGGAAGCTCGTCGAGAAAGATCACGAACCGCGGCACCTTACTTGGCGCAAGACGCTCGCCGCACCAGGCGGCTATTGTTTCCGCGTCGAGCTGTTTGCCGTTTCCTAGAACAACTGCGACAAGAATCTCGTCTTCACCGAGTTCAGACGGCACGGCAATCGCGGCCGCCTCAAAGACATCGGGATGAGCGCCGATGACGCGGTCCAGTTCGGCGCCGGCGATGTTCTCGCCCCTCCGACGGATGATGTCTTTTTTGCGGGACACGAAATAATACCACCCGTCCTCATCGCGGCTTACCAGATCTCCGGTCTTGAACCAGCCGTCGCTAAAAGCGTCGCGTGTCTGCTCCGGGTCGTTGAAATACCCCTTCATCATGATCGGTGTTTTTACCCAGAGTTCGCCGACTTCATTGGCTGCAACCCTGCCTCCGTGTTCGTCGACGACACGGGCTTCGGCCCATTCCCTATCAGGATCGGGATGCGATCCGATCGGGCCCATGCTTCCTGGCTTGCGGGGCATACCAAATGGGCTGCACGTCACACCGGGGATTTCGGTCATCCCGTATCCACTAAGGAGATTCTCGATACCGAATTTCGTTCGGAACGAGTCCGCGACATTTTCGCGGACGCCATAGACGGCCCGTATGGAATGATCGGGACGGTATTCGGTTCCTGGACGTGCGTCCAAGATAGTACCGATTGCTTCAATGATGTTGACCTGCGTTGCGCCATTGTCGGCTGCCGTGTCCCAAAAACTTGATGCAGAGAATTTCGGCACGATCACCATGCTTGCGCCGGCTGCGATCGTTCCGGCAAGAGAATAAAAAAGCGCATTCATATGGTAGAATGGAAGCAAGATCATGCAGCGATCGCTCGGAGTGAGGTGGACTCGCTGAACAAAGGCTTCACCCGCAAGCAGGAAACTTTTCTGGCTGTGCATCACTCCCTTGGGAAAGCCGGTGGTGCCGGATGTATAGATGATGACCAGCGTGTCATCCGGCCTTGCATCGGACAATGCAATTGCGTCGCCAGGCTCGGATGCGATCAAATCGGTTAGGGTGGGATAGTCGTCGTCGCCGTCCGCACCGGTCCGGATGATCCATGGGGTTGATTTGATCGTGTCGAGCGCCGTGCGAACAGTCTCTATTGTCTCCGGGCTCGCGACGACCGCCTTGGCATCGGCATGACCGATCACATAGGCGAGTTCGCGCTCCCCAAACTCGGGATTGGTCGGAACCATGACGGCCCGCAAGCGACCCAATGCGCACAATAGAAGCACATGCGTGTCGGAATTGCGCTCGACGATCGCGACCCGATCGCCTTTGCCGATGCCGCGCGTGGCCAGGCTGGACGTTAGCCCTGCAACCGCGTCCATGAACTGGCGCCAGGTCCAGGTTTGATCGCCGAACAGAAGGAACGGCCGATCACCCTTATCGCCCAGCCGGCTATCGAGCGCTCGAGACAATGTGAAATCATGCTCAGGATACAGGCGAAGGACTTCAAGCGGGCGCATCTTGCCAGACGATCCTTACGACAATCCGTACATTAGTTTGCCCGGAAAAGGCATTTCGACCTTTAAGATCACGCCATGCTCGGCCTCTGTAATGAAAAGAGTCCGTCGATCCGGACCGCCATAGGCAACGTTTGTCGTGCGCATTCCGGCGCAAGAGCGAATGCGGTAAATCGGCTCGCCCATCGGATTGAATACATAAACACTTCCGGCACCCGCATGGACAACAGATATGTTGCCGGCCTCATCGATGGCCATGCCGTCCGGCCCGGTCGGTCCGCCGGAAAGCTGGATGAACATCCTCGCCTTGTGAATGCCGCCATAGTTGGGAAGGAGCGGAATGCTCACGATCTGATTGGAGCGGGTGACGGCGATATGCAAGATTTTCTCCGACCGATCGAGAACGAGCCCGTTCGGACCAGGCAATCCCGTGAACAGCAAATCGAGTTCGCCCGTGCTGCGCAGCCGATAGATGCGGCCTGTCGGATCTTCCAGTGCACTCTGGCCCTGGTCGGTGAAATAGAGATCGCCGCGCGAATCGAAAATGAGATCATTCAATCCCTTGAAGCCTTCGCGATGGGCTTCTCGACGGACCACGGTCATCTCGGCAGTCGCGGGATCGAATGCGATCACGCCATACCGATGATCGGCGACGAAAATCCGGCCGTCTTTATGGATCCTTAGCCCGTTTGGTTCACCGTCATACTCGGCGAACACCGACCACGCGCCAGATTGGTCAATGCGAAAGATCCGCGAATGTGCGAGATCGACACAATAAAGATGGCCTTCCCGGTCAAATGACGGGCCTTCCAGAAAAAACGGCAATGGCCCGGCACCTCGCGCCTCAAGCCATTCCGAATTTGCCTCAAGGCGGTGGTACTCCTTGGGGATCACCGTGAAAATTTCGGTCTCAAGATCTTCTGGCACTGCGAACATCTTCCTGACACCGCTCCTATGAAACAAAACGAATTTAGATTGCCTAACGATTTAATCATGTAAGCCAGCTCAATGTCGAATATTCGGATTTGGTAGGGTGTCTGTTACAGGCGGATCGCAGAATTTGGTCTTCCCCCGGATTAGTGGACACCTGGAATGAGGCGCTTTGTGCGCCAGAATGTGTCTGGTGACTAAGCCGAAGCGACACAAGCGCTACAATTCCGAGTTCAATCGCGAGGCACGGCCGCAGCACTTTGCAACGACGATTGCCCCGGCTTCATATTCCGCATACGCCGAAATTTCATCGTCGGTAGCGATGAGAATCGCGCCAGCGGAGAGCAATTCTTCTGACGCACAAGAAACAAAGCCCCAGCCGAGACTGGGGCAATCTTAGCAATCCTCGATACTTAGTTTCGCGGTCGTTGCCTCAAGCCAGCGACGGCGAAACAAACTCAACGCCGAGCCCGCCTTTTGATGCCCATCTGACTAAGCAGGTTTTCTGCGGAAGCCCGACAGCGCTGAGGACAAACTGCGACGGGAATTGCCGATCTTCTGCAATACTCAACTGAGCCCCATTGCCGGAAATGTCCTTCACCATGCAATCGGTTACGATTATTCCATCGGCGCCGCGAAATTGGATTTGACCAGCCTCCAGATAGGTCCGGCGCTGATACCTTCTTTGGTCATGTATGATGTGTCGGCTCATAGGGCGAGTTTAGCGATAATTTTCGTAAACTTCTCCCCCGTTCGACAGTGCATCTGTAATCATCGTTAATCCCGCAGAGTCTTATGGTAAACTCGCGCCTGTCGCGTAACCGTTCAGGCTGAAGGTCTTGCGGTTTTGCTGATAAAAGTATGGCCGGGCCATCGATCCGAACAGACAAGTGCCATTGTTAAGCTTGGCATCGGTGCCGCCCTATGAAAGCCAAGCCCAATAGCGAGCGCCAATGCCCCGCCAACTCCACCTCAATCTGTTCGTCCAATCGCGCGGTCATCACGAGGCGGCTTGGAACCACCCCGACGCCGCGCCGGATGCTCTGACCGATGTGCGCTATTATCAGAAAATCGCGCAGCGCGCCGAGCAGGGACTGTTCGATTCGATCTTCTTCGCCGACCAGCTGGCTTTGTCCGACGATGCGGCACGCTCCGGCCGCGTCTGGCTCGAGCCGGTGACCTTGATTGCGGCACTCTCGATGGTGACGACGCGTATCGGCATGGTCGCAACGGCGTCGAGTTCCTATACCGAGCCGTTCAACCTCGCCCGCCAGTTTGCCTCGATCGACCACATCTCAGGCGGCCGTGCGGCGTGGAACATTGTCACTTCATGGCTGAAGCCGGTGGCGCACAATTTCGGTCGAGGCGAGGCCGCCGACCTTGCCGACCGTTACGCGATGGCCGAGGACTATGTTCAGGTGGTCAAGGATTTGTGGGACAGCTGGGCCGACGACGCAGTGATCGACGATCGCGCGCGCGGCATCTGGGCGCGCCCAGAGCGCATCACTGCAATTGACCACGCAGGCCCACACTATAGCTGTACCGGGCCGCTCAACCTGCCGCGCAGCCCGCAAGGCAGGCCGGTGCTGGTGCAGGCCGGAGCCTCGGATGCCGGCCGCGCCTTCGCCGCACGCCACGCCGAAGTGGTTTTCACCGCCCATCTTGTCAAACCGCGCGCCCAGGAATTCTACGCCGATCTCAAACAACGCATCGCATCCGCCCGCCGCGACCCTGCCCACGTGCTCGTTCTGCCGGGCCTCAACCCAACCATTGCGTCAACCGAGGCCGAGGCCAAACGCCTACAACAGGAACTCAACGAGGCCACCGACCCCGAGATCGGTCGACGCACGCTGTCAAGTCGCTTCGGCGGCGCCGACTTTTCTCAGCTGCCGCTCGACCGCGCGCTTACACCAGACGACTTCCCCGATGCGGCCACCGTCGACGCGTCTCGCAGCCGCGCCGAGATGGTGCATGACATCATAAGGCGCGAGCCCGGCATGACGCTGCGCCAACTCCTGGCGCGGCTAGCCGGCGCGCGTGGGCATATCACCTTTGCCGGCACACCTGAACAAGTCGCCGATCTGATCGAAGACTGGTTCATCAATGGTGCGGCGGATGGCTTCAACGTCATGCCGCCACTGTTCCCCGGCATGCTCGACGCTTTCATTGAGGGTGTCGTGCCAATCCTCCAACAGCGCGGCCTGTTCCGCACCGAATACACCGGCACAACGCTGCGCGAGCACTACGGACTGGAGCGGCCAGCGTCACGGTTCTGGGAAGAGAACCAATCGGACGAACAGACCTGACTTTCTGACGGATTGTTTTTGCTCATCTTCGCCGAATGGGAGCGAACGATGAGACGGAAACCACATCGCCAGTCAGGACTTTGCCGGCGATGTCTCGTGGCGTTGTAAATATTGGTGGACGAAGGCGATTGCCATGCTGCCTTCGCCTACCGCCGACGCGACGCGTTTGACGGGACTGTAGCGCACGTCACCACAGGCGAATATTCCAGCGACGCTGGTCTCAAGCAGCATGGGATCATAGCTTTGCTTCCAGCTGCCGGCCTTGACCAGATCATCGCCGGTCAACACATAGCCTCGTTCATTGCGGATAATTTCGGACGGCAGCCAGTCGGTCTCGGCATCGGCGCCGATAAATACGAAAAGCCCACCACAATCGACGCGGCGCTGCGACTTGTCGGTGCGGTTGATCAGATCGATCGCGGTCAGATGATCGTCACCGTGGATCGCGTGGACTTCCGAGCCCAACGCAATTTCAATGTTCGATTTGCTGTGGAGTTGTTCGATCAAATATTGCGACATGCTCTTTTCCAGGCTTTCGCCGCGAACCACCAGCGTCACGGTCCGGGCATGGCTGGAGAAAAACATTGCCGCCTGACCGGCTGAATTGCCGGCACCGATCAAATGCACGTCCTGTCCCTGGGTAATATGGGCTTCGCTGCGCGCCGCGCCGAAATAAACACCTTTGCCGATGAACCGGTTGATATCGTCAATTGCCGGGCGCCGCCAACTGACGCCGGTGGCAAGGATGATGGTGCGCGCGCGAAGAAGCTCATCGCCATCAAGGAGGATTGTTCGCGCCTTGGTGTCGATACTGGCGACATCGCGCGTGGTCAGGATTTCCGCGCCGAGCCGCCGGGCTTGGCTGAGCGCACGCCTGGCGAGTTCGTCGCCCGAAATCCCGCTCGGGAATCCAAGATAGTTCTCGATCCGCGACGACGTTCCGGCCTGGCCGCCGGGCGCCTCGCGCTCAATGGCAATGGTCCGTAGCCCCTCAGAGGCCCCATACACGGCGGCGGCAAGGCCGGCCGGCCCGCCACCAATGATAATTGTGTCATATTCAGTTTCGCGCGCGGTCGTCTGAAGGCCGAGAAGCTCGGCAAGTTCGCGTGTCTGTGGTTGGATCAGCGTTGTTCCATCGGCCAGCCGCAGCGCCGGGCATTCCGTTGGCGGCGGACCGGGCCATTGCTCGGGCAGTTCGGGCGCGTCGAGTGTTATCCAATTATAGGAGATCTGGTTGCGCGTAAGAAAAGTGCGCAGCTTCAGGCAGGACGCGTCCCAGCGCGGTCCAACCATCGTTACTTTCGCCTGATGCGGCTCGGTGGCCAGGCCCTGAAGTCCGCCAAGACGCTCGCGAGCTAAATCTCCGACTGCTTTTGCCAAGTCGGGCGTGGCGGCCGCAGCGACATAATAATTGCGCGCATCGATCCGCAAAACGCGCGAGGGCTCGATCGCATGACAATTACTTTGGAACTGCGTGCCATAGACCAACGGAATTTCTCCGAAGATTATGCCGACAGCCCGCTGTCCGATCGTCCGGTTAATACCGTCGATGAGCTTGGTAACCTCAAAGTTCCCCTCCAGAACCACATAAAGCGCCGGCTCGTCACCTTCGTGGACGGCGTATTCCCCAACGTTGAGGTGCATGTCGGCTGCCGTCCGACTAAGTTCCTTGAGCGCGGCCGCCTCAAGGGACGAAAAAAGCGGGATTGCCGCAAGCTCGTCGATCGTCAGCATGATTTGGTCATCTTAGATTGCCCCCGGGACTTCACTACGAACACAAGAGTAGCCACTCCGGCGCCGAGCGGCAATTTGGCAGATTACCTGGGGTCGGCCGGATGATTTCGCACGCCAGGTCGCGGGTACTTGGCGTCGCCACATGTTGCTATAGTGTTCTCGTGATGAGATTCGCACCAGGAAACCGGACATGACCGGCCCCGCTCAGCCGCGCGCCGAAATCCCTGGCGTGCCCGGTTCGTCGTCCGCGGTCGGCTCACCGCCAACACCGCGCCCCGGCGGCATTGCCGCGCGCGCCATGGCCGGTGGTACTGCGGCCTATCTCGACAAGCTCAATCCCGAACAGCGCCGTGCCGTTGAATCTCTCGACGGACCGGTTCTGGTGCTGGCCGGCGCCGGTACCGGCAAAACCCGTGTCTTGACGACCCGCATCGCCCATCTTCTGGCGACCGGCGCGGCGCGGCCCTACGAAATTCTCTCCGTCACCTTCACCAACAAGGCGGCGCGCGAGATGAGAAACCGCGTCGGCAATCTGATCGGCGGCACTGTCGAGGGCATGCAATGGCTCGGCACCTTCCATTCGATCGGCGCCAAGATCCTGCGCCGTCATGCCGAACTGGTCGGGCTGAAATCCGATTTCACCATTCTTGATACCGACGACCAGATCCGCCTGATGAAGCAATTGATCCAGGTCGAGGGCATCGACGAGAAGCGTTGGCCGGCCCGCCAGCTCGCCGGCTGGATCGACACCTGGAAAAATCGCGGACTGACGCCGGCCGATGTACCTGAGGCTGACGGGCGCGCCTTTGCCGATGGGCGCGGCAAGAAACTCTATGCCGCCTATCAGGATCGGCTGAAGGTGCTCAACGCCGCCGACTTCGGCGATCTCCTGCTCGAATGCCTGCGCCTCTTCCGCGAGAACGAAGACGTGCTGACCAATTATCAGTCGCGCTTTAAATACATGCTGGTCGACGAGTATCAGGACACCAATGTCGCGCAATATCTGTGGCTGAGATTACTGGCGATCGGCCGGCGCAATATTTGCTGCGTCGGCGACGACGACCAGTCGATCTATGGCTGGCGCGGCGCCGAGGTCGATAACATTCTGCGCTTCGAGAAGGATTTTCCGGGCGCCAAGACCATCCGTCTGGAGCGCAATTACCGCTCGACCACCCATATCCTCGCCGCCGCCTCGCATCTAATCTCGCATAATGAGGGCCGCCTCGGCAAAACGCTCTTCACCGAGGCCACCGACGAAGAAGCGCTAAAGGTCGCGGTCGCCTCCTCCTGGGATTCCGAGGAAGAAGCCCGCGCCGTCGGCGAGGAGATTGAGCAGCTCCAACGCCAAGGCCATCGCCTTAACGAAATTGCCATTCTGGTCCGCGCCTCGTTTCAGATGCGCTCCTTCGAAGACCGCTTCGTGACACTTGGCCTCAATTACCGGGTGATCGGCGGCCCGCGTTTTTATGAGCGCCAGGAAATTCGCGACGCGCTGGCTTATTTTCGTACCATGGCGCAACCGGCCGACGATCTGGCTTTTGAACGCATCGTCAATCTACCGCGTCGCGGCATCGGCGCAACGACGGTCAAGCTTCTGCATGACCGCGCCCGTGCCGGCCGCGTGCCGCTGACCCAGGCCGCCGCCGATCTTGTTGAGACCGACGAGATCAATGCCCGCGCCCGAACGTCGCTTCGCGATCTGCTTGCCGCATTCGCACGCTGGCGCAGCCAGCTCGACAGCCTGCCGCATACCGAGCTTGGCGAAATCATTCTGGAAGAATCTGGCTACACCGAGATGTGGCAGGCGGTGCGTTCGGCCGACGCGCCGGGCCGGCTTGAAAACCTTAAAGAGCTGATCCGCTCGATGCAGGAATTCGAAACCATGACCGGATTTCTCGAACATATCTCACTGGTCATGGATACCGATCGCGACGGCGATACCGACGCGGTCAATATCATGACGCTGCATTCGGCCAAGGGGCTGGAGTTCGAGACCGTCATTCTGCCCGGCTGGGAGGAAGGGCTTTTCCCCCATCAAAGATCGCTCGACGAGACCGGCCGCGCCGGCTTGGAAGAAGAGCGTCGCCTCGCCTATGTCGGCATCACCCGGGCCAAGAAGCGGGCGATCATCCGTTTTGCCTCAAACCGCCGCGTGCACGGCCTGTGGCAGGCCGGCATTCCCTCGCGCTTTCTTGACGAGTTGCCCGAGGACCACGTCGATGTCAGCGAGGAATCGTCTTCCTATGGCGGCTATGGAACAGAATCCTACGGCGCCAGCCGTTTCGATCTGCGCGACCCTTTCGCCAATACCTACGAAACGCCCGGTTGGCAGCGCGCCCAGAAAAACCGCCAGTCGGGTGGCAATGACCGCAAGGATCGCGGCTATGGAGGACCTCTCAATTCAGGCCCGCGCCAGATCGAGGGAGAGTTGGTCGCCAAGAGCGTCGGCGGGGTGTCGGACTATTCGCCGGGCGAGCGCATCTTCCACCAAAAATTCGGCTACGGCCGGATCATCTCGATCGACGGCAACAAGCTCTCAATCGATTTCGAAAAGGCCGGCGCCAAGCGCGTGCTTGATAGTTTTGTGGAGAGGCCTTGAGGGGTGTGGCGGAAGCCGTCATTGTTCGACAAAACGAGTCGCTTCCAAGAGCGCAGGAAGCCCGTAAAATATCAGCCAATACAGCAACGCCATCGTAAGAAAAACCATTGTGACAAAAGAGCGAAATTGAACCATTGTCATATCGGCGAACCGATTTTTGCGGCTCAACGGCCTTGATTGCTTATTTATCAAGCCAATCAGGCGACGAACACCATTTGGGTAATGCATCGTAACGTCCGGTTCCTATTGTGACTCGTCGCCTCACCGCTCCGCCACCGGCTTCCATTCCTGCACTAGGCGTTCGGCCTCGGCGATTTGGTCGGAGGTCATCAAGCCAGACACCCCATCGATGGCATCGGCGGCGCGGGAATGATCACGCGCAAACGCAAGACTGAACCACAGATGCGCCTGAACGAGATCCTCGTCCACGCCATCGCCCGCCCAGTATTTGACACCAAGACTAAACTGGGCGAAGGCATCTCCCTGCTCGGCGGCCAACTGGATCCACTTCGCCGCCTCGGCATCATCTTTTGGTACGCCCTCGCCCATTGCGTACATGAACCCGAGACTTCCTTGAGCGTCGGCGTAGCCTTGCTTACGCGCTTCAGCATGTTGAGGTCACCCCCTCTTTTGCCAGTCAACTGTCCTTCGCGCTATAGTTGCACATTTTCGATTTGACTGCAACCGGAACATTGGAGAAACACGGCAATGCAGGCGCCCCCGGTTTGGCGGCAGCAAGCGCATGATCGAGCTGCTCGGAATGGCGTATCAAAGGGATGCCGCAAGCACCCGGCCTTGCCGGCCAACCTGACCTTGCAGTATGTCCGGCTGTCTTTCCGTCATACCGCGAACCGCTCATGACTTTAGTCGCTCAAATTCTCGTTAACGAAGCCAAAGCCATCGCCCTTGTCGAGGCGATCGAACGCGAGGATGTGCTGGCGGCGCTTACCGTCAGCCGCGATGAGCTGGCAGACCGCCGATGGCAGGTTCAGGTCTATCTTTCCGGTGAGCACGACAAAGCTGAGACGGCAGCGTTGAAACGGGTTTCGGCGTCGGTGCTCGGCAAGTCCGCGGCCAAATTCTCGCTGGCAAAACTTCCCGACATCGACTGGGTCGCAAAAAGTCTTGAGGGTTTGAAGCCGGTCGCCGCCGGTCGCTTTCTGGTTCATGGCGGTCATGATCGCGACCGCCGCCGCGCCAACGCTTTCAATATCGAGATCGAGGCCGGACAAGCCTTCGGCACCGGCCACCACGGCACCACCGCCGGCTGCCTTGCAGCCATCGACCGGAGGGCCCGAAGCCGCCCGATCGGTAACGCCCTCGATATCGGCACCGGTTCGGGTGTGCTTGCCATTGCCATCGCCAAAGCCGCCAAAGCGCCAGTTCTGGCCAGCGACATCGACCCGATCGCCGTCGACATCGCCCGTGAAAATTTTCGGCTGAACGGTGTCGCCCGATATGTAAGCGTGTTCACCGCGGCCGATCTCGAGCAGCGCATCTTCGCTAAACGTGCACCCTATGATCTGGTTGTTGCCAATATACTTGCCGGGCCGCTAATGGTCCTCGCGCCGGCAATCGGTCGAGTCGCGGCACCAAACGGCACGATTATCCTGTCGGGCCTGTTGCCAAATCAGCGTGCCCGCATCATCGCCGCCTATCGCGGAGGCAATATGGCGCTTGTCGACACGGAAAATGTCGATGGCTGGCTGACCCTCACCTTCACTCGCTTATACCATCGATCATTGACGATGGCCGATGGGCGTTCAAGTACCACGCAGGCTGACGCACCATAAGGTGCGACGCGCGGTCGCGCTTGCCAATTGTCCATGAGTCGAACTCAAGGACCATTGGTATAAGCCCGGAATCAAAAAAGGGCGGAACCATCGGCGCCGCCCTTTTTTGAATACGCTTAGGTTGCTTCTACCATAGGTGTCGGGCGCCGAAGTCGCGGGAGATCGACTTGCGGTCGATACCATAGGCTGCAAGTGTCGCGTCATCGAATGACAAAAGCGTATCGTTGACGATGCGGCGAGCTTGCAATTCACGCCCCACTGCGACGAACCTTAGCCCCCTCCTGAACCAGCCGCCGGTCACTGCTGGGGAGCTGCCATTGGGGTTATGTGTTCTGGTCGTCATGATCGAATTCCCTTCCGAAAAGAGCTATCCGTGCCCGTCTCCTCTTGCCGGCGATATAGGCTTCCCAGACGGCATGGAAAACCCGCACAAAGGCAAGACAGATAGGCGTTTATTGCATATGCGAGATGGTCAATTTTAGTTGCACCAATTTGAAAGTTGGTTCGACGAGTGTGCCGGGCATGACACCGATTGAAGGCGACGCCCGCGCGGTCTACAAAGGCACGATGTTTCAATCATTCAACGAACAGAGCGACCCGGAGGCCGGCACCGAGCGGCTTAAGCGATTGCGCACCGATCTGGCGCAAGACAAGCTGACCGGATTCATCATCCCCCATGCCGACGAGCATCAAAGCGAATATCTGCCGGCGGCGGCCGAGCGTCTCGGCTGGCTTACCGGCTTCACCGGATCGGCCGGCATGGCAATCGTGCTCAATGATCGCGCGGCACTTTTCGTCGATGGCCGCTATACGCTTCAGGCCGGCGGACAGGTCGATCCGCTTGCGTTTGAAGTTCTCGATTCAATGGCCACGTCGCCAACCCGATGGTTGGCGGCGAGGCTCACGCCGGGCGACCGGATCGGTTACGATCCCTGGCTGATGAGCATCGCCGAGGCGCGCCGCCTCGCTGAAACCTGCGAGGCGGCCGGGGCAACCTTTGTCGCCTTGGCGAAGAACCCGCTTGATCGCCTGTGGTCCGACAGGCCGGCCCCGCCGATCGGGGCAGTCGAATTGCATCGGCTCGATTTCGCCGGCAAACCGTCGGCTACGAAAATCGCCGAAATTCAGGACGTCCTGACCAGAGACAAGATCGACGCGGCAGTCTTAACACTGCCGGATTCGATCGCCTGGCTTTTCAATATCCGTGGCGCCGATGTCGCCCATAATCCGGCGCCACTAGCCTTCGCCATCGTGCCGAAAGCGGGAAAGCCGGGCCTTTATATCGATAGCCGCAAACTTACCAACAAAGTTCGCGCGTCGCTTGCCGAGATTACCGAGCTCGGCGAGCCCAACCAGTTCGAGACGGCACTAAAGGAATTGGCCAGCGCCAGGGTTTTGCTTGATCCCAAAACCGCCGCCGAGGCGATCGATTGGATGCTTGAGGATGGCGGCGCGACGATCGTCGAAGGCACCGATCCCGCCATCCTTCCAAAGGCGCGCAAGAACCACAGCGAATTATCCGGATCGCGGCGCGCCCATATTCGCGACGGCGCCGCCATGGTGCGCTTCCTCGCCTGGCTCGAACGAACCGCGCCCGACGACAAGCTAGACGAGATCGCGGCGGTCACCCGGCTGGAGGAATTGCGCGCCGAAACCGCCAAGGCCGATGGCAGCGAGCTTGCCGACATCTCTTTCGACACCATCGCCGGTGCCGGACCGAACGGCGCCATCGTCCATTATCGGGTGAGCGACAAGACATCGCGCCGGCTTGAAGACGGCACGCTTTTTATTCTCGATTCAGGCGGCCAATACCGCGACGGCACCACCGACATTACGCGGACCTTGGTGATCGGCGAGCCCACACCCGAAATGCGCAACCGTTTCACCCTGGTTCTCAAAGGTCATATCGCGGTCGCCACGGCACGATTTCCAGCCGGCACGAATGGTGCACAGCTCGATGCGTTTGCACGTCAGGCACTGTGGCGGGACGGTTTCGACTTTGCCCACGGCACGGGGCATGGCGTTGGTTCGTTCCTCTCAGTCCATGAAGGCCCGGCCCGTATCGCAAAGACCGGAACCGTGCCGCTGGAAGCCGGCATGATCCTTTCCAACGAGCCCGGCTACTATAAGGAAGGCGAATACGGCATCCGCATCGAGAATTTGATCGCCGTCACACCACTATCGCCGATCGCCGGCGGCGATCAGGAGATGCATGAATTCGAAACGCTCAGCCTTTGCCCGATCGACCGAAATCTGATCGAATTATCATTGCTGAGCGCAGGCGAGATCGCCTGGCTCGACGCCTATCATGCACGTCTATTGCCGGCGCTCGGTCATCTTCTCGATAAGAGGGAGCAAGCCTGGCTCACCGAGGCGACCCAGCCTCTGGGATCACCGGCGCCGCCACGGGCCAGCGCCAGGCAGCGCCGCAACGCTAGGCCATCGGCGCGGTGGACCAAGCGGCAGAGGTGACGACGGATTGCGTTGCCACTGTCGAGTTGCTCTGAAGCACCGAACGACCGCTCCAAAAAATAATGCCCGGGATCGATCTCCCGGGCATTTCTTATTCGCGTCGGGCTTATTGCGAAATGCGGCCCTCAACGGAAGGCGAGACCTCGCCCTGTTCGCGGATATAGACCATCACGTCATTGGCCATTAGCTTGGCGTCGAGTTTGCCAAACAGAACTTTGGCGCCCTTGAATACCGTATAGCCATCTCCACCGCCGGCCATGTAATCATTGGTCGACAGCTTGTACATGGCGCCTTCGTCGAGGGCCGCTCCACCAATCATGGCGTTTGAAACGCGGCCGCCAGGATCCTGGCTAAGATCAAGATCGAATGTGATGTTCGAGACCTGCGGGAACCGGCCGGCGACATCCTCAACCCGGCCAACTCCATGCTCTAACGCCGCCAGAATATCGGCCCCACTGAGCTCTAGCATCATATTGAGATTGCCAAATGGCAGCTCTTCTAGAATGTGACGCCGCGTCAGTGTACTGCCGGCCGAATACTCTCTATTACCACGAATGCCGCCGCCATTGGTGATGGCGATATCGGCACCAACCGCCGCTCGCATGGCATCGGCGATCAAATTTCCGATTGCCGTTTCCTGGGTTCGGACCGACGCTCGCCGGCTATCGAGCGCGCTAGCGGTGGAGCCGATTTCAACGTCAAGTTCTTTGGAAAGTTCGTCTGCAAATTCGGCAACCTTAGCCGCGGTCGCTGGATCGACGGCGCTATCCTGCGTGTCCATCACGCGAAAATTTGGCCACCAATCGACGTCACGATCTTCGCCTTCGACTTCTAAAGTAACGGCCAGATCGAGCGCGACGACATAATTCCCCTCCTCATGCGATTCTGCCATGGCCGTACGACCATTATAGGCCAGCATCAAATCGTGATCGTCACCGGTCAGAATGACGTCAAAGGCTCCGGAGGCAAACATTGCCTGATCCTGGGACCGTGTCGCATGCACAACTGCCACCACGATATCGGCACCGGCCTCACGCAACTCGCCCGCCTTTGCAAGAGCGGTTTCGACGGTCGGCGCGATCTGAAGCGTGCCGGGGCTCGACAAGGCCTGCGAGTTGTCCGCGGTGAGACCGACAAAGCCGAACTTGACCCCGTCGATGTCGCGCATCTCGGTATCGACTATACCTTCGATCCCTGCCCCGTTGGCGTCACGCAGATTGGCCGCCATGACGGTAAAATTTGCCTCGCCCATGCGTTGACGAAAGATCTCTTCACCGTGGTCGTACTCATGATTGCCTGGAACGAATATGTCTGGAGGCACCAGATTGGTCAGGGTGATGGTGTGCGCGCCCTTATCTATGCCGGAAAGCAGCGACGGCGAGATCATATCGCCGGCATGAACGAAGATGACATTGCCGCCCTTGGCCCGCTCGGCGGCGACGGTTCCATTGACCTTGGCAAAACCACCGCGACCCTCGGGATCACCGAGTTCGTAGATATCGTTGACGAGCAGAAACGTCACCTCGACATTGGTCGTTTCCGCTTGGGCCCAAGCCGGCATGACCGTCGCGATGGCGGCCGCGATCCCGACACCCAAAGTCAGCGTCGATGCAGCGATCAATTTTCTCATTTTACGGTGCCTCCTTGCTGTCCATTCACAATGAATTATCGCGTCGCCAAACCATGGCGGCCCTCAGTACTATCGGCGATTGTTGCAGAGCGCGGGCAATTCGTCTGGGGTGCGGTACGGATAATTGAGACACCCGGCTGGGGTAAATTGAACCTCAACCGGAGTGTTGCATATGACGAATGATGATGGGCTGAGGCCCGAAGGGGCGCAGGAGCGCTCCGCCAAAGCTG
>Ga0315339_1001494_pt1 | contig 20536 bp, 17 predicted proteins | sample ASW17metaG_FD_204514 | JGI IMG/M metagenome (GOLD analysis project Ga0315339, IMG submission 204514) | Ammonia-oxidizing marine archaeal communities from Pacific Ocean, United States - ASW #17 | ecosystem: Environmental > Aquatic > Marine > Oceanic | place: USA: California | collected 2016-12-05
GCATTTTTTCCTTAACAGGTCCATTTATTCCAATTCCTAAAAGAGCATCAATAATAATTGTTTTATTCTTAGTAATTTTTAATTTTTTTAACTCCTTAAGGCTTATTATTTTAACCTTTAGAGATTTGGATAGATTTAAAGCTTTGGTAGCAGCTAATGACATCTTCTGAGCTGATTCAGCTTGTACTATAATAACTTTCATTCCATATTCTTGAGCTATTGAAGCTAATAAGTATCCATCGCCTGCATTATTGCCCTTACCACAGAAGACAATCATATTTTCTATTTCAGGCCATCTGCTCTTAATAGCTTTATATGAAAATTTTGAAGCTTTCTCCATTAATGAATATGAGGTAACAGATTTTTCTTTTATGGCTAAGCCATCTATTTTTTTTGCTTCTGACGTCGTGTAAAGTTCCATAATAGTATGATCATGTCATTATTAATTGAAAATTATAGACTTTAATAATGAAGTCCACTACTACTGAAAAGATGAATAAGAAAACTTCTGAAACAGAATTAAAAAATCTTGCAATTGAAATCAAGATAATTGCTAAAAAATTAGGATTCAACCAAGTGGGTATTACTGATACAAACTTACACAATCATGAGCAATATCTTAATACTTGGTTAAAGAAAGGATATCAAGGGGAGATGCATTATATGAAGAAGCATGGTACTAAAAGAAGTCATCCTGAAGAATTGATAGAAGGAACTCAAACAGTCATTTCCTTGTCCATGGATTATTTGCATGAAGACTATAAAGGAGAAGAGCTTTTAAAAAATAAAGATAAAGCTTTTATTTCTGGATATGCTTTAGGTAGAGATTATCACAAAGTTATGAAGAAAAAACTCCAAAAACTAGTTGATATGATAAAGATTAAAATTCCAGCTCAAGGAAGAGTTTTTGTAGATAGCGGGCCTGTTTTAGAGAAAGCCTTGGCTGAAAAATCAGGTTTGGGTTGGATAGGCAAAAATACTTTACTCTTGAACAAAAAAAGAGGTTCTTTCTTTTTTTTAGGTGAAATCTATACAAATTTGAATTTACCATTAGACAAAGTTGATGAAAAGAATCATTGTGGTTCTTGTAAGGCTTGTATTGATATTTGTCCAACGAAGGCCATAGTGGGGCCTAAAAAATTAGATGCTAGGAAATGCATTTCTTATCTTACTATTGAATATAAAGGTTCGATAGAAGAAGAGCTTAGGCCAATGATGGGCAATAGGATTTTTGGATGTGATGATTGTCAGTTAGTCTGTCCTTGGAATAAATTTGCACAATTTACCCAAGAAGAAGATTTTAAACCCCGACATAATTTGAATAACTCAGGTCTATCTGAACTTTTTAAGTGGACAGAAGAAAATTACTTAAAAAAAACAAAAGGATCTCCAATTAGAAGAGCAGGCTATGAAAGTTGGTCTAGAAATATAGCTGTTGCATTAGGAAATGCTGATACAAGTAAGGAAGTGTATGAGTCTTTGATGTCTAGGAGGAATGATCCTTCGGCAATAGTAAGAGAGCATGTAAAATGGGCCTTAGATCAACACAAAGGAAAATCATCATGAAAGAAAAATACATAGTAAAGTTAGAACCTGAAGATGAATATACCCACGTTCCAGATGAATCTTTAAATTATAACGAGAGCATGTACTTTAATTTATTTGATCATAAGCAAAGGATAGGAGGCTGGTTTAGATTAGGTAATAGGCCAAATGAAGGTTACGCTGAAATGACATGTTGCTTATATTTGCCTGATGGTAAAGTAGGATTTATGTTTAGAAGACCATCTATCATAGATAATAACTCTTTTGACGCAGGTGGAATGGTCTTTGAAGTCGTAGATCCATTTAAAAGATTAAAGATAGATTATAAGGGTAAAGTTTTGGTGTTAGACGAACCACAGCAAATGATGAATCCCAAAGAAGCATTTAAATCAAATCCAACTGTTGATTGTGAAGTGAGTCTAGACATAATGGGCAAATCTCCCATGTTTGGAGGAGAAACATTAAAGAAGGATGGTTCTTCTATGGATATAGATCCAGAAAAAAGTTTTTCTAAAGCTCATTATGAACAGCATATTTCTGGAGAAGGAAGTATAAAAGTTGGAGGTAAAGAGTTTTTCATAAAAGGACTAGGATTGAGGGATAAGAGTTGGGGACCTAGATACTGGCAAGCTCTAGAATGGTATAGGTGGTTGACTATTAATATTAATAAAGAAATTGGTTTTATGTTTAGTATTGTTCACCAAGGCAAGGGGATTGAACGGAGAGGTGGGTTGGTCTTTATTGATAATAAATATCAGATTATTCGTGATTGTGATATTCAAACTATTTATGACGAAAATGATTGCCAGACTTCTCTAAATGCTTGGGCTAAAACTGATCAAGGAGAGTATGAAGTTGAAGGGCATATTTTATCTTTAATACCTCTTAGAAATAGACGAACTAATCCTGAAGGAGAGTCTCTAACAACAAGGATAGCAGAAGGCATGACTGAATATACCTATAAAGGTATTAGTGGTTATGGTATGTCAGAATATTTAGATCAAATTATTGATGGTAAGCCAGTAGGAATTTAATACATGAAAATTAGTGTGGTCGATCAATCGCCTATCTTTTCTAATTCTAATGCAAACAATGCTCTTTTAGAATCTATAGAGCTAGCAAAGGAATGCGATGCTATAGGTTTATCTAGGTTCTGGGTTGCAGAGCATCATGGTTCAAATTCTTTTGCTGGTTGTTCTCCTGAGGTTTTAATTCCTAAAATTGCTTCGGAAACAGAATCTATCCGTATAGGTTCTGGAGGAGTGATGTTAATGCACTACAGCCCTTATAAAGTAGCTGAAAATTTTAAATTATTGGGATCATTATTTCCTGGAAGAATAGATTTAGGATTAGGAAGGGCGCCTGGAAGTGATGCTTATCAGGCAGGAGCTTTAGCTTATGGATCAAAGACTACAGGTCCAGAATTTTTCCCTACAAAGATGAAAGATCTCATATCGTTTTTGACCGGCGAGAAGCCTACTTCTGAAGCTTTTGAAGCTGTTAGTGTTACCCCTGGCTTAGGTGAAATACCAGAAATATGGTTGTTAGCTTCCTCGCAACAAGGGGTAGAGTACGCAGCCCATTTTGGATTACCTATGTCGCTTGCGTATTTTATCAATCAAGATTGTCTGCATTTAGCAGACTATTACAGAGAACAATTTCAACCTTCTATATTTAGTGACAAGCCGATAGTTAGCTTAGGAATTTTTGCTATTTGTGCTGATACAGATGAAGAAGCAGAACGGCTATCATCAAGTGCGGCTTTATGGAGAATGAATATGCAAAGAGGTATCTTTTCAACCTTCTTGACTACTGAGGAGTCTTTAAAAGTTATTAATAAAGATATAATCGATCACTCAGATAATAGAACTTTTATTGGGTCTGCAGAAACGATCTACAAAAAATTAGAACCTTTACTAGAGAAAACAAAACCTGACGAACTAAAAGTGGTAACCATTTGCGAACCACTAGCTGAAAGAGTAAAGTCATATAAGCTGTTAAAAGCTTTACTTGACTCTAAATAATTCTAGTAAGACAGGTAAATAAAATCCTTTTAAGAATTTTATGAAATATAATTACGTTTCATTTATTTAAAAGAAATTAAGTGTCTAGTTTAAATATACCAGCAGATTCGTCTCCAAGAGTTCTAAGCTCTGCGTCACCTTGGCATTTATTTAGCCTTTCAATGCTTTACTTGGCACAAGGTTTACCTAACGGATTTCTTGGATTGGCTTTACCAACTTATTTGGCAACCCAAGGAGCATCAGTTGCGGATATTGGTCTCTTGTTATCAATTACTATGCTACCTTGGACAATAAAGTTTTTATACGGACCCTTCATAGATAGTTTTTCTATCTTAAAGTTTGGAAGAAGGAGGTTTTGGATTTTATTGAGTCAAACTTTAATGGTTCTTTCTCTTTTCCCATTGGTTATTCTTGGAGTTGAGAATCTAAGTATAATAAATTTAGTAATTATTTTGGCACTTCATAATGTGTTCGTGGCATTTCAAGATATCTCTACTGATGCTTTGGCTGCAGACAGTTTACCTGAGAAGTCATTGAGTAAGGCAAATGGGGTTATGTGGGGAAGTAAGGTAGTAGGCAAGGGTATTGGTATGGCAGTTGCTACATCAATTTATTTTGCTTATGGAACCACTTTAGGGATAAGCCTCCTTATGGTTTTTATTACTCTTATCATGTTGGTTCCGCTTTTTTCAAAAGAACTTAATTATAAGGTAGGGTTGGAACAAGAGATCTATAGAGATTCAAAACAGATATCTTTTAAAGAGTTATTATCAGGTGTCTTTAACGGATTTAACTCAACTAAGGTGTTCTGGGCTATTATTTTTATATTTCTTTCAAATCTAAGTATGGGAGTGTATGAAGTTCTATACAATAAGTTTTATATAGATGAACTGGGCTGGACAGGAGAGATGATAGGTAATGCTAGACCTGTGGGCTTCTGGATGGGAGGTGTAGTTGGTCTTGCAGCAGGATTTTTAGGTTCTTATATAAGTAAGTCCATATTGCTTAAGCTGTTTATTTTTTCCGAACTTTTATTATTTTTTCTTTTGAGCACTTATTCATCATCTCTTTCAGAAATAGTTGGTTATAACATTCTGGTGGGTATAGAGGTATTTGATGCAGGAATGACAGTCCTCCTTTTTGCAATTTTAATGAGCTTATGCACAACTAAGACTAGCGCTACTAATTTTGGGATCTTTATGGCTATTGCTAATCTCTCTTTATTTGCTGGAGATATTATCGCTGCTCCACTTATGTATCTTTTAAACTATTCTGGAGCTTTTCTTTTCTGTGCCCTTTCTTTAATTCCCTGCTTGTATATTGCTTCTAAATTAGAAATCAAAAAAGGATAATCTTATTTCATTATTATTCTAGATTTTCTAAGAAAGCAGACAATGCTTCCCCTATTTCATGGGGCGATATTTCTTGAATAAAATGACCACCTTCAACTGTGACTTCTTTTTGATTGGGCCAACTTCTTACAACTTCTCTTTGACTACCTACAAGTATTGATCCTGGTTCTGCATTTATAAACAATTTAGGAATTTCTGTTTCACTCATGAATTGAGCGTAGTTTTGACAGATATTGACAACATTTTCAGGTTCTCCAGCAATAGGAATTTGTCGAGGCCAAGTGAGGGTAGGACGTCTTGATTCACCAGGCTCTAAAAAAGGCTTTCTATATATAGTCATTTCTTCTTCAGAGAGTCCTCGGTATACATCTCCTGCTAGTATTTTTTCTACAAAAAAGTTCTTTTCTAAAATCAACTCGTCACCTGCTTCACTTCTAAAAGCTTGGAATATATTTCTTGCGGTTTCTGGCCAATCATCCCAACTAGCAATAGGGCTAGCTATAGCCTCCATATATACAATAGCTTTAACCCTTTTAGGGTTTAAGTTGGCCCAATGGAACCCTAATGCAGAACCCCAGTCATGGATAACAAAAGTAATATTATCTAAGTTTAATTCATCAAAGAGTCCATATAGGTATTTGGAGTGCTCTTCAAAGGTGTAGCTATTAGGACCTGAATTATCTAATTTATCAGAATCCCCCATACCAATTAGATCTGGTGCTATGACGCGTCCATGTTTTTCACCATAAGGCATTATATTTCTCCATAAATAAGAAGAAGTAGGATTGCCATGTTGGAAAACAATAGGATCACCTTTGCCTTTATCTACATAGGCCATCTTTTTTCCAAATACTTTTTTGAAAGATTTTTGGTAAGGGAATTCGCTGGAGATAGTTTTAGTCATTTATATTTAATTTTTATCAAATTTTAGCAACAAAGCAGGGAAATAGAATAGGTCTAATATTAGAGCAACAAAAAAAGCTAGGGAAGAGAAAAGAGCAAATCCATGCATTGGAACAAAATATGCTGAGAGAAGAACCATGAATCCACAGATTAATATAAACGTCATAATAATTAGTGGAAATCCCACAGTTTCAAAGGCATAAATAATTGCTTCTTCTTTATCTAAACTTAATGTATTTCTAGCGTGTAAATATTTACTTAATAGATGCACTGTAAAGTCTACGACAATACCAAGGGTTGTTCCCATGCCAAGAGCAGTTAAGAAGCTTACTTCAGAAACTAATAAACCCCATATACCAAAGGCTACTCCTATTGGCAAAATGTTAGGAATAGTAGAGAGCATACCCAGTCGTAATGACCTAAAAAATAACATGATAGTTAGCGTAATCAGCACTAAACCCACTGATAGAGCATAAGAGAGGTTTTCTAGAATTACTTCACCCATATACACAAAAATGGCTCTTTGACCTGTGCCTTCTGAGACCATATTTTTTGGCATATTATTAGTAATGTACTTGTCTACTCTAATAGCAAAGTCTTTATACTCCAATGAACCCAATTCACGTAATGAAGCAGTTATTTTTGTAGAGAGCCTATCTTGGCTAATAGAATTATTTAAATCTAAACCAAAAGGCAGGGACATTTCATAGAAGAACAAATACTGAGCACTTAGGTCTTGATCCTTCGGAATAGTGTTCCACTCTGGCTTACCTCCATGTAGAGTACTATTAAGTTTTTTAATTGTGGTGGAGAGTGAGCTTACATGTATTACTTCTGGTTGAGATTCTAACCATTGTTTAAATTTTTCTACATCAGCAAGAAAACTTGGATTAGATATTGAATCTTTATCAGTAGAAAGTTGGTAATTTACTGGGAAAGTTCCTCCCAATCTTTCACTTAGCCATTTGGTGTCAGCAGTCAAAGGATTATGTCTTTCCGAATAAAATTCCATTGGACTGTCATTTGTATAGTTAAGAGGGATAAAAGAGATTAAGAAAATAGAGGCGATAGGCATAATCCAAAATAATCGTTTGGCATGAAGGATGCTAAATTTTCCTATCTTTATAGCAAAATTTGTTTGTTGTTCTGTTCTTTTGGGTGCTCTGACAGAGAAAAAAGAACAAAGTGGGGCTAGTAAAAATATAGTAAAAAAGAAGGCTAATAAGACTCCAAAGAAAACACTATTCCCTAAAGTTCTCAGAGGTTCTACTGGGGTTAAATTCAAGGAAAGAAAACCTATTGCGGTCGTAATAGATGTTAAAAATAATGGCTGAAGATTTAATTTAAGGCTTTCTAACATAGAGTCTTTAGAGTCCAAATCTTTTAATCTATTTTGGAAGTAGATACTAAACAGATGAACACAATCTGCTACTGCCAACGTTGAAATTAGGATAGGTACCATCATAAAAGGTTGAGTGACCAGTCCTCCGAACCATCCTGTTAAACCCATAGCACTTCCTACGCTGGAGACAATTATTATTAAAGACCCAATGACGGCAGTAATGCTTCTAAGAAGAACATATAGTGAGACCAAAATTACTATAAAGAGCAGAGGAATTAGGGTTGGAAATTGAGCTTTTATAATTCTGGGACTCAAGTACTCAACATAAACCATTCCAGAGAGTTTAATTTCCAGTTCTGGATATTCAGCCCGAGTGGTCTCCAAGAGTTTTAGCACTGGGGTCACTGTTTCTCCGTATTCTTTTTCTACATCTAACCTCGGAGGGTCAACAATAATATTAATAAGCGTGGTTTTTTTATCTTTAGATATCATTGAGCCATAAGCTAAGGGCTCATTTTCTATGATTTCTTCTTTTTTTGAGATTTCTTCTTTTTTCATGGAAAAAGTATTCTCTATAAAAGGTTCTACATAAAGATCATCTCCAACAGCTGATATATAGGAGTAATTACTTAAAGAATCAACTCTAATAGAGTGAGGAATAGTCCAAGCTTGTTCAGTTAATTTTTCTATTAGATCCAGAGTTCTAGGTTGAAAGATAGTGCCTTCTTTAGCTCCTATAGCGATTATTAGGTTGTCTGTGGTGGTAAAAGTGTCCTCTACTTCTTTGTGAGCAAGAACAGTACTATGATTTTCTGGAAAAAAGTTATCTATGTCTGGTGAGAACTCAATAAATCTAACTCCTGACACAGAAATAAATAGAACTATGAAGGATAAAATTATTAAAATAATTCTAAATTCTATGATTTTCTTTGCTATCCAATTTGTCATCCTTGTCTCCTGAGATTTTTTTATAAATAATAAATAAATTCCAGTTTTAGAAAATCTTCTTCCTGAAAGTAATCAAATAAACCTTCAGGTTCTTTATAGGGATTAAATTTATTTAATTTCTTTCCATTGGTAAAGATAACACCCTCAATAGAAATTTTACAGCAGCTTTTGAGCCGGCTAGAGGCTTCAATGAATATATTCTTTTCATCGGTGTCTTTATTCCATAAAAGGCCGCTAAGAATTTGAGTATCAGCTATGTCATTAAATGTAAGGCGAGTTCCAAGAGAAATAGGAGAGTTTTCCATTCTGTCATCATGATTAAATTCAGCTACCCATCCTAAATCAATTCTACTTTCAAAGATCCCTATTTGAGTATATTCAAATCCGGCGGTAGAAGCAGAGAAACGATCCTCTTGTCCAGACCTAGAAAAACCTTCTAATTTGAATGCCATACTGCCCAAAATATATAAGATTTCAATACCAGTTTGGTCTATCACGTTATATAAAGGTTGAAATTGAGGTACAGGGCTAGATAAATCTATCTTAAACAGAGGTTCTCTGCTGGTACCCGAGAAATGGGATATGGCATATTCAAAATCACTAAAATATTGACTCCAACGAAAAGCAAAATCAATTCTTTTTTCCTTAGCATTAGATTCATATATAGGGTTATCTGTATCTACTAAAATTGGAGCCCTAAGCCTCCCTTTTTTTCCTCCAAAGGTTCGTTCTCTAAAGCCTAATAAAGCATATATATCAAAGGTTCCATTTAATCTCTCAAAAGAAATATTTATCATGGGTTGGCCAAGCTTATCTTCCCCATCTATATTTTCTACGAAGTCAGTTTGGTTAATTATATCTACCCGATGAACGGTTTCTGTAACGCCCCAGAAGTCTTTTCTAATACCTATTTTAGTTTCAAAAATATTTCCAATTATTGTCCAATGTAATTCCTGTATATCAATTAGGTTTCGTTCAGAATCCTCTGAATCTTTTCTAAATTTTGGTTTAAAAGAAAAACTTTTTTTTAAATCATCTGATTCAATATATATTTCTGGAGAAACTGATAAAGATGAATGAAATTTAGCTTGATTGAAGAATCCCTCATTAGAAAAAGATCTTCCTTCTATGGAAATTTCTCCTAAGAATTCTGTAATAGAAAAAATATTATGGCTGAAACTAGCCATGAAAAATAAGAAAATTAACCTATTTAAGTTTTTAAATAGGCCGTTCATATTATTTTGATCTTTTTAGACTATTCTGAGAGAAGTCTTTTTCAGTATATCCGTTTTGGAACACCATATCTTCCATTAAGAGAGTTGTACTTTTATTTGTTTGGTGATTAATCATTTCAATTTCAGAAGGTCTCCAGAATTTGTTCAGATACTTATTAAAACCTCTAAAGTATTGGGTTTTTAGATGTGAGAATTTCCTATCATAATGCTCAATTTTTAAAGTGAGGTAATTTTCTTTTTCTATCCACACCTTTTGTTTGGTATAGCCAGAGTAGGGATCTAACGGAGTTCTTTCTATAAGATAACAGTCTTTTCCATCTAATAGTTCTTCTCCTATGTATCTATATGAAAATTTTTCTATTTCTTGGAATGAAAGATCTTCTAAAGAAAACTCACTTCCCAAAAAAGGACCTGATCTATTTTTAGAAACTATTCGTTTAACTCTCTTTAGAGCAGGCATATATAGCCACTGGTCATCAGTTTCCGTTTTATGTGCATAGCCTAGGACTGCTATTCCTCTAACATCTCTTGGCGTTTCAAATACTATTAAGGATTTATCACCATCCCCTTCAACCTCCATTATTTTTGATCGCATAGACCTTTCTGTAATTTGACCTTTCTTATTTTTTAAGAGCATTTTCATTTGAGATCTACTATCTATGAAGCCTGAAATGTTTGAGTCAGCCATAATTGCTATTTCAAGTCCTTTGTTTTTTTCTGCAAAGATGTTGAAAGAAGATAATAAAATAATCAAAACAAGGGTAATATTCTTTTTTAATAACATTTTTACTTGATATTTATTTACAACTGATTTTAAGCGTTGTAGTTTAACAAATTCTTATTATTTTATTTATACAAAAATATGAAAGCTATAAATCAAGTAGACTCAAAATTAATTTGGCAAGAGCATTCAGATCCTGACATCAAAGAAGGGGAGGTTCTTATTGCAGTTAAAGCCACAGCAGTTAATAGAGCAGATTTAATTCAACGCTCAGGTAATTATCCTCCACCAAAAGGAGCAAGTCTTATTCTGGGATTAGAATGCGCAGGTGTAATACAAGAAGTTGGAAAAAATACTAAAGCATTTAAAGAAGGAGATGAAGTTTGTGCACTATTGAGTGGCGGTGGGTATGCTGAATTAGTTGCCGTTCCAGAAGGGCAAGTATTGAATAAACCAAAGGGTTTAAGTTTTAAAGAGGCCGCTGCATTACCAGAAGTTTTTGCAACTGCCTATTTAAATTTATACATGGGAGGAGAATTGAGAGATAACGAAACAGTCCTAATTCATGCAGGAGCGAGCGGCGTAGGGACAGCGGCAATTCAGATTTGTAAAGTATTTAATAATCCATGTTTTGTTACAGCTGGGAATAAAAAAAAGATAGCTAGATGTATTGAGCTAGGAGCTTCGGGAGGTTTGGTAAGGTCAAAACAAGGTTTTGTAGACGAAGTCCTTAAGTGGACAGATCAGAAAGGGGTTAATGTTATTTTAGACCCAGTTGGGGCAAGTTACCTAGAAGATAATCTAAACTGCTTATCCATGGAAGGCAGACTTATCATCATTGGTTTAATGGGTGGGGCTCAAGGCAATTTTAATATAGGCCAACTATTAATGAAGAGAGCTCGAATATTTGGATCAACATTGAGAGCTCAATCTATTGAATCAAAAACTAATATTATGCACAATCTTGAAAAAGATATTTGGCCTTTCATAGAAGGAAAAGAAATAAAACCAATTATAGATGCAGTTTTCCCAATTCAAGAAGTTGAAAAGGCGCATGAACTTATTGCTGGGGATCAAACCTTTGGGAAGGTAGTTTTAGAGTTATAAGTCTAAGTATTTCTTTTGAATACTGGAGAAGTCCATATCTTCTAGACCTCTTTCCATAAGTTCCTGATAAAGTTCTCTAGCTAGATCTCCCATGGGCGTTTGTGAGTTAGAGCTTTCTGAAGCTTCTTTAGCAAGACCTAAATCTTTAAACATAAGTTTGTTTAGGAAGCCACCTTCATAGTTTCTGCTTGCTGGAACTCCTTCCATCACTCCTGGAAATGGATTATAAACTTCTAATGACCAGTTTCCCCCTGAGCTTTTACGCATAATTTCAGAAAGAACAGTTGGGTCAAGATCATTTTTAACACCTAAAGCTATAGCTTCAGCGGTGCCGCACATATGAATAGCTAGTAGCATATTATTGCAAACTTTAGCTACCTGACCTGCTCCATTATTTCCTGCATGAAATATATTTTTACCCATTTTCTCTAGGATTGGTTTTGCTTTAGCAACATTGTCAGAATCACCACCAACTATAAAGGTTAGACTTGCATTGTGAGCTCCTACAACACCTCCTGATACAGGAGCATCGATCATTCGGAGTCCCAATTCTTTTGCTTTATTGGCAACTGTCCTTGCAGAATTAGGGGCAATTGTAGAACAATCAATTATTAATGTTTGTTTGTCTAGTACTTCTAAGAGACCATTTTCTTCAAGATATAGTGACTCTACATGCTGACTCGCTGGAAGCATACTAATTAGAATATCTATATTAAGAGCAGTAGAAGCTGCGTCTGAAGCAATTTTTATACCATTTTGTTCTGCAATTTTTAGTGCTTCATCCATTAAATCAAATCCTGTGACTTCTATTCCTGATTTCACTAAGTTAGAAGCCATTGGGCCTCCCATATTTCCCAATCCTATAAAACCTATTCTTGTCATGTTAGTTCCTATTTAAATTATTAAATCTTCAAGAGGATTCTTGTCCCAAGAAGGTTGAAGATGCTCTTCAATCCATGCTCTAGGTAGATTGTCTATCTCTGAATATTTCCAGTTTGGTTGATTATCTTTTTCTATTATCACCGCACGAATACCTTCGGTAAAATCTGTATGCCTTGTTACCTGTATAGCTAAATCTAATTCAAATTTGAATACTTCTTTGAGTTGTGCGTGACTTTTAAAGTGACATTGTTCCCAGATAATATGTGCCGAAGTTGGACTTCCCCCCGCTAAAGCTTTTTTGCCCCTTTCAAACCATTTGTCATCAATAGTATTAGAGAGAATATTATTTGCTACCATCGGAAGGGTTTGCTCGTTCGTTAGATCTTGAACTAAGTTTAGTCTTTGCTCAAGTTGTGGATCTGGAAATCCTATCTTTGATTTAGGCAGGTCTTCAAAGGACTTAATAAATGAGTCTAAAAGTACTCTATTTTGAGCTAAATCATTCGACCAATCTATTTCAGTTAATTCTTTTTCAAATGATTCTTTTGTTGAGATTGAAATGTAATGATCAGTTAGCCCTACCATTTGTGTATCTGCAGCATTAAGTTGTGTTGCAGTAAGCATCATATAAAGTCCCACTCCTTTTGGCAGTTTATTTATAAAGTGAGTAAATCCTACATCAGGGAACAATCCTACTCCTATTTCAGGCATTGCAAATTTAGTTCTTTCCGTGCTTAATCTATAATCGCAACCAAGCATTATTCCTACACCACCTCCCATAGTGATTCCATCGACCCAACATATTATGGGTTTTAAGTAAGTATGGATTATATAATCTAATCTATACTCTTTTTCAAAAAAAGCTTCTGCAAAAGGATTAGGTCCTCCGGGATATTGAATCATAGATTCATAGAGAGCTCTAATGTCTCCACCAGCGCATAAAGCTTTATCTCCTGCACCTTCTATAATTACAGCAGTTATTTTGTCATCCGCTTCCCATGCATTGAGTTGAGGTACTATCTTATCAACCATGGATAAGGTAAGGGAATTTAAGGTTTCTGGAGAATTTAAGACTATATGCCCTATTTTTGATCCATTCTTAGCTTCTTTCTCATTTATAAGAACGAGTTCTTTATCAAGCATTTTTCCATTCAGGAGGACGTTTTTCTAAAAAGGCAGCTACTCCTTCAGCTTGATCTTCACTATCAAACAATTCTACAAATGGTTCTTTTTCGTAGCCATAACTTTCTTTAGAGGTACGGGATGAATGAATTAATTTTTTACAAGCAGCAACACTTATAGGGCTTTGCTTATTAGATTGAGTTGCAAATTCTAAAGCTCGAGACAGACTTTCTCCTGATCCAACAACTTCTTCAACTAGGCCGATTTTGAGAGCTTGATTTGCATCCAATTGCTCTCCACCTAATATCATTCTTTTGGCCCAACCTTCTCCTACTAATCTTGGTAATTGATGAGTGCCGCCTCCACAAGGAAGAAGTCCTACTTTGGGTTCCGGTAAAGCTAGTTTAGTTTGGTTTTCAGCAACTCTTATATCACAAGCAAGAGCGCATTCCAGTCCTCCACCCATTGCAAAACCGTTAATAGCTGCTATTGAGAAACCCCTAAATTCGCTTAAAGTTGAGAATGCTTTTGCAAAAGCTTCTCCCATGTCATTAGCAGCAACCTTTTTTCCTTCATGGAAAACCTTTAAGTCAGCTCCGGCAGAGAAGAATTTTTCTCCTTCACCAGTTATTACAAGACTAAAAACTTCTTTATTATTATTTAAGTTATTAATTGTTTCTTCAAGAAACCCTAAACTCTCTAGATCCCAAGTATTAGCTGGCGGATTGTTTATAGTAATTAATGCAGTGTTATTTTCTATAGAAATTTTTAATTTATTTGACATTATTATTTATTGGATAATTTGTGTTGCGTCTTCCATAAGCATTCTTCTTCCTATAATCATTTTCATGATCTCATTTGTTCCCTCAAGTATTTGATGCACTCTAACATCTCGGACGTATCTCTCTAACGGATATTCTTGAATATAGCCGTAACCCCCAAATATTTGTAAAGCTTCATTACATACATTAAATCCAACATCCGTGGCAAATCTTTTAGCCATAGCTGAGTAGGTAGTTGCCTCTGGGTGGTTATTATCTAATTTGGTTGCGGCTAACCTTACCATTTGTCGTGCGGCGACAAGTTCAGTTGTCATGTCAGCAAGTTTAAATTGAAGCGCTTGGAATTCTCCTATTTTTTTTCCGAATTGCTCTCTTTCATTCATGTATTTTTGTGCTTCAGTTAGAGCTGCTTGAGCAGTTCCTATAGAGCATGTTGCGATATTTATTCTGCCCCCATCTAGTCCTTTCATAGCTATTTTAAATCCCTCACCTTCTTTTCCAATAAGATTTGAAGAAGGAACTTTTACATCTAGAAGACTAACGATTCGTGTAGGCTGACTTTTCCATCCCATTTTCTCTTCTTTTTTCCCGTATTCAATGCCTGCGGCATCTGCAGGGACTAAGAAACAAGAAATACCACCAGCACCTTCTTTTCCTGTTCTAGCCATCAGAACCAGGCAATCAGTGGCCCCTGATCCTGATATAAATGATTTACTTCCATTAATTATGTAAGTATCTCCTTCTTTCTTGGCGGTTGTTTTTAAAGAGGCAGCATCAGAGCCGGCATTAGCTTCAGTGAGACAATATGATGCTAATTTTTTTCCTGAGCATAAGGAAGGAGTCCATTCTTTTCTTAATTGTTCAGGTCCAAAATTACTTATCATCCATGTAGCCATATTGTGGATGGTGATAAAAGCAGTTGTACTAGTGCATCCCATTGATAGTTGTTCAATTATGATACTGGCATCTAGTCTACCTAAGGCCATGCCCCCATCTTCTTCTGAGACATACAAAGAACAGAATCCAAGATCTCCAGCTTTTTTAATAACCTCAACAGGGAATTTACTATTTGCATCCCATTCCGCTGCTTTTGGCGCTAATTCTTTTTGAGCAAATTCACTTGCTAAGTTTTGAAAAGCAAGTTGGTCTTCTGATAGGTCAAAATTCATTGTCTATTTAAGTTTAATTGTTAAATTTGCACCTTCACTTTTACCATCTTCAAACCATCTCTCTGTTACAGTTTTAGTTTCAGTATAAAATCTAACTGCTTGTTTTCCATATGCATGCAGATCTCCATAAAAAGAGCCTTTCCATCCGGTAAATGAAAAGAAGGGTAAAGGAACAGGTATAGGTACATTAATTCCAACTTGACCTACTTCTACTTCATGGCGATATTTTCTGGCAACACTTCCTGAGTTTGTAAATATAGAGGTTCCGTTTCCATAAGGGTTTGCATTTACTAGGTCTAAAGCCTCTTGCAAAGTATCTACACAAATACATAAAAGGACTGGTCCAAATATTTCAGTTTTATAGATTGTTGAGTCGGTAGTGACATCCGTGAATAAAGTAGGTCCTACCCAATGTCCATCAGGGTAATCTTTTACAGTACAATCACTTCCATCCAGAAGACAAGTAGCTTCTTTTTTTCCAGTTTCAATTAATCCTATTACTCTTTCCTTCGCTTGTTTACTTATAATAGGCCCATATCCTGATTCAGGATTTTCCCATGGTCCTGGAGATACCTTTGACATTCCTTCTTTTATATCATCAATCCATTCTTTGGATTCACCAACAAAAACAGCCACACTAATCGCCATACATCTTTGACCTGCAGCTCCAACTGCTGCTCCAATTATATTATCAACTGTTCTGTCTCTATGTGCATCTGGCATGACTACCATGTGATTTTTTGCTCCAGCAAATGCTTGAACTCTTTTTAGGTGATCTGTCCCAGTTTTATATACATGTTGTCCTACTGGCACTGAACCTACAAATGAGATAGCTTGAATATCAGGATGAGTTAACAAAGTATTCACTTGGTCTTTGCCACCATGGATAATTTGCAGCACGCCTTTAGGCGCTCCAGCCTCTACAAATAATTCTGCCAATAGATTAGGAGTCATTGGATCTTGTTCAGAGGGTTTAAGAACAAAAGTGTTTCCACAAGATATAGCCATAGGGAACATCCACAATGGGATCATTGCAGGAAAATTAAATGGAGTAATACCGCCGCAAACTCCAAGAGGCTGTAGGTAGCTATAAGCATCTATTCCTCTAGCAACATTTCCTACAGTTTCTCCCATTAAGAGTGGGGCTATATTTGAAGCTTGCTCTACAACTTCTATTCCTCTCCACACATCTCCCTTTGAGTCTTCAAAGTTTTTACCATTTTCTTTACTAAGAGTTTCGGCAATGTCTTCGTGGTGTTTTTTTAATAAATTTTGATAGGCGATCATAAGTCTAGATCTTTCAGGAGGGGGTACATCTTTCCAGTCATGAAAAGTTTTTTCTGCACTGGCAATAGCTCTATTAGATTCTTCTTCTGTTGCAAATGGAACTTTAGTTAATATTTCTTGCGACGCAGGGTTTAATACTTCTAAATGAGTATCAGATTTACTTTGGGTAAATTCCCCGTCTATAAATAAAGGCAAGTTCTCTGACATACAATCTCCTTAATTTTTAGGTATATTTATATAAATTTTTAAGCTGTTAATATTTTATAACCTATTATAGTGAATCCATACAAATTGAGGTGTCATATAATAAACGAAACATAAAAAAAACAAACAACTCTGTTTTTTTTTGCATAGAATATGCATTCTTATAATGTATGAAGTTTCAAAAAATAGTTTAGGAGAGAATTATGATAAAAACACGAATAACAGAATTATTAGGGATTGAACATCCTGTCATTCAAGGTGGTATGCAGTGGGTAGGGTATGCAGAACTAGTTTCAGCTGTATCTAATGCTGGTGCACTAGGTACTCTTACAGCCTTAACACAGCCTACACCAGAAGCCTTGATAAAAGAGATAGCAAAAACCAAAGAAATGACAGACAAACCGTTTGCAGTTAACTTAACTATATTACCTGCTATAAATCCTCCACCTTATGAAGAATACGCAGAAGCTATAGTAGGTTCTGGAATTAAAATTGTAGAAACAGCTGGCAGAAGCCCCGAACCATTTATGCCACTATTTAAAGAATATGGCATTAAAGTAATACACAAATGCACATCTGTGAGGCATGCTTTGAAAGCAGAAAAGGTTGGCGTAGATGCTGTTACTATTGATGGATTTGAGTGTGCTGGTCATCCAGGTGAAGACGACATACCTTCATTAGTTCTTTTACCTCAAACTGTAGAAGCTTTAACTATCCCAGTTGCTGGATGCGGAGGGTTTAGTGATGGTAAAAGTTTGGTAGCGGCATTAGCCTTAGGAGGTGAAGCTATAGTAATGGGCACTAGATTTATGGCAACAAAGGAGTGTTTAATACATCAGAATGTAAAAGATAAAATGCAAGAAGCTGATGAACTTTCAACTAATCTTATGTTTAGAACAATGCACAATACGGCAAGAGTTTTCAAGAATTCAGTGTCTGATGAGGTTGTTGAAATAGAATCAACTGGTACTGCTGCATTTGAAGATGTTAAAGATTTAGTGGCCGGCCAAAGAGGTAGAGTAGTTTTTGATGAAGGAGATCTTGAACATGGGATTTGGTCAGCTGGAATTTCAGTAGGTAGGGTAAAAGACGTTTTGTCATGCAAAGATATGGTCAGCAGAATTATTGGAGATGCTGAAGAGATAATTAATGGAAGGTTGCAGAAAGTCCAAGTATAAATTTAGGAATAAAATATGTCATACAAAACGTTGATTTTTGAAAATAAAGATGGTTTAGGTGAATTAACTTTAAATCGACCAGAAGCTGCTAATTCTATAAATGTTCTAATGTCTGAAGAACTCTTGGATGTTTCTATTAAATGCAGGCATGATCAATCACTAAGAGCTTTATTGTTAACTGCTACAGGAAAAATGTTTTCAGTAGGAGGAGATTTAGGTAGTTTTGCAAAAGAAGGTAAAAACATATCAAATGTTTTGAGTTATATGACCCATCAATTACATGGAGCTTTTTTTAATTTTTCATCAATGAGAGCTCCAACTGTAGTGGCTATTAATGGTACGGCTGCAGGCGCGGGGATGAGTTTAGCTTGCTTGTGTGATATTTCTTATGCAGCTGAATCAGCTAAATTTACAATGGCATATACTGGGGCTGGATTATCTCCAGATGGTACGTCAACTTATTTTTTACCTAGACTTATAGGTGTTAGAAAAACTAAAGAGTTAATGTTAACAAATAGATTATTAAGTTCTAAAGAAGCTCTTGATTGGGGCTTAGTAAATGATGTGTTTGCTGATGATGAAGTTTATGAATCAGCAAAAAAATTAGCCATTCAACTGTCTCAAGGACCAACAGACGCTTTTGGGGCGGTGAAATCTCTTTTGAATGAGTCTTACCAAAATTCTCTACCAACCCAAGTTGAATTAGAAGGGATGCATATAGCTACTTTGTCTTCTGGAGAAGATGCTCAAGAAGGAATTGCAGCATTTTTAGAAAAAAGAAAACCAAATTTTAAAGGGTAGAATATGCCAAAATTTGCTAAGGAATTATACCAATCAAGGCCAGAAGAATGGGCTTTACGTTTTAATGAAAAAAGTATGAGTTGGTTAGATGTAGATCTTACTTTAAATAAAGTCGCAAACGGTCTCCATGAGATAGATTTAGGACCTGAAAGAAGAGTTGCTGTATTTGCTGAAAATTCTATGGAAACTGCTATGGCTAATCTAGGAGGTCTAATTGGAGGAGCTTCAGTAGTACCTATTAATTTCCACTTAACAGCTGAAGAAGTAGCTTACATTTTAGAGAACTCTGGTACTAGAGTTCTATTTCTAGGCCCAGAAACTAAGGAAAGGGGAATAAAAGCAGCAAATATAGCCGGGGTAAAAATAGTAATAGGATGGGATATATCGGAAGTTAGTAATGACCTTATAAGTTGGGAGGATTGGTTGTCTGACTCTAAAGATGAAGAACCGCCCCTGGGTTTAAAGCCTTTACCTAATTTACTTTATACATCAGGAACAACAGGGAGACCAAAGGGAACTAATCTTCCTCCTACTATGTTTGCAGCGGGAGATACAATTGAAGAGCATCTAGAGAATTTAAAATTGAGCCCTAATGTTGGTCTAGGACCTCATCTTGTAGTAGGACCTATGTATCACACAGGTCCATTATCAGGAGCGAGGTTACTAGCGGCTGGAGTGAATTCCGTTATTTTAGGAAAATTTGATGCTGAAGCAACTCTTTCAGCCATAGATAAATATAAAACTGGAACTACTATAATGGTGCCCACACACTTTGTAAGATTATTGGCTCTTCCTCAAGAGGTAAAGGATAAGTATGATGTATCTTCGATGGTATCAATAGCTCATACAGGAGCAAATTGTCCAGTTGATACGAAGATTAGTATGATTGATTGGTTCGGACCGGTTTTTAGAGATGCCTATGGAGCCAGTGAAGTTGGCACAACTTGCAGTCTAGATTCAGAAGAGTTTCTTAAATACCCCGGTTCGGTTGGTAAAGCAGTTGAACCTTTCACAGCACTCATCTTAGACGACGATGGAAATGAATTGCCAGCCAACGAAGAGGGTAAGCTTTATTTTAAAGATGCTTCAGGAAGAGGAATTATTTATCATAACGATCCAGAAAAATCCGCTGCTGCTCATATTGCTCCAGGGATATTTACACTGGGAGAAATAGCTTATATGAATGAAGAGGGTTATGTTTTTCTAACAGATAGATTTAGTGATATGGTTGTATCAGGTGGAGCTAATATTTATCCTGCTGAGGCAGAACAAGTGTTGATTGAACACCCTTACATTATGGATGTTGCTTGTATAGGTGTACCAAACAAAGAAATGGGCGAAGAGCTTAAAGCCCTCATTATAGCTGATTCATCTCAAAAAGAAGCTTCTGAGAAAGAACTCATGGATTGGTGTCGAGAAAAGATATCTCATTATAAATGTCCTAGGAGTATAGAGTTTGTTGAAGATCTAGGAAGAAACACTATGGGTAAAATAAATAAAAGAAAGTTAAGAGCTCCTTATTGGAAATAATAAGCAATATGATCCAAATCAAACGGCCCACACGTTGGACCTATTCCGTCACTGTAGAGTAGTTTATAACCGTTACTCAGTTGGAAGTTTTTTTATGAAGATTTTTATAAAAGTTCTATTTGCGTATATTTTATTGCAACCTTTTTATGCTTTTTCTGAAAGCGAAGGGTTAAAAATACTGGTTGTTGGAGCAGGAATATCAGGACTGGGCGTGGCAAGAGATTTACATGACTCAGGTTATAAAGTAACTGTTCTTGAGGCTAGAAATAAAATTGGTGGAAGAATAGACACAGATAGATCTTTAGGATTTCCCTTGGAAAGAGGGGCAAACTGGATTCATAGCAATCAGGTAGAGGGCAATCGACTCATGTCTCTGAAAGAAGAGTTGGGCTTAAAAACAAACA
>Ga0315339_1001495_pt1 | contig 20534 bp, 16 predicted proteins | sample ASW17metaG_FD_204514 | JGI IMG/M metagenome (GOLD analysis project Ga0315339, IMG submission 204514) | Ammonia-oxidizing marine archaeal communities from Pacific Ocean, United States - ASW #17 | ecosystem: Environmental > Aquatic > Marine > Oceanic | place: USA: California | collected 2016-12-05
AACCTCTAATCTCCCATAAATCTCACCTGGAGAATACTGGTAACGTTTATCGACTCTGACACCAGTACGAGGATGTTCACGCGGTTGAGGCTCAGTACCAACGAACTCTTTCAGGAATGCTAAATCTAGATTAGGCGTTCCATTGGCCTGAAATGCCATAGCCTGACGAAGTAGATTATCAAAATTACCTAGCTCGATTTCAATATCAGTAAACTTATTTAGAGTAGTTACGTTGAACAGCCGGTTGCGAGTTCCTAAGAAGAGTTTGCCGTTGACGGATAACATTCCCAATACTTTTTCCAAAAATAGTTCTAGCTCTGATTGGGACAAATACTCGATGAAACCCAATGCACTAATCAAATCATACTCTTGCCGGATCGGAGACAAATCAAAGATCGATGCCAATTCAAACTCTGCTTTCACTTGGGCCACCCTCGCATTCTCCAAGCAGTATTGGATCATAGTATCGGAGTAATCAATTCCATTTGCTTCGTAACCTCGGCGTGCAGCCTCAACTACAAGTTGGCCCGTACCGCACCCAATATCAAGAAACCTCGAGTTACTCTGACAGGTCGACAAGTAATCTAGAACCAACGCATTCCGGTTCTGTATCAGAGAATACGTCCTAGCTTCTGTTGATTTCTGCTGCCAAACACTCGCAGTTTGGTTAAAAGTTTCGAGAGCTTGGCTCTGTTGAGTTTTTTCCATAGTGTATCGATCACTCATCTGTTTCTATATTTGTTTTAATGTCATAAAAAGACTTTTTTTCAATACCCTTCAACTTGTGAGATCGTAAAATATCGACTATCTTTTCAGATGTGTTACCGCCCCCATCATACGGATTCTCTATTCCCGAAAGACTCTGCTGAAATGAACCAGAAAATAGAACCTGGAGAGCTGCGGTTATACTCGTTTTATTCGGGCAACAATCAATGACACTCGCGGCGCGTACTCTCCCCTTTTGGCGATCACCAATGTTTATAGTTCCGGTGAATAGGCTTGGCGCCTCAATAATGCCGCTAGAGGAATTGCCAACCACCCCGCTAACATACTTGAGAGTTGAAAGATAGCGTAACTGACCAAGAGATGTATGAGCAACCGCTTTGTCGGTTCGTGTCGCGACATAGTTGTCAATCATTTCGTTAACAATTCTACCTTCAGGATCCGCATTAGCTTTTGTAAAAATTAGCCTAACATTCTCTAGTTTATCGAGCACATTTAGCAATACCGAAAAATCCTCTTTTGTTCTGCCAGGTTCTAAGGTAACAGGATTCCACGTTACTAGTAGACTACGAGGGCCTAATTCCATAGCAATTGCAGTCTCCAGATCTGTTCTACTCATTAGAGTTAGACGGTGGATATTGTCTAGGCCTGGTGCGCCGACGGTGAACACATTACTAGGATTCTCTCCTAATTGAATAACGCGTTGCCGATAACTTTCTGTCGATGTGAAGTGGATGTGAGACATCTTTGTAATAGAGTGACGAATCGCTTCATCAAATGCTCCTATGGTAACTTCGCCACCATGAATATGGGCAATCGGTAAAGCTGCGAATAAGGCAGCACTTGATGCTGCTAGTAATTCGAATCTATCACCTAACATCAGGACAATTTCCGGCTTTAATTCCTCAAATACATCTGCAAAGCCCATCAACCCAAGTCCTGTAGATTTGGCTATACCAGCTGCGGAATCACAGAGCAGCTCCATAGGAACCTTCCGTTTTATGGAAAATCCATCAGACTCGATTTGCCTGTAAGTGTAGCCAAACTCGGATGAGAGGTGCATCCCAGTTACTACCAACTGCAATTCCAAGTCATCTATTCTCTCAATCTCCCGAAGAATCCAATAAAGTAGACCATACTCTGCTCGGGACCCGGTGACCACACAGACTTTTCGAGAAGTACTCATGTAATGACACTACTTGGAATACTTACCAATTGTGCTTCGATTGCTTCTGCTTCGGTTAAAGCATCACGTTGGCAATGCTCGTACATCGGTAACGTGTGCATAGGCGTCCACATTGGACGAGTCATAACTCCTGCACTGTTGGTAAATTCCAAAAACTGGTCTCGGACATCTCTGTTTTTCAGAAAAATCGCATTCAGCCAATAGTTAGATTGAGCCCCTATCGGCTCAGAAAAATATTCTACATCTGCAACCCCATCGAACCAATCGCGGTAGCGTTGGGCCAAACAACGTTTCGCCTGGATATAGTCGTTCAATTGCTCCAATTGACCACACCCTAATGCTGCATTTATGTTGGGCAGCCGATAGTTAAACCCAACATCATCGTGCAAAAATAGCCACGGATGAGACAGCTTAGCTGTAGTCGTGTAGTGCTTAGCTTTGTTTGCCAGTCTTTCATCATCAGTGAGAAGAGCTCCACCTCCACCCGTAGTGATTATCTTGTTACCGTTAAAACTTAGGACTCCAAAACAACCAGTTCGACCAGTATGGATACCATTGTCTAAACTTCCCAATGACTCAGCTGCGTCTTCAATCAAATGAATATTGTACTTCGCGCAAACTCCCGAAATATCTCCGATACGTGCTGGATGTCCTAGGTTGTGTACTGGCACACAAGCCCGAATAATTCGTCCTGAGTCTTTGTTCCAACAAAGACCGTCATCCCGAACCTGCGCATGAAGCTCAAGGAACTCACTCAGACTCTCTGGGCAAAGCCCTAAAGTTTTTCGTTCAACATCAATAAAAACTGGTTCGCCGCCACAGTAACGAATAGCGTTGCAGGTGGCAACAAATGTGAGTGGTACCGTAATTACTTCATCTCCTACCTGAACTCCGGCCAGGTGCAATGCAGTATGTAATGCGGCGGTACCACTACTAGTCGCGACTGCAAATTTTGCCCCGGTGTACTGACTTAGTTCCTCTTCAAATTCCTCAACAAATTTACCAACGGAGGAAACATAAGTTGATTCCAGAGCTTTAAGGACAAAGTCTTTTTCCTTGCCTTTGAACTGCGGGGCATGCAAAGGAATGAAGTCATGCGTCGAAAAAACATCACGAACCATTGAAACAAAAGAAGAATGGAAGTCTAAATCATTCATTCTGCACTGGGACCACCGCTTTCAAAAACATGCTTACGGTACCAGTCCCATGTCCTAGTAATACCCTCATCCAATCCAACTCTAGCTTCATAATTGAGTAATTTCCTTGTGAGGCTCATGTCCGGTGCACGACGCGCCGGAGAACCAACCGCAGATTCTAAAGCTCTAATCCCAAGACTCTTACCAGTAACAGAAATGCAGGCGTCTACTACTTGGCGAACGGTGATCTCGGGTGCCTCAGTACCAAGATTCAGCGTCCGTCTAATACAGCCATCTAATATCAGCATTTTGTATAGCATTCGGACAGCATCATCAATATAACAAAATGCTCGTGTATGTTCAGTTGAGTACACATCTAGCTGATCCCCAGCATTCGCTTTGAAAGCCTTTTTTAACTGCTCTGGAATCACATGTGCCATGCCCATGCGGGGACCATAAACATTGTGTGGCCGAAAAATAACGAAAGGCAGTCCAGAGTGCTGGACAATCGCCTCACCCATGATCTTGGACAACATGTAGCTAGTTCGAGGGTGATCCAAATCCGTCACAGTCAAAGCGACGTTCTCCGATGTCGGTATCGTTAAATTAAAGTGTTTCAAGGTACCAGCATACACTTCGCTAGTTGATGCAAAGAGGAAACGCGTCAAATTTAATTGTTTGCGGGCAAGCTGCATTACATTCTCGAGCATACGGGTATTGTCGACAAGCACATTAAATGGATTTTCTAAAACATTTTTAACACCAATAATTGCTCCGAGATGAAAAATCGCATCATAGTTTTTACCTAGCGATATCACAGCAACAGAATCGAGTAAGTCGACATTAAAGAATGTGACTTCCGTCCGCACTACTAGTCGCTCGAGATCGTTATCGACAATTCCACGGGCATGATTATCTGCAAGGCATACATGGTAACCTTTTTTCACAAGATAGTTTGCGAGATGGAATCCAATAAAACCTGCTCCGCCTGTAATTAGCAACCGTTTGCTCAAAGTCCATCCCCGCGTCCCACGCTCTCTATGCGAATACCTAACTCGCGACACCGACGACGTTCAGCAAGAGTAATGACATTAACTGTATCTAGAATAGCGGGCCGGGCTTCTCCCAACCATTTGAGCAAATCAAGCTCAAGAAAATCTTTGTGACGCGTTGCTATTACTATGGCGTCGAATATCTTAGCCGAGGGCATGCTGGAAGGGAGAGTTCGATTCATCTCTGACCATTGATCAACAAAAGGGTCAAAGCAAGTTACATCAGCCCCTCGCTGCTCCAAAGCTCGCACGAGAACTTCAACCGGTGAATATCGTGTATCACCTACATCCTGTCGGTAACTGACACCCATGACAAGAATGGTCTTGCCGATGCAACTATTGTCGAGCAACATCTCCAACCGAGCTACAGAGTGTTCAGGCATTGCCTGATTAACCTTCATCGCGAGTCGTGAAAATGGAAAATTTAGGCTATCTTTACCAAATATCTGGTTTACTGCCGCTCGCGCAAATGCTGGATCCTTGGTTAAACAGTAACCACCAACACCAAGTCCAGGATATCGAATATTCGAGTGGGTTGGCCGCATACGAATAGCATTAATGACTTCATACAAGTCAATGCCAACTACTTCTGCATACTTAGTCCACTCGTCGATAAACGCGATGTTGGCTGCGCGATACGTATTCTCCATCACTTTTGCTGTTTCAGAAGCTGTCGTCGAAGACAATCGTGTTAATGGGTAATTGTCCACATCGACGATACTGTTTAGAAACGACTCACAAACATCAGAAGCTTCCAGTGTTTGCCCAGCATAAACCCGCCAGAAGTGCGTTATAGACGCCAAATAGTTGTCACCGGGCATCACACGCTCAAATGAGTGCGCTAGATGAACTGCATTTTCCGCGAGTCCACGACGTTGCAGCTGCTCCCTCAAAATAGGCGCAACCACTTTCTCACAAGTCCCTGGTGGTACCGTAGTTTCAACCAATATTAACGCACCTTCAGGAATTTTCTCAGCGATAGTTCTAACCGCCTGTTCAAGGCTTGTCATAGACAACTGTGGCTTTTCTTCCAGAAACGGTATGTCGAGCGCAACGTCAATTACTACCACGTCAGCAGATGTATAAACAGCGTCATCAGTTGTTGCTGTCAGATTTCCAACTGTAAGAGCTCGTCTTGTTGCCTGATGTAGTGCAGTGTCAGAACTAGGAAATGGAAATTCCCCACGACATAATGCCTCAATTCGAGCATGGCCTTGAGGAGTATCACGGTCAACACCGGTGACATAGTAAAGACAGCTACCATCCTCGGTACGAGCATTAGCAACAGCCACTGCCATCGCGGCCCCTACGAATCCTAGACCTTGGACACATACCCGTTTCGGTTGTACTTTCAAAATAATATCGGAACGAAAACTTGGTATTGAAAATAAATATCAGTCGGACAATAGTCTAATCGATTGAAATTTTTGACAAGAGCTGGTTTGTGCTTCTGTGCCAAAAAACATCTAAACAACCAACAAGGGCGATGCATTGACTCTCCCAGGCACTTGAATAATCGTGACATCTACTCCCAGTAGCTTTGCTTCAATACCGACCGAACTGTACGTTACAAACACCCGAGAGACCATCGCTAATAGCTTAGCTATGGGTTGTGTAGACACTTGTAGATTATTAACCGAAGTCCATCGAGATAAGTAGTCATTGTCAGCTCTGGGATGAGGTTTGATAAGGTAACGATTGTTTGGGTGAGCAACCATTTCCGTACGCATTTGTTCCAACATCATTGCCCCATCATGTAGCCCAGGAGCAATCAGTGATAATCCCGGCTTTTTCTGCGGTGTGATCCCGTCTAAATACGCATATCGATAAATACTATCCATAATCGCTACGTTGCTGTAACCTGCCTGACGATAAATAGAAGCGGCCGCTTCATCCTCTGCCAGCACTCCATTCGGCAATGGGGCATGCTTGAGAAAAGGTGGTTTTAGCGAACCTTCGCCTGGAGCTAGGAATTGCTCTAACCGCCGATTCGAGGCAATACTCATCTGGAATCCTGTACTTACTAGTCTAGGTTTATTGGTACTAACAACCCAGGAGATCATACGCCCTAGAGGGTATTCACATGGGTAGTAGATTATTTCTCGAGCCGAAATAGTGCTCAGAAATCGACCCATCGCACCTTTCAACACTAATAGGCGCATAACTCGACTTATCGAAAACAAGAACTCTGTTCGCATCAAACCCGAAATGTCGATAGCTTTAAATGAAAGAACTCGAAACCGTTGCTTAAGCAAATACTGCCACATGCGACCTAACCAAAATATTCCTGAGGCGATGTCAGAAATTCTCAGGTGTCTGTCGATTACACCAAATCCTCTTTTTTCCGCCTCGTGATACCATTTCACATATTGCCTAAGCGACGTGATCTGGTGCATCCCATCAGTCAATATAGTAACGGCGTAATTATCGTTTTCGTTATAAAAACTACCATACTTGGTGTCTATGCCGTCTTTTGAAAACATTTGAGGATAAACTGAAAAAAACGCACGATCGGCAGAAAGACTACTCAATACGTTGCCTTTCATGAATGCATTAATAACGACGACACCTGCTACACGTAACAAGTAGAAAGCGTCGGACCCCAGCCTTCGCCAGGCACTGGTTTGAGGTTGAGCGGATTCTGAGACAATAATCTCAGCCTTGGGAAAAATTGATCGAAATGCACGCTCAAAACCGGGTTCAACCCCAATGAGACAGGCAGTCGATAACTCTACACCCGCTAGTTGCCGCTGAATCAATAGCAAACCACAGATTAAATCAAACGTTTCGAAAAACTCGGAGCGTTTACAGGAAAGATCCGTCAGAAAAAAAAGAGAGAGTTTTTCGACTACAAGATTTGCTGCCAAAAATGACTCGTTTAGTGAGTAAACCCATTGCGTATAATCATCGCGAATTTCCTCTGCAAGTATGTTAAGTTGGTGCCCATCGTTGAGATCTACAAAATTTCCGCCATCGACGTAACCCGGACCTATTCTATAGAGGTAACAAACATCACTCTTTGGCTTTACTGTTACTCGCTCGCTTCCCCGATAAACAATCAACTCTGCCATAGTATCTTGCGACTACAAAACTGGTGATTAGAAATATAAAATTCCAACAATAATAATCATGCCTGTACCCTCGCGATCAATCGCCATTCCTAGCTTGATCGACTTCTTGAACCACTTCCAGAATTCCCTGCCCAAGGTCCACAAACTCTGAGGGCACCAGTTTTTTCGAGTGCTTAGGTGTATATCGATAGGGTGTCATTCGATAGTGCTCTTCATTTCGTTCACTTTTAGAAAAATTTATATTGGGTTTTTTCCCAGCTATCTCAAAAATCATATCGGCAAGGTCAGCCGAATTCAAAACCTGCGAACCCGTTACTGTAATTGCCTCGTTACGATACTGTTCATCTAAAATATCCACGCTGAGACGAGCTGCATCAAAGACATGGATATACTCTCGCCGCTCGTGGCCGGTTCCTTCATAGTCCAGACGGTTCTCCACCACAACTTGTGTTACATACCTCTTAAGCCCGTTCCAATTCTGCGCTCGGGGACCATACAGCGATCCGTATCGGAGCAATGTGTAGCCTAGATCAAAAGAGTCTGCATAGGCTTCTATAATTGTTTCCGCAGCCTGTTTACTCGCCCGATAAAATGAACCAGCTGCACTGTAGACGTACATCGTAGAAGCGTAGACAAGACGTTCTACGCCTACTGACCTGGCAACTTCTAGCACATTCGCCGTACCCAACACATTAGTCTCAATTGTCTGATATGGGTTTGCTTTTGCTTGATCAATATCGGCTATGCCACTGAAATGGTAAATGTAGCGTGATCCTTTACACGCTTTCGCCAGTTCATCAACATCAAGCATATCACCAATAATCATATCCTGATGAGCACTACACCATGGTGAAGATACACAATCGAACAAGGTGACTTGATATCCTCGTCGAGTCAATTCATCTGCAACATGACTGCCCAGAAAACCTGAACCGCCAATGACAGTGGCCTTAGCCATTCCTCACTCTCATGACTCTACTTCCTGGTTGTCGTATTCTTCGTCTGGCACTACGGACTCCAAAGCAGCGCCTGACATAAAACGAACCGCATCTTTGGCTGCCTCGAATTCCATGCGGTTACGACAGTCAACCGACATTGATCCCATATGCGCAGTCAACAAGCACTGGTCTAAATTTCCTAAGTTACCATCGTAAGGTTCTGTTTCGAATACATCGATAGCAGCCCCACCTATATGGCCAGATTGCAAGGCCTCGAATAGATCCTGCTCGTTGATGATGCCGCCGCGTGCGGTATTTATAAGCAAAGTTCCGTGCTGCATTATAGACATGTCTTCAGCGGTAACTAAATTTCGAGTATGACGTGTCAAAGGCACGTGTATCGAAATAATATGAGCCTCCCTGTAGATAGTATCTTTACTCACAGACTCGATACTACACGTCGGATGAAGAGGCAATGTAAGCAATGGGTTGATGTCATTGACCAAAATTCGCCGGCATTCGAATCCTGCAAGATGGCGGATGACCCGATTACCGATCCGGCCAGCACCGATAATGCCTATCGTTACTTCAGAAAGACGTCGCCCAAAGAATCGATTCCACTCACCTTTGTGCATACGCAGGTTAGCGATTTGCACAGTTCGTAGCAAGCAAATCATTAACCCTATTGTCAATTCCGCAACTGCGGGCGATGGAGCATCCGGGGTATAGCAAACCTTTATCCCATGCCGACGGGCCGCCAGCAGATCTACACTGTCCAGACCGATTCCTACTCTTGAGATCAATTTAAGACGCGTTGCGTTTTCTAAGACCTGCTCCGTGATCGACTCAGTCCCGGCAATCAGCACTTCGAATTCAGGAATAATTTCTAGTAAATCCGATTCTTTGAGTTTTCGACCCAAAGGGTTAAGGACAACATCTGCTCCAGCCTGTTCCAAAAGCTCTATAGGCTGCCTATCATTGTCTGCAAATGGTATTGTACTAATCAGAACCCTCAACGGAGGTACTCTTTCATCAAGTTATCTCCAACCATCAACTGTTCGACACGTTCTAAATGGTCCGGCGTATCTACCCCAATTGACTGATGCTCTGTCATCACCATTCGCACCTGGCCGCCGGACTCGATAACTCGCAGCATGTCAACCGATTCAATACGCTCTAAAGGCGTCTCCGGTGAGTTATTGAATCTTAAAAGATAATCTCGCCTGAATGGAATAATACAAATCTGTTTGCGCATAGGCACATCTTCGAATCCTTTCTTCCGCGATGGTATAGGCTCCCGTGAAAAGTAAATAGCATTACCATCCGGTCCTGCGACGACTTTGACTGTGTTCAAGTCATCGAATTCAGCCAAACTTTCGATACGACCCATCAGATTCACCACATCAACCGATTCGCTTTCCAACATTGGAGCCAGAGCTTCACTGATCATTTCTGGGGTATCCATAGGCTCATCACCCTGGACCATCACCAGAATGTCGATTCTATTCCCAGTAACCTCTTCGATCTTAAGCATAGCTTCAGCTGCCCGATCACTCGCCCGTTCATGACTATCAGCAGTCATTACCGATTTACCACCAATTGACTCAATATAGTCAAAAATTTCGTCATCGCATGTGGCTACATAAGTATCGGTCAAGGCTTCACACAAACGAACACGGTTGTAGCAGTGGCCAATCATCGGCATACCGTGAATACGTGCCATTGGCTTACCAGGAAATCGTGACGACGCCATCCTTGCAGGAATAACAGCGACAATTCTCATTTTCTTAAGTTATCAATACTCGCAAGGCCTGAACGGCACGCTGTATCTAACATACGAGTATCCATACCATATGCTATAAAGCGATTACCCTCTTTTATACGCTGACCAAGTTCTAACAGATCAGGTTCGACGATGTGGACACCGCCTGGGATACCTAGTTTTTCGCTCACACTCCGGATTTGTTGCATGGCATCTATAAATTCAGGAGTCTCAAATTGTCCCGGAAGACCCAGTGATCCAGAAAGATCATAGGGGCCGACAATATATGCATCGACTCCAGATACTGAAAGAATTGATTCTAGGTTACGGACAGCATCAATGTGCTCTATCTGGACGATCACCAAAGAATGCTCATACTGCCATTCAAAATATTTCAAAAATTGTGTGCCATAACCATGAGCGCGAGCAAGACCTATACTACGATGACCGTGAGGAGGATATTTAACAGCAGAGACAACCTCGTGAGCTTCCTCTTTCGAGTTAACCATAGGCACGATGACACCGTGGGCACCTGCATCCATTATCCTTTTTATCTGTTCGGCATTATTTGAGGCAACCCGAACCAGTGGCACTACCCCTTTAAGATCGATAATACGGATAAGTTCTTCTGCCTCGCGAAGGCTTATAGTACTGTGTTCCAGATCGACTACTAGCCAGTCAAACCCAGCTGCTGCCATAATCTCAGCAATCGCTGGATGTCCAATCTGGATCCAAGATCCTATAGAAAGTTTGTCTAGAAGTTGGTTTTTTGGCATCCAGTTGTTGCGCATATTGGTTTCTATGATGGAGATACCCCACGGGCTACAGATTTAAGAAGATTAAGCCAGTTGAACCGAGATTCCTGACAAAGGGCATACTGTGCAATTACATTGTTGTTCCGAGTCTTTTCTTCTAACAAGAAGCGATCCAAAGCTCCTATTACTTGGTTACTAAGATCACCACACAAGTCTATTTTCGCATATTCGCAACGACTTTTGATGTCCTGCTCAAACATTCGGTGCAACCGTCTCAATCCAATATCAAAGTAAATCACGGGCTTAGGAGTCATCAGAGCCAACATTGAGCCTGTTGCAAAATAGTCGAATACAAACAGTTCGTAGTCCTGGATACAATTTTCGAGTTGTCGAATTTCTAGAGACACATTCGCTGGTGGCTGGGAGCGTGACTTGGGATGAACTTTCATCGTCAACGTTGGGAGACTTTCAAATAGCGCTTGTTGCCACCGACTATAAACCGCATCTTCGTAAATATGAAAGGGTCCATACAATCCGTTACCAGAATAGGTCGTTGGTATGTAAAGTGCACGCGAAAACTGACGAGTTGAGAGACGAATTTCACTATTAGCCTGATGAATTGAACGCACCACTGGTGCGTCACGCTTTATCAAGCGGCGAGGAGGTATCAGTGGTACGTTGTATTCACCATCACTATCAAAGTCTCCGTAATCAACCAAGGTCGTACATAAAGTACGCTCTGAATACCCGAAGGGTGGTTCATCCATTACTGAGTTCGCCACCTCCCCATGACTAACAGCAACAACCTCCTTATCTTGCTGCAAATAATTAACTGCCAATTTTCGATTCTGCAGGCTATTACGGGTGCCGAGTAGTAGACCTCTTTCTTTTATAACACTCTGCTGCTGTGTAGAATGTATATCAACATACCTTCGCCAATTGTGGCGCACAGTTTCTGAATTTGGTATTCCATGCAATCTACATAGCTCACTGACACAATCCAACAAGTCCCAAATTTGGTCGTGTCTATTTGGTAGATAGGCTTGAACAAAAGGCTTATACGAGCCTAGCAAATTAACAAGCTTCGCCACCATCCGATCCTGTTGATAACCAAACGGCAGAGCCTCTCCCAGCGCCGCTCGACTCAAAGGCAACCTACGCAGCCTTGAATACAAACTATAGTGCCGGCCAGCGTAACCATTCCCTATGCTATCCACTAAAAAAGGTGCAAGTGCATATTTTTTGTCTATCCACGGAAACTGTACAGAATCGGAATAATACTCACGTGCAACCCGATGCATCAGAATGCCAGTAAAATGCACTACTAGGTCATGCATAAACACCATATAAATATTGCCAACTGGTCCGACGTCTTGACCAATAGTTTCGTAACGTTCCCTTATCATACTGACGATACCCAACGAGTCTGTGTCAATTGATCGAAGTGTTGAATTCACGCCGTGGATAATTCTTCAGATATTGCTAATTAAGTATCAGTCATTGCGAAATTGCTTCCAGCGCCTTTCTATATGACTATTCCTTGCTGCAATCGTCGGGTGTTCATTCAAATAGTGAATGATGTCCTCTAATTTCACATCATCATAACCATTGAATGCAGTCAATATCGCCTCTATAACTTCCAAGTCTTCAACGACGTCGACCTCAAGTGACAAGTCCTGTCTACAAAGGTGTGGTGGTGCATAAACATTGTACAAGTGATAAATATCTGGATTTTGCCGCATATAAAGTGTCCCGTGTTCTCGTAATACAGGATCTTCACAACGACACGCGGAATCAGCCAATGCACTCACCTTGAAAACCTCAACCTCCATACCAGGTGGCCACGAGGTAGAAAGATCATTGCTCACAAAATCATATTTATCATAGCGCTTAGAAATTGAAACTATCTCCGTTATGATCTCTGGATCAATCAATGGACAGTCCCCAAATATCAATACACCAATTTGCGCATTCCGCCACTCAAGTGCCTGCAGAAGTCGACCCAGCACATCTGATTCTGAGCCCCTGAACACCGATATAGATCTCTGATCGCAGTAAGACTGAATTAAGTCGTTGTCAGAACCAGTAGTCGTTGCCACGACAATTTCATCCAGCACAGTACATCGTTCAACACGGTCTAGTAAGTGTCCTAATAAGGGTGTGCCCAGGACTGGTCTCATTACTTTACCGGGCAAACGACTCGAATTCATACGAACCAAAATGACCGCAACAACCTTCAAAACATATTCACCTGATCTCAGGACGTCTAATGTAATTTTTCAACAAAATAATCACCTACTATCAGACAATCAATGCTAGTAGAGAGATAGCAATCAATAGCCTGTAATGGCGTATTAACGATAGGCTGGCCCTTAACGTTGAAGGACGTATTGAGTAGTACTGGGCAATCAGTTCGTTCGAAAAAAGCATTCAGAAGCTTAAAAAAACGTTTATTATTCTCGGCCTTGACTGTCTGAACACGGCAAGTGCCATCGATATGTACGGTGGCGGGTATCTCTTTTTGCGCGCGTTCGGTTGCATGGCAGGCTATCAGCATATGCGGGCTTTCTTGGCTTATATCGAAATATTTATTGCTGTATTCATACAACACTGCCGGAGCAAACGGCCGAAACTCTTCCCGGAACTTAACCTTATTATTTAGATAATCTTTCATGTCGGCTGGGAAAGGGCGCGTCAATATACTCCGGTTACCCAGTGCCCTAGGACCAAATTCCGCACCCTCTTGGAACCAGCCTATAATTTTCCCATCAGCCAGCCGGGCTGCTGTCCGCTCCATAAGATCGTTTGATTTTTCAATAGAAAGGCCACGCTCCTCAAGCGCCGACTCGATCTCTTCATCAGAAAATCTTGAACCTAAATAGAAGTCGTGCATCTTATTAGGCTCTAGCTTTAGACCTTTCGCTATATGTGAGAGATAACAGGCGCCGACAGCGACACCCGAATCACCACTTGCTGGCTGGACGAATATTTCATCAAAAATTCCAGACTGCTCAATTTTCCCATTCATCGAACAGTTTAATGCTACCCCCCCCGAAAGGCATAACCGATTCACATCATATTGTTGTCTAGCTCGTTCCAATTGCTTAAGGACTAAGTTCTCTAAGCGCAGCTGCAATGCAGCAGCTAGATTTTTATGATGCTGAGTCAATTCCCCATCCATTTCTCTTTTTTCACCAAAAACATCGCAGAAACGATCGCTCACCCATTTATCTCTTACTCTATGATAGTCAATCCAGTCTCGGCCAATGGAATAATCGTAATCACCAGTTTCCTGAACTATTTGCTCAAATACTTCATAATAACTTCGACCATCGCCAGGTATCTTCGCCACGGGATCACCGTAACTTGCGAGCCCCATCACAATGCCCTCGTCACAGTGATGACGCCATCCAAGATAATGAGTTATTGCAGAATATAAAAGACCTAATGAGTCTGGGTAGCGCGCTCCATTATGAACTACGTCGAGCAATCCGGAACGACCTATCGCCATAAGGCCTGTCTCTATTTCGCCAATACCGTCGTAACTAACCACTACTGCTTCATCAAACCCACTAGGGTACCAAGCACTCGCAAGATGGCACTGATGATGATGGTAAAATTCTACTTTGCCAACAAAGTTCGTTTTCTCACGAACCAACTCCTCAGTAGAATACGTTTCACTAAGTCGGTCAATGTCCTGTATGACCACACCGATACGCTCGTCATCGTTCAGAGCTGGACGCAAATAGGCTTCCCTGATGTGGTACAACGGTTGAAACGCAAATGCTATTTCGTCGACTTCATCTTGTCTAATATCGGCTCTCTCAAAACACCCTTGAATAGCCTCCACTGGAAAACGTCGACTATGTTTGTCCAACGTATACCGCTCCTGTTCACAGGCAGCTAGCAGCTCACCATCTCGCATTAGTGCGGCTGACGTATCGTGTCCACCGTGGTTTATTCCAAGTACAGTAAAAGGTTTAGTCATATGAGGGAAAGATGCTGAAAAAAGACTCTAGAGATTGCATTATTTCAGGATAATCTCCTTTATGTTGCAAAGCTACTAGCAACCCGCAAACTACCAAACTAAACGGTCAGTCGGGCAGACACTGACTCTACAAGACCGGCCTCAACAAGTCGCCCTGCAACTTGCTGCAGAACCGAGAACCTTAAACCAGAACGCTCTGATATTGCTAGCAAGTCATGCTCACCGTCGGCTAGAAACAACAACCAAGTGATTGCATCTAGCTCCCCATGGTTCGTGCTCACTGCGGCACCTTGCTGATTGATGGCACCGCCAGTGGAAGGATACAAGTTCCGTTTACCCAGTTGGGGTTCGCCGTAAGGAGTAGTTGAGCAATAAAATAAATTCTGGTCCAGAATATTGACGACATCACGATACATATTAAGACTCTCCTTAATCTGTTTGCCCGTAACAAACTCTAGGTTGTCCAGCGAAGTATGATATTGTGAGTACTCGTAGTATTTATCTCTTGTTATGCTCGCCATCGGTATTCGAAACCCGGGCGAAGAATATTGACGTTCGTCACTGCCATCAGGAGCAAAAGGATAGCAAATCGGCTCAATGCTACGATCTTTGAATGCCTGTCGAATGGCTCGATCGATCAGATCATTCCCGAGATAGCTTTCCTTAAACCCTAGAGGTCCGCGTCCACCGCAAGTTGTCACTACTAGACCTCCTCGAATCCCTTTCATCTCGGTTTCGTTATGATAAAGGTATGCGATAGCTCCAATAGTCTCTGGCACAAATATAAATCGCCAACTACAACGAGGTGTCCCGTTCTGCAATAGATCACGCGCTAAAAATGCCGCTGTCAAAATTCCACTCAAGTTGTCGTTAGCCATCGATGGGTGGCAAACATAGGTCGATACAAGAAATTCCTTGTCTGTCTCTCCAGGTATCTGAAGTTCGCCTATCACCATCGCACCATTAGTGTCGAATTCAGAATCTATACATACCTCTAGAGGGTCCGAGAAACTCTCCAGCTCTTCGTACTGCTTTTTTGTTACACAAAACCCCCAGTCACGACTGTAATAAGTCGTACGATAGGGAATTGCTTCTGGGTTGCTCTCAAGCATATGCAGTCGTGGCGCTAAGTCATCAAACACCATCGTTTTATTAATGGGCATACTGTACCCGACTGCATGCAAGTTGCACTCGGAGTAATCAATTACTCGTTCACCATTTGGTTTTTTGATATACGCATCGTGGATGATCCATTCATCCGGTATAGTCCAGTCATAGACGGGTGTCCCACTTGGATACTCAATTATCTCGAGTGGAATTATTTCTTGTAATATCCGGAGGGTATCTCGATTTCCGTCACCTGTGAGTGATCGAGGGATGGGGAATAGTTGTCTTAGAAAGGCATCTATTTCATTAGCATGGGTATTTGTATTCATACAAAATAACCCCAACTCAAAATATCATCTTCTTTAATTTCACAGGACGTTTCTCGCCCAACCACTTGATCAATCTCTGCGGGGCTGATGCCGTGAGCAGGACGTTTCCAAGTAAGCATTTCAGCACTCACCCGAGCGCCCACTGCAATGTCACAAGCAGCAACGAGGCTGCGCCTTGCATGAAGTCGGGCAGGCGCTTCACACTCGAGTGCATGCTTTTCATCCATACCAATCAATTCTGTCAGGCGTTCAATTCTTCCTCGAAACCGAATCAGATCTGTTTTATCCATTGAGTGATAATGATCATTGCCTGACAGAGTTTTATCATGAGTAAAGTGCTTTTCTAATAATTCTGCACCCAACAACCAGGCCACCTCTAAAACCTTCATATCCCCGGGAATTGTATGGTCTGAATAGCCAATAACCCGACCTGGATATCTTTTTCTTAACCCAGTGATCATTCCGATATTTGCATTCTTATCTAATGTGGGATAATTCAAGACGCAATGGAGTAACGCCAGAGGTACACTCTTTGCATCAATCCAAGAACACGCCATATCTATCTCGTTAAGGTTTGATGCGCCTGTAGACAGGATGATAGGTTTTTCGAATTTACAAATATATTCAATAAAAGGTTTGTTTGTTATGTCAGATGATGATATTTTGAATACATTCATCAAATCATTCAGGAAGCAGGCTGAATCAATATCAAAAGGTGTGCTTAAAAATTCAATTCCAACTCCGTCACAATATTTTTTTAGTTCTTCAAATTCAGGCTTCCAGAACTTGTCATACTTCTTAAACAACTGGAACTGCGTCTTCGTTGGCTCTTGCTCAATATCCCAGTAGGCTGGTGAATCCTTAGAGGCTATCGTTTCAGCTCGATAGGTTTGAAACTTTATGGCGTCAGCTCCCCCCTCAACTGCCTCGTCAATTAACCGTCGCGCAGTGTCTATACTACCTTCATGGTTCACTCCAGCTTCAGCAATCACTAGCGGCTGGGAGCCATGTTTTTGCCCATCGCTTTTTGAGAATATATTTTGTACAGTACTCATCAGAAAACACACCCAGAAGTTAATTTACTAAATGTAACAACATTACGCTCGAACATCGGGAAAGAAGACGCAGACACAAAGCCCTGACACTAAACCGAGAGGCTTTTGCTACTCCTATCCAAAATTGTTTGGATCATGTCAACTACAATTTCCTTATTCTTGGTAAACTGGTGCAAGCTCATATTGTTGACTAGTTGCTCTCGATACGGCGTGTCGTTTATCAGGCGTTTTAGTCCTTTAACAACCTCAGTTTCTGTTTTCCCCGGCTGATAAAGACCTAGCGGTATGAAACCATTTTGTTCTGAAGCAAAAGCATGAGTTACCTCACGCTCGTGCTGAGCAATTACAATAGCCGGAATATTCATGTGAGCAAACTCATATACGGTACGCCCATTTGAAGTTATCGCGAGCTGCACTTTTTCCATAATACTAGAAATTACCTCACTCCCATGGGTAAGCGATACTTGAGTATTTCCTTCAATTTCATTCATCAACCTATCATATCCCCGATAACCTGGGCCGGTAACTATGTGAACAAATATGTTTGACTCATCACATAAAGATCTTATAGCAAGAAATATCTTTCTAGCTAAGTCGTGTTGATCAGTTCCACCAAACGCCAGCATGATTCCTCTAGCTTTCTTCACGAAACAGTGTGTATGAGCCAGCTGGAACTCATCCCGCAAAAAAAAATACTCTCTACCCCACACCACGTTTTTAGCCCTAAACTGAGGCACATCGTAGATCTCATTCACAGTCAAATCAGTGTGCCGTGCGCCGGAACCTAGGTCCTCGAAACTAATTGTCAGACTACCTGACTTTTTCAGTCGTTCGACTTCATTTTTCTTGGTGTTTAGTACATCGTTGATTACCATGTCAGGCTGCAAACGAATTATTTCATCAATAACGCGTTCGGGTGGATATATCCCCAACCAATGATCTCTTTTGATTATCGATTCCACGGCTACCTGACTATGGGTATCCGTCACAAAACGAACCTCATGGTCTTGAAGTTCATGGGCAAGTGCTAAAGCACGGTAAACATGTCCCATGCCTACTTGGTTGTTGCCAATCACACGAAAGACGATACGCTTGCGCCTAAGCAACTTCTCACTGACCCACCAGTCCTGAAATGTCTCGATTTCAAACGTATCATCGCCTGCATCCCATGGTTGAATTGATACCAACTGATCACCAAGATGAGATAACTGGCCAGGTTGCATTAGCATGAAAGCCTGTGACTCTATACGGTAAATCTCATCTTTTTTACCAAATAAATTACTTGAGCAAGTCGTACTACTGTTATAAAACACACGACGCTTTGCGACTCTAACGGGTTGTAATACCCGAACCTCTAGTTGAAAAAACTTGTTTGCAGCCCGCTCGAGGCTATCGATATTAAGCAGCGGTGCATAAGGAGACAACAGAACTGATAAATTTTTACCCTGCTCGGCAGTGTCCACATATTCTCGAGATTTGTCGTCTCTACCAATATTTTCTAGGCTAGTTTCTGCACTGCAGAATACCCCAATTCTATTACGTTTCCCGATAAGCGCAATATTTTCCGAATCGGTTAGAAGATGAATCGATTTGTTACTACAGTGGGGTAGGTGTGCCTTATCTATAGCCCTCTGGACAAGCGACTTACCCTCAAGTTTTCTAAGAAGATCGCCCTGAAATCTCGTATGCTTCCGAAATGCCGGAATAAATATCACCGCACTTTTTAGCGCGCTCATAAACGTCGAAGATAATCAAGAGTCTGTCGACTAGCGGCGACTACGTCATCGATCTCGTTATCCCTGAGTAAGTGGTTAAAAGGGAAAGAAACCATATTATCGAAGAATGCATCCGTATGAGGCAAATCAGCAGCACCTAGATTAAGTTTCTGATAAAACGCATAGCGGTTTAGTGGGTAATATTGGACCACACATTGAATGCTATGGTGGTTTGCCATATTCCGTATGAAAGCGTTGCGTAAACCACCATTAACTTTAGCCGCCAATAAGTGGTAATTGTGACGTGTTGAAGTATCACGGTGAAATACCAGTTCTGGATAATCAGCAAGTGCGTCAATCACTCCGAGTGCTCGATCACGCTTTTCTTTATTTATCTTATCAGCTCGATCCAACAACTTTGTCCCGATAGCACATTCCACTTCACCAAGACAGCAATTCATCGGCCAAAGAGTTTTCCCATTAATTTCCGGCAGATCGACATTACCCATAGCCGGAACCCAATAATCTGGGCGTTCGTAGTTAAAAGTACAGTGTCCATTGTGGCGTAACATTGGCACAACTTCTGCCAAATCAGATTCGCGTACCGTCAGCAATCCACCTTCTCCTAAGGTAGTTATATTCTTGTGCGAATGAAAGGAATACACTCCGAGATCACCGAATGTCCCAGCCATTCGGCCCTCTATCTCCACGCCCAGTGCTTGTGCAGCATCCTCTACAACAATTAGTCCATGCTTACGAGCCAAGGCCATAATTCCAGGCATATCTGCACCGAAACCATACAAGTGGGGCACCACGAGTACCCTAGATTTGGAAGATATGCATGGAGCAATTGATTGTTGAGACACTACGCGGGTCGCAGGGTCGATATCAGCCCAGACGATGCGTGCACCTGCCTTTACGAAAGGATAGGCACTGGAAGTAAATGTGTGCGCCGGGATTATTACTTCGTCACCTATTTCTATTTGGCACAATTGTGCCGCAAGTTCCAGTCCCGCAGTTGCGTTGCTCACTGCGAAGGCATGTTTTGCACCAATGTACCGACTAAACTTTTCTTCAAAGGTGCTCAAGTAAGAGCCTTGAGTCAGCGGTACCGCATTACACATTGCTTCCACAGCTACTGCAATTTCCTCGTCAGTATAGTTATGGCCCCGGCCACTAAAAGGTATTCGAAATGCCATCCTACATTTTCTCAAAGAGCTCTCTTACGTGTTTCTCAGTCAAGATACTTTTAAAATCACTACCTAGCGCATTGGTCAATGGCTTTTCATGAATAATCATTGACTGGTAGAGTTGATCGAATTGTGAATCAGATAACCCACCACAAACATCACTTGGAACAGATATTTCGCTATTCTCGAGAAAATCTATGAATTCACGATGCGCTGACGGGTAAAACGATGCCATAGCCATCATCGTAATACAATTAGCTACACAGTGATGGAGTCCCAGTACAACGCTTAATCCAGCTGAAAATGGATGCACCAAGCCTACGTAGCTTGTCGCAATTGCACAGCCTCCGAGATAGGAGGCCACCATAAGCTTTGCTCGATTCTCGTCGCTCTTCATATTTCCACTTCGAAACACATCTCGACACAAAGAGATAGCCTGGCTTGAAAACGCATCTCCCACTAGGTTTCGGTACCGACCATCCAATGCCTCCACACAATGAATCCACGCATCCATCCCAGAATAAAAG
>Ga0315339_1001497_pt1 | contig 20515 bp, 19 predicted proteins | sample ASW17metaG_FD_204514 | JGI IMG/M metagenome (GOLD analysis project Ga0315339, IMG submission 204514) | Ammonia-oxidizing marine archaeal communities from Pacific Ocean, United States - ASW #17 | ecosystem: Environmental > Aquatic > Marine > Oceanic | place: USA: California | collected 2016-12-05
CGGAGCCAAAATTCCCACATCGGCACGACTGCTGGAGACACTAAGAACACGGCTCATGCCGAGCGCTCCGCCGCCATAATATCCGCTGCCCGAATCGGCTGGTCTGCCGCGCGGGAAATTTTCAGGCGGTAGCCGATCGGTGATTGCGCCGCCGAGAGTCCCGTTGCCGGCCGTTTCAGGCACACATCATCCGCAGCTATTATCACACCCGCTGCGAGATCCGCCGCCGCGTGCCAGCTCTTGCGCGCCACCCGCGCAACATCCAGCTCCGCCACGCTTGGCGCCTTCACGCCGTCACCAAGCGCCAATGTGGTGGCCCGCAACCTTGTGCACATGGTGGCAAATTCCGCTGGCTCAAGGGACGCCGCATGATCCGGGCCTGACAGGTTGCGATCCAGAGTTAGATGCTTTTCGATTACCGAAGCACCAAGCGCTACGGCGGCCACGGCCACATGGTCGCCAAGCGTGTGATCGGAATAGCCTACGGCAACATTGAAGGCATCGCGCAATGTTACCATCGCGTTCAGATTGACGCTATCCATCGGCGCCGGATACAGCGAGGTGCAATGCAGCAGAGTGATATCACCGGCATTATTCTCGCGCAGGGTCTCAACGGCAAGGCGGACATCATCCATAGTTGCCATACCAGTGGACAATAAGATCGGCAATCCGGTGGCGGCAAAATGCGCCAAGGCCGGCAGATTGTTAAGCTCACCCGACGCTACCTTGATACGCTGCATGCCCATTTCTGCTAGGGCTGCAATCATGGTTGGGTCAAATGCGGTGCAGAGAAATTCAATTTTGCGTGCACGGCAATGGTCGCCAAGCTCCGCCAATTGATCGAGCGAAAGCTCAAGACGTTCCAGCATCTCATGCTGCGTCGCCTGGCCGGTATTCTGTTTTTGATAGGCCGCAGTCGGCGCTCCATCAGCAACGAGATCTCGGCTGCGAAATGCTTGAAATTTAACGATATCGGCGCCTGCATCTGCGGCGGCATCGCTTAGCGCCAAGGCACGATCCAACTCACCATTATGATTGACGCCCGCCTCGGCAATAATTTGTACGCCACTCATGACGCTCTGCCTTTTGGTGGATAAAGACTGATCGCCGATACCAAGGCACCATCGTCGATTTCGCTCAACGGCAAAACAACCGCGCCGGCGCCGATCATAGCGCAGCGACCAACTGTCACTCCACCGAGAAGCACCGCGCGCGACGCCAGGTGGCTGCCGGCACCGAGGTGTGAATCATGCTCAACAATAGCGCCGGTATTGACGATCGCGGCGCGCCCGACAACAGCGCCCGGCTGCACTATAGCGCCCGCAAGAATTATGGCGCCCTCTTCAATTTTTGCGGAAGGACTGATGTGAGCTGCCGGATGACAGGCCGACGGCGCCGTGCGGCCCGAAGCGAGATAGCGTTCAAACAACATATAACGTAATTCTAATGCTGCACTCGAAACGCCGCCCAAGCCCATGACAAAATTTTCCGGCACCGCCGATTGCAGTGCCGTCTCGTCATCGCCAATGCGCTGTGCCGCTAACCAAGAAGCGGCAACAGTATCAACATAAGCCATCAACGCATTTTCCCCGAGCGCCTCGACAATGGCCTTGGCATGACCGCCGGCGCCAACCAACAAAAACGTATTATAGCTCATTTTACATCAACCGATCCACGCCACTCAGCTAACGCCGTAATTACCCGCGCCTGATCTTCGGGCGATAACGAACTGGATGAGGGCAGGACGACAACCCGACCCGATATAGCTTGCGAGACGCCGGTCAATTGCCGTGGGCAATCGGCATATGGCATCTGCGTCGAGAGCGATTGCCAAAATACCGATGCACCGATGGCGCGTTGGCCTAAATGAGTCACCAATCCATCAGCGTCATCGGCGGACGCACACAATAGCGCGTAAAGCCAATAACTACTCTCTGCCCAATCATGGCGCGGCATCGGCGTGATATCAGTGCGCCCGGCCAATGCCTTATCATAGACCGCCGCCAGAGCACGTTTGGCAGCGAGCATTTCCTCCAACCGTTCAAGTTGGGCCAGACCAACGGCGGCGTTAAGATTTGTCATGCGATAATTAAAGGCAACTTCATCATGGCAGTAGGCCGAGGTCTGACGCGCCTGGGCGCTAAGGCGGCGCATGCGATCCGCCGCCGCAGGGTCATTGGTGACAATCATGCCGCCACCGCCGGCAGTAATCGTTTTATTACCATTAAAGCTAAACACGGCGAAGTCACCGAAGCTGCCGACCGGTTGCCCGTGATAGGCCGCGCCAAGCGCGCCGGCTGCATCCTCGATTAACGCCACGCCGGCTTTTCGGCAGATGGCGGTGAGCGCCTCCAGCTCTGCCGGATGGCCAAGCGCATGGACGGCAATCACCGCCCGAATGCGATTTTTTGGCGCGGCCAAAATCTGCTCCAGCCCTAGCGGATCAAGCGTCCAACTCTCTACTGTAATGTCTGCAAAGAACGGCTCTGCGCCAGCATGAAAGACCGCATTTGCACTGGCGGCAAAAGTCCAATCGGGCACCAATACTCGGTCACCTGGGCCAACACCGGCAGCCAGCAATGCAAGATGCAGGCCCGCCGTGCCATTAACCACCGCAACGCCATGCGCTGTGCCGCTAATCTCGGCGACACGGCTTTCCATCTCACTCACAAACGGCCCGGCGGATGAAACCCAATTATCCTCAACGCATTTTGCCAAATAGGCTTGTTCGTTGCCGCGAAGATCAGGAACAGCTATGGGGATGCGGTCAGTCATGTTGACGCACTGATCGGCCAGAAAATGAACTTACGCAGCATTGTCGTGTTTTCGCCGCAGTTCGAATATTTCTGCCCGCTCGGTACGCAGTAAATTCACCATCTCCTGAATAATCGGCTGCTGAGCGGAATCGCCTGCGATATTATCCGTCTCGCGCGGATCCAGGCGCCGGTCGTATAATTTATCAACTTCAAGATTTGGCCCGCGCAACACGACCATCAATCGGTGGCTTAGCGTGGTAACGGTAAAAAATATGTCTCGGTGCGCCAGATCGGCATTTCCATTCCCGCAGTTTTCTGAAATGACGCATGGTCGCCCACCATGCAGCGCACTAATGCCCTTGAAGCTTATATGCGGGGGAACATTCAGCGCATCAATAAAGGTCGCCGTGACACCCATGCTGTCGACCATGCCATCTTCGGAACACACACGGTTGGCATTCGCCAATAAAAGCGGCACTTCTATATCTTCATAATGGGTACGAGATCCAATTTGAATTTTCGTGCGCGGGCTTTCCGCATAGTAAAGGCCGTGATCCCCGGTCACCAAAATAACCGTATTGTCCAACTGACCGGTCTTTTCCAATGTGTCGAAGAGCCGGCCCAGCAGGTCATCGACATACATAATGGCTGTGTCATAGAGCCAACGCCGCTTGGTGTAGCCCCGTAGTCTGCCGACCAACCAGCGTGGCAAAAATCTCATCCGATTGAGGATGTGCAGAGGCCGGCTGATCGAACGGCAGTCATGCACATCCATCATATGCATATGAACAAACCATTGTTTGTCGGCGCGTTGCTCAACGAGTTTGCATAGCGGATTAATGATATCACCGAGTATGACCGGGAAATGGGACATTACTAAAAATGGCCAAAGGGTCTGCTTGGCGATCCATTTGCGGGATCGCCAGCGCACCGATTCCATGGCTCTGTGCCAAAATAGCCTTATGCCTCCAGGCTTCTTTTGGCCAAGGAAGCGCCAGTAAATTCCTGGCGCAATGCCGGACAATTTCTCGAATACTGCCGCCGGGTTCTGGTCCAGCAATTGGCGCTCTGCAGCGCACCCCACGGCTACTCGGCTGTTAATTCGCCTGAGTTTGTCCGGCCAGATCGTGTTGTCATGCGCATTAATCATGTCCTGGATGCCGTCCAGCAGAAGCACCAATTCTTCGCCAGCACGCTTTTTGTTGTCGGCGCTCTCGCCGGCGTTGGCCGGATCAAGTAGAAATCGCAAGGTGCGGCTGATGCGCTGCTCAAGCAGAATTCGAAAATCTGATGTTGTTCGAACGGTATCGAATCCTCGGGCATATCCAGTCGCGACACCGAGCTGATTACAGCTCGCCAAAAGGTGTGTCTCGAATCCCTCTTCCTTAATGCTTTCGACAAAGCTCTGCGGCCGCTCCCGAACGCCATTATCATAGCCGCCATGGTCGAGTGGATAGGTGAGTGAAAATAGAGACGGCATAACGAACTGCGTTGACTGCGCATTAGTTACAACTTTGCGCACAAATCCACGTTCTGCCAGACGGGACAGATTCGGAAACAAAAATTTCCGCGCGACCGGGTCCGACAACGTGTCGTAACGCAGCGCATCAATAAGAAGGAATAGGCCTTTGGGTTTCGACAATTTTTTAATCCGTTCTGAAAGCCGGTAGGGGCCGCTAGTCTTGCGCCCATCCAAGACTAGCGGCCAATTCCGACACTCTATTCAACTGTACGGAATTCATTCGATTTCCAGGATGCGGATAATTCACGCCCGTTGTGAGAACAAAATCCTGATCCTCCAAAAAATTTTGCCGCCACAACATTTCCAATACCTGGCCAATATGGTCGATGCTGGAGCGTGGAAATCCCGTTTCACTGTGAACACCCGTTGTGCCGGCAAACAGGTTGAAACTCCGCGCTGCGGCAACATCGTCACTGACCGCAATAATGGGCTGGCTGGGCTGGTGTACGGCAATCATTCGCGCGGCAAACCCTGAACGAGTGATGGCGACAATTTTGGTTATTGGCAACGCCCGGCATATGTCGTTGATAACCTGCCCCATGACCTCCGGAATTGAATCACCGGTATTGAGCGCCGTGGCATTTAGCTTATCTTGTACATAATGCTCTGACGCCTCAGCAACACCTTGCATCAAACGAACGGCTTCCTCTGGGAAGCTGCCAATTGCTGTCTCACCCGATAGCATCGTCGCAGCACATCCATCCAGAACCGCATTGGTGATATCGCTGACCTCCGCCTTGGTGGGAAAGGAATTATCGATCATTGTGTGCAACATCTCTGTCGCAATAATTACCGGGCGACCGAATTTTGCCGCTTCCTGGATGATGGTCTTCTGACGTAACGCAATATCATGGAGACTGGTTTCAACAGATAGATCGCCCCGATCAACCATGATGGCATCTGCCGCGGCCGCAATTTCTCCGACATTATCCATGCCGCCCTGGTTCTCTACCTTGGCAACAATGCGTGGGGAGTAGCCGCCGATCAGATCGCGGAACGCCTCAACATGAGACGCGGACTCGACGAAACTCAAGCCAATAAAATCAACGTCTGTTTCGCGCGCAAACGCCACCATCATCTCATCGCGCGGTGTGACTTCGGGCAGGTTCAGCGCAACGAACGGTACGTTGATACCTTTGGCGGTACGTAAACAGCCGGCCGTTTCGGCGCGACAGACAATGTCACGCCCCGTCACACGAAGCACGGTAAATTTGAGCGTGCCATCGTCCGCCAGGATGGTGTTGCCGGCTTCCAGAGCCGTATGCAACTTAGAATAATTTACCGGTACCTTGATACTGCCATCAAAGCTGGTATCTGTCGTTAATATCACCTCATCTCCGACATTGAATGTCGGCTCATGTGCGAGTTGGGTCGTGCGAATTTTCCGTCCCGGTATATCAAGCAGAATTGGTGTGTCGGGAAGTATCTGGCGCAATTGTTTGATTGCGTTTCGATGCCAATCCAAATCACTGTGCGAGCCATTCAGACGGGCAACACTCATGCCCGCCTCTTGCAGTGCGCGCAACGTTGCGGCGCTCAGGCTACGGGGCCCGATGGTACAAACAATTCGTGTCCGGCTCATTATTTATTCTCCAACAAACAGGGGCATGCCCTGTAGCGCCGCCACTATTTCAGGGCGCATTAAACGCGGGTCGGGAGTATCGCCGCCGATCAAAATTGCGCGCATGGCGGTCCCACTTATCGACTTCGTGAGAGGCGTGCCGAAGTGAACACAGGTCTTATCCGTCACAACACCATCACAGGATTCACAAAAATACGAGCCGTTAAGCCGCAAAATTTCAATGCCGAGTTCCGCCTCGAATTGTTCGGCCAGCTCATGGGCGGCATATTGTCCATACCAATCCCCAACGCCGGCATGATCGCGGCCAATAATAAAATGCGTACATCCGTAGTTGCGCCGGATAATCGCGTGGAAAATGGCTTCGCGCGGACCGGCATACCGCATGAACGTCGAGAGCGTGCCGAGCAGCACTCTTTCTTCAGGCAAAAATTGACCAATCAGCGCTCGATATCCTTGCAGAACGGCCTCAGTCGTAAAGTCTCCATTGCGCCGCTGCCCGACAAGGGGTTGGATAAAAATCCCGTCAGCGCTCTCAAGCGCGACACGCTGCAAATATTCATGCGCCCGATGCGGGACGTTGCGCGTTTGAAATCCTACAATTCGCTTCCAGCCGAGCTGCTGAAACTTGGCTCGTGTGCTTTCGGGGGTTAGTTTGTCGTGCCAGATTCCAGCTTGTGCGCGCTTGACCAACGCGACCCGCCCGCCAATAAATATTTCCCGCAGTGAATAAAAATGAGCAACGCCGGGATGGCTGGAATCTTCGGTTCTGAATATTTCCCGCGATGCTGCGGGACGATCACATGTGAAGAAGTCATTTGGAAACAGGTGGCCGACTAGTTCTCCGCCATAATAGAGGTCAACCTGATCCAGAGTTTGAAGGCCCTGCGCCGTGTCAGCATCAATATCCAGCAGTACGGGCAGTGTGAACACTGACCCATCCGGCAGGCGCATAGTTTCAACAACGGAATCGAATTGTAACTTGCTCATAAAGCCGTCAAGCGGCGCAAACGCGCCGAGGCCTATTTTTTCCAGCTCCAAATACTGGAGCAAGTTGAGTTCAAGCATGGGGGATAGGCTCACGCCGGGGTCTCAATACATAATTTCACGGTTATTTATCCTACGATTTAAGATGATTTTGGATCGCCAGACAGATTCTCTCTGAGGTTGCTTCGCCCTGATCTGGATGCATGGGCAGGCTGATAACTTGTGTCGCTAATTTCTCGCTTACCGGCAGCGAGCCTGGGCCATTGCCGTAAGGCTGATAGGCGGGCTGCAAATGCATGGGAAGCGGATAATGAATTGCCGTTGGGATGCCTTCCTGGCGCAGTGCAGCTGCCAAGCCGGCCCGGTCCGCGACGCGAATTGTATATTGCGCCCACGCGCTAGTGCAGCCGGAACGGCGCGGCGGAAGTGTGAGGGAGGCAGGTAAGTGGCTGTCGTAAAACTTCGCAACCCGCTCCCGCGCTTCAATCTCCTCAGCAAATCCAGGTAACTTGGCAAGCAACACAGCCGCTTGTAGCGTATCCAGCCGAGAATTCATACCAATCCGCACCACATCATAGGCGCCGTCGCCAACACCATGTGCGCGCAGAGAACGCCAAAGTTCTGCGCGCGCCGGGTCATCGGTGAAGAGCGCACCACCATCGCCGTAGCAGCCAAGCGGTTTGGCGGGATAGAAACTGGTTACAGTTGCCGGCGCAATCGCCCCTACGGCCTGGCCATGATATGTGGCGCCCAGACTTTGTGCCGCATCCGCTAGCAAGAAAAGGTCATGCGCTTCGGCAACAGATGAGAGTCGCTTATAGTCCGCAGGCAGGCCAAATAGGTCGACCGAGATAACAGCGCGCGGTGTGTGCGTGCCGGCAGTTACAGCCGTAGCAATCTTGCGCTCCAGATCATCGATATCGATCAGAAAACTATTCACCTCCACATCGACAAACACGGGCGAAGCACCGACCAGCAATACAGTTTCGGCGGTTGCCGTAAATGTAAAGGCGGGTACAAAAACCGCATCTCCGGGGCCGATATTCTCCGCCAGCAGGGCCAAGATAAGCGCGTCCGTGCCATTTGCACAGCTCACCATATGGTTTACCCCAACATGCACCGCCAGTGCCGCTTCAAGCGCATCGACTTCCGGACCGAGAATAAATTTACCGTGATCCAGCACACGCTGTAAGCCGCTATCGATCTCGGTTTTGAGGCGCGCATATTGGGCTTGCAAATCAATGAAAGGCAGCGCATCACCAACAAATTGTTTTGTCATCTCTTAATATTCCACTGTCGTAATTTGCCCCAATCGCGCACGCTTCTGCACGGGGACAGCCCTCTCTTGAGGCGCTTATGTGTAACAAGATGTAACATCATGCTAGAATGAGGAGTTGGGTTCCTGCAGAAAGGCAATTTCTTCGGTCGTGCTCTTGCAGCCCAGCGCGGCGTTGCGATGGGGGAAGCGTCCGAAGCGAGCAACTATTTCCTGATGGCGCAGGGTGTATTCAAACAACTTATCATCTTCAAGGGTGCGAAACAGCTCGACGGAGCGCGCCTGGTCTGCGGCGTTTTCACTATGTTGGAGCGGCATATAAAGAAACCGTCGCCCGTCCGCGCTCATGCCCACATCAAAACCTGCAGCCAATGCCAGCGCCAAAATCTCGCGCGCTTGACTGTCCGCTGCAAAAGCGCGTGGGTCATCACGATAGAGGTTGCGGGAAAACTGATCGAGTAAAATAATCTCGCCGAGACAGCCGCTTGGCGTTTTCCGCCAATGCGCTAATTCCCCCGCCACCGCTTTTGTGTGCAGCGCTAAAAAATCATTTCGAATTTTTTCATCGAGAGCATCGTCACGGGTGAACCATAAGTCCGGGCCGGTTTGCCGCAGCCAGAAATCAAGCACGATGTTCAGCGCATCATCTTCGCCCGCGCTTTCAGTATTTGGCGTACAATCATTCATTTGCGTGCGACCCCGCTGGACGAATTGGAAGCAGGTGTGATATGAGCGCGATCATGGTCAAGACCGACAATAGCTTTGGCGACAAGCGCGTGTTCATCACCGGCGCTGATGGGTTCATCGGCTCGCACCTGGCGGAAGCGCTGGTGCGGTGTGGCGCCAAGGTAACGGCACTGGCGCTTTACAATTCCTTCGGCACCGCCGGCTGGCTCGATGAGATCTCTGATGACGTGCGCACCGACATGCATATCGAGCTTGGCGATGTGCGCGATGGGGTTCAAATGCGTGGCCTCGCTGAAGGCAGTGACGTGATCTTTCATCTCGCCGCTCTGATCGGCATTCCCTATTCCTATGTGGCGGCGCAATCCTATGTCGACGTCAATGTCCACGGCACGCTCAATTTGCTCGAGGCGGCGCGCGCCGGCACCATGGGGCGCCTGATCCACACCTCGACCAGCGAAGTTTATGGCTCTGCCCTTGAGCGGCCGATCAGTGAGCTTCATGCCCTGCACGGGCAATCGCCCTATGCCGCGAGCAAGATCGGCGCCGACCAGATGGTCGAGGCATTCGCCCGTTCGCATGACTTGCCTGCCGTCATGCTGCGCCCGTTCAACACCTTTGGGCCGCGCCAGAGTGAGCGCGCGATTATCCCGACCGCGATCCGCCAGATGCTTGACCCGGACTGCTCTGAGGTGCACCTTGGCGATCTCAGCACGACGCGCGATTTTAATTTTGTCGGCGATACGGTGCGCGCTTTTATGGCGCTTGGCAGCGCCGAAGATGCTGAATTCGGCACGGCCTACAATGCCGGCACCGGCCTGGAAATCGAGATCAGCGCAGTCGTCACCATGCTCAATGAATTGACCGGCAACAACAAAGCGATCATCAGCGAGAAGTCGCGCCTGCGTCCGGCGCAATCCGAAGTGCGCGCCCTGGTCGCTGATGCGCGCCGCCTTACTGCGCTTTCCGGATGGCGTCCGGAGACCGATCTCGAAAGCGGCCTCAGCCAATGCGTCGACTGGTGGCGTGAGCGTATCGCCAGCGGTCGCCTGCGTCGTGACGCCAGCTTCGCGCGCTAACACAGCAGCTTCGCGCACCAACAGAGAGCGCCTCATTTTTGCTTCTTGGCCGGGCCATCGATCGAGCGATCGACATGGGATTCGGCGGCCAGATGGATCACCGCATCCGGGCGGTAGCTTTCAAACAAATGCGCCATGGCCGCCGCGTCGCACACGTCGGCCTGGGCAAAGCTATAATTTTCCGCGCTTGCTGTCGCGCCAAGATATTCGAGATTTCCAGCATAGGTCAGCTTGTCAATATTGACCATCCGATGCGCCGTCTCGCCAACCAATTGGCGCACTAGAGCCGAGCCGATAAAACCGGCGCCGCCAGTGACCAGAATGGTTAGAGACACGGCGCTCATCTTCCGACTTCCGGCACGCGTCCGCCCTCCGGGCTTTGTGGCGACCGTTCCACCCCGAGCAAGTGCGGCGCGAGCACCCGCGCCTGTGGCAAACTCTGGATGAGGCCGTCATAAACAGCCTGTGGCTTATTGTGGTCGGTGATAATGATCGCGTCGGGGCGCTGCAATACACTCAAGTTGGTAACCACCGACAAGCCGAAATAAGTCTCGCCCGCCTCAGCCCCGGCAATGATGCCCTGCAGCACAACATCGTGCTCGCGCGCCGAAAGAATGGCAATCTCAGCCAGTTCGCCAGTGCCGGCCAAAGCCAGATGGCGCCAACCATTGGCGGCACACTGCTCATATATCTCGCCATATTGATTGCGCGAGCGGCGGAAGAAGGTGAGCGAATCGGAGAGAAATTCTGCCGTCAAGCGGGTCTTTTCTGTGAAACCCTGAGGCGTCAGGTAATAAGCGTAGCGATTGGGCGGTATTTCACTGATTTTTATCAGGCCCTTACGTACGCAACGCCGCACATAGGTGTTGGTCATGCCGAGCGCGATGCCCAGTTCCTTTGCTAAAGTACGCTGATTGACATGCTCCGATTCGCCCACACGAATTAGTATATCACGCATGATCTCATCCTCGCGCGTCTTACGACTCATCACTGCGCCCCACACAAAAAGCTCGGTACGGCCTGTGAATAAGTTTGTGGACATTTGTTTAACATGTTGATATAATTAAATTTTAAAGACGCTACCGCCGTTCCGGGTGCAACGATTCTGACCCGGTTGGCTATGTTACAGGACGCCAAATAGAAGCCTTCACACGGGCCCGGCGAAGCCTCTATGTGACCAATGTTCAATCTGTGAACGTTGTTACTGAGCATATCGTTCACTGAATGAACGGTGAGTCAAGAAGTTGTTCAAATTTTGAACGCTATAGGCAATAGGCGGCAAAACGCGATGTTCACCGTGAATAACTTGGCAGCGTGCGGCGCTTCAGGCATTTTTTGATCAGATTGGGCGTATTACGATTTAAACTTCAGGTCAGAGCTATAGAAATGAGCATTTAATGGCGACGAAATTACACGGTGCGGCGGCAGCGAAAGCGCCCGGAGCAGAGGCCCCGCGCTCCAAGGCACAAATGTTGAGGCATGCGCTCGATAAGACGCAACTCGCCTTCATCATGGAGGCACATAACGGCCTCTCGGCGAAAGTGGTCGAAGAGGCTGGATTTGAGGGTATTTGGGCCTCTGGCCTTTCTATGTCGGCGGCACTCGGCGTGCGAGATAATAATGAAGCCTCGTGGACCCAGGTGCTCGAGCAGCTCGAATTCATGGCCGACGCCACTAGCATCCCGATCCTGGTCGATGGCGATACCGGTTATGGCAATTTCAACAATGTGCGCCGCCTGGTGAAGAAACTTTGCCAACGCGGCATTGCTGGGGTGTGCATTGAGGATAAACTTTTTCCGAAGACAAATTCCTTCATCGGTGAGGGCCAGCCGCTGGCCGATATGGAGGAATTCTCCGGTCGCATCAAGGCCGGTAAGGACAGCCAGGATGATGCGGATTTTCTGCTCATCGCCCGTGTCGAGGCGCTGATATCAGGATGGGGAATGGACGAGGCATTGCGCCGCGCCGAGGCCTATCACACCGCCGGCGCCGACGGCATCCTAATCCATTCAAAGAAATCCGATGCAGATGAAATCCTCACCTTTGCCAAGGAGTGGGCCGGGCGCTGCCCGTTAGTGATCGTGCCGACGATGTACTATTCCACGCCGACAGATGCTTTTCGCGCCAGCGATATTTCTCTGGTGATTTGGGCCAACCATAATTTACGCGCGTCCTTGAGCGCCATGCGCGAAACCAGCAAACGCATCATGGACGAGCAGTGCCTGAATTCGGTCGAGGGTGCGGTCTCCAGCGTCAAAGATGTTTTCAACATCGTTGGCCAGGGCGAACTAGCCGCCGCTGAAGCGCGTTACCTAAAACCCAAAAGCAGTGATTTCAAAGGCATCGTGCTTGCCGCTTCGCGCGGCTCTGCGCTCGGGCCGCTGACCGAGCGCTTGCCAAAATGTATGCTCGATATTCGCGGCCAACCGCTTCTTCACCGCCTCGTCTCAATCCTAAATGAAGGCGGCCTGGCAGATATCAGCGTGGTACGCGGCTATCACAAGGAGGCCATCGACCTCGCCAATGTGCGCGCCCTCGACAATGATGATTACGCCAATACTGGCGAGGCCGCCTCCTTGGCCTGCGCGGCGGATCAACTCGATGGGGCTTGCGTGCTCTCCTACGGCGATATTTTGTTTCCCGCCCATATCCTGGAAAATCTGCTCGCCTCTACCAGCGATATTGCGACTGTAATCGATGCCCGTTGGCAGGGAGGCGGAAGGGCGGAAGGGCGGAACATCGATCTGGTGCGCTGCAGCCGACCCTTCACCGGAGACTATCTTGACGAAGAGCCGGTATTGCTCGAAGCCATTGTTTCAAAAAGTAGTGTCTCAAACGGTGACGACGCCGCCAGCAAGCAGGAAGTTGGCGAGCCTTCCGGCGAATTTATCGGCCTGATTAAGTTGAGCGCCCATGGTGCGGAACTGGTGCGCCGCGAATTGCAGGACATGGCAGCGGATGACTCCCTCGCCAGCGCCGGTTTGCCGGCGCTGCTCAATCGCCTGATCGCGCGCGCCGAACAAATCGAAGCAGTCTATATCACCGGCAATTGGCTCGATGTGGATGACGCCTTCGACCTGGCCATAGCGCGAAACCTGGCCTGATTCGGCAAAACAAATGATTACAGCGGACGCCTTTCTCGAGCCGGCCCGCGCGCGCGGCTTTGATTTCTATTGCGGCGTGCCATGCTCCTTTCTCACCCCTTTGATCAACCGGGTGATAACCAATCCGACGCTGAGCTATGTCGGCGCGACAAGCGAGGGCGAGGCGGTCGGCATCGCCGCCGGCGCCTGGTTGGCTGGACGCAAGACCGTGGTAATGTGCCAAAATTCCGGCCTCGGCAATATGATCAATCCGCTGACTTCGCTCAATTGGCCGTTCCGCATTCCGAGCCTGCTGATTGTCACCTGGCGCGGCCAGGCCGGTCTCAAGGACGAGCCGCAACATGAGCTGATGGGCGAAGTTACCGCAGAGATGCTGGACGTGATCCGTGTGCCGCACGCGCTCTTTCCAACCGACGAAAGAGCCGTGCTGGAGGTTTTAGAGAAGGCTGAAAACAGCATGGCGGAAAGCGGCCTACCGTTTGCACTGATTATGCAAAAGGGCAGCGTCAACAAAGAAACCCTCGATCAATCAGCGCCGCCTTCGCCAGCGCCCGGATCGTGCGATGACCGCTCCTCTGGCAATACCCGGCCAAGCCGCGCTGCGGCGCTCAAAGACCTGTTGGACGTGGCGCCAAAAAATGCCGCTATCATCGCCACCACGGGCAAAACTGGGCGAGAATTATTCACCCTCGATGATCGCCCACAACAGCTCTATCAGGTCGGCTCCATGGGCTGCGCCGGAGCCATGGGATTAGGCGTTGCGCTCAATAGCGAGCGCCCTGTGATCATCGTCGACGGTGACGGCGCAGCGTTGATGAAAATGGGCGCTCTCGCCACCATCGGCGCCTATGGACCAAAAAATCTCATCCATCTAATTCTCGACAATGGCGTGCATGATTCGACTGGCGGCCAAGCTACGGTTGCGCCGGGCGTTTCTTTTGCCGGCGCCGCACAAGCCGCCGGCTACCGCACAAGCTATCTCTGCGATTCTCTCGAAAGCTTTGGCGCGACATTACGCGAGGCTATGGCGACGGCGGATAAGCCCTGTCTTATTCATCTCCGCACAGCGCCGGGCTCCATGAGCCCGCTTGGCCGGCCCACAGTTAAACCTGCTGACGTGGCGCGAAGATTTAAGGATTTTTTGGCCTCATGAAGGACCTCCTCATGACGAGCAGGAAGCAATCAAAATTGGCGTCAGATCGGCTCCACGTCGCCGCCTTCAACCGTCACCCGAACCTCGCGGCCCATAAGCTTCAAGAGGATCATCACCCGATCCGTATCAAGCTCAGCCTGAAACACGCCCTCAAGGTCCGCCATCGGCCCGGCCTGAATGCGCACATGATCGCCCGGCTTTATGGCGCTTTCTGCAATTTCAAAGACACCATCATCATCGGCCTGCGCCTGCAAGCCAGCGATAATGTCATCATCGAGGGCGAGCGGGCCATCGGCGTTGGAGACGATGTTGTGCACGCCAAAGGTCGAGAGAATCGGCCGCCATTGTTGGCTCTCGAGGTCAATGCGAACAAAAATATAGCGCGGGAAAAGCGGTCGCAGCACGCTCTCCATCTTGCGCGCATGGCGCCGAATTGTTCGATAGAGTGGCAGCCAGGCGTCATATTCCTGACGCAGCAAATTAGCCTCGGCGCGACGCTCCGAGCCTACCCGGCAATGGACCACATACCATTGTTTCATATCCTCACCAAGTTTGTTTCCCCAACCGAGAATTTACCGCTAAAAGATTTATCGTCACAGAATTCACCCTCACAGAAGCCCGCATTGCAATATACCAATGCCAATGCGTATTGCCCCGATGACAAGTTTCCTAGCTCGCACAGCTCTATCCGAGTAAACTCCGAGCGGCGCGCAATCAAGATACATTCATGACCGCAGCACAAAAAACCCCAAATGCAAAAAGCCCCGTGAAACGAATGATTTTTATCGCAGCAAAGCTCGCTGTCACCGGCGCGTTGGCTTGGTATTTGGTCGACAAGGTTGATTTGCGGAAGAGCGGCGAGCATTTGGCAACATTTGATATCGGCTGGGGTGTGCCAGCGCTTGGCGTCGTCGTTCTGCTATTTTTTGTTGCCGCCTTTCGCTGGCAAATCTATGCCCGCGCACTCAGCATCCACTTGCCCATCAGCACCGCATTTCGCCTTTATCTAATCGGCCAATTCTTTGGCCAGGTCCTTCCTGCCGGTATTGGAGGCGATGCGCTTCGAGTGTGGCTGCTCTCTCGGCGAAGTATTGCCGTTGGCGTGGGCGCGGCAAGCGTTGTGCTGGAGCGCCTTACCGGCTTCCTTGGCCTGTTGGTTCTCATGGCGGTTCTTTTACCGCTTACATTCTCCTATGTAGACGATACGGCGGCCCGCCTGACCATTGCCTTTCTACTTGCCGCCGGCGGCGGCGCGATAACCACCCTTGTCGGCCTATCCTTCGTGCCGCATTTGATAAAACGATGGCGGACCATAGCATTAGTCTCGAAATTGGCGGAGCTAGCAAGCGATACACGCCGCGTGGGATTTATGCTCAAACCGGCCCTGAGTGCTTTCACTTTGTCTCTGTTGATGCATCTCTTGTCGGTCCTTACGGTTTATTTTCTGGCGCGCGGCCTGAACATGGAAATAACGGCGCTGGAATGTCTTGCCTTGATTCCGGTTGTCGTGCTGATCTCCACTCTACCTATTTCTCTGGCCGGCTGGGGTGTACGTGAAGGCGCAATGGTTGCAGCACTGACATTCGTCGGCGTTGAAACAAGTGAAGCGCTCGCGCTCTCCATCCTGTTTGGCTTGACCCTGCTGGTCGTTAGTTTGTTGGGCGCTATATTTTGGCTCATTAAAAGAAGAAGCAAGGCACCCCGCATGATAGACAAAAAAAGCGGAACCGAGGCGGTCCTGCAATGAACTCACAACCCACGCTGCAGCATAGTGCCTCCGAGCCGCTTGAAGAAAGTGGGCGCGAGCGGCGCAAGAAAGTCGTGCGCAAGCATTACGACCAGATAGCGCCGGAGCGCGATAAATGGATTTCGCGCAACAGCTTTTTTCATGATGAAGACAGCCGCTATACGCGGTTTCTTGTGCCGCCGGGCCTCAAGATATTGGACCTTGGCTGTGGCACCGGAGACCTGCTGGCCGAGCTCGAACCCTCTGAGGGTGTCGGCCTCGATATCAGCCCTAACATGATCGAAGCGGCGGAGCGTAAATTTCCTACGGAGCGCCACCCCAATCTGATATTTCAAGTGGCTGATATTGAAGACCCTGAATCCCTGAAAACCCTGGACGGCCCGTTCGACATCATCATTCTCTCTGATACTATTGGTCTGTTGGAGGATGTGGAAGCGACCCTGGTCAGCCTGCATGACCTTTGCTGCAACGAAACGCGTATCGTGATCGCCTATTTTTCCTGGCTGTGGGCGCCGGTGATTTCACTGGCAGAAATGTTTGGTGGCAAAATGCGGCAGGTTCCGCTTAACCGGCTTGGCTCGGAAGATGTTTCCGCTCTGCTCGACCTTGCTGATTTCGACGTCATCAAGCGCGATTGGCGCCAGCTTGTACCGAAACGCCTGTTTGGCCTCGGCCCCTTGATCAACCGCTCATTGGCGACTCTGCCGGTTATCCGAAGATTTTGCGTGCGCCATTATGCGGTAGCGCGCTCAAAACGCCATGCCGGGCTTGATAATCCCTCGATCACCGTAGTTATCCCCTGCCGCAATGAGCGTGGCAATGTGGAGCCGGCGGTGAAACGCTTACCAGCATTTTGTGACGATATAGAAATTCTCTTTGTCGAGGGCCATAGCAGCGATGGCACGGGCGACGAAATTAAACGAGTCATGGCACTGTACCCAGATCGCGATATTAAATTTCTGGTGCAGGACGGCGAAGGCAAAGGCAATGCCGTGCATATGGCGTTCGACGCCGCGCGCGGTGATATTCTGATGATTCTGGACGCGGATTTGACCGTCCCGCCCGAGGTATTGCCGAAATTTTATAACGCCCTGGTAGCCGGAAAAGGTGAGTTCATCAACGGCACGCGACTGGTCTATCCGATGGAAAAGCGTGCCATGCGGCCGCTCAATCTAATCGCTAATTTCTGCTTCTCCCTGATTTTCTCCTGGCTGCTCAATCAGCGCTTCACCGATACGCTGTGCGGCACCAAAGTTTTGACCAAGGCCCATTATCTCGACATCGCGCGCAACCGCGCCTATTTCGGCGACTTCGATCCGTTCGGTGATTTTGATCTGATCTTCGGCGCCTCCAAACTCAATCTGAAAGTGGTTGAGATCCCTATCCGCTACGCCGACAGGACCTATGGCAGCACGCAGATTTCGCGCTTTCGCCACGGCGTCCTGTTGCTGCGTATGGTGGTCTTCGCGTTTCGCAAGCTCAAGGCATTCTGATGGCCGGCGCCGCAGCAGCGACGCCGCTTGATTCATATCGCGAGACATGGCGTCGCAAGGCCATCTTGCGCGCGCTCTACGCCGATTATTACCGGCGCATCGCCAAGCTATTAAAGCCCGGGCCGACCCTTGAGCTCGGCGCGGGCACTGGCCAGCTGCGCGAACATGCGCCGGATGCCGTGCTCACGGATATCCAATCAGCGCCCTGGCTTGATGGCACCGCCGATGCCCAGGCGCTGCCTTTTCAGGATGCAAGCTTCGACAATATTGTCCTCCTCGACGTCCTCCACCATGTGGAAAACCCGTCGCTGTTTTTTGCCGAGGCAGCGCGGGTGCTACGCCCAGGCGGGCGGATTGTTATGCTCGAGCCGGCGATCACACCGCTGAGCGGCATCTTTTATCGCTACCTGCATCCCGAGCCGGTCGATATGAAGCAGGACCCCTTCGCCGATGTGCGGGCCGACCCAGAACGCGACCCCTATGACGCCAATCAGGCGATTCCGACCCTGTTGTTCCGTCGCCGTCGCGCTGAATTTTCCCGCCACTTCCCTGATTTCAACGTCAGTTTGGTGCGCTATCTAAGCCTTTTTGCGTTTCCTCTGTCCGGTGGATTTCGTCGCTGGAGCCTCATTCCAGCGCTTTTTGTCCGCCCGCTCCTGGCGCTTGAAGACGGCTTGCTACTGTTGCTTGGCCCAGCCATGGCCTTTCGCCTCCTGGTCATGCTAGAGCGTCAGTGAATTATGATTTCGACCAAACAAAAGATCTTCATCGCCCGCACAGCTGCCACGCTGGTACGCATGTTGCGACGTGCCACCGGCGCCGGCAACGATGCCGAAGTGCGGCGCGATGGATTGCATTGGCAACTCAACCTCGGCGAAGGCATCGATTTTGCCATCTATCTGCTCGGCGCCTTTGAGCGCAGCACCCAGCGCCAATATGGCGAGATACTTAAAGACGGTGATGTGGCACTGGATATTGGCGCCAATATCGGCGCTCATACCTTGCCCATTGCGCGCTGCGTCGGCTCTGGCGGTCAGGTGCACGCGTTCGAACCCACCGCTTTTGCCTTTGCCAAACTACAAGCCAACATCGCCCGCAACCCGGCGCTTGGCGAACGCATTACCGCCGGACAAACTCTACTGAGCGATAGCGGAGAAGCTACGCCACCCGCCGCCATCGCATCAAGCTGGCCCTTGGATGGCGGACGCGGCGGGCACCCGCTACACGGCGGCCATGAGAAATCGACGGACGGCGCCGCGGCACAAACGCTTGATTCCTATGTGGCGCGGTCTGGCCTGGAGCGCATCGACTTCATCAAACTTGATGTCGATGGCAATGAATGTCAGGTCCTGCGCGGCGGCAGGGAAACGCTGCAACGCTTCCACCCGCCGATTATCCTCGAACTGGCGCCTTATGTTTTTTCCAACGGCGAAAACAGCTTCGAGGGTTTCATCAAGCTGTTACAAGACACGGGCTACAAATTGGTGCGCTCCCCCGGCGGCGCGGCGCTTCCCCTTGATGCGGCTGCGCTGGCCGAAGCCATTCCCGACGGCGCCAGCATCAACGCCTGGGCCATGCGGGCATGAGCCAATCACGCGCGCTCTGGCTAATCTTTACCGCCGCACTGCTTATTCGCTTTGCCTATACCCTCGGCCTTTACATCACCATGGGCCCCGAAGCGTTGCGGGCCGAAGATTCGCTGCTGTATTTCCAACTCAGCCAAATTTTTTCCAGCCAGGGTGATTTTCTGCGCAACACAGGAATTGACGGCGTCTTCGTTGCCGAAACCGAGCGCATGCCGCTTTACATCATTTGGCTGGCGCTGCATCAAATAATAAGCGGTCTCTCGGAACCCTTGTTCCCGGCCCTGACGCAAGGTGCGCTTGACGCATTAGCTTGCGTATTGATCGCCCGCACCGCCATGCTGTTGAACCCCCAGCTGCTGTTGCCGGCCGGCCTGTTTGCCGCCTGCAATCCGACACAGATTATCGTCGGTGCGTTGATCCTCACCGATTCGATGTTTTTCTTCTTCGTCTGCCTAATGCTCTATGCCGCCGCCCAGTGGCTGCGCCAACCGGCCTGGCGCTGGGCGCTGCTGTTGGGGTTGGCGCTCGGCCTTGGGCTTTCCACCCGTGCGATGATGCTGCCGGCGGTGGCGGCGCTCGCTATTCTGTTACCGCTTGCCGCACTTTGGCTGGGCCGCCTGCGTTTGTTGGGGTTTGGCCATATATTGGTGTTTGTCGCTATCTGTGCTGCGCTTCAGGCACCAATTCTCGCCCGCAACATCAATCACTATGACACCGCCCAATTGACCAGCCAGGGCGGCGCCTATTCATTGCTGTGGATCGTGCCCTTGGTATTGGAAGCGAGCGATGGCAAGCCGCACGCCGAAGGAGCGCGTCGCATGCAAGCGCGCTACATGGAGGAAATTGGCGGGGTAGAATCAGACAATCCATTTGAGCGCTCAAGCCTTATGTCGGCCACGGCATGGCGTGCCATATCAGATCTGGGCTTAGGCGCTGCCGCCAAGGCCTGGCTGATCGGCAGCGCCATCAATTTATTTTCTCCGGCGGCCATTCTCTCACCGCCGGTCAGTTCGCTACCGCGCACCGGCTTCTACGATATGGCTGGTGATAGCAAGGTGGAGAAACTGACAGCTTTCCTGTTTCGCAATGATAATCCAACCTATGCCTGGGTATTGCTCCTGAGTTTCCTCGCTCTCTTGGCAATACGTACAGCACAGCTCTGGGGACTGGCGAGCGGTCTGTTTGGCCAGACCAGTAAGGAGACGCGATTGATCCTCGCCTTCTTGATGCTTTGGCTGCTCTATATATTGCTCGTCAACGGCCCCATCGCCTCACCTAAATATCGTCTGCCGATTGAACCGCTGAGTGCGATCTCAGCCGCCTTCGCTTTTGTTGCAACACGGGATTGGCTTCACCGTCGACGGCCGCGGCAAAAAATCCGCTAACTCCCCAGACCAGAAAAATGCCTGTCCAAGAAGCCTAGGATTAATACAGACCCTCAAGATATGCCGCCATAGCATGACCATAGGCCACCACCCATCCCGGTCGCCGTAAATGGTTTGGGTCCCGAAAGGCATGATCAGGATAGGACTTGGTAGAATTAAAATCG
>Ga0315339_1001498_pt1 | contig 20506 bp, 16 predicted proteins | sample ASW17metaG_FD_204514 | JGI IMG/M metagenome (GOLD analysis project Ga0315339, IMG submission 204514) | Ammonia-oxidizing marine archaeal communities from Pacific Ocean, United States - ASW #17 | ecosystem: Environmental > Aquatic > Marine > Oceanic | place: USA: California | collected 2016-12-05
CAGCTTTGGCGGAGCGCTCCTGCGCCCCTTCGGGCCTCAGCCCATCATCATTCGTCATATGCAACACTCCGGTTGAGGTTCAATTTACCCCAGCCGGGTGTCTCAATTATCCGTACCGCACCCCAATAGGGACAGCCGATTGTCACCTTTGTCGTCGGTTGTAGGCGGTCTTAGCCAACCCGCGATATCAACCAAGGGTTTTTCGCCTCAGTAGCGATTGGCAATTGGTAGTTCCTCAGCCGGGAAGAGCGTTATGACGCGGCAGCCGGTGTCGGTAACCACAACTTCCTCTTCGATACGTGCAGCCGAGTAACCGTCGGTTGCCGGACAGTAGGTTTCGAGCGCGAAGACCATCCCAGTCTTAATTTCCATCGGATTATCGAGCGAGACCAGCCGCGAGATGATCGGCCGCTCGTGCAGAGCAAGCCCCAGACCATGGCCGAATTGCAGGCCAAACGCGGCCATTTCGTCCGGGAAGCCGAACTCCTCGGCCTTGGGCCACACCGACGCCACCTTATCGGTCGATACACCCGGCTTGATCAGTTCGATCGCCTTGTCGAGCCATTCGCGGCATTTGGTATAGGCGTCATGCTGAACCGGTGTCGCCCGTCCGACATTGAAGGTGCGGTAGTAGCAAGTGCGGTAGCCTTGATAGGACTGCAGGATGTCGAAAAAGGCTTGATCGCCGGGGCGAATGATACGGTCAGTGAAATTGTGTGGATGTGGATTGCAGCGCTCGCCGGAGATCGCGTTGATCGCCTCGACGTCATCGGAGCCCATAGAATAGAGCATCTCATTGGCCTTGGCGACGATATCGGCCTCGCGTACGCCCGGCTTCAGCTCCTCCCAAATCATGTGATACGTGCCGTCGACCATGGCGGCGGCCTGATTTAGCAGCACGACCTCATCGACATTCTTGATCTCGCGGGCATCAAGCATGACCTGCTGACCGTCAACGACATTCATTCCCGCCTGCTGAAGTTCGAAGAACATCGCCGTCTCGGCAAGATCGACACCGACCGGCATCTTATCGACCCCTGCCTCCTTCAACAGTGACATTACCTCGGCAGCATGATTCTTCATCAGACCAACCGAGGGCGGCACGGTACCGCGCATGCCGAGCATGCCGGCCCTGCAGTTCGCCGGATCAAGCCAGTCGCAATAAAGCCGGTGGTGAACGGCGGCCGAACCGAAATCCCAGACGACCGGCTGCTTACCACGCGCCAGGAGCGCGAACCGGCAAAGCTTGTCGCGCTCCCATTCGCCAATCTTGGTGCCCGAGATGTATCGGATGTTATTGACATCAAACAACAAGAGCGCGCCGCAGTTTGAGTTCTCCAGAGCCTCAACGGCCCGGGCGAGCCGATAGCGTTGCAACCGTCGGACATCAATGCGGGTCTCAAAATCAACAGTGGTGTGGCCCGGTGCCGGAATTGCGCGATCCCATTTCCAGTTGGGTTTGAGGGCCTCGGCGGTGGCCGTTTCGGCATCGATTGTGCGTGGCGTAAGTACGGAGTCTGTCATGGATTGGCATCCCCAGATTGGCAAAATTTCATGGATTATTGAGGCGACGATTGAACATCGACCATGGCAAGTCAATCAGGTCTATGGCCATTGTCGGGATCACTGCAGATTCGGCGTAGATCGGTCGCAAACGTTCAGTCAATTTGGAACGAGGGGGGCAAGCGACCCGACATTCTAGGCGCCTGCCCCCGATCCTTGATTCCAGCTCAGCTTATCACGGCTTCATCAATTCCTCGGCGCTGACCGGATAGGCTATTTCCTTGCCGCGCCTTGCCGAGAGGTCCATCGCCATCGTCATTAACAAATTGCGATGCCCTTCCGCAGCGGTCGCGTGTGGCGTGTTCTTGCCATAGTAGATGCGCTGGAACCATGTATTGGTTTCGTCGCGCATCGGCCCCCATAGCTCGCCTTCATACATATCGCCGGGTGGAAAGCTGGTCATGAAATCGACGTTTCGCGTCGCCTGAATATCAAGACCTTCGGGGTTGTATCCTGGCCCCTGCGCGACGTCGCTGGCTATAACGGCATCACGGTGGGTATCTTCAATGTCGATAACGCCCTTGGTGCCGACCAGTCCAATCTCGAGACCGTAGACCGAGCCCGGCCAAACCATCGGCAATGCCCAGGAAATATTCATGCTCCAGATCGCGCCATTTTCCATGGTCCAGACACCGAAAGTGGCATCCTTGGTACCCATGGACCCAAGAATCTTGTCGGATGAACGCGCATAAATCGATGCCGGTTTGGGATCACCCAGCACCCACATACCGACATCGAGACTGTGCGTTCCCGAAATCACCATCGGCGTCATAAAACGCTTCTGTTCCATGGTCGCGTTGCGAAGCTCGCCAGTCGGCGCCATGCGATTCATGAAGGCGCGTACAACCGCAGCAGAGACATCACCAATCTGCCCGGATTCGACTTTCTGTTTGACGACGATGAAACGACGACGGAAACGCTGAGTGTAGCCCATCACCGCATCGATACCGGCCTTTTCGATCGCATTGACAATCTTCTCCGATTCAACGGCGTCGGTCGACAACGGCTTTTCGATGAAAAGTTTATGACCGCGTTCGATCGCCGCCATGGTCGGATCAAAATGCTGGAACGTCGGTGTCGCGACGATGGTCGCGGTGACCTCAGGACGGTCCAGAAGTTCCCGATAGTCGGTGGTAAAGAAATCCGCCTTGCAATCTTCGGCGAGCTTACGGCCAACCTTCTCGTTGACATCGGCTACGCCGAGCCAACCGACGCCGGGGAAGTCCCGCGCCAGCATTGCGCGCATACGTCCGACGACGCCACCACCGACAATAGCGAGCCCGATCTCGTTCTTTTTTTCCATTTTTTACCAATCCTTGTGTCGTTGATTTCGGGCGTGCCTGCGAACTCGGCGTTCACCTTTCGCTGATGCGAACATACCGTCAGACCGCCTTATCTATACTGAAGAGGCCACGATAGCTTTGCCGGCCGCAAAATCTCTGAATTTGACCGACTTGTCGAGGCAAGTCCGCCGCTTTTTCCCTAGATAGCGAGAGTTGCCAGCGCAGTGCTGCCGACTAGGCGTACAACGTGCGGGCCCGACTGCCCAGACGGGAAGTGGCGGACATTTTGGCGCATGCCGGTTTCGGCCCGATGGTCGATGCGCGAAAACTCGGCTTCTGGTGTCTGGACCGTCAGAGAAGCGTCTATCAAACTTCGAAAGCCGTATTGCCGGCTCGCTCAACGACTGTACAATCTAAGTTTCAGAGTCACTGCAAACGCTCAACTGCGGTGCAAGGCACCCAAAGGTGGTCCTTGCAACCGCGTTGAAAGACAACAAAATCGAGGACTTACAGGTATTCTCATGCAACCGACAAATCTCGTATTCATTATGGCCGACGAACACAATGCATCGTTTCTGGGGTGTGCCGGCCATCCAATGGTGAAGACGCCAAATCTTGACGCACTCGCGGCATCGGGCACCAGATTCACCAATGCGTACACGCCCTCGCCACTTTGCGTGCCTGCGCGCGCCTCGATGGCAACCGGCCGCTATGTTCACGATATCGGCTATTGGGACGGTGCAATCGCCTATGACGGTAAAGTTCCGGGCTGGCAGCACCGGCTTCAGAAATCCGACCACCGCGTGGTTTCAATCGGCAAACTCCACTATCGCGACGATACCGTCCCGGCCGGCTTTGATGAGCAGATCGAAGCTATGCATCTTTTGGATGGCGTTGGCGATGTTTATGGTCTTCTGCGCGAAGCGATGCCGCCGAAAACTGCTTGTAAACGCCTGGCAGACGAACTCGGCCGAGGCGATTCAAACTATCTACGCTACGATCGACGGATTGCCGAACACGCATGCAGCTGGCTCGAAGACGCCGCGTCGCGGACGGAGGAGCGACCTTGGGCGCTGTTTGTGTCGTACGCCTCGCCGCACTACCCGCTTATCGCTCCGCCGGAATTTTACGATCTTTACGATCCCGACAAGGTCTCGGTTCCGCCGGTCGTCGGCCCCGACGATCCCTCCTTGCATCCATGGATACGCGGTATCCGCAAAGCCTGGCCCTATGACGACTATATGGATGATGAAAAGCGACGCATCGCCGTCGCCGCCTATCTAGGCATGTGTTCATTTATGGACGCAAATGTCGGACGCGTTGTCGACACGATCGCCAAGACCGGCCTCGCCAACCGCACCCACATTATTTACGCCAGCGACCACGGGGAGTGTCTCGGCAATCGGGGTTTGTGGGGCAAGATGACCATGTATCAGGACGCTGCCGCTATCCCAATGATGGTCGCCGGACCGGACATATCAGCCGGGAAAATCTGTGCGACACCGGTTTCTCTCCTTGATATTTATCCGACCGTGCTTGACTGCGTCGGCGAGGACGCGACCGAAGATGAGAAAAGCTTCCCCGGCCAGTCGCTGATCGCGACCGCCAATGCGGCAGACAATGACGATCGACTCGCATTCAGCGAGTATCACGGCGCCGGTGCGGCCGGCGCGGCCTATATGATCCGCAAGGGCAAGTACAAATATATCCACTACGTCGGTCATGCCCCTGAGCTCTTTGACATTGAGGCAGACCCAGACGAGATCAAAAATCTGGCCGGGGACAAGGCTTTCGCCGGGACGCTTGCCGAATATGAGGCTCTGCTGCGGTCTACCGTCGATCCCGAAGGCGCCGACCAAAACGCGCGTGACGATCAAACAGTCTTCCTGAAAAGATATGGCGGCATGGACGCGGTTCTGAAACGCGGCAGTTATGCAGGTACCCCTGCGCCGGACCAATAGGCGGGCGAGAAATCTTGGCGGTTTGAATTAACGAGCTTATGGCTAGCTTAGTTCGCCGACACATTAATGCAGATCGGGCGGCGGATTGTCTCCGCCGCCCGATTGTCACCTTACATGTTGACCCGTCACCCTAGATGGCAACTCGATGGGTGAGTTTGCTCTGGTCGACACCAAGTAGACGCAATGCGTTCAACCCGCAGATCTTTTCGCGGTCGCTCTCCGACAAGCCGTTGGCCTGATAGACGTGCTCGACCGGATCGTACTCGCCCATATCGAAGGGGTAGTCGGTGCCGATCAGCACGTGGTCGACACCAAAGACTTTAATCAGGAAATCGAGCTGTTCGACCGAAAATACCAACGTGTCGAAATAGAACTTCCGCAGATAAGTGCTTGGCTTCTGATGGATCATGTCGCGGCAATCGGGCCGTGCCCCATAGGCGTGATCCATGCGCGCGAAATAATGCGAAGCAAACGCCCCACCATGCGACAACACGAATTTGAGATTGGGGAAACGCTCGATCACACCGTCGAAGATGAGGTGATGTACGGCTACCGTTGTATCCAGCGGATTACCGATGATGTTGAGAAGATGGTGGGGAGCAAATCGCGCACTGGCAAACGATGTCGGATGGATGAGCATCGGCACATCAAGTTCTTGAACCGCGGCCCAGAATGGGTCGAGACGCGGCGTCGAAAGCTCTTCGTCTTCGGTCACCCGAGCACCGATTTGCAGGCCACGGAACCCCAGCTCATTGATACAGCGCTTGAGCTCCTTGATCGCCAGATCGGTGTCCTGAAGCGGTACCGTGCCAAGACCGATGTGGCGCTCGGGCGCTTGCTTCATCTTGGCGACAATCGCGTCATTCGCCATTTGAGACGCCTCGTGCCCTAGGCTTGCATCTATCCCGTAGAATAATTGACCCGGGCTGCCGCACATAGCGGCAACGTCAACAATCATTCTATCCATGTCGCGAAGACGTATGGACATATCGACAAGGTTTGCCGCCCGGTCTTTCGCTTGCTGCTTGTTCTGCTTCGCCGACCTTTCATCGGCAAAACGGTGAATATGGGGCAATGGATTTTTTTCCAGATAGGGCTTCACCAGTGCCTCTACCTCGGGTGAAGAGTGGTGGATGTGAATATCGACGGTCGGCGTCTTCGGCCGTTTCGCCTCACTCGGATGATCACGGCCGCCACTGGAATCGTAGGGCCGCATGGGGATATCGTGGGTCGGCATCTTGAATTTCCTTTCTTTCGGCATTTGGACCCGAAAAGTTTTCGGGAATTTTGCTCTTGATCCAGTATCGGGCAGCGGATCCTCGCCGCTGCCCAACACACTAGGTTTGGAATCGTCGCCTCAGACGGCAACGCGATGGGTGAACTTGCTCTGGTCGAGACCGAGCAGACGCAACGCGTTCAAGCCGCATATCTTTTCGCGATCGCTCTCCGACAGACCACTCGCCTGATAGACATGCTCGACTGGATCGTATTCGCCCATGTCGAACGGATAATCAGTGCCGATCAATACATGGTCGACGCCGAACGTTTTGATCAGGAAGTCAAGCTGTTCGACCGAGAACACCAATGTGTCGAAGTAGAACTTCCTCAAATAGGTGCTCGGTTTCTGATGGATCATGTCGCGGCAATCGGGCCGCGCACCATAGGCGTGATCCATGCGCGCGAAATAATGCGAGGTGAATGCCCCGCCATGCGACAGCACGAATTTAAGGTCGGGGAAACGCTCCATCACGCCGTCAAAAATAAGATGATGAACGCCAACCGTCGTATCCAGCGGATTGCCGATGATGTTGAGAAGATGGTGGGGTCCCAACCGTGCGCTGGCAAATGACGAGGGATGGATGAGCATCGGCACGTCGAGTTCCTGGACCGCCGCCCAGAACGGGTCGAGGCGTGGGGTCGACAGCTCTTCATCCTCACGTACCCGGGCGCCGATCTGCAGGCCACGGAAACCAAGTTCGTTGATGCAGCGCTTGAGTTCCTTGATCGCCAGATCGGTGTCTTGAAGCGGCACCGTGCCGAGCCCGATATGACGCTCCGGCGCCTCCTTCATCTTCGCCGCAAGACCTTCGTTCATGGCTTGAGAAGCTTCGTAACCGACGCTCGGCTCAACACTATAATAGAACTGCTGCGGATAGCAGGACATGGCGCCGACATCGACGATCATCTTGTCCATATCGGGAAGACGCACCGGCATATCCAGGAGATGGGGCATCCGCTCGTCATGGTGCTTCTTGTTCTGAGCAACCGTATTCGGAGCCGCAAATCTATTTGGCGACTTCGCATTGTTGGCTGGCATGTGGGGCTTAACGATATCATCCACCTCTGCGATGCGCTGGTGGATGTGAATATCGACGGTCGGCGTCTTTGGCCGCTTGCGTTCTGCTGGATGCTCTCGGCCCGCGGTCGGACCGTAGGGACGCATTGGGATATCATGGGTCGGCATAGTGAACTTCCTTTCTAGATCGATTTTTCTTGCTATCGGACGATTGGAGGTTTCAGGATTTTTTCTTCTTGCTCTTACTCGCCTTTTTCGACTTGGATTTGGTCTTCGCTTTGTCCTCGGCCAACACTTCGCGGTATTGCCGATTGGCGTGCGCCATCGCCGGCCAACCCGCATAGGCGCCAACCTGAATCATAATTTCGCAGATCTCGTCATGCGTCAGGCCAAGCTTCTTGGCGCTGCGATAGTGACTTTTGGTTCCCGACGGGCGCGCCAAGGCTATGCCGGAGGCGAGCGTGACGATCTGGCGTTCACGTAGTGTCAGATTCGGTCGGCTCCAGATTTCACCGAACAGATGGCCAACCGACAGCCTATACATGTCATCGCATGTGTCTTCCTGCTCGAACAAAGTGTCCTCGCGGCCCATTTTCTTGAGCAGCTTCAATCCGCGCTGATGGTTTTCTTCGCTAATCATCACCTCTCCTTATGGCGTTCACGTCGATTATTCGATGGTCCCCGGACTCAAGCGACGAGCGTATCACGGAGTACTTCCTCGTTCGGCTCGAGCCCAAGACCCGGCCGCTCCGGCAGCGTGACTTCGCCATTAACCGGCGAGAATGTATTCTTGAAGATCTGCTCACACGCCCGCCACATGAGAAGGTGAAACTCGACCCGCGTACCATTGTCCACACCAGCCATCAGATGGGCATTGAGATGCGGCCAACCTCCTCCATTGGAAAGTGGCAGGTTAAATGCTTGGGCCATTGCGGCAACTTTTGCCGCCTCGGTGAAGCCGCCGACATAGCAGACATTCGGCTGAATTATGTCCACCGACTGATTGACCATGAACTCAAGGTGGCGCCATTTCGATCCCTCGTTCTGTCCGGCGGCGATCGGTACGCTAGTCCGGCGGCGCAAATCGGCAAGAAGCCGCGGGTCATTGCCATAGACCGGCTCTTCGAAATAATAGAGGTGGCAGGGCTCGACGCGCTTACAAAGATCGAGTGCCTTGTGAAACGGTAGCTTGTAGTTGGCATCGATCATCAATTCGGTGTTGTCACCGATCGCCTCGCGCACAAGCCGCACGCGGATCGCGTCCTCGACGATATCAATTGAATCGCGATCGGCCCCGACCACCATCTTGAGCTTGTCGTGACCTTGAGCGACCCAGTAGCGCGCCGCCTCGACAATCTGTTCGCGATCGTAATCGGCAAGGCCAAATGTGATGTAGGCCGGCACGCTCGGCTTGCTGCCGCCAAGCAGGCGCCAGACAGGCTCGTCGAAATGCTTGCCCTTGATGTCCCAAAGCGCGATGTCGACCGCGCTCAGCGCCGATGAGAATGCGCCGGTCTGATAGCGAGGATTGAGGCTATAGAAACATTTGTGCCAGAGGTGCTCATGGGCAAGCGGATCTTCGCCAATGACCAACGGGGCAATCTCTTCCACAATTTGAGCGCAAATCGCGGCCGGTTGAATCTTGCCGCCGGTCAGACCGTAGCCGGTAATGCCGGCATCGGTTTCGACGCGCACCAGAATAAGCGCCCATGACAGCTTCTTGGTAAGGAGCGGCGCCTCAACAGAGATCCGATGGCGCGTCGCTTCGATCCGCGTGATTTTCATTCTTTATGACCCCCGATGTGATCCCCATGCGCCCTAAACAATGACCGGACGCAGACATTCCCGTGCAAGCCCTGAAAATAGACCATCTAATCCTCCAGCCCGGCCATGAGTTCAGCTGGATCAATCGGCAATTTGACCTCCTTGCCAGTTTTGGCGGCTAGGTCCATCGCCATGGTCAATACCAGGTTTCGGTGACCTTCGGCGGCTGTGGCATGCGGCGTTTTCTTGCCGGAATAAATGCGCTGATACCAGGCGTTGCTCTCCTCGCGCATCGGCCCCCAGAGTTCGCCGGCATGAATGTCGCCAGGCGGGTAACTTGTCAAAAAGTCGACATTGCGATCGACCTCGTTCTCGCGCCCGGCCGGACGATAAGCGCGACCCTGCGAGAAATCGCTGGCCAGGACGACGTCGCGATGCATGTCCTCAATGTCGATGGCGCCCTTTGTGCCGACAATGCCAATCTCAAGGCCGTAGCTGGCGCCCGGCCATACCTTAGGCAACGCCCAGCAGATGTTCATGCTCCAGATCGCGCCATTTTCCATTGTGAAGATGCCGAATGTCGCGTCCTTGACGCCGTGCTCACGCATCACCATGTCGCTGGCGCGGGCGATGATCGAGACGGGCTTTGCCGCCTCGCCCATGATCCACAGACCCATGTCGAGGCTATGTGTCCCCGACACCACCATCGGGGTGAGGTGGCGGCGGTCCTGGGTCAAGCGGATCTCGTTCATCGGCCCCATCTGGTTCATGAAAGCACGCGTAACCGCGGCCGTCACTTCACCGATCTGGCCCGTATCGACGCGCTCCTTGACTGCCAGGAAACGGCGGCGGAAGCGTTGGGTATATCCAACCACCGCGTCGACCCCGGCCGACTCGATGGCGGCAAGCACTTGAGCGGACTGGCGAGCGTCGGTCGCCAACGGCTTCTCGATAAGCATTGGAAGCTTGCGTTCGACCGCGGCCAGCGTCGGTTCAACGTGGTGCCATGTCGATGTCGCAATGATGACCGCATCGACCTCGGGTCTGGCGATCAGTTCATGATAGTCGGGGGTGAAGAAATCGGCCTTGATGTCGTCCTTGAGCTTTCTGCCGAGCTCCTCGTTCATATCGGTCAGGCCAATCCAGCCGATCCCAGGAAAATCCTTGGCGATTGTCGAACGCATTCGACCAACCCGGCCACATCCCACGACCGCCAGACCAAGTTCCTTGTTTCCTGCCATTGCCGACCTCCCGGTGTTTTTTCGTCGATTACGCCACGCGATCTCTCGGTTTCTTGCAGACAAACCAACGAGCCTGTCTCCCGATGGTGCCATGTCGGCTGTCGCCGGAAATGAGCAGGAGCGACAAACAAAAACAGTCAGCCCGTACTGAATTCCGCAGGGCAAAGGTCGAATATTCGCGGAGAAAACCTCGCCGACGAAGGAAAGCTGCAAGAACCAACATGCCGTCGAAACCGCGAAGCGAAACGCTGACGGAAGGGTTCCTCCAGGGCCTAAGGCGGAAGATATGATATTCGATCACAATCGGCTAGGGCGGATATTATAATCAGTATTAGTCGCAATCGCCATGTGGTCGCGGCATGCGCCTTCTCATCGGCGCGCCAGCGATGCCGCCCGCTCCACCCCGAACCGCATATAAAAAGCCCGGGCGAGATACCCGCCCGGGCCTTAATAGCTTATCCGAATGCTAAATCCGGTTCAAATGCGATCCGGTTTCAGCCTTGACCAAAATTAGTTGATCAATGCGTCCGGATTGGCTTCCGCCCAATTAGCCATGGCGTTTTTGACGTCCATCAGTTCCCAATCGTTGGCAGCTTCGATGAAGGAGCCATCAAGGAACTTCTCGGGATCCTGGAACGACTTGATTTCGTTCTGCTTGAGATACGGACCCTGGATCGCCGCCCAGACGTCGGGCTGCAATTCGCCATAATGCTTCGTACGACGAAGCTGCTGAACGTAGACGCTGTTGCCGATCATCTTGAGACCATTGGCCAGATTTTCGAACTGCTCAGGGACCGAAGTCGCGCAAGCAGCGGCAGTCAGCTTGGTGTCAACAACGCCAGCGTGCTGTGCCTGCGCCCAACCATTCAGGAACGCAGAGATAACTTCACGCTTCTCTTCGATCGTCGGGCCCCAGACTGTGAAGGAGTTGCCGGGGTTCCGAGACACCGCCGCCGGGGTGATGTTACGGATTTTGATACCAGCAGCTTCAATACCTGCACGGTCACTGCCGCCGCCAGCAAAGGCGTCGATCGATCCATCGCGCAAAGCACCAGCCATCACTGGACCGGAATCGCCAACGACAACGGTCGTGATGTCAGCTTCTTCAAGGGTCGTGCCAACCGAATCCATCGCGATAATGGTCGTGATCAAATCGCGGTCACTGGCCATACCAATGGTTTTACCCGCCAGATCAGCAAGGCCACCAATTGGGCTGTCGGCCGGCACAACGATGCCTTCTGGGGCAAAGTTGTAGGCTTCATAGACCACTTTAATTTCGAGGTCGTTGTCGGCAGCCTGGAGAACCTGGGAAGAATCAAGCGTGACGACGTCGGCATCGCCATTCTGCAAGAAAGCCACATAAGGAACAGTGGTTTCAGAGTTCAGAAGGTTAACATGGATGCCATTTTCCGGCCAAAAACCAAAGTTTTCAGCGTTCCACTGGGAGTACATCCCGCAGCTCGCATCGTTCGGCGTCATGACATTGACTTCAATAAGATCCTGCGCCTGGGCTACTGACCCAAACGCCAGGGCGCCAACCGCGGCGCCAAGTAGGCTCTTGCCTATTGTGCTTGAAAGTTCTTTCATTTTTTTCCTCACCTTTAGAAGTACACTTTCTCTCTAGAAGAGAATTTCTGCAACTTATCCTGCAGGACAGCGGCAACCCGTCGCTAAACGACGAGGAGACGTGCTCATCATACGGACTGGAAGTATTTAATCAACTCCCTGGCCCATTCCCTTCCTGCGCCAGTCTACAATTAGTCATTACGCCGTCAGCCGTTTCGCCTCAAACGAAATCTCGCACGGTACGCGATGACAATCGATATCATATTCGATCTCGGCACAAACTCAACGATATAATAACCAATAATCGGTGATTTATCTGAAACCGAGCGTCAATGGGCATTTAAGACAGGTTGAACTCACCCTGTTTTCCAGCCGAACGGCAGAGAATCCTGCCTTCGGAGCAGGTCAAATCTCTCTATTCAAACAATCATCCATCTAACACGTCGGAATCCGGTTTGTTATGCCAGCAATCAATGATTTCTAGAACTTGCCGACCAAATGCCCCTTTCCGCATAGCCATGCCCGCTTTTAAAAGTCGGTCATTCGGGGGGTCGGTGAAGGATTTGTCATGGAACGACTTCGCGTTTGGCGATCCGCTAATCTCGCTCTGCGAAACCGGCGGTGCCATGATCGCCAACACGATATCTCGAAAATTCCCGCGACAATGGTGATTGTGAAATTCGATATATGCTCAAACCGATAGACTTGATCGGCTTTGAATGAAAGAAGATTTCAAAACGTTGATGCGCGGTGGCGCCGCAACGAGCATGGCCATGGGAGGGCAAAAAGAATTGAGTGAAGATGGCCTACCGCTTGAACGATACACAGTCCTCGACCTCACCCGGGCGCGTGCCGGCCCGACCGCCGCTCGCGTCTTGGCGGACTGGGGCGCGAACGTCATCGCCATCGAGCATCCGGACCGCGCTGGCTCCGACAGTTCCGGTTTTACCGGCTCGCGATCAGGTCCCGATTTCCAAAATCTTCACCGCAACAAGCGCAGCATTTCGCTCGACTTCAAGAATCCGGATGGTCTGGCCACATTCATGCGCCTGGCCGAAAAGGCCGACGTCATCATCGAGAATTTCCGTCCGGATGTGAAACACCGCTTGGGCATCGATTTCGAAGAAGTGGCGAAGGTAAACCCACGGATAGTTTATGGAAGCATTTCCGGCTTCGGTCAGTCCGGCCCCTACGAGCGACGACCAGGGCTCGACCAGATCGCGCAGGGAATGGGCGGGCTGATGTCGATCACCGGATTGCCGGGCCAAGGGCCGGTCAGGGTCGGGATTCCGATCACCGATCTTTGCGCCGGGATGTTTTTGGCGCAGGGCATCCTTTTGGCACTCCTCGACCGCGAGACGACTGGCAAGGGTCGTTGGGTCCATACTTCGTTGCTCGAATCGATGATTTTCATGCTTGATTTCCAGGCCTCTCGTTGGCTGCAGAAGAGCGAGATACCGCAGCAGGCTGGTAACAACCATCCGACCGGAATGCCGCAAGGCTGCTACGAGACAACCGACGATCCGATTCTGATTGCAGCGGTCGGAGACAATCTGTTTGCCCGCTTCTGCAATGCGGTCGGCGGTAAGCATATGCTCGCCATGCCGGAATTTGTCGACGACAAATCGCGTTCCGACAACCGCGTCGCGCTCGACGCCGAAATCATGGCAATCATTAGCCAAAAGCCGTCCGTCTTTTGGATCGACTTGTTGAACGCAGCCGGTGTACCTTGCGGGCCGGTGCACAGTATCGATCAGGTTTTCGCCGACCCTCAGGTCAAGCACCTCGATACCGTCCGGCATGTCGATAGCGCGCGTTTCGGCGAACTTGCCGTCGTGCGGCAGCCGGTAAACATTTCCGGTGCCGAGCAGCCGGCACGGTTCCGCCGGGCGAGCCCGGAGTCGGGCGAGCATACCAATGAGGTCTTAAGTGAATTCGGCCTCACTAAAGAAGAAATCGATCGGCTCCGCGCGCGTGGAGCAATCTGAACGCAAAAAAAGAAGGGTAGCGGCTGATGCAGCTCAAAACTGAAAAAATGATCGCCAAGAAAGAGGGTGGCGTCGGCTGGATGATCTTCAACAATCCCGATCGCCGCAACGCGATGTCCCTGGATATGCGCCAAGCGATGGCCGAGATATTTGACACCTATGCAGCCGATGACGAAGTCCGTGTCCTTATCCTGCGCGGCGCCGGCGGCAAGGCGTTCGTTTCCGGCGCCGACATATCGGAGTTCAAGGAAAAGCGAAACAGCGCCGACGCTGAGGCACAATACGGGGTCGCCGTGGCCGATTCGCGAAGAGCCATGCTGGCTTTCGACAAGCCAATGATTGCGATGATCGAGGGTTTTTGTGTTGGCGGCGGAATGGCGACAGCACTTGATTGCGACATTCGCCTTGCCTCGGACGATTCGCAATTTGCGATACCGGCCGCAAGGCTTGGCCTCGCCTATGGCTACGACAATCTAAAACAACTCGCCGCCGTTGTCGGGCCGGCCTACGCCAAGCAGATATTGTTTACCGGTAGCCGGCTCCCTGCTTCCAAGGCACTGGAAATCGGGTTGGTCAACGATGTGCTTCCGCGCGCCGAACTCGAGGAGACAGTTCGCGCCATGGCCGCCCAAATCGTCGACAATGCCCCCCTCACGGTCAAGGCCGCCAAGGCAACGATAGGCGCCGTTTATGAGGACGAGTCGCACCGTGATCTCGGCCGGGTCGAGGCATTGATGAAGACTTGCTTCGATAGTCGCGATTTCAAGGAAGGCCGTGAAGCGTTCATGGAGAAACGCAAGCCGGTTTTCCAGGGACGTTGAATATTATTGACAATGGGAGAGCGACTTCGTGGCTAGCACTCGACTGCCTCTAGAAGACTACATGGTGCTTGACTTGACGCAGGCGCGCGCCGGCCCGACATCCGCACGGGTTCTCGCCGATTGGGGCGCCAATGTTATTCAGATCGTGCCCCCGCCTAGTTCAGGCAGGAAGGGTGTCACGACCGGAAGCATCGCCGGATTCGATTACCAGAACCTGCACCGCAATAAACGAAGCATTGCGATCGATCTAACGCAGCCGGACGGACATGCACTTTTTATGCGTCTCGCCGAGAAGGCGGACGTGATCGTCGAAAATTTTCGGGCCGACGTAAAACATCGCCTCAAAATCGATTTCGACGCCATTGCCGAGATCAATCCGCGTATCGTCTATGGCAGCATCTCCGGCTTCGGACAAACCGGCCCCTATCGTGATCGTCCAGGCGTCGACCAGATCGCCCAGGGCCTCGGCGGACTGATGTCGATCACCGGATTTCCTGAGAATGGACCGGTGCGCGTCGGCATACCGATTACAGATCTTTGCGCCGGCATGTTTCTCGCCCAAGGCATTTTCCTGGCACTGCTCGATCGCGAGAAAACCGGCAAGGGCCAGTGGGTGCAAACCTCGCTTCTGCAAGCAATGACTTTCATGCTCGATTTTCAGGCGGCGCGTTGGCTGCAAGCCGGCGAGGTTGCGCCACGGGCCGGGAACGACCATCCGACCGCAATCCCGATGGGATGCTTCAAGACTGCCGATCAAGACATCAACGTCGCGGCAGCCGGCGACAATATGTACAACCGCCTTTGCAACGCGCTCGGCGCGCCGCATCTGATCGACAAAACCGAATACAAAACGTTTAAGTCACGTGCCGAAAACAAAGCCCAACTCAATGCCGAGATTGAGGCGATCCTGACGACACGGCCTGCCGCCGACTGGATCGAGATACTCAATCAAGCGGGCGTACCGTGCGGTCCAGTCAACACCATTGACCAGGTCTTCAGCGACCCACAGGTCGAGCATCTCGGTGTCGTGCACCATGTCGATCACGCAAAACTCGGCAAACTCGCCGTCGTCGGTCAGCCGGTGAGCCTTTCTTTGGCGCCGCAGCCCGAAACGTTCCGCCATCCGACGCCCGAGCCTGGCGAACACACCGACGAAATCCTGCGCGAGGTCGGGTTTGCCGAAGAGGAAATCGCTCGATTGCGCTCGGCTAACGCGATCTGAGGCGATGGTCGCGGGCTAGGGCGCCGACCTCGTTGTTTAATATCGAGAACGCCATGGCTCTTGGCAGGTCGCGGCAGCGCGCCATATTTACGTCATGGGATATTTTCGAGCCTTCTGCCTTGTCGTCGGTCTAGCCGTCATTGCCGGCCCTGGTCTTGCCGATCAGACCGATCCCCGCCTAGAGCCGCTGTTTGAACAGCTCAAGAGTGAATCGCAACCAGCCGAGGCTGTCTCGATTGCGCAGGAAATCTGGGCAATTTGGCTTGAGCCAACAGATCCGGCAGTCCAATCCTTCATGAAAAGCGGACTGGATGCGATGAACCGGGGGAATAATCGCGCGGCGCTTGATGCATTCGATCAGGTGATATCAATCGCACCCGATTTTGCCGAAGGCTGGAACAAACGGGCGACAGTCCACTTCCTTTTGAACAATCTTCAAAAATCGCTGGCCGACATAACCGCGACTTTGGAATTGGAGCCGCGTCATTTCGGAGCGCTGTCCGGTCGTGGCCTTGTTTTCGTCAAGCTCCGCAAGTTCGAGCCAGCGCTATCGGCTTTTGAAGAGGCACTGATCATCAGCCCGCAATTGGCTGAAGCAAAAGCCAATATCAAGGCGATACGCAAATTGCTTGGGCAGCGCGAGATCTAACCGCGCGTTTGCGTCACTTATCGTCATCTAAGTAGTGGCAGCCGAGCAAACCTGTCCGGTAGGCGGCCGGCACCGAAGCGCGCCGACCGATCAGGTTCCAGAGAAAGCCCTGCCTAAAGCCTAAAGCTCTCCGCCGTCGCGGTCCATCAACGCCGCCAATACTTTCGGCGGCGACATTGGCAGACTAGTCATCCGCCGGCCCACCGCGTCGGCAACGGCGTTGGCGACGGCTGCCATGGCCGGAACGAGGTTGACCTCGCCGACGCCTTTGACCCCGAATGGATGGTTCGGATTTGGCACTTCGACGATGAGCGTCTCGATATCGCAGGTGATATCAGAGGCGACTGGTACGCGGTAATCGAGGAAACCGGCATTCGCCATCCGGCCCTTCTCGTCGTAGATATATTCTTCATTGAGGGCCCAGCCGATCCCCTGGACGGCGCCACCTTGCATCTGTCCTTCGACATACGCTTTATGAATGGCGCGGCCAGCATCCTGGGCGACGACAAAACGAAGAATCTTGACCAGGCCAGTATCCGGATCGACTTCAACTTCGCACATCTCCGTGGCAAATCCCGGTGCTTGGCCTCCCAGGGCAACCGCGTTGGTCGAACCGATTGGGCCGCCGGTCGTGATCGCTTTGCTGGCGATATCCTTGATCGATAGTGGATCGAACTCCCCGACATTGCTGCCCGCCGGCCTGGCTTCGCCATCGACCCAATCGACACCCTCGACATCGACATCCCACATTTTGGCCGCGCGCGCCTTGAGTTCGTCAATGACTTTGTTGCATGCGCCGATCACCGCAATCCCGGTGGCATAGGTCACCCGCGAGCCGCCGGTTTGCTGGGTGAAAGGTACCGATGTCGTATCATTGACGGTCGAGCGGACCTGCTCGTATGGGATACCAAGCGTCTCGGACGCCATGATCGCCATTGAAGCGCGAGAGCCGCCAATATCCGGACTACCCGTGGCAATAACCACGGTTCCATCGGCGTTCACGAACACCGTCGCGCCCGATTCTCCGCCGCCATTGAACCAGTAGCCGGAAGCGACGCCGCGACCCTGATTTGGGCCAAGCGGTTTGTTGTACTCTGGATGATCGAGAATTGCCTTTACTGTATCACCGTAGCCATCGTGGCTGAGCGGCCCCATGAACATCGGCGTACCTTTGACGGCGGCATTTTTGAGACGCAATTTTGCCGGATCCATGCCGATCTTCTTGGCCAGAATGTCAAGCGTGCTTTCGACGGCGAAGGCGGCAATCGGCGAACCCGGCGCTCTATAAGCAGCAACTTTCGGCCGGTTCGAGACAACATCGCAGGCGGTCGCCTTTTGGTTGGCGATGGCATAGGGCGCGAAGCCGCACAAAGACCCACCAATGACCGGCGAGCCCGGAAACGCGCCGGCCTGATAATTGTAACGGCCCTCGGCGGCGGTGATGGTACCGTCCTTTTTCACGCCGATTTTCATGCGCATCGACGATCCCGATGTCGGACCGCTGGCTTTGAACACCTCGTCGCGCCCCATAGACACCCTGACCGGGTGCCCCGCCTTCTTCGACAGAGCCACGGCTAGCGGCTCGACATAGACCACCGTCTTGCCGCCAAAGCCGCCACCGATCTCGGCCGGATTGACCTTGAGATTGGCCAGCGGAATGCCGCATATTTTGGAGGTAAACTCGCGAACGATGAAGTGCCCCTGGCTGGAACTCCAGAGTTCAGCCTGGCCATCGGAATCGTAACGCGCCAGGCAGGCATGCGGTTCGATATAGCCCTGGTGAACCGCCGCGGTACGATATTCCTTCTCGACAATTTCGTCGGCTTCGGCGAACCCGGCCTCCACGTCGCCGAGCTCCAAGGTTGTAATCTTGGAAATGTTCGATGGCTTGGTCGGCACCGGCTCGATGCCGCGCGTGATCATGTCATCGTATAAGACTGGAGCATCCTCAGCCATCGCCTCATCGACATCGATAACATGGGGTAGGACCTCGTAGTCGACTTCGATCAGCTTAGCCGCCTTGGCGGCAATGGCGGCCGTCGTTGCCGCGACCGCTGCAACCGCATGGCCTTCGAACAAGGCTTTTTCCTGGGCAATCACAGCTCTGGTGATGTGCCAATAATTGCGTTCAATCCGCGCTGGTCCAAAATAGGAAAACGCATGCTCGGGAAAGTCGGCACCGGTAATCACCGCCTTGACGCCGTGCAGCGCCTCTGCCTTTGACGTATCTATCGACTTGATCCGCGCATGGGCATGCGGGCTTCGCAGAACCTTGCTCTGCAGCATACCGGGGAGATGGAAATCATCGCCAAACTGGGCGAGACCGGTCACCTTGGGAACACCATCCGGACGCACCGGGCTGGTGCCGACCAGGCTAGAATCTTTGATCATTTCGTTCATGGCAGCCTCTTTCAATCTGTCCTGCGCCCGTCAACGGGGACATCGTTGGCGGCCCCGCCTCGTGCGCTGAAATGGGGGTCAGGCTTTTCGCATTTCCTCGGCAGCGTCGAGAACGGCCTCGACGATCTTTTGATAGCCAGTACAGCGACATAAATTACCCGCCAGCCAGAATCTGACCTCGGTCTCGCTCGGGTCGGGATTCTTTTCCAACAGCGCCCGCGCGGCGACCAGGAATCCAGGTGTGCAAATGCCGCATTGCAGTGCTGCATGCTCAAGAAACTTGGTCTGCAGCGGATGCAGAGCCTCGCCATGGGCCATGCCTTCGATCGTCTCAACCGATTTGCCTTCAGCCTCGACGCCAAGCACCAGGCATGAGCAAACCAGCCGGCCATCGATCGTAACCGAGCAGGCACCGCAGTCACCAGTGCCACACCCTTCCTTGGTCCCGGTCATCTGCAGCTCTTCGCGCAGAACCGAGAGCAGGGTCTGGTCAGGCTCGCAAAGAAAATCCGCCTCGTCGCCGTTGATAGTCGTTGTTACATGCTGTCGCGCCATTAGTTTTGCCTCGCCCTTTCGACTGCCGTCAGTGCCGCCCGTCGCGCGAGAACACCTGAGACGTGTATTCTAAAGTCTTTTGTACCGCGCTTGTCGTCGATTGGCCGGGCTGCGCCACTGGCTGCGGCAGCCAATTTTTCAAGCGCAGGCTCGTCGACTTTCGAACCGATAAGCGCCGCGGCGCCATCTTCAACAACAAGCGCGCGCGCCGCGACTGCTCCGAGCGACACTTTGGCGTGTGTGCAGGTTCCATTCTCATCAAGCGTCAGATCAACACCGGCACCGACGACGGCGATGTCCATTTCTGTTCGTGGAATGAATCGCAGATAGCAACCGCCAGATCGCTTTGGACGCTCTGGGAACAGGAATGATGCGACAATCTCTCCCTTGGCCAGCGATGTCTTGCCGGGAGCGATCGCGATTTCCTCAACTGGCACATCGCGCCGCCCGTTTGGCCCGGAAATGCTGGCAAGAGCACCAGCCGCGATCAACGCAGGAACGCTATCGGCGGCCGGCGAGGCGTTGCAAAGATTGCCACCCATCGACGCGCGCCCGCGAACCTGGATCGAGCCGATCAGCGACACGCCATCGACAACACCGGGCCACGCTGCGTTGAAAGCCGCATGGTCCATGATTTCGATGCCTGAGACTGCGGCGCCGACGCGGAATCGACCACTCTCGGTGGTGATTGACCGCATTTCATCGATATTTTTCACATCAACGACGAGACCGGGATCGACATCGCCATTGCGCATTTGAATCAGGAGATCGGTTCCACCTGCCAATACCCGGGCCTCGCCTTGAGCATCAGCCAATAAAGCGCTCGCAGCATCGAGCGTGTTTGGAGCCTCATAGTTCATATGAGCCGGCCCTTCTTGTTATTGTGCACCGGATAGTGGCGCGGCGTGCATATTAGTCAGAATTTCAGGATGCGCTAGCCACAGGAGCGCAAATTCGTGCCCTGCGACAACGGGCCAATCGGGTGCCGCCTACACGGAAACATTGTTCTACACTCTTGTACATGTATAACGTGTTAATTGGCCCGAAGGGTACAAGACATGAGTGCGTAAGACCACAGTACTAGACGCAGTTGAATAAGGCGTTGAGACGATTCAGGAAACCGATTCTTTGTTGCCAAACGAAGGATCGATTCGATGCAGAATACGTTCTCGAACGCCTTATCCGAGGCGGTATGCA
>Ga0315339_1001499_pt1 | contig 20501 bp, 18 predicted proteins | sample ASW17metaG_FD_204514 | JGI IMG/M metagenome (GOLD analysis project Ga0315339, IMG submission 204514) | Ammonia-oxidizing marine archaeal communities from Pacific Ocean, United States - ASW #17 | ecosystem: Environmental > Aquatic > Marine > Oceanic | place: USA: California | collected 2016-12-05
CTTCAACAAATTCTAAAGCTTGCTCTAAAGTGTGTTCTTTATGAGGCGTTAGAAAAAGAGCATCATCTGTACCAGAGGCTCTCACATTTGTGAGCTGTTTTGCTTTTGTAGGATTAACAGGCAAATCGTTGCTTCTTGAATGAAGGCCCACTATTTGGCCAATGTAAACATCTTGCCCCTTTCCTAGGAACATTTTACCCCTTTCTTGTAAGTTAAATAATGAATATGCCAAGGTTTTACCTGCTGCCATAGAAACAAGAACTCCATTTTGTCTTTTAGCTAAATCTCCTGGCTTAGCTGGCCCATAATGATCAAAAACGCTTGTCATGATGCCAGTTCCACTAGTTAAAGTCAGAAAATATGAGCGAAATCCTATCATTCCTCTTGAGGGGGCTATAAATTGGAGTTTATTTCTACCTTTGCCATCAGGCTCCATATTCTTAAGATCAGCTTTTCTTATTCCCATTTCCTCCATAACAGGACCTTGGTGCCTATCCTCTATATCTATAACTATTTCTTCGAAAGGTTCATGTATTATTCCATTAATTTCTTTTTGTATAACCTTTGGCTTTGATACTCCTAGCTCATAATTTTCTCTACGCATATTCTCAATTAGAACAGAAAGATGTAACTCACCCCTTCCTGATACAATAAATCTATCTGGAGTTTCTCCTTGTTCAACTTTTAGGGCAACATTATGTAGTAGTTCTGTTGCTAGTCTTTCTTTTAAGTTACGTGACGATATATATTTACCTTCTCTTCCAGCAAAAGGAGAATCATTGACTTGAAAGGTCATACTCACTGTTGGTTCATCAATAGAAAGGGGAGGCAGTAAGTCAATGTTATCGGGATCACATATAGTGTCAGATATATTAAGTTTATCTATTCCAGTAATGCAAACTATGTCTCCAGCCTGAGCTGACTCAATTTCAATACGGTCTAATCCGTTATATCCCATTATTTGAAGCACTCGGGCTTTCCTATTTTTTCCATCAGCCCCAGCGACTATTACCAGATCATTCGGGTTTAGCTTCCCTCTTGTTATCCTTCCTATTCCAATTACCCCAACATAATTGCTATAGTCTAGAGCACTTATCTGCATTTGGAGCGAGCCTTTGACATTCACCTTTGGTGGGTTTACTTTATCTAGAATTAGTTGAAGTAAAGGTGTCATATCGTCAGCCAGTTTGTCTTCTTCTAATCCAGCAACTCCATTTAGTGCCGATGAATAAATCACAGGAAAGTCTAATTGTTCATCAGAGCCTCCCAATCTATCAAACAAGTCAAAAACTTTGTCCAATACCCAATCTGGTCTAGCTCCGTGGCGGTCTATTTTATTTATTACAAGTATAGGATTAAGGCCTTGATCAAATGCTTTTTGGGTTACAAATCTTGTTTGGGGCATGGGGCCTTCCACCGCATCCACAAGAAGCAAAACAGAATCTACCATAGATAAAACTCGCTCAACTTCTCCCCCAAAATCAGCATGACCAGGTGTGTCAACTATATTGATTCTATGGTTTTTCCAGCTAATCGATGTGTTTTTTGCTAGGATTGTAATACCCCTTTCTTTTTCTTGATCATCAGAATCCATTATCCTTTCCGCAGTCATATTTTTACGATCAAGAGTTCCGGTTTGTTGGAGTAGTTTATCTACCAGAGTGGTCTTACCATGATCTACATGAGCAATGATAGCTATATTACGCAATTTATCTATTGACATAGGGTTACCTTAAAAAGGGCGTGATTATACGAAAATTATTAGGAACTTCTATGTATCTTTTAATTTATTTAAAAGATAGAGATCTTGTTTCAATTAATTTAATTATTCCATAGATACAACTACTTTGCCCAAAACCTTTCTATCTTCAAGAAGTTTTATGGCTTTAGCAGTCTCTTCTATAGAAAAAACTTCACTGATAAATGGTTTTATCTTTCCTTGGGCATGTAATTCAAATAAATCTTCAAAATTTTTGGAATTTAGATCAGCTTCTACTCCAGTAAAGTGACCCCAGAAAACCCCAACAATCTGGCAGCCTTTCAATAAGGCTAGATTCAGAGGAATTTGAGGTATACTTGCAGTAAAACCTATAACTAAGTAACGACCCTTCCAGTTTATCGCCCTTAAGGAAGGCTCGGCATAATCTCCACCAACAATATCATAAATTACGTCTACGCCGCCATTTGAAACTTCTTTAATTGTTTCTGAGAAAGCTTTTTGGGTATTTCTATCCATGTTTTCTTTTTGATAGAGAATTGTTTCATCAGCACCTTCATTCTTGCAAAGTTCAAGTTTTTCTTCAGAAGAGGCAGCTGCAATTACTTTTGCCCCCATAGCCTTACCTAGATGTATAGCAGTTAGGCCTATACCACCAGCTGCTCCTAAAACTAGTAAAGACTCACCCGGCTGTATATTGGCCCTTTGTTTTAAGGCATGAAAAGTTGTGCCATAATTTAAAGGAAAAACAGCTCCAGTTTTAAAATCCATAGATTTCGGTAGTGGCATCAATTGGTGTTCATAATAAAGAGCCTTTTCTGCTAGACCAGCAAATCCAGTGGTACCTATAATCCTATCTCCTTCTTTCCATTTTGATACACCTTCCCCAACAGAGCTTACGATCCCAGCAATTTCTCCACCAGGAACAAATGGGAAAGGAGGTTTGAATTGATAAAGCCCTTGAACTATAAGGACATCTGGAAAAGCAATACCAGCTGCCTTTACATCAACAATGACTTGACCAGGTCCAACTATTGGGTCATCTATTTCTTCAACTTTATGTGATTCTATAGGCCCAAATTCTCTGCAAACATATGCTTTCATATTATTAATTTCCTTTTTAAGGTTATACGGTACTCAAGCATTATTTAAAATCAAGAAGTCTTACTCAAGAATATCTTTAAATACTCTTCGAAAGAGGTTTCATTAAGGCTATCAATTTGAGATTTTTCAGTAAGAGAAATATTCGCACTTTCTTTTAACATAGATTCATTGTTAGATTCATAGGAGTTGAAAAATTCCTTATGTTCTAGCGAGAGATCTAATCCAAATTTAAGAAAAGATTCACCTCCTTCCTTGATTTTATTTAGAATTTTTGAACTAGGAGTTTCTAGAAGGCCCGTAATTTTCATGTTTTGAACTTTTAGAGACTTACTCCAAAAGTTAGATGATTTTTTATTTAGTGTTTTCCCTAAATACTCAGATAATTCTTCCAAATCAGATAAAATTTCTTTTGCATGCTTATTAGCATTAATCTCTTTACCTCCAACTGATATTTCCATTTCTGGATCTCTTCCATCATTTATTATTCTTTTGTGGTTACTTAAGATAAGGTCATTTTCTTTTTTACTTATTGGAGGGCTATCTTTGATTAGGCAGAATAGTAATAGTGTATCTAAGAAATCTATTTGAGATCTATCTATACCTATAGGGTTAAAGGGATCTAGATCTAGGCATCTTAATTCTAAATATTCTATCCCTTGGGTCTCTAAAATATTAACAGGCCTTTCGCCAGAAGGGCAAATTCTTTTAGGTCTTATCGTGCTGTAATACTCATTTTCTATTTGAATTATAGAGGTATTAAGTTGAACTCTTTTTTTATTTTTAAATTCTCCGATATCTTCATAAGGAGGATAGGGAATTTTTAAGGCGTCTCTTAATTGAGCGCAATAATCATCAATTGAATTTATAGAAATACTCAGTTGATCTTGAGCAGAGCTTATGTAGCCAAGATCGCCCATTCTCAAAGAAGTGGCATTGGGTTTGTATAAACCATCTTTAATAAATTTCTTGAATCCTCTTGTCCTTAAACCAACAAAAGAATTGCTGGCTGATGGCGAAGCTCCAAATAATTTGAAATATAACCAGCTATATCTTCTAAAGTTTCTAGCAATTTTTAGATATAAATCATTCTTTAAATTTTGCAAGTCTCCTACATCATCAGAATTGTTATAGATGCACTTAAAAAACCCGTCTGAAAATGAAAAATTATAATGTATGCCTGCTATAGCTTGCATCATGCTGCCATATCTTTCAGAAAGCCCTTTTCTGTAGATAGTCTTTAAGATTCCAGCATTTGAATTACCAAAATTAGCTATAGGTATTTTTTCACTCTCACTAATGGGGCATGGCATACTGCAAGACCACAATAGCTCATCATCTATACGTTTGTAAATAAAGGCATGAATATCAGAAAGAAAATCTAAACATTCTTGTGGATCATTGAATGTAGGAGTTATGAGTTCTAAAAGAGCTTCAGAAAAATCAGTTGTAAGGAAGGGGTTTGTTAAAGGAGAGCCCAATTCTTCGTTATGGGGGTTTTGAGAAATCTTACCTTTCTTGTCAATTCTTAAGCTTTCTTTTTCAATACCCCTATTTGAATACTTTAATTCATTTAAGGCCCCCGAACTTTCTAGCTCTGAAAGAGTTAATAGCATATTTTATGAAAGTTATGATTTATTTCGATACAGGTCCAGCTGCTACTATTTCAGCAGAAACATTGTATTTGCTGAAGTTCTGAACAAACTTAGAGATTAATTTTTCTTTGTGGTTTTCATATAAAGAGCTGTCTGCCCAGCATTTAACTGGATTCAATAAATTGGAATCAACATCTTCAACTAATAAAGGAACTAACAAATTCATGCCTTCTATAAGTTCTGTTTTAGTATTAGCAAGCTGACCCGATTGGATTGCATGAATTACTGCTCGTGTTACAGGTATATTGAATCTTTTACCAATACCATAAGGCCCGCCAGTCCATCCTGTATTAACTAAATAAACTTGGCTTCCAAATGATTCTATTCTTTTCATGAGTAAATCTGCATAAACACTTGCAGGCCTGGGGAAGAAGGGGGCTCCAAAGCATGTTGAAAAAGTAGATTTAAAGGGCTCAGTTGAGCCAACTTCTGTTGAGCCTATAACTGCGGTATAACCGCTTAAGAAATGATAGGCAGCAGCTTCTTTAGATAAAATAGATACAGGAGGTATTACCCCAGCAAGATCACAGGTTAAGAAAATAACAGATTTAGGCTCCCCTCCTTGGTTTTCATTTACTCTATTTTTAATATGTTCTCTTGGGTATACAACTCGGGTGTTCTCTGTTTTCGAAGTGTCTGAGTAATCAGGTATTTTAGTTGTGTTATCAATAACAACATTTTCCATGACACTGCCTCTTTTGATTGCTTCCCATATCACGGGTTCATTTTTTTGAGACAAGTCTATGCATTTGGCATAACAGCCACCTTCAAAATTAAATACTGTACCGGGACCCCACCCATGTTCATCATCGCCTATAAGATTTCTATCTGGATCAGCTGATAGAGTTGTCTTTCCAGTACCGGAAAGACCAAAGAAAAGACTGACTTCACCTTCTTCAGAGGCATTAGCAGCACAGTGCATAGGCAGAACTTCTTTATCTGGAAGCATAAAGTTTTGAACAGCAAACATGGATTTTTTCATTTCTCCTGCATAAGGCATTCCTGCAAGAAGCACCTTTCTTTGATTAAAATTAATAATTACAACGCCATCACTATTAGTGCCATCCCTTTCAGGAATGCATTCAAATTCAGCAGCACTTTTTACTTCCCATGTTTCTTTTTTATTTGGATTAAAAGCATGGGGTCTAACAAACATCTGTTTACTAAACAGGCTATGCCATGCCAATTGAGTGGTTACTTGGACAGGTATGTAGTGTTCAGCGTGATCTCCAACATGTAAATGAGAAACAAATTTATCTTTTTTATCTAGAAATTCTGAAACTTTTTGCCAAAGGGAATTAAATTTGTCTTCATTAATCGGCTTGTTTATGTCTCCCCAATCAACCTGATTCTTTGTGAGATTATCTTTTACTATAAATCTATCGTTTGGGCTTCTGCCTGTTCTTTTACCAGTATTTACAAGAAGGGCACCATTAGCAGTTATTTCACCTTCATGTCTTTTAAGGGACTCTTCTATCAACTCTTCTGTCGACAAATCTTCAAAGGATTTAGTGGTATTATTATTATCCATATTGTTTTAAATCTCCTGAACCTATTTATTTCCCCTTAGAAAGAAGCCATTATAATGGAAATTAGTTTTTTTTAGAGAGAAGTTTTTAGCTTTTTTAAACTTATTAATAAATAAGTACTTAGCCCAATAAGCGAAATGAGAACCCACCCAGGTATGCTTATTCCTAAGAATTGCCATATTACTTTTGCACAATTACCATCTCCCTGTATAGCTGAAATTAATAAATCCATCAAAGGGAGTGCTTCTATTAGATAAGATATGTCAGGACCACAACTAGGAGCGAGATGAGCTGGAAGGCTTTGCAGGTAAAGCTGCCTTATTGCTAGAGCAGATCCTAAGCAACTGAATGAAATACATAAGGATATATATGCTATAAACCAATTTTGAGTTCTTGTCTTGTGAAGAAAACCTATTACCGCAATGACACTTATTATTACTATACAGACTCTTTGTAGTTGACAAAGCAAGCAAGGCTTTAGCCCCAAAAAGAGTTCCATGTAAAAGTATGCTGTTAGTAACATGCACCATGAAAATAAGGCGCTTAAAGCAAGAACTCTACTTTGGTCTTTAAATATTATATTTATCAATGCGCTTGATCCCAATTAGAACCAACACCAACTTCTACATCAAGAGGAACAGAAAAATTGGCCGCTTCTTGCATGCAAGTAATTAGCCCATCTGATGCCTTTTTTACTTCAGAGTCTTTCACTTCCAATATTAATTCATCATGTACTTGTAGAATTATTTTTGCTTCTAACCCAGAAGTATTAAGCCATTTACTAAGTTTAATCATAGCAAGTTTCATTACGTCAGCTGCAGTGCCCTGGACAGGGGCATTTATTGCTGCTCTCTCCGCAGACTTTCTTCTTATGGCATTGCTGGCATTAATTTCTGGTACATAAAGTCTTCTATTATAAAGAGTTTCTACAAATCCGCGAAGACGGGCTTCTTTTTTAACATTATCCATATATTGCAGAACTCCAGGATATCTTGAAAAATAAGTAGATATATAATCAGCAGCTAGACCCCTATTTATTCCTAATTGCTTGCCTAAACCAAACGCAGAAATACCATAAATTAAACCAAAATTAATGGCCTTAGCATTTCTTCTTTCCTCATTTGAAACTTTATCAATCGGTACATTAAAAACTTCGCTAGCAGTTAAGCTATGGATATCTTCGCCATTTTTAAAAGCATTGATTAAACTTTTATCTTTAGACATATGAGCCATTATCCTAAGTTCTATTTGTGAATAATCTGCTGATACTAAAGAGTGTCCTTTAGAAGCTTCAAAAGCCTGTCTGATTCTTCTTCCATCTTCAGTTCTAATTGGGATATTTTGCAGATTTGGATCAGAAGAAGATAGTCGTCCTGTAGTGGTTACTGCCTGATGATAAGATGTATGAACTCTATTAGTCGAAGGTGATATTTGCAAGGGAAGCCTATCAGTATAAGTTTGCTTAAGTTTACTTAAAGTTCTGTGTTCTAGGATAATTTTTGGTAATTCATATTCCTCCGCTAAAAGTTGCAAAACATTTTCAGCTGTTGAAGGTTGGCCACCAGGTGTCTTTTGTTTTATAGGGTAGCCTAATTTCTCATAAAATACTTCTTGAAGCTGTTTAGGAGAGCCAAGGTTAAATTTAAGACCAGCTAGATCATATGCTTTGTCAGTTAGAACATTTATTCTTTGAGATAAGCTTTTTGATTGAGCTCTGAGAATCTTAGGATTTAAATTAGCTCCAGTAAGCTCCATTTCAGAAAGTATAGGAATTAAGGGTATTTCTATCTCCTGAAGAAGCTTGTTAAGTAATGGTTCTTTCTTTAATTTTTTTTCTAATTCTTCATGGAGCCTATAAGTGATATCAGCGTCTTCAGAAGCATAGATTTTGGCTTCCTCAATAGGAATTTGATCAAATGTTTTTTGCTTAACTCCTTTTCCAGCTATTTCTTCAAAAGTTATGGTTTTGTGATTTAGGTAATAATCTGATAACGAATCAAGATTATGCCTTGTAGCTCTGCTGTTATATACATAACTCATTAACATGGTGTCATTTTTTATGTTGTTAAGTTTTATTCCCAATCGAGATAAGATATTTCTATCAAACTTTATATGTTGACCAATAATTTGTTTTGATTCAAATAGAGGTTTTAGTTTATTAATAATTTTCTCTGTAGGAAGTTGTTTATTCAGTGGTTCTTCTAGGTGGCCACAAGGTATATATGCTGCTGATCCAGCCTTACTTGAAACAGAGATACCAACTAAACTTGCGGTGGTATAATCTAGTCCAGAAGTTTCTGTATCCAAGGCTATATAATCTAATTTTGATAATTTATTAATTAGTTTATCAAGGTCTTTTTCATTAGTTATGAGACTATAATTTTTTTTAAAGCTTTCAGAGCTTGATTTTTTCTTATTTGAATTAGGCTCTTTGTCTTCTCCATCAAGCCACGTATTGAATTCTAATTCTTTAAAGATATCTTGAAGTTTTTGGTTGTCGGCTGGATCAACTTTTAAATCTTCTATTGAAGCATCTAAGAGAACATCAGTTTTAATAGTCACCAGCTCTTTGGATAGTTTTAGTTGGGTAATTCCATTCCTTAAATTTTCCCCCACTTTTCCGGTTATATTTTCAGAATTTTTAATAATAGTTTCTATATTTTGGTATTCTTGAATCCATTTTACTGCTGTTTTTGGACCGACTTTATCTACACCCGGAACATTATCTGATGAATCTCCAATTAAAGCTAAATAGTCAACAATTTGCTCAGGGAGAACCCCAAATTTTCTTTTGACACCATTTATATCTAATAACTCATCTTTCATTGTATTTACTACTTTTACATTCTTGCAAACAAGCTGAGTCATATCTTTATCTCCAGTAGATATTACAGTGTCAAGTTTTCTCTCTTGGGCTTGAAAAGCTAAAGTTCCTATTACATCATCCGCTTCTACACCTTCTACCATAAGGAGTTTAATTCCAAGGGCTTTAACTATCTCATGAATAGGTTGTATCTGAAGAACTAAATCATCCGGCATAGGGGGCCTATTAGCTTTATATTCTTTATACAAGTAGTGCCTAAAATTTTTACCTTTTGCGTCAAAAACTACAGCTATTGGACTGTGAGGATGATCAACAAGAATTTTTTTTATCATACTTATGACGCCCCTAATGGCGCCCGTAGGATGACCTTTGGAAGATGTCAGTGGAGGTAAGGCATGATAGGCTCGGTACAGGTATGAAGATCCATCAACTAAAATTATTGGGTCTTTTTCTGTAGACTCTATTTTTGACATATCTCTTATTATTTTACTCTTTTAAATATTTAATTACTTTAGGTGAACTTAATTAGTTTTTATTTGTCTTAGTTTAACCATGCTTTTACATTTAATTGCATGTCTCCTGAAAGAGAATAAGAAGATCTCCAGATGCTTACCCCAAGGCATTTGGAGAGCCTTCTACGTCAAGGCAATCGATTAAATATTTTTTTAAAAAGTCAATTCCTTGATGATTTTTAGCTGAAAATACTACCGCATTTATATTTATTTTAAGATGTTTGAGAGCCTCTAGTGTTGTATTTCGAGAATTAGTTGATTGATTCTTTGAAATCTTATCAGATTTATTTAGCAAAATAAGGACGCTTGTATTTGTTTCTTCACACCAATTCAAAAGAGTAAGATCTGAATCCTTTAAAGGATGACGTATATCCATAATAAGCACTAGGCCCCGAAGAGATATTCTTTTGTTTAAATAATTATTAATAAGAATGCCCCAATTTTTTCTATCTTTTTTTGATACTTTAGCAAAGCCATAACCAGGCAAATCTATAAGTCTTCTTAGATTATCATTGCTAAAACTAAAAATATTTAAGCTTTGAGTGCGCCCAGGAGTTTTACTAGTTCTAGCTAAAGATTTATTGTTTGCTAAAGCATTTAGAACACTAGATTTTCCAGAATTAGATCTTCCGCATAAAGCAACTTCTAGTCCTATATCTTCAGGAAGTTGATGAATTTCTAGGGCACTTAAAATAAAATTAAGTTTTACAAAGATGTTTTTTTCAGTCATTTTTTTAGTTAAAGTAAGAAACTGCTAAAATGTTAGTATATAATTCCTGCTCCGCTCAACGTGAATTTTTATAGGCCTATTGTATGTTGTTAAGAATACTAATACTTATATTTCTCTCTTCAATCTTAATTGGAGCAGGAGATCCTCTAAAAGGGGCAGATAAAGTACAAACTTGTTCGGCTTGCCATGGAGTTGATGGAAATAGTCAGGTAGGACTTTGGCCTTCTTTGGCAGGGCAAAATGAAAAATACTTACTTAGACAACTTCGTAATATGAAATCTGGAGAAAGGCCTGTTATAGAGATGGCAGGATTGTTAGATAATTTTGACGAACAGGATTTATCTGACATGGCTTCATACTATGCTAAAAAAAAGAATGTTATTGGACAAGTTTCTAAGGATTTAGCAGAAATAGGCTCCAAACTCTATTATTCTGGTAACTTAGCAAAAGGTATACCAGCTTGCACAGCCTGTCATTCTCCTACAGGTATGGGTAATATTTCAGCTGGCTATCCTCTTTTAAGCGGACAAAAATCAGAATATCTTGAAAAAACTCTTAAGGAGTATAGAACTGGAACTAGGGGTGGAGGCGATCAGGCTCTCATTATGCAAAGTGTTTCTTCTAAATTAAACGATGTTGAAATTGAAGCTTTAGCTAATTTTATGCAGGCTTTATATTAATTCTATAATTATGATTTTTTGTCGTTGCTCTTTTTTTTCATTCATAATTTTAGCTTTTTTAGTATCTTGTTCGGATAATAAAATTGAGGAAAACTCTGCTATACAATTAGGGATAGATAGCGCAAGCAATTATCAGGAGGGCAGACATTATGAGACTTTAGAAAAACCTTTTCCTACAAGGGATTCTTCTAAAGTAGAAGTCATAGAGTTTTTTTGGCTATCTTGTGGTCATTGTTATAACCTTGAGGGTTATGTAAGTGTTTGGGAAAAAACTTTGCCGAACGATGTTGATTTTTATCGTTCACATATTACTTGGCACGCTCAAGCAGAAACGCAAGCAAGACTAATGTACACAGCTAGAGCGCTCGGAATAGAAGAAGAAGCTATTGCTGGAGCCTTTTATGCTATTCATAGAGAGCGTCAATTGATGACTGGTCAATCAGAGTTAGAGAGTTTCTTTAGAGGATTAGGAGTTTCAACTGAGAAATATAGAGCCATATCTTCATCTTTTGGTGTAAACAATGCGGTTTCTCAAGCAAATAAAAGAATGAGGAACTATAAACTACAAAGTGTTCCCAGTTTTATTGTAAATGGTAAATTTAAAGTTGCAGCTATACAAGGTCAAAGCACGGAAGAGCTTATAGAAGTAGTTGAGTACCTAGTAGAAAAGGAAAGGCCATATTTAACTAAGTTAGATTAGTGTCTCTGAATACAAATGGTTAGTTTTCCTATAGCTCCAATCTTTATACCCGCCCATCATGCTGATTGGACAAACAAGGCAATTGAAGCAGGAGCTGATGGACTAATTTATGATCTTGAAGATGCGGTTCCTTATGCCAAGAAAAATATTTCTAGACAAGAGTTATTGAAATTCCTTGGAAATAATAAATTAGAAATCCCTATTTTGATTAGAATTAATTCTTTAGAAACGGATTTTGGCAAAGACGATTATTCAGCTATTAAAGAATATTCTCACAAAAATCTTCATATAATAATTCCAAAGATTGAAAACACAGAAGTACTTAGGGGCATTGAGAGAGAAACAAAATTGATTGCCTTAATAGAAACTCCAATGGCTATTCAAAATATCTCTGAGATATCAAAAGATCCTCTAATAAAAGGTTTACTTTTAGGCCCAGCAGATTTAAGTGCTTCTTTAGGTTCATCTTTAAGTTGGGATTCTTTACTTTTTTCTCGGTCTAAGTTAATTATTGAAAGTGCTATAAATAATATAGTTCCTATAGACGGGCCTTTCATGAATTTATCTTCTGAAACTGGTTTAAAAGAAGAATGTAAGCTTTCTAAGGACTTAGGGTTTAGAAGTAAGGTGGCAATCCACCCTAGTCAAATTGAAGTTATAAAGAATTCTTTTTTCCCTTCTGAAGATGAAATATTAGAAGCTCAATTAATCATAAAAGCTTTTAAAGAATCTAAGGAAGGAGTTATATCTTTTGATGGTAAGATGATAGATAAACCTTTAGTTGAAGCAAAAGAAAAAGTCTTACTTATGGCAGGATTAAACCCAAAAAAATAAGACAAATGAAGGAGAGATTATCGTGAAGACATCTAAAAAAATATCATCAGGAAGGTTCAGAGAGAGCTTTGGGCGTTACTTTGAAGATTTTAAAGAAGGAGAAATTTATGAGCATAGACCTGGGAGAACAATAACGCAGTCTGACAACACTTGGTTTACTCTGTTAACTATGAATCAACACCCTATACATTTTGATGAAGAATTTGGTAAAGGAACTGAATTTGGGAAAACATTAGTAGCAAGCCCTTTTACAATAGCTCTAATGGTAGGTATGAGTGTTAGTGATGTTAGTCATAAAGCAATTGCAAATCTGGGTTGGACAGACATTTTACTTCCTCACCCTCTTTTTGTTGGAGATACTTTATATGCAGAATCAGAAGTAATTAAAATGAGAGAATCAAAATCAAGACCTGATGATGGGATAGTTACTGTTAAAACCTTGGGAAAAAATCAAGATAATATATTAGTAGCTTCTTTCTTGAGGTCTGCCTTAATTCCTAAAAAAGGTAAGGCGGTTGAGGATAAAATAGACTACTAATATACTTAGTTTATGTTTAACACTTCTACAGATGGACGGGGAGAGGATATGGATATGCAATTTGCAACACTTTGGGAATCAACAGCAGACATTATGTTAGATAATCCGGCATTAATTTGCGGAGACTCAGTTAGAAGTTGGAAGGAATATGAAGAAAGGGCTGCACGTTTAGCCATGTTATTAACAAAGCATGGCTTGGGAGATGATTCTAAGGTTGGTCTTTATTTGCATAACAACAATGAATATTTAGAGGCTCAATTTAGCGTTTTTAAAATAAGGGGTGTGCCTATAAATGTAAATTATAGATATAAGGCTGATGAGCTTATTTATTTACTTGATAATTCTGACGCTGAAGCCGTGTTTTATCAGGCATGTTACTCAGATCAAATTAACTTAATAAAAGAAAAATTACCAAAGATTAAAGTCTTTATTCAAGTTGATGATGATACTAATGATCTTTTGCAAGGTTCCGTTGATTACAATCATGCTATTTCTAATTTTGATCCAATGGAAAGAATTGAAAGGTCAGGCGAAAACATTTATATGCTTTACACAGGAGGCACCACGGGAATGCCCAAAGGAGTTATGTATCAGCATGGCCCTTTTATAAATTCTATGTGTAAGACATTAAAGGGAATGGGCTTTGATATGCCAAATGATCCTAATGATATAGGTAAAACTATAATGTCATTAAAAGAATCTAATTCTTTGCCGGTAAGCTTGGTTGCTTGCCCCTTGATGCACGGAACTGGGATGTGGTTGGGTTCATATTTGCCTATGATTATGGGTGGAACAGTTGTAACTACACCAAATTTGGGTCTTGACCCAGGGCTATTGTGGCGGGAAGTAGAAAGAACAAAAGCAACAAATATGACAATTGTAGGAGATGCTTTTGCTAGACCCTTGCTAGATGAACTAGATAAAGCAAGGAATGAAGGTAAGCCTTATGACATTGATAGTTTACAAATCATAATTTCAAGCGGTGTTATGTGGAGCTCAGAAGTAAAAGATGGATTATTGTCTCATCATGACATGCTACTAATGGATGCATTTGGTTCTACTGAAGGAGGAATGGGAAGTTCAATTTCTTCAAGAGATTCTAAGCCAAAGACAGCTAAATTCTCTATAAATCCTGGTGTAATTATTATCAATGAGGACGGGAAACCTGTTGAACCTGGTTCAGGAGAGAAGGGAATGTTAGGTTTAAGTGCCATGGTACCTTTAGGCTATTATAAGGACCCCGTTAAATCTGCAGCTACTTTTAAAGAACACAATGGAGTGAGATATAGTTTTCCAGGTGATTACGCAACGGTAGAGTTGGATGGAACAATTAATTTATTAGGCAGAGGTAGTAATTGTATAAATACAGCAGGAGAAAAGGTTTATCCAGAAGAAGTGGAAGAGGCAATTAAATTACATCCTGAAATATATGATTGTTTAGTAGTTGGTATAGAGGATAAAAGATTCGGCCAAAAGGTAGTTGCTTTAGCCTCTTATTCAGGAGATAAACAAATATCAGAATCTGATTTAATAAGTTATTCTAGAGAACATTTAGCAGGGTATAAGCTTCCAAAAAATGTGATATTTGTTCCTGAAGTTGCTAGAGCTCCAAATGGCAAGGCAAACTATAAGTGGGCTAAAGAAGTAGCTGAATCAACATTACTGTAATTAATTAAGAAATGAAAGTAACTGAAGCAGTAGAAACAAGAAAAACCATTCGCTCATTCCTTAAAATACCTATTGAAAATGAGCTTATTGAAGAGCTTCTAAAGAAATCAGCAAGAGCACCTTCAGGAGGAAATCTACAACCTTGGAGAGTTTTTATTTTGAATAATAAGTCTATGGAGAGATTTAAAATTCACTTAGAAAGCTATGCTGAAGCTGAGATTCCTTCGTATGAAATATATCCAAAAGAGCTCAAAGAGCCTTATAGATCTTCAAGATTTAAGGTTGGAGAAGATATGTATAAGCTTCTAAATATTGACAGAGAAGATAAGGCTGGTCGTTTTACTCAGCTAGCCAAAAATTATACTTTTTTTGGTGCACCAGCGGCCTTTTTTTGTTACGTAGATAGGCAAATGGGTTTACCTCAGTGGTCAGATCTCGGAATGTTTCTTCAAACGTTTATGTTGCTTGCTCGAGAAGCAGGGCTAGATACTTGTCCTCAAGAAGCATGGGCGGTTAGGCCAAAAGTTGTTTCAGATTTTGTGCAAGCAGGAGATGAATTGATGCTTTTTTGCGGAATGGCCATAGGACATAGGGATGAATCTGCTAAAGTAAATGAGCTTCAGACAGATAGAGAAGATTTAGACGTTTGGGCAAAGTTCTTAGAATAAAAAATTATTTATTTAAGTATTTTCTAGCTACTACCCATTTATGTATTTCATCTGGACCTTCATAAATTCTCATAGTCCTTACGTCAGAAGCCATTAATTGTAGAGGAAGTTCTTTGGTGACACCCATAGCGCCAAATGACTGCATGGCATTATCAATTATTTCAGAAGCCATATCAGTTCCATAGACCTTTACCATGCTAGCTTCTGTTCTTATATCCTCTCCTTTATCTTGCTTTATTGCAGCATCCATAACCATAAGTCTTAGGGCATGAATTTTAGTAGCTGCATCTGCAACCCACCATTGAATGGTTTGTCTTTCAGCAAGTTTTAAGCCAAATGTTTCCCTTTGGTTAGCTTGATCTATCATCATAGAGAGGGCTCTATTGGCCATTCCTACGCACCATGCTGCCATTTGAAGCCTTCTAACAACTAGCCTATTTTGCATAGGTGCAAATCCTTTACCCTCTTCTCCTAAGAGTTGTTCATTAGAGATTCTGCAGTCTTCAAGAACAATTTCAAAGTTACTGGCACCGCCTATAAGGGGAATTTCTCTCTCAAGAATGTAGCCAGGAGTATCTTTGTCAATTATAAAGGCTGACATGCCACCTCTTGTTCCTTTTGAGGAATCTGTAACAGCTATTAATATAGTAAAATCAGCTTCATCTGCTCGTGTAATCCATATTTTTCTTCCATTTAAAACCCAATCAGAGCCATCTCTAATTGCTTTTGTTGACATAGAAGATGGGTCGGCTCCAGCCCCTGGTTCGGAAATAGCTATTGCAGATGACATTTCTCCTCTTGCATATGGCATTAGGTATTTCTCTCTTTGAATTTCGTTTGCAGTTTCAATTAACATATGAAGATTAGGAGAATCAGGAGGAAAAGTAAATGGAACTGGAGTTGAGCCTATGGCCTCATTAACACCTACCATGGCTATTGCAGGAAGGTTCATACCGTCATATTCTTCTGGAACATCTAGACCCCATAAGCCCAATTCTTTGCACTTTTCAAGTAGAGGTTTTTTTTCTTCAAAAGTTAGTTTGCAAATACCTTCTTTTGCTTCTCTAGCTAATATGACAGGCTCCAAAGTTATTAATTCTTCTTTTACAAATCTATGAACAGTATCTTTAATCATTTGGTATTCTGATGGCAATTCAAAATCCATTTTCTTCTCCTTTAGATAAATAATTTGCCCAAGCCTTGATCCTTGGTATTAATCAATTTTTCTACCCAGTTGTGGAATACTTGGCCCCCTTTTTCATTTCTGCCAAATAATACTGTATTCATTTTTCCAGTTTTAAGGCCCTTTTGAAGTTTGAATCCAGTTGAGTAATCTTCTTCTTGGACAACAAACTCTAGAAATTTAAATTGTTCTTCAGCTTCTTTGGTTTGTTTTTTGTTTGGTTTTTTTTCCATTAAGTAGTATTGCACTGTAAGAGATTCTTCTGGAGAATCACCAGGCATTAATTGGGAAAGTAAAACACTTCTTCCGCCTGCATTAAATGATGCTATAGAGATATGGGGAAAGATTGTCCATACACCTGTCATTAATATCGGTGTAGGAACTTCAGAGACTGGAGCTTTAGTATAATCTATGCCATCCCCCGCAAAATCATCTTGATCTGGGAGCCTAGAAGGTGAAATAACTCTTTGATGAGGACCCCACTGATAGAACATTGCTTTGTTTGATATTTCTGTCCCAAAAGTTTCGCTATGAAGTACTGGCAGATGATAAAGGTCTAAATATCCATCATAAGCAATTTTCCAATTAGGACCTTTAACTACTCTTGTATCAAATATATGCCAATCTTCAAATCCAAAATGAGCTAACATTTCATCATATCCTGAGAGAAAAGCCTCTGTTGAAAGAGTTGTTTTTTCGTCAAGATTTACCCAAATTATTCCAGCTTTTTCAAGAACTTTTAATCTTATAAGGCCTTTACAGCTTTTATCTAAGTCACCAAAATTTTTATTATCAGATATACCAATTAATTTTCCATCTTCGTCATAGGCCCATCCATGATAGGGGCATCTAAATGAGCTGGAGTTTCCCTTTCCCACTTCGACAATAGCAGCTCCTCTATGTCTACACATGTTTAAAAATGCAGTTAGTTCTCCTTTTGAATTTCTACTTAAAATAATAGGTACACCAACAGCCTCTAGAGCTTTGAAGTCGCCAACATTAGGCAGTTCCTTAGAGAGACCTAATACTAAAGGTAATCGTTTAAATATTTTTTGTATTTCGGAATCCCATCTGTCCTTATCATAATAATTAGCGGCAGGTATCTCTACGATTTTATCAGTTAATTCAAGAGTACCGTCTTCTGCATGCTGACGGTTTATTAAAGCCATTTCTTCTAGTTTAGCTCTGCTCATAGATTAGATTTTTGCATATTTATATAAAAGTATAAGCCATTTTTTACAAAGCTTATTAGTCAATTAACTAATTATTACAACATATTATACTTTTATGCACTTTCTTTGCAGAACGTCTTGGCATATATTAATCGGTAATGGATAAAGAATTCTTTAGTACTGGAAATATTATTCAAATAGCTTATCAAGTAGATAATGTTATTGAATCTGCGAAAGAATGGTCTGAAAGATTTTTAATTGGGCCTTTTTTTATAAATGAACATATAAAGCTTTCGGATAGCAAAGTTAGAGGAGTTGATAAACTCTATGATCATTCTTCTGCTTATGCATGGAATAAAAACATTATGATTGAATTAATTTGTGATCATGAAGAGGTTCTTTCACCTAGAAATGATCCAGGAGGAATTCATCATGTTGCTTGGATGGCCTCTAATTACGATGAAGAAAGAAGCTCTTTAAAAAACCAAGGTTTCAAAGAAGTCCTTTATTCAAGAGTGCAATCTCGTCAGGGTATGCAGTTTTCTTGGTATGAAGCAGACTTTCCTATTGGTCATTTCATAGAGGTATATGAAGAAAGTTTAGATTTAATAAATTTTTATACTTACTTGCAAGAAATATCAAAAAAATGGAATGGCAAGGAGCCTCTTAGGGCAATATCAGATATAAGTTAATTCCAGTCAAGAAAATAATTTATAGAAATTTCAACATATCGTCCTTAAGAAGTATTAAAATAAAATTTAAATAAATTGGAGAGAAATATGGATTTAGAATTAAAAGGAAAAAAAGCAATTGTAACTGGAGGAAGTAAAGGAATAGGTAGGGCAGTTGCTGAAACCTTGACTAAAGAAGGTGCTGATGTAGCTATCTGTGCAAGAAATGAAGATGAAGTAAATTCTGCTGTAGAAGCTTTGTCGGCAAATGGTACAAAAGTAGTTGGTGGAGTAGCTGATGTTGCTGATGCTGATTCATATAAAGCTTGGATTTCTTCAGCTGCTTCTGACCTTGGGGGAGTTGATTTATTCGTAGCTAACGTAAGTGCGGGAGGAGGGAATAATAGTGAAGAAGGCTGGAAAGCTTGTTTCGAAGTGGATCTTATGGGCACTGTTAGAGGTATAGAGACTGTGACAGAAGATCTGACTAAATCTAAAGGAAGCATAGTAATTATCTCTACAACCACAGCAATTGAAAACGGACCGGGAGCAGGTTCTTATGGAGCTCTAAAGGCAGCTTTACTTAATCTATCTTCTGCAAAAGCACAAGAATTAGCTCCTTCAGGAGTTAATTGTAATGTAGTTTGTCCAGGTCCAATCTACATAGAAGGAGGAGGATGGAATTTTATAAAAGATAATATGGAAGATTTTTATAATGCCACATTAGCAGCTATACCATCGGGAAGAATGGGAGCAGCTCAAGATGTAGCAAATGCAGTTGTCTTTCTTGGAAGCCCCGCAGCGTCATATATAACTGGTACAAATACAGTTGTAGACGGTGGCTTTACAAAGGGGGTTCACTTTTAAGGAAAAAACAATTTGAGGGTGGGTCTATCACCTGCCTTCAATGTAATCATCGATCACTTTATTAAGGTGAATTACTCTTTATTATTATGCTTTTCTACCCTATAACGGAAGAGAAACAAATTGAAGTTAGAAGAAAATATAGAGGAACAAAGAAAAGATATGCAATTAAGTTAAGTCTAATTTTTTTGCAAAGGAGAAGATGTGCAAATAAAAGAAAACCAGTGGCAAGTAGGCAAGGTTAAGATAACCAGAATATTAGAAAGCGAAGGGGCGTTTGGATTATTTGTAGTTCCAGACGCTACACCAGAAAACCTTCACGGAATGGATTGGTTGAAACCGCATTTTGTAAATGATAAATGGGTAGCTATGGTGAGTATTCATGCATTAATTATTGATACTCCATCTAAAACTTTAGTTGTAGATACCTGCTTGGGTAATGATAAAAAAAGGTCCGTTCCAGGCTGGAGCAATTTACAAACTAACTTTCTGGAAGATATGCACCATGCTGGTTATCCAGAGGATATAATAGATACAGTGCTTTGTACCCATTTACATACAGACCACGTAGGATGGAATACAAAGCTAGTTAACGGGGAGTGGGTCCCAACTTTTGAGAATGCAGAATATTTATTTGGAAAAGATGAATGGGCATATACAAAAAAACAGTCTTCTCAAGATCCTCATTATAATGAATTCTTTGTAGATTCAATTAAACCCATTCAAGAAGCTGGACTGGTTAGATTTGTAGGGACAAATGAGCAAATCTGTGAAGAAGTAATTTTGGAGCCTACACTAGGTCATACTCCTGGCCACGTATCTATTCGCATAGAATCAGAAGGAAAGAAAGCAGCTATTACCGGAGACTTTCTTCATCACCCCTCCCAAATGGAAAAACTAGAATGGGAATCTATTGTAGATTGGGATGCGAGTATGGCCAAGGAAACTAGGAGAAGAAAATTACAAGAATATTCTGAAGAGGATATTTTAGTATTTGGTACCCATTTTGCGAGTCCTTCTGCAGGCAAGGTCATAAAAAAAGGGGACCATTTTATTTTTAAGGTTTAAGAAAGGCCGCTTGTGAGAACCCTTTAGTTTATTAACTATCAAGAATAGGGCCCTTAATTGAATTATGGTTAAAAAGATAAAAAAAGAAATGACTTATACAGGTCATTATATTGACAGATTAATTTTAAAAGATAGTCTTTGGAAGATAGCACATAGAACTGCAATGATGGATTGGAATCATATAGACGAGGTGAGGCAATACAATACAGGCAGTTTTGCTGAACTAAAGAAGGGTCTTATTTTTCCGAAGACTTTTTTTATAAGCAATTAAAATAAATGGAGAACATATATGGCAGTAGATATAGAAAAAATATATTTTGATAAACAGGAAATTTATGAATTAGCATGTAAATATATGAGGGGCTTAGATAGATGGGATAAAGAGCT
>Ga0315339_1001500_pt1 | contig 20483 bp, 21 predicted proteins | sample ASW17metaG_FD_204514 | JGI IMG/M metagenome (GOLD analysis project Ga0315339, IMG submission 204514) | Ammonia-oxidizing marine archaeal communities from Pacific Ocean, United States - ASW #17 | ecosystem: Environmental > Aquatic > Marine > Oceanic | place: USA: California | collected 2016-12-05
GGCGGTATTTCACCTTGGAGCGGCGTTCTTGCGGCAGGTGCCGGTTCAGATAGCGATTTATCAGCCCGAAACCGGTGATCAGCGTCAGCGAGACAAGGATGAAATAGAAGGCCACGATCGGGTAGGGGATGAAGGGGTTGAAGGTTTTGTCGGCGAAATAGCTGGCGTAATACAGCGCGTCGCCCTGTTGTCTCCACGTCGGAAAGCCAGAGAAAAACACCAGCGTTGTGGCGTGAAACAGAAAGATCGCCTCATTCGTGTAGGCGGGCCAAGCCAGCCGCATGGTGGTTGGCCAGATGATGCGGCGATAACGCTTCCAGCCGGTAAAGCCATAGGCGTCGGCGGCCTCTACCTCACCGCGAGGGACGGTTTTTAGCGCGCCATAGAAGATTTCGGCGGAATAGGCGGCGGTGTTCAGCACCAGCACGACAAGCGCGCCGGCCTGCGCGGTGGTCAGCCAGGGCATGATGCCAAGCTGCTTGATGCGCAGAAAAATGAAGTAGGCCAGGAAAAACTGGATGAACAGCGGCGAGCCGCGGAAGACCAGAATGAAAAGCTCTGCCGGTTTGCGGATGAACGGATTGCTGGCGGATTTGGCCAGCGCGATGGCGTTGGCCAGGAAGAACCCGATTATCAGCGCCAGAAAGCCGAAATAGATGTTCCAGATCAGGCCAGAGCCGATCAGGGTGAACTGCTGGCATAAGGTGAAATCCTCACGCGGCAGCAGACGCTCGCCGATGCCGAGGGCGCGCAGGCCGTAATCCTGGATGGTGGCGAGGCAGCTCACGTCGCACCCATGGTGGCCTGGCCACGGTTCAGCCGGTGCATGACGCGGGCCAGCACGTATTCAGACAGTTTTGTGAAGGCCAGATAGAACACCAGCAGCGCCAGAAAATACCACATCAGCCAGTCGCCGTGCGGATAATCGGTAAAGCGGGGTTGTTTGGTGCCGCCCAGTTCGCGCGCCCAATAGACGATGTCTTCGACGCCCAGTAGGAACAGCAGCGGCGTGGCTTTGATCAGGATCATCCAGAGGTTGGACAGGCCGGGCAGGGCGTAGATCCACATTTGCGGGACCATTATGCGCCAAAATGTCTGTCGGCGGGTCATTCCGTACGCCTCGGCAGTTTCCATCTGGCCGCGTGGCACGGCGCGCATGGCCCCATATAGGACGTTGGCGGCAAAGGCCCCGAAAACGATGGCAAAGGTCAGAACCGCAAGGAAAAATCCGTAAACCTCGTGGACCCATTGTGGGGAGTTGCCCTGGGGCAGCTTGGCCTCTGGGCAGACGCGAAAATCATTGCCTTGCCAGATTGCTTCGGTCCAGCCGGGGCAGAGAATCTGATGGCGGATCCATTCAAAGCCTTGGTCGAGCGCGATGACGAAGAACAGGAAGAACGCGATGTCCGGCACGCCGCGCACGATGGCGACGTAGGACTTGCCGAACCAGCGGATTGGGGCAATATGTGATCGCGCCGCCGTTGCGCCGCCAAAGCCGAACAGCAAGGCTGTGGGGGCGGTAATGGCCAGCAATGTCAGGACCGTCAGGAACGACCAGTAAAAGCCCATGTGCTTGCCGGTGGTCAGATAGCACGACATCCAGCGAAAGCTGGAGAGTGTTTCCGGGTCTGTGCAAAAGCTGAAAATGGGTCAGGGCTTTCTGAACATGCGCCCCGCCGGATTGGGCAGGGCGCAATTTATTTGGGTTGGCGCCCTAGAAAGTGGCACCGATTTCCCATTTGGTGATCAGCGCGTTGAGCGTGCCGTCTTCTTTCATCGAGCCGATCGCGGCGTCGAACTTTGCCTTCAGGTCACCATCGCTTTCACGCACGCCCATGCCGACACCGCCGCCGATCATCTCTGTGCGTTCAAGAATCATCAGCGTATCGTCGCCCTCGGCGAAGGGTTCAAGGAAGGACGCATCGGCCAGAACCGCATCCGCCTCGCCGTTCTTGACCGCATTCACGGTTTCTTCGGGCGTGGCGAATTCAACCAGAGTGGCCCCCATTTCGGTGACAAAGCTGGCCTGAATGGTGTTGGTCTGCGCGGCAATGATTGCGCCTTCGACGTCTATATCCATCGACGCGGCAAGATACAGCGAAGGGTCAGGCTGGGTGTAGTTTTGTGTGAAATCAATCACTTCGTCGCGCTCATCGGTGATGGACATGCCCGCGATGATGACGTCGTAGTTGCCGGATACGAGGTTGGGGATGATCGAATCCCACTCGTTTGTGACCCACTCGCAGGTCAGCTCGGCGCGTTTGCACAGCTCATCGCCCAACTCACGCTCAAACCCGTCGACTTCGCCGGCGTCATTGATGAAGTTCCACGGAGGATAGGCCCCCTCGGTACCCATGCGGGTGACAGAGTGGCTGGCGGCATAGGCCATGCCAGACGTCAGCGCCAAAGCGGCGGTGGTCAGGATCAGTTTTTTCATTTCCAAACTCCCATTGGATCAAGATTTACTCGTCTTTTCCCGGCAAAGCGGCCGGGCCGTGGTCTTCGCAGCACAGTCATTGCATGCTGGTCATTTATGCGCCCGTTTAGGCGGATACCGTCGCCGACAGGAACCCCTGTAGACGTTCGGTTTTTGGTGCGCCGAATATGGCCTCTGGCGGGCCTTCTTCCTCTATCCGGCCTTGGTGCAGGAACAGCACGTGGTCAGAAACGTCGTTGGCCAGCCGCATGTCATGCGTGACCAATAACATTGTGCGGCCCTCCTCGGCCAAAGCTTTGATAACTTTGACGACTTCTTGTTCTAATTCGGGGTCCAGGGCGCTGGTCGGTTCGTCAAACAGCAGCGCGCGAGGCTCCATGCACAGGGCGCGGGCGATGGCGGCGCGCTGTTGCTGGCCGCCGGAAAGCTGCGCCGGATAAGCATCACATTTGTCGGCGATGCCAACTTTGGCCAGATGTTTGCGCGCGACGTCTTCGACCTGTGCGCGGTCGCGGCCCAGAACGGTCACCGGGGCCTCCATGACGTTTTGCAGGATGGTCATATGCGCCCACAGATTGAACTGTTGAAACACCATCGACAGGTTGGTGCGGATGCGCGTGACCTGCGCCTTGTCAGAGGGGTGGCGGCTGTGGCCGCTGCCTTTCCAACTGATCGGCTCGCCTTCAAACAGGATCTCGCCTTGCTGGCTGTCCTCTAGCAGGTTGGCGCAGCGCAGCAGAGTGGATTTGCCAGACCCGGAAGAGCCGATAAGCGAAATGACATGGCCGCGCGGGGCGGTCATATCGACGCCCTTTAGCACCTCTAGCACGCCAAAGCTTTTGTGCAGATTGCGGATTTCGATGACCGGAGCGGTGGTTTCTGTCACGAGTCGCCGTGTGTGTTGTTCCCCATTCCGGATAGTTGGGCCGAAATCTGCGGGAAATGCAATGCCCCTGCGTGTGTTGACGCGCGGTTAGGTCGAAATCAGGCGGGTGGGGCCGGTGGATTAGGCACCGAAAGATATTCCTTGGGCGTAACGAAAGTCAGATCTTTCAACCCGAGCAGGCTGCGGTCGGCTGGCGATAGATCGGCAAGCGCGGCGCGGATTGCGGTGCGCAGGTCGTCTGGGTCGCCATCGATGGTCAGGCCAACCGCCGAGATATAGGGCAGCGCCGGGGTTTCATCGGTGGCGTCGATTTCTTTCAGGGTGCTGGCAGAGCTGTCCCAGCGTTTGATGAATTCCCAGGTCAGCGCGTCAATGGCGGTGATGTCTGCGCGGCCCTCGGCGACAGCTTGCGCGGAATTCTGGTGCGCGCCGGTGCCCAAGGTCGTGCCAAACGCGACGTCGCGCGCTGTGGCATGGGCGTAGGGGCCGCCCCAGCCAGATTGCGACACGGATTCGTTGTAGGCATAGGTGGCCCCGGCGAAATCGGCCAAGCCTTTGCGCGGGTCACTGCGCCGGGCGACGAAAATGCTGTAATAATAACCCGCGCGCAGGCCCGGCAGGTCGTAGACCGGCGTGCCGATCAGGGACACTTTGTGATGCAGGCGGCTGCGAAACGGCAGGCCGCAGGTTTGCGACAGGAACATTTGCGGGTTTTTCCATTGGTCCCACAGATCGCCGCCGCGGGTCAGGGTTTGCGGGGTTTGGTATGGCTTCAGGGCCGGGTGGTTGCGGATCAGCGCCCACAGGCGATCATTCGCGGCGAAGGTTTCGGCGCGATCATACATCGGCAGGCTTGTGATCACGTCTGGCGCGCCTCTACGCGTTGGCGGGCAAGGTTGCTGTCGCGGTCATTGACGCCCAGCAGGTTGGCGACAAGGCGCAGTAGCGCGTCTTCGTCCTGATCGCGGATGCCGTCAGTCAGCACCACATCCCACAGTGCCTCTACCACGCTTTCGCGATCCTCGTAGGGCACCGCGTCTTTGATGGCGCGGGTGAAACGCACCGTATCGGGGGCCTCTTGTTCCAGCACCTCGGCCTCGCCGCGCAGGGCGGGGGCCTCAAACGGGGTAAGGTCATAGCGAAGGGTCAGGATACGGTCGATGCGCGCGGCCTCTTCGGTGGCGTAGTCACCATCAGAGCGGGCGATGCGCACCAGCAATGCGGCAAGGGCAAGCCGGGCATCGGTGTCGGCCAGGGGGGCGGGGTCAGGCTGAATCAGCCGTTTCAGGAAATCTGCAAACATGATGCGTATATAGGCAGACCTGCGGGCCGGTGAAAGGCCGGTTATTCAGGGGGCGGCCGATTGCGTGATCAGTTGCGTGTCAGCCGAATCGACATGGCCTGCAGCGCGTCGGTGTCTTTGGCCGAAAGCATTTCGATGCCAGCGGTCAGAACATCAAGATCTTCCAGCAGTCCGACAATCTGATCAATCTCTACATCAAGGTAATCGCGATCTGCGCGCGCGAAACCGGCAAGGCTACGCGAGTGGTCGCTATGGATAGACGCGGTAAAGCCATAGTTTAGCCCAAACAGGCGCGATTGTTCCATTACGCCGCTTTGATCCGTTTCATGCAGATCACGCCAGCGGATGTAGCCAGTATTGCTAAACGCCCAATGCACAGCGGGGTCGCGAATAACGAACCCTTGCCGCGAGTAATGCTTGACCCAGTTTTCAGGAAAGGTCTGAAACAAAAAGGTCGGCGCATTGTATTTGATATGCAGCGCAATCGCGAACCCACCCGGCGTCATTTCGTCGAGTTTGGACAATATGCTGGCTATGCTCGCCCTTTTGTCCACGAATTAACTTTCAACTCTCGATAAAGTTGCGGTATTCATCGGAAATGGCATATGATTCTCCCACGGGCGATTCTAAGATGTGGTATCGCATAAACCACGCGTACAAAAAAGGTTGATGGCGGATGGGCATAGACGTCAATACTGACATTTTTAGCAGTAGGTCGCCTGCGGGCCACTTTATCGCACTGCGAATCGGTTTCGCTTTTCCAATCTTTGAACAGAATGCTCTGCCCAAAGATTGGATCGAGCTGTACTCTGCCCGTGGGTTCGTTCTGGCTGACCCTGTGATGAACTGGCTGTACCGAAACACCGGAACCGTGCGGTGGAGCGAGATACCTCTGGACGACCCGCAAGGGGTTTTGACCGAGGCACGCCAATTCGGAATGAACTATGGCGTGGCGATCTGCTGTGCCGACAAAGGGGCCTCTGGCCAGCGCAGTTTTGGGTCATTCGCACGCTCTGACCGAGAATTTTTGGATGCGGAAGTTATTGAACTTAAACAGCATTTGCGTGAGCACCATGAGGCGTTGGTGCCGCCAAGCAATCTGACCAAGGCCGAGCTTGAGGCGTTGGGAATGGTGAAAAACGGCCTGCTGATGAAGGAAATCGCCGATCTTTTGGGCGTGTCCGAGGGGGCCGTCAAGCAGCGGTTGAAGAACGCCAAGTTCAAGTTGAAGGCGAAAACCAGCACCCACGCGGCGACAATGGCGACAAGTTTCGGATTAATTTAACCGTTTCGGAAACGGAATTTTTCCGAGATAACGCAACGAATTGTTGAATCATCATTAACAACGGCGACTTAAATGGTTTTAATCACTCTCCATGAAGGAGAGTAAACCATGCACAATATCACTTTTGACTTGTCTCGCTTACACGAACACGGGTCAGCCTATTTTGACTACCTCAGGTTGCGGAAACGGTTTTTCGTCGACATCCTGAAATGGGACATCCCGCATAACGAAAATTATGAGATGGACCAATACGACAACCCGACCGCCTGGTATTCACTGGTTCTGCGTGACGGAGAGGTCATTGGCGGAACGCGGGTCATGCCGACCACATCGCATTGGGGCAATCATACCTATATGTTGCGCGATGCGATGCGCGGCCAGTTGCACAGCATTCCACAAGACGCAATGCCCGCTGACATCGCCTCGCCCTATGTGTGGGAGATGACACGGCTGGTGATCGCGCCCGAATTGCGCACCGCTGCCGAGCGCGCCGAATGCCTGTCGCTGATGGGGCAGGGGCTATATGATATCGCTGCACAAGAGGGGGCGGCCGAGTATATGGGGATATCTTCGATTGCTCTGGTGCGGGTCTTGCGCCAGTTGGGCTTTCCTTTGGAACGTCAGGGTGACCCTTATTATGACAAGGCCGATGGGCGCCGCTATGCGGTGCTGCGGATGCCTGTGGTTCTGCCGGGTCAAGAGATGATCGCGGCGGAATAACCCAAAGAGCTGTTCGGGCAGTCTGTTTGCCCGACCTGTGTATTGTGCAATCTGCATCCCGAGCATGTTACCCTCGGGATGCAGATTGAACTTTGATCTAAGCGCCGTGGCGACGCCCTATACCAGACGCGACATCTCTTTTGCGGCGCGGATGAAATCGGCGAACAGCGGATGCGGCGCGAAGGGTTTGGATTTCAGTTCGGGGTGGAATTGCACGCCAATGAACCACGGATGATCGGCCCATTCGACTATTTCCGGTAGCTTGCCATCGGGCGACATGCCGGAAAAACACAGGCCCTTTTCCTCTAGCGCCTCACGGTATTTGGTATCGACCTCGTAGCGGTGGCGATGACGTTCGTCGATGGCGGTGCTGCCATAGATTTCGGCGACCCGGCTGCCCGGCGTCAACGTGGCGTTATAGGCCCCCAGACGCATGGTTCCACCCTTGTCGTCGCCGAGTTTGCGTTCCACCTTGTGATTGCCCTGCACCCATTCCTTTAGGTGATAGACGACAGGGGTAAAGCGTTTGCCGCCGGTCTCGTGGTCGAATTCCTCTGATCCGGCGTCGGCCATGCCGCCAAGATTACGCGCGGCTTCGATGACCGCCATCTGCATGCCCAGACAGATGCCCAGATAGGGCACCTTGTGGGTGCGGGCAAATTCGGCGGCCTTGATCTTGCCTTCGGTGCCACGTTCGCCAAAGCCGCCGGGAACCAGAATCGCATGGAAGCGTTCCAGATGGGGTGCCGCGTCTTCGTCATCAAAGATTTCGGAGTCGATCCACTCGATCTTGACTTTGACCCGGTTGGCCATGCCGCCATGGGTCAGTGCCTCGGCGATGGATTTATAGGCGTCTTCCAGCTGGATGTATTTGCCGACGATGCCGACACGGACTTCGCCTTCGGCGTTGTGAATGCGGTCTTCGACATCGACCCAGCGTTTCAGGTTGGGTTTCGGCGCGGGAGAGATATCGAAGGCGTCCAGCACGGCCTGATCCAGCCCAACCTTGTGATAGGCCATCGGGGCCTCGTAGATGGATTTCAGGTCATAGGCGGGAATCACGGCATCGGGGCGCACGTTGCAGAACAGCGCAATTTTTGCCCGTTCCTTTTCGGGAATCTCATGTTCAGACCGGCAGACCAGAATGTCAGGCTGCAGGCCAATGGAACGCAATTCTTTAACTGAGTGCTGTGTGGGTTTGGTCTTCAACTCTGAGGATGCGGCCAGATAGGGCAGCAACGTCAGATGCATGAAACAGCATTGGCCGCGCGGCTTGTCCTGGCTGAACTGGCGGATCGCCTCGAAAAACGGCAGGCCCTCGATGTCGCCGACGGTGCCGCCGATTTCACATAGCATGAAATCGACCTCATCCTCGCCTATGGAAATCCAGTCTTTGATTTCGTTGGTCACATGCGGGATAACCTGAATGGTTTTGCCCAGATAGTCGCCGCGACGCTCTTTTTCCAGCACATTGGAATAGATCCGGCCCGAGGATACACTGTCGGTGTTGCGCGCGGCAACGCCAGTGAAACGTTCATAATGGCCAAGGTCGAGGTCGGTTTCCGCGCCGTCGTCGGTGACAAAAACCTCACCATGTTCAAACGGGCTCATCGTGCCGGGATCGACGTTCAGGTAGGGGTCAAGTTTGCGAAGCCGTACCGAAAAGCCACGGGCCTGCAGCAAAGACCCCAACGCGGCAGAGGCCAAGCCCTTGCCCAAGCTGGAAACTACGCCGCCAGTGATGAAAACAAAACGCGCCATATGGGTCGCGATCCCCCCGTGATGTATTGGTTCTAGGTGTCGATTCTATGGTTGCGAATCCACATACCCACGGGAGTTGAGACTTACCCCAGAAGGCACGTTGGCGCAAGGCGACCTCTAGATGAAGTGTCGCCTTGTCGCGTTAGCCGCAAGTTTTGGTAAGTTTCGTTAGTCCGCGCGGGGCGGTGTCAGCGGTGCGTCACTTGCCGATGGTGGCAGCAGATCACCCGCCGGCAGGCCCGGTACGGTTTCTTCGGTGGCCGCAGGCGCGTTGCCCAGCCGGTCGACGACCGATGTATCGGCCGAGTTGCTGGCCGCTATGATGGTCAGCGTGATCGAGGTCACGATAAAGGCCGCTGCAAACATCCAGGTCAGTTTGCCCAGCGCGGTCGCCGCACTGCGGCCCGACATAACGCCACCGCCGCCACCTCCGCCGCCGCCCATACCCAGACCGCCCCCTTCAGAGCGCTGAATCAGCACAATGCCAATCAGGCACAGCGCGAGGATCAGGTGAACGACAAGGACGACATTTTCCATGGGGCAAGGGCCTTAAGGTTTCGCAACGGGCAGTACCTAAAAGCTATGCGGCACCTTCGCAACCCCTGATGCGGAAATGTCATCGCGAAAGCTGATCCATATCATCGCGAAAGGCGGCTATTCGTCGGTTTCATCCACGTCATACTGGCCGGAAAGGGCGCGACGCACAAAGCTCCAGCTGAGGCCGATGCCCAGGACGATGGACATGGCGACGATGCCCAGCCAGACCATCGCGTTGGTATTGTCCAGCGATAGCAGGCCATAATCATACAGCACCCAGACCAGCGCGCCGACGACGGCCAGCACCAGAAACATGCCGAACGCGCCGATGGAACGCAGAGTGGCGCGTAGGAAAATGATGTAGCCGATCAGCAAAACCAACCCCAGCAGAACCGCCAGCGGCAGCTGTTCAGAATAGTTTTTCGCCGCCCAGCGGAAATAATTCCATTGAGTCGGGTTGAACGTGGCAGCGACAAGCACGAACGCAAATATCCATCGTAGCAAAAAGGCCATGCGCATCTCTCCGGCGTGTGTTTTCACCCGATTTGCCGATTTGTGGCCGTTCTGTCCAGCCCTGCGGCAACTTTGAGGTTTCGTGCGGCGCAATGCGTGGCTATACCGGCGCGGGTTTTCCCGCGTGTACATACCAAATCAGATCAAGGAACCAGCATGGCCAATGTCGTTGTCGTAGGTGCCCAATGGGGCGACGAGGGAAAAGGCAAGATTGTCGATTGGCTATCTGAACGCGCCGATGTCGTCGCGCGTTTTCAGGGCGGGCATAATGCGGGCCATACGCTGGTTGTGGACGGTAAGGTGTACAAGCTGAACGCGCTGCCCTCGGGTGTGGTGCGCGGTGGCAAGCTGTCGATCATCGGTAATGGCGTGGTGCTGGACCCCTGGCATTTGATCAAAGAGATCGCATCTATTCGTGAGCAAGGCGTCGAGATTACGCCGGAGACGCTGATGATTGCCGAGAACACCCCGCTGATTCTGCCAATACACGGCGAGTTGGACCGCGCTCGCGAAGAGGCTGCCAGCAAAGGCACCAAGATTGGCACCACCGGGCGCGGTATTGGCCCAGCTTATGAAGACAAGGTTGGACGCCGGTCTGTGCGCGTGGCTGATTTGGCCGATGTTGCCACGCTAGAGGCGCGGGTCGATCGGGCGTTGCAGCACCATGATCCGCTGCGCAAAGGGCTTGGGATTGAGCCGATTGACCGCGATGCGCTGGTGGCGCAATTGCGCGAAATTGCGCCACAGATTCTGGAGTACGCGGCCCCGGTCTGGAAAGTGCTGAACGAAAAGCGCAAGGCTGGCAAACGGATTTTGTTCGAAGGCGCGCAGGGTGCGCTGTTGGATATCGATTTTGGCACTTATCCCTTTGTGACCTCGTCAAACGTCATTGCCGGACAGGCCGCGACCGGTGTCGGCGTTGGCCCCGGTGCGATTGATTACGTGTTGGGCATCGTGAAGGCCTATACCACGCGGGTCGGCGAGGGGCCGTTTCCGACAGAGCTTGACGATGAGGACGGCCATCGGCTGGGCACGCGGGGCCATGAATTTGGTACAGTCACTGGACGCAAACGCCGTTGTGGCTGGTTTGATGCCTGTCTGGTGCGCCAGACCTGCGCCACCAGCGGCGTAAATGGTATCGCGCTGACCAAGCTGGACGTGCTGGACGGGTTTGAAACGCTGAAAATCTGCGTCGCCTATGAGTTGGATGGCGAGCGGTTGGATTATCTGCCGACCGCAGCTGACCGTCAGGCGCGGTGCAAGCCGATCTATGAAGAGATTTCCGGTTGGAGTGCGTCGACCGAAGGCGCGCGCAGTTGGGCGGATTTGCCGGGCGAAGCCGTGAAATACGTGCGCCGGATCGAGGAGTTGATCCAGTGCCCGGTCGCGCTCTTGTCGACCTCGCCAGAGCGGGACGATACGATTTTGGTCACGGATCCCTTTGCAGACTGATGTCCGTAGGCATAGCGATGAATTGGAGAGATGCTGATGGCGCTTAGTTATAAGGCCCGCCGCCGCTGGTCGCTTGTGGTGCTATTGATCGGCCTGCCGCTATATATCATCGTGGCCGTCAATGTGGCCGGATGGATCAACGCGCGCGGCAATGTTCTGATCGAACTGGCGGTTTACGTCGTGCTTGGGTTTTTTTGGTTGATCCCACTAAAGGGCGTGTTTCTGGGCGTCGGCAAGCCGGACCCGGATGCAGGGAACCCAAACAAAGAAAAGGCGGAGTGACCTGGTCACTCCGCCTATTTTTTGCTTTGTTATTGGCCGGTTAGGCCATGTTCGCCTCTGGTGCTCGTCCCTGATAGAACCGGCTGTTTTCGGGCAGCAGGAAGTGGCCGCGCTGAACGCGGTGAATACGCCCCTCGCGCAGCAGCACACCAAAGGCACGCAGCCCGTCCTCTCGGGTGACGGAGCCGTCTGGGTGCAAGCTTAGCATGCGCTTCATGATCTGCGGGCGAGAGTTGAATTCGGCACCCTCGACATAAAGACCAAAGGCCAGCGATGCCTCTAGTAATTCCTGCACGCCCTCAGCCCCGGTGTCGGCAACATAGCCGGTGAAATCGGTCGCTTCAGAGAAATAATTGCCAGCGGCGCGGTTGTCGCCTTTGTTCATTTCCTCTTCGAACAGCTCGTTCTCAATCTCTTTGTCGAGGTCGGCCGTGTGAATGCGGCGCGGGCGAACGGGTTCGGCATCATCAGCCTCGGTTTCTTTATCAATACGCTGTTCGGATACCAGCATCAGAGGTGGCATCGCGCGGCGCGGGCGTTCGGTTTTTGTTTCGACTGAAGCGGTTGGTCTTACGGGTGACGGTTCGGAGACCCCTTTGGCCACTGGTGCAGGAGCAGCCTCATTCACCACGTCGATGGTGTCGTCGCTCGGTGCTGCGTCAGGGCGCACGGCGTGGGCCAGATCGTCACGGAATTTGTTCATCGTAAGGGCGGTTTGCGCCTGAGCCTCTTCTTTGACCTTGTCGCCATCGGCGCGCACGGCGGCGACCGCTGCCTTGAGATGCGCAATGGCAGAGCGGCGGCGGGTGCCTTCCCCGTCTTCCAGCGCGGTGTCGGCGCGGGCCAGCAGGCGATCAACAGAGGCGTCGTCAGCCTTGCGGACCGGTGCGACGGGCTGGGTGCCACTGGTTGCCTCGGCGACCAGCGCCTCTAGCGTTTCAGAGACGGTTTCGGGCGTAGCCTCTTCGGCGGTGGTCTCGTCAAAGTCGGTATCAAGGGCGTTATCCAGGTCAAGCGCGGCGTCGGTGACGGCGATTTCCGGCATGTCATCAAGGCCACTTGCGATGGTGTCCCGCTCTACCTCGGCCAGTTCGCTGATCAGGTCAGCCTCGTCTTCGGGCGACAGTCCGGTTTCACCAAGCGCTTGCCGGATGCCGTCTTCTTCGGACATTTCCGATGTCTCGGCTTCGTCTTCTTCCTCGACCTCGGTGAATTGCGCGTCAAACTCTTCGCGGCTCATTTTCATGACCCGAACGCGGGGGGCTGCAAGGGCGGGGCCTTGATCGGCTTCGTCCTCAACCTCCAGGTCCGCGCGATCATCGCCGGTCAACAGAAGGCTGGGCAGGTCATCTGCGGCCTCTGTCAGGGGGGCATCGACAGCGGTCGGGTCTGTTTCGGCTAGGTCCGTTTCGGGCGCGTCAACCTCGGCCAGAACATTTGCGATGTCGAATTCTGCCGCAGCGCTGTCCTGTTCCAGTGTTTCAACCGGCGTCTCATCCTGGGGTGCGTCGTCGGTCTGCGAGGCGTCTTGACCTTGCAGGTCCTCAGCCGCTTGAGTGGTGGCGTCGGCGGGATCTTCGGCGATACCTAAAACGGCGGAAAGATCCAGCGGCGTTTCGTTGAGATCTGCGGAGTTGTCGTCCTCGGCGGTTTCTCCGGCCTCGGTCTCGGCAGCCTCGATCACTGCGGCGTCAAGCATTGCGGCCAGATCGGGTTCTTCGGTCTCTGTGACGTCCGGCAGATCGTCTGATGCGACTTCGGCACTGGGGTCGTCTTGTGCTTCGACCTTAAGGGCCGCTGGCGCGGTCTCTTCTGGGAGGTCGACTGTTTCTTCTTCTACTTCGATCTCGTCGGTTTTAGGTTCTGCGAGAACCTCTTCTACCTCAACGACTTCTGGCTCTGAATCGTCTTCGGCGACAGGGGCCTCTGGAACCACGGCTTCGGCCTCTGGCGTTTCGTCAGAAATCTCTTCTTCCGTCTCGACAGTACCTGTGTCGAGCATGCCGGTGATGTCTAGCTCATCGATCTGGTCGGGTTCGTTCAACTCTGCGTCGGCGTCTGTGTCGGCCAGCAAGGTGTCGCCTGCGGCTTCCGCGTCGGATACGGCAAATGCGGCGGCGATGGGGGTGGCTTTATAGTCGGGCTCTGCGTGCTCATCCTCGGAAAAGACACTGTTCAACAGCGGCTCTGTCTCAGAGCGCGAGCGGGCGACGGCGGCGCGGATACGGGCCAGTTTGGCAGCAACGCTGTCGGCGACGGCATCGGATTCGGCTTCCGGCAGGTTGGCCTCGACTTCGACTTCAACGGTAGGCGGTGTTTCGGGCGCAGACGCTTCGGCCTCTGCTACCGGCTGGGGCGCGGCAGTCTCTGACCGTTCGGTCACCTGGCGCAGAACAACACCATTGCCTGTGTCATCCACGCGCGCCTCAACCCGGCGCTGGATTTCACGTTCGGCAATACGGTGCAGCATGTCTGCATCCGGCGTCGGAGGTTCTGCCCCGAAGTAGCGGTCGTCAGCGGCCAAGTCGCGAAAATATTCGGCGATCGAGCGCATGGTCGAAAACGGTTCATCGAATCCTTCGAGCGTACACGAGAAGGTTCCGTAGGATACCGTTAGAATTTTACTGGCATTCACCATCGTTATCGTCGCTTTCTCCCCCGATCCAGCTTGGTCTGTTTACCATGCTGTGGTTCCAAATTCGGAACAGAACTGGGTTTTTCACAGTATTTTTTCTGGGCCAGATTGTGACTTGTTTCCGTTTATAGCATTAATCACACCATGTTCGCACCGATTGTTCAGTTATCAGAGATAGTAACCCTTTTGGGGGCCGCAAGCGCGTCGGATGTGGTGTTTGACGAATCAATTGGGCTGGCCCCCTATCTTGTGGCGGCAGATGGTGGCGCGGCTATGGCGCTGGCGCGCGGGCATGTGCCAAAGGCAGTGATCGGCGATTTGGATTCGCTTGGGCCAGAGGTTCTGGCGCAGATCCCGCAGGACCGCCTGCACCGGATCGAAGAACAGGACACCACCGATTTTGACAAAGCCCTGCGTCATTTAGCGGTTCCGCTGATATTGGCGGTCGGGTTCACCGGCCAGCGGCTGGACCACGAACTGGCGGTATATAATGCGCTGGTACGCAATCCGGCGCGGGCGGTGATTGTGATCGGCGAATACGACATATGTTTTCATGCGCCGGAAACTCTGAACATCGCCTTACCGGTTGGCACGCGCATATCCATGTTTCCGATGGCAGAGTTAACGTGCGCCAGTCAGGGGCTGCGCTGGCCGACCGATGATCTGGTGCTAAGCCCGTGGGGCCGGGTCGCGACGTCTAATCTGGCGACCGAGGGCGTTGTGTCACTGCGGCCCAGCGGTGCGGGGATGTTGGTGATTCTGCCACGCGCGCATCTTAAGGCGGCGATGCAGGCACTGGCAGACGGCTAAGGCTGCGTTCGCGAGAAATGATGTAAAGTCCGGCCGCCATGGTGATGGCGATGCCGATCAGCGCGAGGCCATTCGGGAAGTCACTGAAGACCAGCCAACCGATGATCGTGGCAATCGGGATTTCCAGATATTGCATCGGGGCGAGGGTCGCCGAGGGCGCGAAACGCAGGCTCCAGGTCATCAGCAGGTGGGCGAGGGTGCCCAATGTGCCCAGCGTCAGGATCAGGACCCAAGCGTTGGTGGTTGGGGTCACCGGGTCAAGGCCGGGCCAGGCGAACAGGTTTGCGACAAACAGCATGGGCAGCAGAAACACCGAGGCCATCAGGCCGCTGACCGCTTGCAGTGACACTGGGTCTGTCGCTTTGGCCAACTTTCGCGTGACCAGCATGAACAGGGCAAAGACCACGGCCACCACCAGTGGCAGCAGGGCGGGCGCGCCAACGGCGGCAAAGCTGGGTTGCACCACCAAAAGGGTGCCGATAAAGCCGACGGCGCAGGCCAGCAGGCGGCGGATGCCGACCTCTTCACCCAGATAGTATTTGCCCAGCAGCAGCATGATGAAGGGCATCACAAAGGCAATCGCTACGGCATCGGCCAGCGGCAGATAGCGCAGCGACAGGAACATCGCAGTAATGCCAGCGATATGCAGAGCCGTGCGAATGGCGGTCAGCACATAATGGTGGCGGGTCATGACAAGGCTGCGACCGCTGAGCAGCACCAAGGGCAGCAGCAGCGCGGCCTGCACGATAAAGCGCAGGGTCACCAACTGGCCGACCGGAATCGTATCGCCCAGGATTTTGGCGATGGAATCCCCCATCGGGGCCACAAGACAAAAACCAAGCATCAGAAGGATGCCAAGAAGGGGACGATCTGCGGTCATTCGGGCAGGCTATGGCGGGGACGTGGGGGTTGCAATGCTATGGCGCAGGGGGAGGCGCAAGGGCGCGGCGTTCGCGCAGGATCACATAGACGCCAGAGGCTATGATGATGGCGATGCCCAGCAAGGTTTGGCTGTCGGGCAAGTCGGCAAAGATGAAATAGCCCAAAGCGGTGGCAGAGATGATTTCAAGATATTGCAGCGGGGCGATAGTGGCGGCAGGGGCAAAGCGAAGGGCGGCGCTGACCATCAGATGCGTCGCGGTGGCGATGATGCCGACGCCTGCCAGATAGGCCCAGAAGATGCCCTGCGGCATCACCGGGTCAAAGGGCTGTATATTGCTGCCTTGAAAGACCACCAGAACCGGCAGGATCAGCGCCGATGCCGCCAGCGCCGTCCAGGCCTGTACGGCTACGGGGTGCAGCGCGCGGGCAGTGCGGCGCGTCAGGATCATATAAAGCGCAAAACTGACCGCAGTGCAGAGCGGAAACAGCGCGACAAGGCCAAACTCGGCAAAGCTGGGCCGGATCACCAACATTGCCCCGGCAAAACCCACGGTACAGGCCAATAGCCGCCGCCAGCCGATTTGCTCGCCCAGAAAGGCCGCGCCGAACAGGGTCAGCACGAAGGGTTCAACAAAGAAGATCGCGATGGCGTCTGCGATCGGCATAAAGCGCAGCGCGGTAAAGAACGCGCCAGTGGCCAGCAGGATCAGCGCGGCGCGGGCGAAATGCCAGCCCAGATCGGCCATGCTGGGTCGCGTCATACAGCCCAGCAACAGCGCGATGGGCAATAGCACAAGCGATTGAATGCCAAAGCGAAACGCCAGGATTTCGCCGACCGGAATGACCGCGCCCGCCAATTTGGCAAAGGCATCCATGCCGGGTGCCAGAATGGCAAACCCGATCATCAGGAAGACACCTAAAAGGGGACGATCCGCTGCCATGCGGCCTTGGTATCGGCGGCGGGTGGTGGGCACCAGTCTGGTAGCGACATTTCGGTCGCGATTGGGACGTGGGTGCCTAATGGGCCAGTTCGGGGGACGGAAGACTTGGCGTAGACGGGCGGAAATAGACGAAAGGCCATTTCGGAATCACCCAAAATGTGCTACCTGCATGGATGTGTTCGGCGCGCATATTTCTGCCGGGCGTTGAATTGGTTCCAGGGCTGCGTTTTTGCAGCCGTTTTTAAACAAAAGGATTACTGTCATGCTAAGCAATGATCGCATTCAAATGATGGCCAAGCGTGGACGCTATATTGAAGTGGCCCGGGCGGGTGATGACGAGCTGGGGCCGCTACAGCTTTTGCCTGGCGTCTGGGAAAATACCGACCAGCTGAACGGGCGCGGCTGGAACCTGATCGCATTGCCCTTTGCCGACGGGCGGTTTCGTTATCGCTTGTTGATGAACCAATACAATGAAAAGTTGCATTTTACCGAGGTCGACAAAGGCGTGCCCAATCGGGGGATCAACGCCGAAGGTCAGGCTGGGCAAACCGATCAGGTGGTGGTCGCGCTGGGCTATGATCAGACGGTTACCCAGATTGCTGGCGGTGATAGCCCCGAAAGTGGTATCGCGGGCGACGGCAATGGCAAACCGATCCACAAAGAGCCGGGTCTGTGGCTGTATATGACCAACTTTAACACCGACAATATCGACATCGCCCGGCTTGGGTCGGTGCCGCATGGTGACAGCCTGCTGGCACTGGGCACGGCCGAAACCATCGAGGGCGCACCTGATATTCCACCGGTGAATGGCCTGCCTCTGGGGGTTGGTCATGATCTGGAAAACAACCCCTATCTGGAACCCTATCTACATTTTGAACAGAACCCGTTTCGCGGGCTGTTCAGCCCGGTTGATACCACCAAGCTGTTACGCGACGCTGTTCCGGGGAACGTGACCCGGACGACAGTGCTGCATGTGGATTCCACGCTGGACCACGCGGGCGTGCGTAATATCCCCTTTGTGGTGCGGCAGGCCGATGCGACGTCAATGAATTCGACGTTCTGGATTCAGGAAACGGATGAGCTGGGCGAAGACGGGCAGCCACGCGTATTTATGCAGTATGTGCAGTCTGTAATGCTCGATTTCTTTGGCCGCCGTGATGGCAACCCTGGCTTGATCCAATGGCCGCATATTTCCATCAATACGATGGAGCGGACGTCAAGCCAGCCGCATCTGACCGAAACGCAGAAAGAAGTGACCTCGTAAGATCAGCAGTTCGGGATATTCACCGCCAGACCGCCCAGCGAGGTTTCTTTGTACTTCTCGCTCATATCATGGCCGGTCTGGCGCATTGTCTCGATGCAGGCATCCAGCGGCACAAGGTGGGTGCCGTCGCCGCGCATGCTAAGCGAGGCGGCGGAAACCGCCTTGATCGCGCCAAGGCCATTGCGTTCGATACAGGGCACCTGCACCAGGCCTTTGACTGGGTCGCAGGTCATGCCAAGGTGATGTTCCAACGCAATTTCGGCGGCGTTTTCAACCTGCTGCGGGGTGCCGCCCAGAACGGCACACAGCCCGGCGGCGGCCATGGCAGCGGCGCTGCCGACCTCTGCCTGACAGCCACATTCGGCGCCTGATATGGACGCGTTATGCTTGACCAGCCCGCCGATGGCGGCGGCAGTCAGCAGGAAATCCTCGACCTTTGAGGGCGTCGCGCCGGGTACATGCGTCAGCCAATAGCGGATCGTGGCCGGAACGACCCCGGCGGCCCCATTGGTCGGGGCGGTGACAACGCGGCCACCGCCTGCGTTTTCCTCATTCACCGCCATGGCATACACGCTCATCCAGTCGTTGATGGTGTGGGGCGCGACAAGGTTCATGCCGCGCTCGGCCATCAGCGCATCATGGATGGGTTTGGCGCGGCGTTTGACCTGCAGGCCACCGGGCAGGATGCCGTCGGTCGCCAACCCGCGATCCATGCAATCGCGCATGACCTCCCATATCCGGGCCAGCCCGGTTTCCAAAGCGCGCGGCGTGACGCGCGACAGTTCGTTGGCGCGTTTAAGATCGGCGATGGATTTGCCCGATTTGGCGCACATCACCAGCATTTCGGCGGCGGAATGAAACGGGTAAGGCACGGGCGGGCCATCGTCGGTGTCTTTGCCTGCGGCCAGTTCGGCCTCTGTCAGAACAAAGCCGCCACCGACGGAATAATAGGTTTCTTGTAGAATTTCATCACCCTGCGCGTCGCGCGCTGCCAGCACCATGCCGTTTGCGTGGCCGGGCAGGGGCGCGTCATAGTCAAAGATCAGGTCGGTTTTCGGGTTGAACGCCAGCGCGGGCAGGTCATCGGGGGTGACGGTCTTTGTCGCGGTGATTTCGGCCATCGCGCGGTCTGCGGCCTCGTGGTCATAAGTGTCGGGGCGAAACCCGGCGAGCCCAAGGATAACCGCGCGGTCGGTGGCATGGCCGACGCCAGTAAAGGCCAGCGAACCGTAAAGGGTTGCGCGGACGCCGTGAAATGTAAAAGGCGACTCGCGCAGCGTTTCAAGGAACCGCCCAGCCGCCACCATCGGCCCCATGGTGTGCGACGACGACGGGCCGATGCCGAGCTTGAACATATCAAAGACGGAAACGAACATGGGTTTTCCTTGGGCTTACCTGCTGCGTTCTGACAGTTTGCACAGGACAAACGCTGTGTGAATGCGACAGATTCCGACGATTTTGCGCTGTTATGCGGATGCGTCTGTCACCAGCTTTGCAAAAGCCCGCTGGCCGTTGGGGGAAAAGGCAACAATGCGGGTGTCTGGAATGCATTTTGCCCAGCCGAGGTTTTCGATCCGGGACAGCATTGCGCGGCCAAGGCTGCCTGCCAGATGGTTTCGTCGTTCGCTCCAATCCAGGCAATCGCGGCACAGGGGGGCCTTTTTGCGTTCCAACATGGTCAGGTCGATGCCAAAGCCGGTGGCAAAGCTGCGGCCATGGTCTGTCAGATGTAAATCATCGCCGTTCTGTCGAATGCGGCCACCGCTACGCAGGGCGTCATATAGCTGCGTGCCCATGGTCCCGGCCAGATGGTTGTAACACACCCGCGCCTCGCGCAGGGCGGCGTCACGCGGACCGGTGCGGCTGCGCAGATGGCCCGACCCGGCGGCCAGACCCATCAGCGCCTCTAGCACATGGGCGACGTCATCGCTGGCCAACGAGAAGTATTTATGCCGCCCTTGTTTTTGCGGGCGCAGCAGGCCGCCTGCGTCCAGTTTCGCCAAATGGGTGCTGGCAGTTTGGGGCGTCACGCCAGCCTCTTCCGCCAGTTCGGTGGCGGTCAGGGCCTTACCGGCCATTAGGGCTGTCAGGATGTTGGCGCGGGCCGGATCACCGATCAGGGCGGCGATGCGGGCAATGTCTGGTCCGTCTTTCATGCTTCGACCGTAGCCGAAGCATTCGGGGCCGACAACGGGCTATCACCGGGGCAGTACCCTAATGGAGACCGCCATGCTGACCTGTATTATCCGCTATCAGATCGACCCGACCAAAAAGGACCAATTCCAACTATACGCCCGCAACTGGGGTCAGGCGATTCCGCGCTGCGGGGCCGATTTGTTGGGCTATTATGCGCCGCACGAGGGGTCCAGCACGCTGGCTTATGGCATCTATAACATCCCCAGTCTGGCCGAATATGAGGCCTATCGCGCGCGTCTGGCCGCCGATCCGTTGGGGCGCGAAAATTACCAGTTTGCCCAGAAAGAAAAGTTTCTCTTGCGTGAGGACCGGACGTTCCTGAAACTGGCCTCTGCACCACATGGGAAAAGCAAATGATCGCCGTAATATTCGAAGTCGAACCCGCCGAGGACCAACAAGAGGCTTATCTGGACGTCGCCGCCAGCTTGCGGCCTTTGTTAGAGGAGGTTGAGGGGTTTATCTCGGTCGAACGCTTTGCCAGCCTGACCAATCCGGGCAAAATGCTGTCGCTATCGTTTTTCCGCGATGAGGCCGCTGTTGAGGAATGGCGCAGGCTAAGTGACCACCGCGCGGCGCAGG
>Ga0315339_1001501_pt1 | contig 20470 bp, 16 predicted proteins | sample ASW17metaG_FD_204514 | JGI IMG/M metagenome (GOLD analysis project Ga0315339, IMG submission 204514) | Ammonia-oxidizing marine archaeal communities from Pacific Ocean, United States - ASW #17 | ecosystem: Environmental > Aquatic > Marine > Oceanic | place: USA: California | collected 2016-12-05
CCCCCGCCGAGGCCGACCATCTGTTCCGCATCCTCGAGGGGCTGCGCGATCAGGGAAAGACGATCATCCTGATAACGCATAAGCTGCGCGAGATCATGGAAATCACCGACAACGTCAGCGTGATGCGGCGCGGTGAAATGGTGGCGACGGTCAAGACCGCCGAGACCGACCCAGAACATCTGGCAGAACTGATGGTGGGACGTAAGGTGTTGCTACGTGTCGATAAAAAGCCAGCCACGCCGGGCGACACGGTGCTAGAGGTCGAGAACCTGCGCGTCGTGGACGAGGACAAGGTCGAACGCCTGCGCGGCATTTCCCTGAACGTGCGTGCGGGGGAAATATTGGGCATCGCCGGTGTGTCGGGTAATGGCCAATCGGAATTGTTAGAGGTGCTGGGCGGTATTACCACGGGCACCGGGCATATCCGTGTCAACGGGCAAGAGCTTGACCTGACGGGTAAATTTTCTGACGGGCAATCGCGCCGCGCGCGCGGCATTGCCCATGTGCCCGAAGACCGTCAGCATCTGGGCCTGATCATGGATTTCTTTGCCTGGGAAAACATGATCTTCGGCTATCACCATGATCCGGCGTATCAAAAGAACAGCATGCTTATGGACAACGCTGCGATCCGCGAAGAGACAGAACGTCGGATGGAAGAATTTGACGTGCGCCCGCCCAATCCACGGCTGCCAGCCAAAAGCTTTTCGGGCGGCAACCAGCAAAAGATTGTGCTGGCGCGGGAAATGTCACGAGAGCCGGATCTGTTACTGATCGGCCAGCCGACGCGCGGTGTGGACATCGGCGCGATTGAGTTCATTCACCAGCAAATCATCGCCCTGCGTGATCAGGGCAAGGCGATTTTGTTGGTGTCGGTCGAATTGGACGAAATCCTGTCGCTGTCGGATCGTATTGCGGTGATGTTTGACGGCCGGATCATGGGCGAACGCCTGCCCGCCGAGACGGATGAACGAGAGTTGGGTCTGTTGATGGCCGGTGTGAACGGAGAGGCCGCCTGATGGACAAGATGCCAAAGTGGGTCGACATCATTCTGATCCCGTTCATCAACCTGTTGCTGGCCTTGGCCGTGTCGGGCCTGGTGGTGCTGTATATCGGCGAAAGCCCGGTTGAGGCGATGAAGATCATGGTCAAGGGCGCGGTAGGCTCGACCTATGGCTGGGGCTATACGCTATATTACGCGACGAACTTTATCTTTACCGGGCTGGCGGTGGCGGTGGCGTTTCAGGCGCGGCTGTTCAACATCGGCGGCGAAGGGCAGGCGGCGATTGGCGGGCTTGGCACGGCCTTGGTGTGTCTGGCATTGCCGTGGCCGCATTGGGCGCTGGCGCTGCCGGTGGCGATTGTCGGCGGGGCGCTTTTTGGCGCGGCTTGGGCGGCGATACCGGCCTATTTACAAGCGAAACGCGGCAGCCACATCGTGATCACGACGATCATGTTCAACTACATTGCCTCGGCGGTGATGGTCTATTTGTTGGTCGATGTGATCAAGAAAAAGGGCAGCATGAACCCGGAAACCGCACGTTTTCCAGAGGGTACGTTTTTGCCGTCGGCCTATGAGATGGCGGGTTGGGTTGGGCTTTCCTTTTCACGCTCTGCGCCTTTGAATATCACGTTTTTCATCGCCTTGCTGTGCTGTGTGCTGGTCTATCTGCTGATCTGGCACACGCGGCTGGGCTATGAAATTCGCAGCTTTGGCAATTCGGATTCCGCCGCCAGATACGCCGGAATCGGGGCCGTTCGGATCACCGTAATCACGATGCTGATCTCTGGCGGGCTGGCCGGGCTGATGGGCATTAACGCGGTGATGGGCGACGCAGAGCGGCTGGTGACCGACCCGGTTCAGGGCGCGGGTTTCGTTGGCATCGCGGTGGCTCTGATGGGGCGGTCGCATCCGCCGGGCGTGCTGATTGCCGGAATTTTGTTTGGGATGCTGTATCAGGGCGGCGGAGAGCTGGAATTTGAAATCCCGGCTGTCAGCCGAGAGATGATTTTGGTCATTCAGGGCCTTGTTATCCTGTTCACCGGCGCACTGGACAACATGGTTCGGATACCGGTTGAAAAGCTGTTTCAGCGGATCAGAAAGGGAGCAGCCTGATGGACCTGATGATGATCCTGCAGATCCTGGACAGCGCCATGCGGCTGGCGACGCCCTTGTTGTTTGCCTGTCTGGCCGGTCTGGTCAGCGAACGCGCAGGCGTGTTTGACATCGGGCTAGAGGGTAAAATCCTGGCCTCGGCCTTCATGTCGGCGTCGGTTGCGTATTTCTCTGGCAGTGTCTGGATCGGGCTGTTGGGCGGCGTCGCGGCGTCGGTGTTTCTGGCGCTGATACACGGTGTCGCGTCGATCACCTTTCGCGGAAATCAGTTGATATCCGGCGTTGCGATCAACTTTCTGGCGTCGGGCACGACGGTGGTCATCGGCGAAAGCTGGTTCGGGCTGGGTGGGCGCACCGAACAGCTGGTCGGCGCGGCGCGATTTCAGGAGATCACGCTGCCGTTCGCCGAAACCCTGCAAAACGTGCCTGTTTTGGGGCCGATTTACTATGAGCTGATTTCGGGGCATTCCATTCTGGTCTATGTCGGCTTGGCGGCTGTGGTTGGCACATGGTGGGTGCTGTTTCGCACCCGTTTTGGCCTGCGCCTGCGCGCTGTCGGCGAGAACCCGGAATCGGTGGATACCGCCGGGGTCAACGTCATTCGTCTGCGCTATATGGCGGTGCTGATCGCTGGGGTGCTGTGTGGCCTGGCCGGGGTTTATCTGGCAACCGGGCTGGCCGCCGGTTTCGTCAAGGAAATGAGTGCGGGGCGTGGCTTTATCGCGCTGGCGGCAATGATTTTCGCGAAATGGCGCCCGGGGTATGCCCTGTTGGCCTGTCTGCTGTTCGGTCTGCTAGAGGCACTGGGCAACCGGTTCCAGAACATCGATATTCTGGGCGTGCATGTGCCTGTGCAATTCATGCAGGCGCTGCCCTATATCCTGACCGTTGTCATCCTTGCCGGTTTCGTCGGCAAAGCCATCCCACCCCGCGCCGGAGGTCAGCCCTATGTCAAAGAACGTTGATGATCTTGTTGACCTGATTCAGGCCCGTGCGGGGACGGAAGCGCCGGAATATGGGTTGATCCTTGGCTCGGGGCTTGGTCATTTGGCCGATCAGGTTGACGGTGTGGCGATTGATTATGCTGACCTGCCGGGCTTTCCCCATGCCGGGGTCAGCGGGCACAACCCCAAGCTGGTGATTGGTGATCTGGAGGGCGTGCGCGTTGCCGTATTTGGCGGGCGGGCGCATTACTATGAAAGCGGCAGGGGCGACGCGATGCGGCTGCCGCTGGAGGTGCTGAAGGCGCTGGGGGCGGGCAAGTTGATACTGACCAATGCCGCCGGGTCGATGCGCGCCAATATTCCGCCGGGTGATCTGATGCTGCTAGAGGATCATATCAATTTTTCCGGCCTGAATCCGCTGATCGGAGAGCCGACAGATGCGCGGTTTGTGCCGATGAAAGATGCCTATGACCCGGAAATGCGTCAGCGACTGCAAGAGGCCGCCGGGTTTGAGGCGATCACGCTGGAGCGCGGGGTGTATGCTTGGTATTCCGGCCCGTCGTTTGAGACCCCGGCAGAAATTCGCGCCATACGCACGCTGGGGGCCGATGCGGTTGGTATGTCGACAGTGCCAGAGGTGATCTTGGCGCGCTTTCTGGGCCTGCGCGTGGCGGCGATTTCGACGATCACCAATATGGCGGCGGGCCTTAGTGACGAGGCGATCAGCCATGAACATACCAAGGCGATGGCCCCGCTGGGTGCTGCGAAATTGGAAAAGATCTTGCGACGATTTCTGCGGGATGGTGGCGCAAAGGTTTGACCCTGGGATGGATTGGCGCGGGCGGATGTGGCCTCATTGACGTTATAGCAAGGCAGCGCTGCCATAGTGGGGCAGGGAAACCAGGCAATCGATCCGATTTGCCGCATGCCAAGCCTATGTTCCCGGTGCCAAGACTTTTGTAGTAGACCTGTACAGAACATATTCAAGGTTTCTAATGCAAATCTATCTGCCCATCGCCGAGGTTTCGGTCAACGCCTTCCTCTTGCTGGGATTAGGCGGAATTGTGGGAGTCCTGTCTGGCATGTTCGGTGTCGGCGGCGGGTTCCTGATGACGCCGCTGTTGTTCTTTATCGGCATCCCCCCGGCGGTAGCCGTCGCGACCGAAGCGAACCAGATTGTCGCCTCGTCGTTTTCGGGCGTGTTGGCGCATTTCAGGCGTAAGACGGTCGATTTGCGGATGGGGCTGGTGCTTTTGGTTGGCGGTCTTATGGGGGCCGCCGTGGGTGTGCAGGTGTTTGCGGCGCTGCGTGCCGTTGGGCAAGTCGATCTGCTGGTCAAGCTTTGTTACGTGCTGTTTCTTGGGATTATCGGCGGGCTGATGTTCTTTGAAAGCCTGAACGCGATCCGCAAGGCCAGCAAGCCGGGGGCCGCGCCCAAGCGCAAGAAACACAACTGGATTCACGCGCTGCCGTTCAAGATGAAGTTCCGCACCAGCGGGCTTTATATCTCTGTTATTCCGCCGGTTCTGGTCGGGGTAGCGGTGGGTGTTCTGGCGGCGATCATGGGTGTTGGTGGCGGCTTTATCATGGTGCCCGCGATGATCTATCTGCTGGGCATGCCGACCAAGGTCGTTGTCGGAACCTCGTTGTTTCAGATCATCTTTGTCACCGCGTTTACCACGCTGATGCACGCGACGACCAACTATACTGTCGACCTTCTGCTGGCGCTGCTGCTGCTGATCGGCGGCGTGATCGGTGCCCAGATCGGGGCGCGGATCGGGGTCAAGCTAAAGGCAGAACAGTTGCGGATTTTGCTGGCGATTATGGTGCTGGCGGTCTGCGGCAAGCTGGCGTTTGATTTGCTGGTGCAACCTGCCGAGCTTTATTCGCTTGGCGCGGCGGGGGGGCACTGATGATGCGTTGGCTGCTGCTGCTTATCGCGCTGACCCTGCCGGTACAGGCGGGCGAAGAGGTGGTTCTGGGTCTAAGCCAGAACCGCGTGTCGATTACGACCAATTTTGACGGGTCCGAGATTTTGATCTTTGGCGCGGTCAAGCGCGAAGAGGCGATTCCGACCGACGGTGGCCCGCTGCATGTGATTATCGCGGTGTCGGGGCCGACCTTGCCCATAACCGTGCGGCGCAAGGACAAGCGGTATGGTATCTGGATCAACACCGACGCGGTCGAGGTGGATGAAGCCCCCAGTTTTTACGCGATTGCGACCTCTGGGCCCTTTACTGAGGTGCTGAAGGATATCGAAGACCTACGCCACCACATATCTATCCCGCGTGCGATCCGGTCTGTTGGGGCACCGATGTCGGTGACGGATTCAGAGGCTTTTACCGAGGCGTTGATCCGTATTCGCGAAAGCTCCGATCTGTATCAACTGAACGAAGGCACGGTTGATGTCACCGAGGATACGCTGTTTGGGGCCTCTGTCGCGCTGCCGGCGAACCTGACAGAGGGGCATTATACCGCGCGTATTTTCCTGACCCGTGATGGGTTGGTGATAGATGAGCATGAGGCCGGGATCGACGTGCAGAAGGTCGGGCTAGAGCGGTTTTTGTATAACCTCGCGCATGAACGGCCGTTGGTCTATGGCCTGCTGTCGCTGGCGATCGCGATTGCTGCTGGTTGGGCCGCATCCGCTGTGTTCCGCTATTTACGCAGTTAGCCAAGGGCGGCCAGTCGGGCCTCTTACCGGGCCATCAAAGTGTCGATTTCGGCTAAGGGGGCTGAACTTTGGGCCTGGTTAACGCAGGGCTTCGTGGAAGATCGCACCGCGCCGGGCCAGAATGTGTTTGCGAATTGCCATGCCAAGTCCCGGCTGGCTTTCGTAGCGGACCAACGGCAAATAGGCATCAAACAGATCGTGGGTGATGGGTTCACTGCCTGCATCGGGGCCATACCCGCGGCGGATAGGCCGACGATGGCGGGAAGATCAGTGTGGCTGATGACACGAACAAAAACAGCGCTGGATTCCTTGGGCGAAAGCTTGCCAACCGCGCCCATGATGCCAAGAATCGTCAGGCCGGTGGCGGGCCTTTCCTCATGGAAATCGATCATGCTGTCGATGCTGTTCAGATCCAACGCACCGTCGGCCCTGAAGCCGATGGCGACACGCTCTTGGCTGTTTCACCAAGTATTTTGCTCTCTCTTATGCCTCTGATCTGTGGTCGTGTGGCATGCGGCGTACCGGACGTCAAATCAGGTTACATCAGATCGGGCAGGCTGCAATGCAGGCTTTGTTCGATGGCGCAGCAACGCAGCTTGGCGCGGGGGGCGTAAGGGCCACCGTAACAGGCCAGCCCACGCGGGGCATCGGGGCGGGTCGTTGTGAACTTGGCGGCCCGCGCGCCGACAGAATTCCGCGATAGGCGGTTCAGGTGGTCGATGGTGGCGCGGGCGCGGGCGGGGCCGGGATAACGGGGTTTCAGGTGGACGCCTTTGAAGGGCACGGCCTCTAGCGCCTGTAGGGTGGGTTTGCCGCCCGCAAAGCTGAAATACGCCCGCCCCATCAGGCCATAATCATTGCCCAGCCCTTTGCTGTCTTTCTCGGCTCCGCCGATGAACAGCAGGTTGCCGAGGGAATAGAAAATGGCGGCGTTCTGATCTGGCAAGGCCTCTACCCCGCGGACGACATGCGGGTGATGACCGATGACCAGATGCACGCCGGCCTCATCCACGGCACGGCGATACAGCGTGGCTTGGCCGCCATTCAGGCCGGTCTGGTTCTCGGTGCCATAATGCACCGACAGCAGTTTCAAGTCGGCGTCGGCCTGCCGCAGACCGGTCAGCACCTTGTCGTATTGGCCGGGGGCAAAAAGATAGGCCATTCCGGGCTGATCAGGGGTCGGCGAGAACGAGGCGCTGCCAAAGCTGACGGCGGACATCGCGACGCGGATGCCTTTGACGGTGATGATTTTCGGGGCAAAGGCGGTATCTGTGCGGCCCACCCCGGCGAACAACAGCGGGGTTTCGGCGCTGTCCTGGCTTTGGAAAAAGTCCAGCGTTGCACGCAGCCCGGCGCGGCCATGATCATGGGCGTGGTTGTTGGCCAGCGCAAAGGCGTTGACGCCGAGCTTCATCAGGTGTTGGAACGCGGCGGGATGGCTGCGAAACACGAATGCCTTGCCCCAACGTGGGCCGCCGTCACGCGCGGCCACGACGGTTTCAGCGTTGACGAAGTTGATGTCACCATCCCACTCGGCGGCGATGATCTCTGTCAGATTGTCCAGCGTATGTACGCCGAATTTGCGCACATGGGTAGGCGAGGGTTGCTGGCGGGAACGGGCAAAATTGACGTCGCCGCCAAAGGTCAGCACCAGTTCCTGCGCCGTGACGGCAGAGGCCATCAGCCAGAGGGTGAGGGAAAGGAAAAGCCTACTGCATACGGACATAGGTCAGCACTTCCAAAGAGGGTTCAGATTCGCCGATGGCATAGAAATGCCCATCACGGTTGCCCAGATAAATCACGCCCTCCCAGACGGCAGGTGTGCTTTCCCAACAGCCCGCGCCGGGCACGTCATAGCGCCAGATCAGCCGGGGTTGGGATGGATCGGAAAGCGAGAATTTCGACAAGGCCCCGTCGCAATCGGGCACCAGAAGTTCATTGTCGATGACAACCGGGGACGACCAGCCGTGTTGCGGCATGGGGATATCAGAGCTCACAATTCCGGTCGCGGTGTTAACGGTCAAAAGGCTACCCCTATGGGTGGGAACGTATAGATACCCTAGATGTAGCGCAGGAGTCGCCCATAAGCCACCCTTTCCGCCGATGCGTCCGGGAATATGCAGGGCCCAGACCAGCGGGTCATCGGGCTTGGCGGGGTTCAGCTTGGCCAGTTGCCCGGCGGCGTCTTTGGCGGGGGAGCTCCGGCGCTCGTCTTCGATGGCGACATAGATCATGCCCTGCGCGTCGGCCACTAGCGTGGCGTCGGCATCATCCCCCACGTGGTATTCAAACGTCAGCGCCTTGGCGCGGGTGGCGCCGGCCAGCAGTTTGGCGATGGAATAGCCCTGCACCAGACCGCCGGAATTGGTAAAATAGACGGTGCCGCCAATCACCAGCGGGCTGCTTTCGATGCTGACCATTCGGTCGCCAAGGGCGCGGAACAGTTTGGGTGTGAAACCGGCGGTGCGATTGACCAGCTTGGGTGAGATACTTGGCCGTCCGCTGGCATCACGGCCCCGGTTCAGCGCGACAGTGTAGAACCAAGAATTCTCCGACCCGGTCAGCAGGGTGTCACCCAAGATCAGCGGGTTGGCATCCCAATCGTTGTTCCAAACGCCGTCCGGGGTGATCGCGGTTTGCCGCCAAACCTCTGTGGCTTTGCCCGCGTCCAGCCGCAGCGCGCGCAGGTAGTTGTCGCGTGAGCCGGTGTATAGAAACGGCGCTCCGGTGGGGGCGAGAGAAACGCTGCCCTTGATGATATCGCCGGTTCTGAAGGGCGCACGGATGTCGCCGCCTGTGGCAGAATTCAGGAAGTGCACGGCGTGGTCGTAGGCCCCGAATATGACCTCTGGCGGGGAAACATCGGCGCGGATGACGGGCTGGCCCGTCCAACCGGTGCCGCACCATTGGCGGGTGCCTTGTTCATCGGTTGAGGCCCCGCAAAACGGGCCGCGTTTCCATAAAACGGTGGGATTTCGGGGCAGGGGGCCGGTGCCGTACCAGCTGCGGGTGGGGTTGCCGCGAAAAGCCAGGATGCCCTTGGCGCGGGCGTTGGGAAAGGGCTGGCCGACGCTGTTGGGGCTGATGAACGGCGCGCGGGGCGTCGCCGGGGCCATAAAGGCGTTCAGCAGGTTCTGCGCGCTGGCGGGCAGCGACAGGAAGATGGCCAAGGCAGCTATGGCAAAGGGTCGGATCATTGCAACGCGATCAACTGGTTTCCCGACGCCTGACACATAATTGTTGCGCTGATCCGGTTTTTGGGCAGATGCCGCGCCAGCAACCTATAAGCATCAAGCGCCAAACCTTTGGAATCGGGCTTGGCCAACATCAGTTCTGGCCCATTTTTGGTCCGCACCATCAAGACAGGCACCCAGCCCGCTTGACTGACGGCCAGATGCGGTTTGACCGCGCGCGCCAGATCGCGCGACGGCGGTGGACGGCAAAGCTCGATCCAGGCCAACGCTCCGGTGCGACGTGGCAGGCGGACCTGACCTGACACAAAGTTGCCGGTGGAGTAAATCACCAGTGCCTGACTGCCGTCGTCGCGTTTCGGAAACTCCCAAGGTTGCACGACGTGGGGATGCGTGCCGATGACGGCGGTGGCCCCGGCGGCGACCATGTCACGGGCCAGAGCCTTTTGGTTGGGGTTTGGCTTGTGCTGATATTCATAGCCCCAGTGCGGCGTGACGATGACCCCGGCGATATCGGCGCGCGTGGCGGCGCGGTTGATCAGGCCCAGCAGTTCGGCGCGGTCGTTATAGCAGTGCAAGACTTGTCGGTTGGGGTCGCGGATACCATTGGTAGAATAACTGCAGGCGATCCAGGCAAGTGGGCCAAGGTCTGTCTGGGTGAAGGTGATGAAATTGCGCGGAGCCCCGGCGGGGATCGTGCCCATAAAGGGCATGTTATACCTGTTTAGTTCCTGAATGGTCAGATCGGCCCCGCGGCTGCCTCGATCCATCGCGTGGTTGTTGGCGGTCGATACCAGCGTGATGCCGGCGGATTTGAGGTCGCCGATGACGCGGGGATGGTAGTTGAACATCGGATAAGACGAATAGACGCGGTCGTCAAAGACGGGGCCGGGGTCGGCGGTCTGGTTAAAGCCACGGGTGATGCCGGGCGCAACCGGGCCTTCGAGGTTGGCATAGGCGATATCGGCGGCGCGAAAGATAGGCTCGGCGGCGCGCCACAGGCCTTTGAAGCCGTCAGTCGCGCTATAGCCGCGCCGTTGCAGCGGGCGGTGCAGCAGCACGTCACCGACAGCGGCAATACGGACGCGTTTGCTGCCGACGCAGGCGCTTATCGGCGGGGCAGTGTGGGCGATCTGCGCGCGGCAGATCGGGGCGTCGGCGGCCATGACGGGGCCGGCCAAGACGGTGGCCAGCGTTATCAGCAGCCACCGAAGATATCTCATAGATCGTCCCGGAAATAGACGAACAACACGGAATAGCCCGGTTTCGTCAGCCGCTCGCCCGTCGCTGCGTCGTGCAAGAATGATCCGTCGCGCACATAGCCCCGGCGGGTGCCAAACGACCGCGACGGCGCGGTGGTGAAATAGCGCGGAACCTCTGACCAAAGCGGCGAGGTATCGCCGGGGCGGCCGTCCGGGTGGAACATTGACCAGACCTTGTCGGCATTAGGTTGGCGCATGCGAATACAGCCATGGCTGTCGGCCCGGCCCAACAGGCGATATTTGCCCGACGTCGTCCCGTGCATCGCCACACCGGAGGCGCGGCCACTGTTATAGTGCAGGTCGATGTAAATCGAGTTATACATGCCGGGGCTACCCCATCCACGACGGTGTCGCGTATTGCGGTCATCGGCGTTGAAGATGCCCAGCGGGGTCGGGCCAGATCGTTTGTCACCGGGGTAATGCCGCCCGGTGGAGACGGGCCAGGAATAGCTCGGGGCGGCGGTGCCCTTGTCCTGCCAGTATTTTTCATCCCACAGAGCCAGCTTCCAACCGACCCCATCGCGTTCAATCACCCACATCTTCTGCCCGCCGTCAGACCGGATCGCGGTGTTGACGTAAACGACGTGGCTATAGGCCGGATCAACCTTGCTGGGCGGGATAAAGGCAACCTTGGGGTTCAGTGCGTCGGGCTGGCCGAGGGCTTCGAGGTAGTCGATGCCAAAGCCAGGGCTTTCCATAGCAAGACCAAGACTGGGCGTGATGATTGCGGTGGCCCCAAGGCCGATCAGAAAATTGCGTTTTGTACTATTCATTATGCTCAAAGGCCAAGGCCGCTGTGAATGGCACCGCGAATGGCGGCGAAGACATCTGGCAGCCCCAGGGTGGCCTTTCCTTCTTCTAAAATGACAACCGATGTGATGACGATATCATCGAGGCTGCCCAAATCTACCATTTCAAATACGGCGTCCAAAAACCTGTCACCCGAAAGCAACCACGCAATTGCGAGGGCGATGAACAGCGTTGTGGTGAATTTGGCGTTTTGGCTCATGTCTCAGAACTGAAAATAGATGAAGGGGGCGACGCCCTCTTGGGCGGTGGCGAAGAGGATCCAGATGCCGGTGGCCAGCACGGTGGCTTGGGCTGTGGCCGGAACACGGGCCAGCATCGTCTCTGCATTGCCAAGCCAGCGCAGTGGTAGCCAGCTTAGCGACAGGCCAATGGCGATCAGCGCTAGGGTGGTGGTGGTAAGATCGACCGGGGCGTAGCCATCAAGGGTGATGAAGGCGGCAAAGAACGCCTGTGTCTCGGCGAAATCGGCGGCGCGAAACGGGATCCACAGTAGGCAGACAAAGGCAAAGACCAGCGTGGTTTTCAGCGCGCGTGGCAAGGTGAACCGCGCGGCGCGCTCTACCGCCAGACCAAAGCCATGCAGGAACCCCCAGATTAGAAAATTCCAGCCCGCGCCGTGCCACAACCCGGCCAGGGTCATCGTTAGCAGGATGGTAAAGTTGCGCCGCGAGGCGCTGCCGCTGTTGCCGCCCAGCGGGATATACAGGTAGTCGCGAATCCAGCTGGACAGCGAAATATGCCAGCGCTGCCAAAAATCTCGCAGGCTGTCGGCGCGGTAGGGTTGGTTGAAGTTACGCTGAAACCGATAGCCAAGCAGCAGCGCGATGCCGATGGCGATGTCGGAATAGCCCGAGAAATCACAGTAAATCTGAATGGCATAGCCCAGCGTTGCGGCGACAGCGGTCAGGGTATTTTGCCCGTCAGGCAGGGCAAAGACCGGGTCTACCAGCAGGACGGACAGGTAATTTGCGATGACCATTTTCTTGAACAGGCCCATCAGGATTAACACCACAGCCAGCGCGCGGGCGTTGGCATCCGGGCTGGTGGGCGCGTCGATCTGGGGTAGGAAATGCGCGGCGCGCACGATTGGCCCGGCGACCAGTTGCGGGAAGAATGAGATATACAGGAACACATCGGTAGGATTGCGGCGCGCGGTGATGTGGTCGCGATGGGCGTCCATCACATAGCTGACGGCCTGAAAGATATAGAATGAGATGCCGACGGGCAGGATGATGCTGGCCCATTGCAGATCACGCCCAAGGCCCAGCCCATCCAGCAGTTGCGCAAAGCTGAGCATGAAAAAGTTGAAATACTTGAACACGCCCAACGTGCCCATCAGCATGGTGATGCTGATGATTCTGCTGGCGCGCGTTTTGATCAGCCCACCTTGCCAAGCCACGGCAGACACGCCCGCCATCAGCAGGCAAAACCGCCAATCCCAGGCGGCATAAAACGTATAGGACGCCGCGATCAGCATGGCCTTGCGCCACAGCGGGCGGGACCAGACAAACCCGTTCAGTGCCAGAACGACGGCAAAGAAGCCGATGAATTGAAGCGTCGGAAAGACCATGAGCTATTGAATGATGCCTGCAAGCTCTAGCGGACGGGTGTTGAACATGTCGGGCATCCGGCCCTCCATATCCTGCAACAGCTTGTCGGCCACCAGATAATACCCAACCCCGGTGAAATGCGAGCCATCGCCGCTGCGGATCGTGGTGTTCTTGCCATTCACCGCCACGACCTTGACGTATTCGCCGTTCGGCCCGGCAGAAAAGGGGCCAAGTGGGAAATAGACAGCCTGAACCTCGTCGGCTTCGGCCTGAAAAAGTGGGTTGATCCGGCTCAGGTGGCGGTTCAGCGAGCCGCCCTTATCAGGGGCGGGGCCGATCAGGTAGACCATCGCCTTGTACTGGGCAGCAGTGTCAAGAATGCGCTGGATCTGGTCGCGATAGGTGGCGTTCCATTCGTCAGAGCTTTGCCCGACGCGGCCAGACGAGCGGATGATCGTCTGATTATCGTTCGCGCCAAAATGGGCGACGATGATATCTGGGCGGTAGGTCGGGGCCATGGCGGCAAATTCAGCGGGCCAGTTGTAGAAGTCATCGCGCGCCAAGCCGGTAGAGGTGCGGCCCCTGTTGGTGACAACGGCGGTCAGTTTGCGTTCCTTGACACGTTTATCAAGGAAAATGCCAAAGCCCTGCGCCAGGCTATCGCCGATCACCAGAATGCGGGCGGGGTCTTCGGTGCTAAAGGTCCGCATCGGGCGTTTGGGCAGTTGCGCCCGCCCGGCGAATTCCTCTTTCGGGCGGTGGAACATTCCCGAAAGGTCCTGCGCGCCCGCGCTGCGCGGTTCCGATCCGCAGGCGGCCAGAAACACAAGGATAAGGGGCGCGAGAATATACCGGTTATTGAAGTTGAACATCTTGCAGCGCCGCCCGCCGGTCCCTTTCCAAGGTAAATTTCGCCAAACGGTCCATCACGGCCTGGGCCACGAAATCATACCCGGATTTGGTAAAGTGCACCTTATCGCCCGCCCGAAGCGCCTGACGTTTGCCACGATAGGTTCCGTTCTGCGAAAAGCCGCCCGTGCCGAATTGCGTCAGCTTGTGAATGTCGATGAAAACGCCACCGGCGCGGCCAACGGCGGCTTTTTGTAGGGCGGAGATGTTCTGATAGGGCCCTTCGAGATTGGATTTTCCAACGATCGGTAATCCGAACCAATAGACCTTTGCAGCGTTGGATCGCAGCCCGTTCGTCAGCTTGCTGACACGATTAGAATACTGCTTTTGCCATGCCTCGGTGCCATAGCTTTCGCGGCTGCGCCCGTCGCGAATTGTCGTGATGTCATTGGCACCGATCTGCACAATCACGATATCGCTCTCGCGGGTCTTCAGCTTGGTTGCAGCGCGATTGTATTTGGCCAGCCAGTCGGCATTGCTGGTCTTGGCTAAGCCATCAGACACCACTGTCAGGCGCAGGGTTTCCACCGCGTCACAGCGAGCGTAGCTGCGAAATAGCGACCCCCACAAACCATCGGCAAGCGAATCGCCCAATACCACGATACGTGTGGGCTGTTTTGGGCAGGCATCGGGTGGAATTTCCGCCGCGATGGCCGGTGTGGCAAGGGTAGATACGGCCAGCAATAGGGCGGTGCAAAGAAAGCTGCGGATTGGCATGGTCTGAACTTACCCCTGTTCGTTCAGAGAGTCGGCATAAAGCCGGACGGCACTAACGGTGCTTGGCCCGGCGATCCCGTCGGCAGAGCCACGGTAAACCTCTAGGTCACGCAGTTTCTGCTGAATGATGCGCACCACCTCTCGGTTGCGTTCGCCCAGATTGGTGGTCAGCCGTTCTATCGCGGTTGGGTCGCCCTGTTGCAACGCGGTCCAGTACAGATCGGCGGCTTTTTCCGGCAGCGCAGCCCCATCGGGGGCCTTTTCATGCAGCTCGGCAAGGAAGGAATAGGCGTGGGTATAACCCTGGCCAACGGCCTTGTTCAGCCACTCGGCGGCTTGATCGTTGTTCTGAGCAACGCCGATGCCGGTCAGGTAATAGTAGCCGACAAAGAACTGCGCCAATTCATTGCCCTGATTGGCGATGTTTGCGGCCACGGCAAAGGCGTCTTCGGGGGTTTTACCCGGCACCAGGTCTTTTGAGTACAGCACCGTAAGGATTTCCTGGCTTAGCCAGTCGTCCTTGTCGGCCCCCATCCGGGCGAGTTCTTCGGCGGCGTCAAGATCAATCTCGCCGCCCTGTGGAGGGGCGTAATGCGAATAGGCCGCCAGACCAAAGGCCGACGGGACACCATATTCCATGCCGAAATCATAGGATGCTTTGGCGGTGGCAAAATCGCCGCTTGCCTGTGCGATACGGCCCAACGTTGTGCGGATCACGCCGTCTTCGGGAAATTCCTTAGCGGCGGTTTCGCAGATATTCTGCGCCTTGTCCTGCTCAATGGCGTCCAGTTTGCGTGGGCCACCCAGTTGCGGCACAGCGGCCAGTGCCAGACAGGGCGCGCTGAATTCGGCGCGTTTTTCTTCAACAGCCAGCGCGGCGGCGATTTCGTCTTTGCCGTCGCATATTTGGCAGGCATCCAGATAGGCCTGCATCAACTGTGCGTCGCTGCTGCCAAGTGCAGTCTGAAAGCTGGCCTTTTCGGCCTGATAGGCGGTGTCGGCCTCTATTTCGGCAACCAGCGCCTTGGCTTCGGCCTGATAGGCACAGGCGATGCAATCGACTGCATAACTGCGCAAGCTAGCTACATCGCGCGATTCGGCTGCGGCGCGGTAAGCCTTGGCTTCGGCATCAAAGGCGCGGGCTTTGGCGTCGATATCGGCGATTTTGCTTTCGACCTGATCGCGAAAGGTGCAGAGCGCGCAGTTTTCCAGATAGATCGCCAGACGTTCGGGCGCGGTGTCACCCTTGATACGCTCCCAAATCTCTGCCTCCAGCGTGTTGGCGCGGGCGAATTCTTCCATGTCGCGAAGGCGGTCGGTAAGCGCCTTTTCATTGGGGCAATACAAGCAGTTAGCCAGAAAATCATGCACGCCGTCGCGGCTGTCGGATTCCATCAGGAACATGGCCTCGAACGTCTCGTTATACAGGCCGGTTTCCATGTCGGTGAAGGCAGAGCGACCGGAATAAGCCACCAGTTCCTGCGCCGGGTCGTTGCTGGATTTGATCAGCAGGCTGTATTTCGGGCCACACAGCGGGTCACGTTCGACCAGACGATTAAGGGCGCGGGTCAGATAGGCCTCGACCTCGGCGCTGGTCGAAATTCCGTTGGCGTCACCAAAGGGCGCGCGGTCAGCCAAGCCGTTGATCAAGCTATAGTGCAGCGCCTGTGTCGGTGCATCAGAGCAGGTCGCCGCAGTGGTATCGGCACCGATCATTACCACCAGCATGTCAAAACCAATACTGTTCAACGCAGTCTGCACGTCGCTGATCGCCAGTGGGAATTCGTCGGCAGGGTCGGTGATGCGGACAAAGCCGATTCGGCGATGTTTGGGATTGAAGGCCGCCACCATCGCAGAAACCCGGTCTGCGAAATCGGTCAAAGAAAACGTCTCATCCGCCAGGCCAATCTGATAGCCGTCGCCGCCGGTCACAAGATTGACCTCTGTGATCAAGAAGAATTGTTCAAACTGCGCGTGCGTTTCATTGGGTTCAGACACGAAGGTCGACACCGGGTTGGCGCGCAGTCGGGCCGCAAAAACAGCCTGTTGCGCCGCATCTGCGGTTGGCAGGGCGTCTATTGCGATGATCGGCAGGTCTCCGGGCAGATTCCCCGGCGCACCTGTCTCGGGGCTGGTGCCCACGAACAGCAGTTGCATCTTGGGGTCGGTCTGTTCGGCCGTGGCAGGCCCGAAGACGCCGAGAATGGTCAGAAAAAATGTTAGGGTCAGAAGGCGACTAAGCACGGTCAGATTCTCCTTGCGGTAATTGTCCGCAACTTGTTGAAAAGCATGTTGCTGTGAAGGTATTCAAATGCTTGCGGAGGGACAAACAGAAATGACACAATCTGTTAACTTCTTGCGGGAAAACCCTGCGGGGTGCCTATTGGGTGACCATTGCCTTAGCAGTTTTGTCCATCGCTGCACCGCCACGAAAGAGAGCGACTGATGATCAAAGAAACTGACCGGAAATTCCTGACCGGGTTGTTTGATGCCGCCGTGCAGGCCGCTGACCCTCGGGTGGTATTGTCGGCGCATCTGCCGCCGCCGCCAAAGGGGCGCACGGTTGTCATTGGCGCAGGTAAGGGCGCGGCGCAGATGGCTGCTGCGCTTGAGAAAATTTGGCCTGGACCGCTACAGGGCGTTGTTGTCACGCGGTACGGCTACAGCGCGCCGTGTCAGCAAATTCGTGTGCTTGAGGCGGCGCATCCGGTACCGGATCAGGCCGGCTTGGCGGCCGGAGAGGCGCTGTTTGAAACGGTGGCCGGACTGGGGCCGGATGATCTGGTGATTGCCCTGATCTGTGGTGGTGGTTCGGCGCTGTTGCCTGCGCCGCCACCGGGGCTGACGTTACAGGACGAAGCGGCGCTGAATAGTGCTCTTTTGGCGTCTGGCGCGCCGATTTCGGCGATGAATGCGATTCGCAAACAGGTCAGCCGGATCAAAGGTGGACGGTTGGCGGCGGCGGCCCATCCGGCCCGCGTGGTCAGCCTGGTGGTGTCGGATATACCGGGTGACGACGCGGCGCAGGTGGCCTCTGGCCCGACGATTCCGGATGATCGCAATCTGGACGACGCGCTGGGGTTGGTGGCGGCCTATGGCATCGATCTGCCGGTCGCGATCAAGGCCTATTTGGCCAGCGCCCCGGTGCCCGCGCCGCGTCCGGAGGATGCGGAGTTTATTAGGGATGAGGTTCATGTGATCGCCTCTGCTGCCTTGTCTCTGCAAGCGGCCAAAAGACTTTCTGAGGCGCAGGGCATACCCGCCGTCATCCTGTCGGACGCGATAGAGGGAGAATCGCGCGAGGTTGCCAAGATGCACGCCGCCATAGCGCAACAAGTCAGCCAGAAAAACCAGCCGTTCCAGCGCCCGATTGTCATTCTGTCGGGGGGGGAGACGACAGTAACGCTGTCTGGTGATGGCGGGCGTGGTGGGCGCAATACAGAGTTTTTGCTGTCGTTGGCCTTGGGGTTGGACGGGGTGCAAAAGGTCACGGCCTTGGCCGCGGATACTGATGGCATTGACGGATCAGAGGATAACGCCGGGGCGTTTGTTGATGGAACCACAGCGACGCGGATGCGGGCGGCGGGGCATGACCCGGCGCAGGTGCTGGCGCGGCATGATGCCTGGGGGGCCTTTGATGCGGTCGGCGATTTGTTCACGCCGGGGCCGACGGGGACGAATGTGAATGACTTTCGGGCAATCCTGATCAGCGATTAATGCGCCGGGCACGAGAGCCAGATTGCGGGTGATACTTTGGCGGGTGGGGTCAAATATCATGCCCCAGTTGCTCGACGGTCGTCTGGAAAGCGCGGAATATCCGGTCACGGTCAAAATGTTGCCGGTCTTTGACAGCGTGGTGCCCCGCGCTCCAGACATCTGTGACGCAGGAATGCCCGTGGCCACCGAAAATCAGGCTGTCTAACACGACATCGCCACGGCGGTTGCAAATCTGGGCATTGTCAGTTGTTACGCCGATGAGGTCGGCAAGATGCCCGACCGTGATCGCGCCAGCAGGTCGCCCGGCAGCCTGCGCGCTGCCTTTGGTGGCATCCTCAAACAGAACGCGCCCGGTAGATCGGTCTTGTGTCGCCAGCGCGGCCCGCGAGTGATCCCGCAGGCGTTGGGAATACTCCAGCGTGCGCAGTTCATCGAACAGGCCGATTTGCACGTTTGAATCCGATCCGATGCCGAACCGGCCATTGGAACGCAAAAATTGCACCCCGTTAAAGATGCCATCACCCAGATTGGATTCGGTGATCGGGCAAAGCCCGGCAATCGCGCCGGTTTTGGCAAGGCTGGCCGTTTCGGCGTCTGTCATCTGCGTACAGTGGATCAGACACCAGTTTTTTTCGACGTCGTGATTGCCCAGCAGCCATTCGGTGGGGCGTGCGCCGTGATGGGCAAGAACCTCATCTACTTCGGCGCGTTGCTCGGCGAGGTGCATGTGCAATGGGCGATCGCCTGCGATGTCGGTCGCAGTCGCCATTCCGGTCTGGTCGACGGCCCGCAACGAATGCGGAGCGACGCCGATGCGATAGTCTCGCCGGGCTTCCGCCAACGCCTTTTGCGCCGCTTCGTGCAGGTGGTGAAACTGATCGGGCGTATTGCCAAACCGTTGCTGACCACCTTGCAGGGGTCGCTTGTCGCAGCCGCCAAACTGATAAAGCACCGGCAAAAGCGTCAGGCCGATGCCGGTGTTTTGCGCGGCGGCGATGATGCGTTCAGACATTTCGGCCGGGTTTGCATAGGGCTTTCCGGCGATGCCGTGGTGCAGGTAATGAAATTCGGCGACGCTGGCGAATCCAGCCTCTAGCATCTCGGTAAAAACCATCTCGGCGATGATTTGAACATGGTCCGGGGTCAGCCGATCAAGATAGCGATACATCAGCCGCCGCCATGTCCAGAAGCTATCGCTGGGGTCTTGGCCTCGGGTTTCCGTGAGGCCCGACATGGCGCGTTGAAAGGCGTGGCTGTGCAGGTTGGTGGGCGCGGGCAAAAGCATGTCAACGCTGTGGGTTGGCGGCATGGTCGGTGGGCCGATTCGATCAATCGTACCGTTTTTGCCGATTGAGATCTGCATATCCGCCTGCCATCCGCCAGGTGTAAGCATCTGTTTGGCATGGATAACTTGCATGGCAGTGCTCCGTTGACTTTATTATGTATATACATATTAATGATAGGACCAGTGAAAATAAAGGACAAGCCATGTCGGATGCCTATGCTTTGGTGGATGCCAGCATTGCCATGATGGCGGATCTGGACGGTTATGGGCTGATCCGCGATGGGGCTGTTGTTGTTGAGGCTGGCAGGATTGGGTGGGTCGGTCCGGCTGCTGACTTGCCTGCGCAGTTCGCCGACGTGGCGCGGATTTCCTGCGCGGGCCGGTTGATTACGCCCGCGTTAATCGACTGTCACACGCATATCGTTTTTGGTGGCAACCGCGCGCGCGAGTTTGAGATGCGGCTAAACGGTGCCAGTTATGAAGAGGTCGCGCGAGCAGGGGGCGGTATCGTCTCGACCGTGACGGCGACGCGAGCCGAGGATGAGGCCACATTGCTGACCGCCGCGCTGCGCCGCGTGGATGCGTTGATTGCGCAGGGTGTAGCTGTGGTAGAGGTCAAGTCGGGCTATGGGCTGGATACCGAGACAGAACTGAAGATGCTGCGCGTCGCCCGCCAGATCGCGAAGCTGCGGCCAATCCGCGTGGTGACCAGCTTTCTGGGGGCTCATGCTGTGCCCAAAGGGGCGGATGCCGACTCCTATATCGACGAGGTTTGCCTGCCCACGCTAGAGGCCGCCCATGCCGAGGGGCTGGTCGATGCGGTGGATGGATTTTGCGAGGGCATCGCCTTTGACACCGCGCAGATAGAGCGGGTGTTTGCCAAGGCGCAGCAGCTTGGCCTGCCGGTAAAGCTGCACTCGGATCAGCTGAGTAATATGGGCGGCACGCCGCTTGCGGCAAGTTATGCCGCGCTGTCGGTGGATCATGTGGAATACGCCACCGATGCCGACGCCAAGGCGATGGCCGGGGCTGGCAGCGTGGCGGTCTTGCTGCCCGGTGCGTTCTACACGTTGCACGAGACGCAAAAGCCGCCGGTCGCGGCGTTTCGCAAACATGACGTGCCGATGGCGATTGGCACCGATTGGAACCCGGGGTCGTCGCCATTGGGCTCATTATTGCTGGCGATGAACATGGGCTGCACACTATTTGGACTGACCCCGGCAGAGGCGCTGGCGGGCACGACGCGCAACGCCGCCCGCGCGCTGGGGTTGGCGGATTGCGGTGAGATCACCACGGGC
>Ga0315339_1001502_pt1 | contig 20467 bp, 19 predicted proteins | sample ASW17metaG_FD_204514 | JGI IMG/M metagenome (GOLD analysis project Ga0315339, IMG submission 204514) | Ammonia-oxidizing marine archaeal communities from Pacific Ocean, United States - ASW #17 | ecosystem: Environmental > Aquatic > Marine > Oceanic | place: USA: California | collected 2016-12-05
GAGGCTTCCTCTCGACCGCAAGAAAGCAGCGCTGGAACATCATCGAAGCACTGCGCCGAGACCCGCGAGACCTCGCAAAAAGGCTCCGCACCGCTTAATGGCGCAAGGCAACCTGGGCAGTTACCACCAAAATTGACAATATTGCTGTCGGTTAACGAACCGGATTGCTGTCGGTTAACGAACCGGTTAGCTTTCATCCTGATCCCGAGACGACGCCGTCAATCAATAAAATTTAGCTCAATTCGAGCGCATCCGGAGGCGATAAAGTGGCCGATCAACCAAAAAAAGAGCTGCGCAGCCGTCGTTGGTACAGTGCGACCGATCTCAGATCGTTCAACCATCGCTCGCGCGAATTGCAGATGGGTTACGACTATGAAGATTTCATCGGCAAGCCAGTGGTTGCGATCATCAATACCTGGTCGGACATCAACCCCTGTCATGCCCATTTCCGGACCCGTGCCGAGGAGGTCAAGCGTGGCGTCTGGCAGGCGGGCGGCTTTCCGATTGAATTGCCGGCGATGTCGCTGGCCGAAGTCTTCGTCAAGCCGACGACTATGCTCTATCGCAATCTTCTGGCGCTGGAAGTCGAGGAACTCCTGCGCTCGCATCCGATTGACGGGGCCGTGCTTATGGGCGGTTGCGACAAGACCACGCCCGGCACGCTTATGGGTGCCATCAGCATGAACCTGCCGACGGTCTACATGCCGGCCGGTCCGATGTTGCGCGGCAACTACGCAGGCAAGACGCTGGGCTCGGGCAGCGATATCTGGAAGTACTGGGCCGATAAGCAGGCCGGGGTTATTGACGACAATGAATGGCGCTCGATGGAGGCCGGGATGGCGCGCTCCTACGGCACCTGCATGACCATGGGCACGGCGCCGACCATGACGGCGCTGACCGAGGTCCTTGGCATGTCGCTGCCCGGCGCCTCGTCGATTCCGGCTGCCGATTCGGCCCATCCGCGCATGGCCAGCGCTTGCGGGCGGCGGATCGTCGAAATGATCGAGGAAGATCTGAAGCCGCGCGATATTCTCACCCGCGGTTCGTTTCTAAACGCGCTGGTTGCCCATATGGCGCTTGCCGGCTCAACCAATGCGATGATCCATCTGGTGGCGCTTGCCGGCCGTGCCGGCGTTGATCTCGACCTCGACGATTTCGACCGGGTCGCGCGCGAAGTGTCGGTCACCGCCAATATTCGTCCTTCCGGCGCGTTTCTGATGGAGGATTTTTACTATGCCGGCGGTCTGCGCGCGTTCCTGTCAACGCTCGGCGACAAACTCGACCTGACCCAGAAAACGGTGGCCGGTGGCACGCTTGGCGATGCGATTGCTGGAGCTAAAGTCTATAATGACGACGTCATCCGGCCGCTATCCAATCCGATCTCCGAAATTGTCGGCACGGCGATCCTTCGCGGCAATTTGGCGCCGGATGGGTGCGTGATGAAACCGTCGGCGGCCGAGCCGCGCCTTCTTAAACATTCAGGCCCGGCGCTGGTCTTCCGTGACTACAATGAAATGGCGACGCAAATCGATCGCGATGATCTTGAGGTTACCGCTGATCATGTTCTTGTGTTGCAAAACGGAGGGCCGATCGGCGGTCCGGGCATGCCGGAATGGGGCATGCTGCCGATCCCCAAAAAACTTCTCAAGCAGGGGGTTCGCGATATGCTGCGGATCTCAGACGCGCGGATGAGCGGCACGAGCTATGGCGCGTGCATTCTCCACGTCGCGCCGGAAGCTTATGTCGGGGGACCGCTGGCGGCGGTCAGAACCGGCGACACGATTTCGGTCGATGTTGATCGGCGGAGTATTAATCTCGACGTCAGCGAGGCCGAGATCGCGCGGCGTCTCGCTGAATGGACCCCGCCCGACCGGACCTTTGAGCGTGGTTATAACAGAATCTACGCCGAGCATATCGGTCAGGCCGACACGGGTTGCGATTTTGACTTTTTGCAAGGTACGGCGCCGGTGCCAGAGCCGGAGATTCACTGACACGCTCTGCCGATCGTTGGCACTCCACGGTGCAAAGTGCGCCCGGCCATCGGCTTGCGCCGACAAGCTGGCAAATTCTTGTGCTGAGGGAAAGGGCCAGGAAAATAGAGTCGCTGCTACCGGTCGGATATTCCGCGTTCAGGCAGCTCTGATCGGGAGCCTATTTCCGGCTCGACATATCGCATCCACGGGTACAGGTGTGCGGCCCAAGGCGTCCTTGTTAAATACGCCCTGGGCTGGAGTTCCGCAAATACCATCGGCCGCGGGATATTGAATTATTGGACGCTGGCACCGATCAGTGCTCCGGTAGCGGCACCGATGCCACCGCCGACCAACGCACCGCCGCCACCGGCCGCGACGCCACCAATGACCGCGCCCGTCACGCCGCCAATGACGGCCCCGTTGACGGTCGGGTTGTTGGTGGGGAAATTATAGCAACCGGAAAGCGTCATTCCGGCCACGACGATAACAGCGACATTTTTCATCGCACCCTCCTATGTAACAATTGATTCCTAGCACACCCGCATCGAAAAATCGATGCGGACGCCGCGTTGCAGCTTTTAAGCAAGGACAGCCTACCATCGACATAGTTAACCAAGCATAAGCGATTGCCGAAACGAACCCGCGTCAGTTCAGCGTCCGCCTATTGATAATCCTTGATGGGCGTTCAATTTCGTCCTGTTAAGCCGCTGCTGCCTGGCGGGTGCGGGCCGGCGCAGGACGAAAGCGCCGGCGAAGCTCGGCGACCAATATCACCACAATCGCAGTGCCGACTACCCATACGACCGGACGGACGCCGAAGCCGAAGCCGAAATTGGCCAGGAATACCCGCTTGCCGCCGATGCCGGTCATCAATTCGTACCACAGGGCCTCGACGCCAACTGTGAGAAGCCCCGCGGCGATCGTCAGCGAGAAAAGCGGTACCAAACCGTCCTTGTAGCCGTAGCGCGCCATAATCCTGTACCCCATCAGCCAGAAGAAAAATCCCGTCATGATCACCGGCTGGGAAACGTCGATTTTAGACTGAATGTAATAATGCAGGATGCCGAGAAAGGCGCTGAGATAGATCAGCTTATGCAGCCGGTTCCAGCGGATCGCACCGACGCGGCGGATCATGCCGTCGGTCGAGGTGACGCCGAGCGCCACCATTCCCAGAAGCGCGACAAAGCCGATTGTCAGGTAGATCCGCAAAACGATCTCTTTGGCGACGAAACCGAGATTGAGTTTGGAATCGACAATGAACAGCGCGAAATGCACGAGAATATAAGCCAGCGCGGAGAGGCCGAGAATGCGCCGGATCAAAATGAGCTTCGGCAAGTTAAACAGCCGGCGTGATGGTGTCACCGCAAGAGTGATTAGAAGAAGATAGACCGTCCAGTCGCCGACCCGGTGGGTCGCCTCAACAACCGGCCGTGCACCGAGGCCAATGAACAAGGTACGATACAAAAGCCAAAGCATTGGCAATGATACCAGGACCAGGGTGCCGGTCTTGAGAAGGGAGAAGCGCCCCGCCTTGTCGTTCCACGGCAACTTTTGTGCGATCGATTTTTTTCCAGCCATGCTTTTTTTCTCTCAGTCGCGCCAGGCGCTCCATCAATACATAATGGCCATACGCGAGCCAGGATATCACTGTCACGTCAAAGGTTCTTCAAAGTAAATTGAGCAAGCAAACACGATCCTAACTTATAGGTGTCACGTCACCTAAAGTCGGATATGAGTCCGCCTATAAATGGCGGCATTTCCGCCCCCCACCCCCCAGGGTCGAGAGACAGGTGACGGAATGAGCTATGTAAGCAAGGTCCTCCAGCCAGGCGAGACGGCGGTCTATGAGACCAAAATTTCGTGGGCGATGTCCATTCCTGGGCTGCTCTTGCTGCTCGCTGGTGTCGTGTTCTTCCTCGTCACTCTGATCCTTCTCGGTAGCCCGCTTTGGGCCGATAGCTTGAGCTTTGGCATTGTCGGCGTGGCTCTTATTCTGCTCGCCATCGAATGGTTCCAACGATGGACGACGGAAATTGCGATCACCGACCGACGGATTATTCTGAAAAAAGGATTTATCCGTCGCGACACGATCGAGATGAGCATCGAAAAGGTCGAAAGCATCGACGTTAATCAATCACTGCTTGGCCGTCTCCTCGATTATGGCGATATCACCGTGCGCGGAACCGGCTCAGGTTTCGCGCCGATGCTCAAGATCAAGGCACCGCTGGTATTCCGCGGCCACGTCACCGGCCTGCCGGCGACACCATCCGGCGCCGAGCAGGGCGATAATTGAGAATGACGGATCCTGAAATTGTCTGCATTGGCGAACCGCTGTTCGAGTTGAATGAGCCGAAAGGTGAGAATATCTATCGGCCGGGGCATGGCGGCGATACCTCGAACGCGGCCGTCGCCGCGGCGCGCCAGGGCGCCAGCGTCGGTTATGTGACCGCGATCGGTGCCGATCGCTTCGGCGAAAGCTTCATGAATCTTTGGGCGGAGGAGGGGGTGGACACCAGCGCTGTCATTCGCAGCCAGAGCGCCCATACCGGTCTTTATTTTATCACCCACGGGCCTGACGGCCATGTTTTCTCCTATTTGCGGGCTGGCTCGGCGGCAAGCCGAATGACGCCACAGGATATCCCGGCCAAGCTGATCGAGAGCGCCAAAGTCGTGCATGCATCGGCGATCAGTCAGGCGATCTCGTCAAGCGCCGCCGATGCGGTCTTTACAGCCATGCGGATTGCCCGCGCGGCCGGGGTCGCGGTGTCATACGATACGAATCTCAGATTGCGCTTATGGCCGCTCGACAGGGCACGCGCCGTCATCCATGCCGCCGTGTCGCTTGCCGATATCCTGCGCCCGAGTCTTGACGATGCCATACAACTCACCGGCCTGGCAGATCCCGACAGGATCGCCGATTTTTATCTTGCCCTTGGCCCGAAAATCGTGGTGCTGACCCTTGGCGCCCAAGGCGCGCTGGTGGCGACGGCCGACCGCCGCGAGACGATTGAGGCGTGGCCTGCCCGGCTTGTCGACGCGACCGGTGCAGGCGACATGTTCGATGGTGCTTTTCTTGCCGAATATCTGCGCGCGCGCGATCCGTTCGCCGCGGCCCGCTACGCCAATGTCGCGGCGGCAATCTCGACCGAGGGGTTTGGCGCCGTCGCGCCGATGCCGCGTCGCGCCGAAGTTGAGGCGGTTATCGCCAAGGGCCGATCGGGGTAAGTCGACGCCGGTGAAATCCGGTTCTGGATGCGAATTTGCCCCCACAATGACATTTTCAATCAAATTACAGTCAATATAGTTAATACGCGAACCGGTATTGATTTTAATTTTTTATTAATTTTTATTTTAAGAATCAATTAGTTATCGAACTGATTGGCTTCGTTGAGGCTTGGCTCAAGCAGGCTTTACAGTATTCCAAATTTTTTGCGCTGTCAGTTTGATTTCGATACCTTGCCATTACTCGGCGGCGGTCATTTGTAAGTGGCTTATGTGATCCGCGAACTGCAATTTTTTAGTCGAGAGTGACCTGCAAGTTTATCTCCAGAATGGAGCGAAAGCGTGAACGAAGCGATCAACAACGGCAATACTCGTAAGGTTCGCAATCTGGCCGATGCGATCCGCCGCGTTCGAACCGGGGAGACCGAGCGCTCCGACGTGGTCGTCGAACTCGGTGATGCCGAAAAGGCGCGTCTCGACCTGCTTGGCGAAGAGCTGACAGCGGTGTTCGCCGACGTTCCGTCTGACAACGAGACATTCATTTTCACGGTGGCCAACAGTACGCCGGCCCGTCTGTGGATCGACATGACGTCTTTCGTTGTCATGGGCCGCGATCATCGCACCTATCGTTTCCTCAAGGATACGCGCCTTGGCCGCACGGTCATTCTCGAATCGACCGACATCGCCGCCGTGGCCGATTGCATTACCAATTATGTTGCCGAGCGCATCATTGAACGCGAACGGGCGATCGAGGGTGATTGGCTGGTCAAGCGGGTCACGGGCGACGTGCCGTCGAGGAAGAATAGAGCCGGCCAGATAATCGCCGCCGCGACATCGCTCCAAGATCGGCCCAATCTCGGTTGGACGGTGGCGATGGTCCTTATGGGGGTTCTGATTGGCGCATCCGCGCTTTTTGCCTGGGCGTGGATACAGATCGGTTAGCCGCCGGTTAGAATTCGCTCAGACAGAGTTTCGACCCTTCCGCCGGGATAGCGGACACCGCGCTCACTCATCGTGCAGGTGAATTTCCCATCTGATGTTTCGATCCGGTACAAATTATAAGCGCCGCCCGCGCGATCGGAGCGTGGTGCCGTCGATGCCGCGGTGGCGCCGACGACGGGCACACCGGCACGCGGCCCCGCAAGCCGTGAAATCTGCGTACGATGATTGTGACCATGGAGTACCAATTCGGCTCCGTGCCTGGCAATTTCAGCGCGCACCAGGCCGGCGTCGATCAACCGCCGCGACCAGGCGGAGAGGCTGGCGATCGGAGGATGGTGGATCAGCACGATCCGGAAGCAATCTTCATCGCTGAACTCGGCAAGGCGCTGGCCGAGCGCATCCGCCTGATCAGAGCCGACCCGGCCGGTCGCCATCAGCGGCGCGGTTGCCACCGCACTCGAAAGGCCGATCAGCGCCACCGGTCCGCGACGACGGACGAATGGGAAGCGCGCGATGTCGCCAGACCCATTGTCGTCGGTCATGAAATCCCGCCAGAGCCTGACAAGCTCGTCGAAGGCGCCGGGGACATAGGTGTCGTGATTTCCGGGTATTACGGTCACCGCCTGGTGACTGCCGAGGCGCGTCAGCCAATCGCGGGCGGCGAGAAGTTCCTCGCCCAGCGCCAAATTAACCAGATCGCCGGTCACCGTAATGTGGTCGGGCCGCTGCGCGCGGATATCCTGGATAAGCGCAGCCAGCACCTCCTCGCTGAAGGCATGGGCGCGGTTGCGGTGCCAGTTGAAGTGGCCGATCCGTCGCTTGACGGTGAACTCGGACTTCGCCATCTGAGGCAGCGGTCCGAGATGCGGATCGGTGATATGGGCAAGCAGAAACATCCTTGCCCGCATATCGGACAGACCGGTTGGCGTAAAGCCGATGTGATATCTTCACCGCGATGATGGATCCTGGCGGTTACGCATTGATCCTCGCTTGATCGGTGCATAAGGCCACGAAGACGCACCAAAAACGGACCAAGGTTCTTGAGGAATCCGATTTCTCGTTGGCCTGCAAAGGCCCTGCTCGGCATAGCGCGGTTGAGCCGCGGCATGACGCTTGGAGTCCGGGGAGCAATCTTCAATCCTCAAGGTCAGGTGTTTCTTGTCCGTCATTCCTATGTTGCCGGTTGGTATTTGCCTGGAGGCGGAGTCGAGCCGGGGGAGACGCTGGCCGAAGCGCTGGCGCGTGAATTGATGGAAGAGGGCGGAATCGCTCTCGACGCGCCGGCCCAATTATTTGGCGTGTATCTCAACAAAGGTGCTTCACGCCGTGATCACGTTGCTCTGTTTGTCAGCCATGCCGGCAAGCAGGTGAAGCGGCCGAGGATTCCAAACCTCGAAATCATCGACTACGGCTTCCATGGGCTGGATGCGCTCCCCGAACAGACGAGCATGGCGACCCGGCGGCGGCTTGCCGAAATCGAGCAAGGTCTTGCCGCATCGGCGGAATGGTAGGCGCGGCGGATGCTTTACGCTGCTTCAGCCTCGTGCTATCCGCCGTGCCGAAAGGGTTAGGACCGTGCCGATTTTCTTGAGCCTACGACGACGAAGCTGACGCCGTGACTGCCAGTCACGCGATAATATCGTTGTCCGCTTGATCCGAACGCAGGTCTGACCATGAACACCGAAGCTTTCACATACCGGCCGGAACGGCCCGATGACGACCCGGCAATCGAGGCTCTCCACCAAGAAGTGTTTGGCCCCGGCCGTTTCGCGCGCGCCGCCTATCGACTGCGCGAGGGTGTAGCGCATGATCGGCTGCTTTCATTCGTCGCCCATGCCAACCAGCGGCTCGTCGCCTCGGTGCGCCTGACGCCGATTGCAATCGGCGATCGGCCGGCGCTTCTGCTCGGCCCACTGGTGGTCATCCCATCGGTCAAGGGCCAGGGCGCCGGCAAAAAACTTGTGCGCATGGGCGTTGAGGCGGCGCGCCGGGCCGGCCACAATATTGTTCTGCTAGTTGGCGATGAGGACTATTACGGCCCACTTGGCTTCCAACAGCTTGAGCCATACGCAATCGCGCTTCCCGGACCGGTTGATCCGGCCAGAGTTCTTGTTTCCGGCCTCGCTGAGGGCGCCTTAGATGGCCTTAGCGGCCAGGCAAGGGCGGCAAACGGAGAGACTAAATAAAGATTTTCATTGCAAAATGCCTACGCGTCACCATATGAGTGCGCATAATTCAATCTTTGGCGGGCCGCGTTGCACGAGATCCGGCACCCGGTTTTCGGCCCGCAAAATCTAAACAAAAATTGACAGCCCAGGCCACGCGGGATGTTTTTATACTCCCGCGAACAAGTTCGGCTGCGCCATTGGCGTCGCGCCGGCGACATTCGCCTGAACAGAAAGAACAATACCTACATGTCATTTGAAATTCTCGGCCTTGCCGAGCCGATCACGCGTGCCATCACCGCGCAACGCTACCATACGCCCACCCCGATTCAGGCCCAGGCGATCCCGCCGGTCCTTTCCGGCCGCGACCTTATTGGTATCGCCCAAACCGGCACCGGCAAAACTGCCGCCTTCGCCCTGCCGATCCTTCATCACCTTTCCTCGCGGCCGGCCAAACCCCAGCCGAAATCGGTTCGTGTCCTGGTCTTGACCCCGACGCGCGAACTGGCCAGCCAGATCGTCGAGAACTTCCAGACCTATGGGCGCCATCTCAAGACCAGTGTCCGCCTGGTCATCGGCGGCGTGCCGATCGGCAAGCAGATTCGCGGCCTGAGTGGCGGCGCCGACATCCTGGTTGCGACACCCGGTCGTCTTATCGATTTGTGCCGCAGTCGCGCCGTTCGGCTCGATAAGGTCGAGTATTTCGTTCTCGACGAGGCCGACCGGATGCTCGACATGGGATTTATTCGCGATATCGAAGCGATTGTCGCCAAATTGCCAAAGAAACGTCAGACGCTTTTCTTCTCGGCGACCATGCCACCGGAAATTGCGCGCTTCGCCGAAGGGATGCTCATCAATCCGGCAAAGGTCGCGGTGACGCCGGTTGCCTCGACCGTCGAGCGTGTCGAACAACGCATCGCCCATGTCGAGCGGGCCGACAAGCCGGCGCTACTCAGCGAAATGCTCAAGCGCGAACCGGTCGACCGGGCGCTGGTCTTTACCCGGACCAAGCACGGTGCCGATCGAGTGGTTCGCGGCCTAGTCAAGGCCGGTGTCACCGCCGAGGCAATCCATGGCAATAAATCACAAAGCCAGCGCGAGCGTGTTCTGGCCGCGTTTCGACAGGGGCGGGTTCGCACATTGATCGCTACCGACATCGCCGCCCGGGGTATCGACGTCGATGGTATCAGTCACGTTTTCAATTTCGATTTGCCGGAAGTTCCCGAGACTTATGTCCACCGTATCGGGCGGACGGCACGCGCAGGCAAGGAAGGAATCGCCGTGTCTATGTGTTCGGCTGAGGAATTGCCGCTGCTCAGGGGAATCGAAAAGCTGATCCGCCAGGATATCACAGTGGTCCACGGCGAGCGGCCTTCTTCGCCAGCGGGCTCGGGCAACTCAAAATCCTCTGAGACGAAGTCGAGGCGTTCGGCCAAGGGCGGGGGACGGCGCCGTCACCGTGATCGCCCGCGCTTCAATGCGGCGACGACGGGCGGCGACGATGTTGCGGCGGTCGCATTTCACAAAGCGCCACGACGCAGACGCGGGACCGGTGGTGCCGATCCGGCGGCGTCGCGCGAATAGCCAAGGAGAGTCGAATGGCAAAAGAAGAGCTTCTAGAGTTCGAAGGAACCGTTACCGAGGTCCTGCCCGATGGCAACTACCGGGTTAAACTCGAGAATGATCACGTGATTCTGGCCTACACAGCCGGGCGGATGCGCAAGCATCGCATCCGTACGCTGACCGGCGACAAAGTCCGGGTCGAGATGTCGCCCTATGATATCGACAAGGGCCGGATCAATTTTCGCCACAAGGCCGAAGCCGGGCCGGCACCGGCGCAGCGCAAGATTTACCGCAAGCGCTGAGCGGCATTCGCTCGGCGCGGCGCCTGTTCATGTTGCGCCAATCGGATCACGAATGCCGATCGAGCCAATCGGTCAGATGTTTCATGAATTTCGCCGGCTCTTCCATCAGAAAGAAGTGGTTGCAGCCGTCGAAGATAATTGTTTCCGAATTGGGGAAGCGTTCCGACATCCACTGCGTACAGGTCGGCGAGCAGATCGGGTCCTGGCCGCCGCCCATGATCAGCGTCGGCGCCGTGATATCGCTCAATCGATCGAGCGTATCGTGATTGAGGCAGGCATGGTTTTGCTGAATATAGCACCCATGTAGCCGGGTTTCGCCGCCGATCAGATTAACGATCCGTTCGATCTGTTCGGGCTCGCGATTATAGAATTTCGATCCGACAAAATAGGCGATTGAGTGCTCGGCGTGATCGCGCCAGTTCTTTCGCCACTCGAGCACCTCGCGCATATTGGTCAGCACCCGGTAGCCGACCGGATCGATCTTGGCGAAGGAGGCGCACATCACCAGCGAGCGGATCAAATCCGGCCGCTTTAGCGCCATATGCTGGGCAATAGCGCCGCCCATTGAGCGCCCGACGATGTGCGCATTGTCGATACCGAGGCCTTCCATCAGCGCGATCGTATCGTCGGCAAGATCGGCGGTAGTGATAGGCTCGTCAACTTGCGTGCTTTTACCAGCGCCGCGGTTGTCGAAAGCGATCAATCGGTAGCGGTCGCGCAACGCCGCGATCTGTGGCAGCCAGGCATTGTGGTCGCCGGCCAGCCCGTGAATCAGGACAATTGGAAAGCCTTCGCCCTCGTCGACGTAATTGAGTTCGTAGCGGCCGGTTTTCGCTGTGGGCATTCTTACCGTCTCCGTTTCAGCCTGACGTATTTGAGCTTGTATCTAAATATACGCCTCTACCGGCCTTCGCGATACCATGTCGCGGCCAGGGTGCCGAGCAGTATCGCAAGGCCGAGGAGGCCGGCGAAGAGCGGCATTCGGTCGACGCCTTTGAGCACGCTTGCCTCTGTCATACGGATGCCGATCCAGTCGGCGCCTGACAGCGCGCCGCCGGAGCGTATTGGCACGATGCGCGGCGGCGAAATGGACCCGGAAGGATCGGCCATACGGGCGATCAGGCCGCCGGTCGCCTCGACCATCGGCCCGAGCTTTTCTTCGCTCGAACGGGCATCGATGAACTCGCGCGGGTTGGCGGCACCGACATGGGCGAAGGCGCGTTTGTCGCCCTGCTCGATCCGATAAAGCCCGATATCGTCGGCCGCGGAAGAGGAACGCCACAGACCCGGACTGGCCGGGTCGAGGGTTACCTCGTCGGGGTCTCCCGATGGCGAGCGAATAATCACCGGCTCGGTCGTCTCGGCCATGGTCTGACGCTCGACAATCAATTCACCGGCCTTTGCGCTGGCCCGCAGCGCCTCTTCGTCGAGGTCGGGCTCCTGCATCAGCCAATGAGAGAGACGGCGTAGGAGATCGACATGCGGGCCGCCACCTTCGAAGCCGCGCGCCCACAGCCAGGCATGATCGGAAAGCAGAAGCGCGACGCGGCCATCGTCAACACGATTGAGCACAAGAAGCGGCTTGTCCTCGGCACCGCTCATGATGACATTGCCGGTCGGCCGCTCGGCATCGATCAGGCGGAACCAGCGTCCCCAGTCCGGCGGATCGGCGGCGGCGCCGTCGAGGTCGCGGGTCACCGGATGACGGTCGCCGAGCGCGGTCACTTTAGCGTGGTAGGGTTGTTCGATGATCTTGCCGGTCGGCGCCACCGGAAGGACCGGCGATAAAGGTGTTTCGTAGATGCTGCCGGATGAAGCGAAGTCGGGACCGGCGGCGATCAAAAGCGCCCCGCCATCGCGAACATATCGGCTGATATTGTCGAAATAGAGGATTGGCAGAACGCCGCGATGCTTGTAGCGGTCGAGGATGATCAGGTCGAACTGGTCAATCTTCTCCGAAAAAAGCTCCCTTGTTGGGAAGGCAATCAGGGACAATTGCGCGATCGGCGTGCCGTCCTGCTTTTCCGGCGGCCTGAGAATCGTGAAATGGACCAGATCGACGGCAGCATCCGATTTCAGAAGGTTGCGCCATGTCCGTTCGCCGGCGTGCGGGGCACCTGAAACCAGCAGCACACGAAGGTTTTCGCGGATGCCTTCAATCGAAGCGATGGCGCGGTTGTTTATCTCGGTCAATTCGCCGGGGAGCGGCTCGGCCTCGAACTCGACGATGTTCTGTCCGCCATGGGCAATATCGATGATCAGTTCATTGTCGTTGCCCGGCAACACGGTTTGAACTGCGTATGGCGCGCCGTCGCGCGATATGGTGACCTGGACGCGCTCGCCGGTCAGGTTCGCAGCACCGTCGTCGATGACACGGTAGCGGATGATCTGCGCCTCGCCGACGATGCCGAAGCGCGGAGCGTTGTCGATAGCGATGCGGCGGTCGCGTTCCTCGTCATGTCCAGATAGCAGAACGTGAAGCGCTGCGCCGGGAGCCGGTATTGCGCCATCCGCCGGAACGTCATGGACCTGACCGTCGGTCATCAGGATCACCGCGCCCACCTGGTTGGGGGGCACATCCGCCAGGCTCGCGCCGAGAGCGTCGAAAAGCCTGGTGCCGTCGACGGCGAGGCCGCTGACGTCGCCCCCGGCGTCGATTTCACGCAATTCGACGCCACGCAAATCGGCCAGGCTTTCGACCAGCGCATCGCCGATTGCCGCGGTTGTCACGTCACGCCCGTCGAGCGTTTGGCTGGCGCTTTTGTCGCTGAGCAAAGCCACCACGGTTGGCAATGGCTCGCGGTCTTCGCGCAGCACGAACGGATTGAGGAGTGCCGCGATCAGCGCGGCCAGTGCACCGGCGCGCAGCCAAGCGCCGCGGATGCCGCGAAACAGCACGACAACCACCATTGCCGCGGCAAGCCCGCCGAAGCTGGCGATGAGCCAAAGCGGCAATATTGGCGAAAAGGCGAGCGACCAGGTCATCGTTTCATTGCCCCAGTCTTTCGAGGAGCGCCGGCACATGCACCTGATCGGCTTTGTAATTGCCGGTCAGCGTGTACATGACAATGTTGACGCCGGTGCGAAACGCCATCTCGCGTTGCCGTGGATCGGTCGGGATGGTCGGGTACAGGAAGGTTCCTTGCTCATTCACCGCCCAGGCGGCGGCAAAGTCGTTCTCGGTGATAAGAATGGTCGAGACGCCGTCGCCGGCCTGTGCCGGGCGTTCGGCCCGCTCGTCGGCTTTTTGGCTGGCCTCAACCCATAGCGGCCCACCGGAATAGCGTCCGGGAAAATCGTTCAGCAAATAGAAAGCCTTGGTTAGCACATGATTGGCCGGCACCGGTTCGAGCGGCGGAATGTCGAGCGTCGCAAGCATTTCGCGCAGGCGCTCGACCGCCGGCGTTCCAGACAATGAATTGATATTGGTCGAACGCTCGAACTGGTCGCGCGTATCGAAGAGCACCGATCCACCCTGACGCATATAGGCGTCGATCCGCGCCATGGTTGCCGATGTCGGAATTGATGCGTCGGGATCGATTGGCCAGTAAATCAGCGGAAAAAACGTTAGCTCATCGCTTGCCGGGTCGACGCCGATAGGCTCGCCGGGCTCAAGCGCGGTTCGCTCGGCAAGGAAAAACGTCAGGCCATCCAGTCCGGTCCGGCTGACCGCGTCGATCTCGTCATTGCCGGTCACCACATAGGCAAGGCGGGTCGCCGAGACCGCTTTCAATGCTGCCGCGTCACTTGCCTCGTCGGCGCGGACATCGGGCACCAAAATCATAACTGCCAGACCCGCCGCCGCGGCGCGCTGCAAGATGCGAAAAGAGCCGGCCAGCCACAGAACAGCTATCGCGTCGAGGATCAAAAGGATGAGCGCCGAGAGCAGCAGCCATGGGCCAATCTCGATCGGTGACTCGCTCGGATAGGGCCGGGCGGCGATGTCGCCGAGGATTGTCGTGTCGAAGGGGGCGATCTGCGACTCGCTATTTAGAAGATTGACCGCCGTGAACCCGGTCTCGTTGCCGTAAAGGCCCGGCGGGTGTTCGGCGTCGACGAGGATTTCGCCGGCGCCGACGACGATTGGCTGGGCTTCCGTGCCCGGCGCGCTAAACCGTCCATGGCCGTCAAGCAGGCGCCATGGTGCGATGGGTTGGGCATCGGCGGCACTGGCCTCGCCAAATTCCGGCGCGGCTCCCGAAAATGCAATAATCCGACGCAGCATTTCAACGAAGATGCCGGACAATGGCAGATTCGACCAGCTGGCGTCGGCGGTAACGTGGAACAGGATCAGCCAACCCTGGCCCGATTGGGTGGCGGTGACCAGCGGCGTTCCATCGGCCAGCGAGGCCCAGGTCCGCTCGGCTAAATTCGCATCGGGCTCGGCCAGCACCTGGCGCTTGACTTCGACATCGCCGGGCACGCTCAGGCTGGCGAAGGGGCTATTGTCCGAGAAAGAGGCTAGCGGCTGTGGCGTTTGCCAGGTGAGGCTGCCGCCAAGAACGCGGTCGCCATGGCGCAATCGTACCGGGATCAATGCATCGGTGGCGGCGGCCAGCCGCGGGCCGGCGAAGCGGACAAGCGTGCCGCCCTGGCGAACCCAGTTCGCCATCGTTTCTTCGGCATCGGCATCAAGCGTGCCGATATCGGCCATTGCGATCACCGAGACGCCGCTTTCAATCAGGTCGGGCAGGGCGATCGAAGCATTGGCCTCGCCAGGCTCGCGGACTTCGGCAAAAGGCAAAATGGCGCGCGACAAATAGTAAAGCGGCGAGAGCAGCGGTTGCGCCGTGTCGGCCGAGGCCCCCGAGAGGAGGCCGATCCGGCGGCGTTGCCAACGCTCGTCGAGGAGTTGGACGGCGCCGGCGGTTCCCGCGCCGGCAATCTCGACGCGCACGATCTCGTTTCTGAGTTCACTTGGCAATGCAAAGCGTGCCTCGCCGGTCCGCTTACCGGTTGCGATCTGGAACGGTGCTTCGCCGATAGAGCGACCCTGCAAATCGAGGGCGCGAACCACGCCGCCGGTGCTTGCCCCACTATCGCGTCGAATTACCGGGACAACAAGCGCCTCGGCGGCGCCTACCGGTGGCCTCAAGGCGAATAGTTCCGATCGGTCGTCGGCGTAAATAATTGTCGGCGCGGCGATGCGTTCTTCGAGAAACTCGACGAGGCCTTCGACGCCCTGGCCGCCGACCCCATCGGAAAGCCAGGCAACGCCGCCGTAGTTGGTTTGGTCGGCGATGGTGGTAAGCGCCGGCAGTAATGCGGCATGGTTGGCTGCGAAGGGCCGCGGCGCCAGCGCCTCAAGCCGGGTCAAGATCTCGTCCGCGTCCGTCGGGGCGAGATCCTGGTTTCCCGGTTCGGCCGTCGCAACCAGTGTCAAGGGTCGGTTTGCGTCCTCGGCGAGGCGGATTATCCGGCGCGCGGTGTCGACAATCGCCATCCAACGCGGCGCCGACGTCCAGCCATTATCGACGAGGATGAGGAGGGGACCCTTGCCGGGCGCTTCCTCGCTGGAGGGTTTGTAAATCGGACCGGCGAGTGCAACGATTACCGCGCCGGCGAGAAGTAGGCGCAGGACTGTCAACCACCAAGGGCTTTTCGATGGCGTCTTTTCCCCTCCCTCGATTTGGCTGACCAGTGATCGCGTTGGTCCAAAGGCGACAAGCTGTGGGCGTGGCGGTGTGATCCTCAACAGCCACCAAATCGCCGGGAGGAGCACCAGCGCGATCAACAGCGCCGGGGACGTAAAGGCGATCGGCAGACCGATCATGCCGCGTCCACTCGGGTGTGTGAGCCGCCCATAGCCTGACGATCCGCGAGGCGGGCATCGAGCGCGAGCAGCGGATCATTGGCCGGCCGGTCGGTGCGGTGGATAAGAAATGTCCAGTCAAGCCGTCGGCATAAGCGCGCCAGACGTTCACGATGGGCGGCGAGCAGAGTTTCGTATTTGCCGCGATGTTGCTCGGTGCGATCGAGGACGTGGGTAACGCCGCTCTCCGGATCGCGGAATTCCATCCGCCCGGCAAAGGGAAAGGTTTCTTCGATCGGGTCGACGATCTGCAGCAGATGAGCGCGCACACCCGATTTCATGATCGGCTCGAGCGTCTTTTCGACCTCCTCGATGGGATCGAAAAAGTCGCCGATCAGCACGAGATCTGAATGCCGGCGCAGAGCTCGTATGTCCGGCTCGGCCTTGCCCACATCGATTTGCGAGAGGAATTCGGCCAATCGTTCGGCGGCGTTGCGCGATAATATCGGGTTTGAGACGCCAAGCAGGCCGACGCGCTCGCCGGCCGCGGCAAGAAGTTCGGCGAGTGCCAGCAGGATGACGACAGCGCGATCGCGTTTCGTGGTCGATGAAAGGCGCGATCTGGTATTCATCGAGGCGGAAAAATCGGCCCACAACCAGACCGTATGGGCGGCCTCCCATTCGGTTTCGCGGACATAGAGGTGGTTGTCGCGGGCCGAGCGCCGCCAATCGATGGCGGCTCTAGTATCGTCGGGCATGAACGGCCGGAACTGCCAGAACGTCTCGCCGCGGCCGCTGGACCGGCGGCCATGCCAGCCGGCGATTACGATCGAGGCGACGCGGCGGGCTTCGACCAACAATTCGGGCAAGCCGGCGGCGAGGCTCTTTGCCTCGGCCAGCGATCCGCGGATCTGACCAATTCGATCCTCTGCGTTCGCGGACCTTGCCATTGACTAGCCGACTTTCGCCTTGAGATCGGAAATTACGTCGCGAACACTCAGACCGTCGGCGCGCGCCGCAAAACTGAGCGCCATGCGGTGCTGCAGCACCGGCTCGGCGAGCGACATGACGTCGTCGATCGAGGGCGCATAGCGGCCGTCGATCAAGGCGCTGGCGCGGCAGGCGAGCATCAGCGACTGGCTGGCGCGAGGGCCGGGTCCCCAAGCAATGGCGGTCGCGTATTTGGGATCGCCATCATCGTCCGGTCTCGCCGAGCGAACCAGATTGAGGATCGCCTCGACGACCGATTCGCCGACCGGCATGTGCCGGATAAGTTGCTGCGTGGCACGCAGCGTGTCGACGTCGAGAACGGTTTCGGCGGCGGCAATGTCGGTGCCGGTCGTCTCGAAGAGAATGCGCCGCTCGGCTTCTCGATCAGGATAGACGACGTCGATCTGCATGAGGAAGCGGTCGAGCTGAGCTTCCGGCAAGGGATAGGTGCCCTCCTGCTCAAGCGGGTTTTGTGTTGCCAGGACATGGAATGGCGTCGGCAAATCGTAGCGGATGCCGGCGATGGTGACATGGTATTCCTGCATTGCTTGGAGAAGCGCCGACTGGGTGCGCGGGCTTGCCCGGTTGATCTCGTCGGCCATCAAGAGCTGAGCGAATACCGGGCCTTTCAGGAAACGAAAACTGCGGTTGCCGTCGGGAGCCTGATCCATGACCTCGGAGCCCAGAATGTCGGAAGGCATCAGGTCTGGTGTGAACTGGATACGCTGTGCCGAAAGGCCAAGAACGGTGCCCAGCGTCTCGACGAGTTTGGTTTTGGCGAGACCCGGAACGCCGACAAGAAGCCCGTGTCCACCGGCCAGAATGGTGATCAGCGATCGGTCGACAACCGTTTCCTGGCCGTAAATGACCCCGCCGATCGCCGCGCGCGCCGCTTTGATACGCTCGACCGCAGCTTCGGTTTCGATCAGGATATTTTCCGCGTCAAGTTCGGGTGAGGGAGTGTTGATTGCGCTCATTATGATCCATATGCTCGCTTTGCCTTGATCCGGAACTATGCTGGCGAGTGTGGCACGGACCGGGGCGCGATGTCTCGTGCGCTCGCAAGCGGCTGCTTGGCTACCGCGAACGCTATCTCACGGGCAAAGCGCGGCGAAACCATGGCTGCAGCTAGGGATATTGGATGTGCGGGGCGATCAGGGGGATGAAGGCAGCTTTTTTGCTAGTCTTGCCTTCACTTGTTTGTGATAAAGCTGATTGTCTACGCCGAAATGCCGGGACGATATGAGTACCCAATCCGTTGAAGAATCACATTTCGCGCCGGCGGCGTTTTTTGCGCGTGCCGCCGGGCGCCTCGATTCAAAGCCGCAGCGTGACGAGAGCGAGCTGCTTGGCGACCAATTCCTCAATCCGGAACTGACGGCCGAGGGGATGAGTTTTCGGGAAGCGGCGGTGCTGATCCCGGTCGTGGCGCGCCAGCCGCAAGCCAGCGTTCTGCTCACCCAACGCACGCCGCATCTTTCGGTGCATGCCGGGCAGATTGCATTTCCCGGTGGTAAAATAGACGATGTGGACGCGACACCAGCGGCCGCGGCGCTGCGCGAGGCCGAGGAGGAGATCGGTCTTGATCCGGCGTTGGTCGAACCAATCGGTTACCTCACACCGTATTTGACGCGGACCGGCTATCGCATCGTCCCGGTTCTGGCGCGTGTCGATCCGGATCACCAAATCACGATGAACCCCAATGAGGTCACCGACACCTTCGAAGTGCCGCTTTCATTCTTGATGAGTTCAACAAACTTCCGGCGTGGTAAGCGGGCCTTTAAAGGCATGCAGCGTAATTTTTACGAAATTCCGTTCAATGAGCGCTATATTTGGGGGATCACTGCGGGAATCATTCGCGGAATGTATGAACGGATATATGGTTGATGGGGCGCTTGGTCATATTCAATGCGATATTCTTTCTTGTGCCGTTCGCGATCTATGCCGTCTGGTTGATCGCGACGCGCGGCTCGGCAAATAATCCTCTGTACTGGCCGATGAAGACGGTTGGTTTTCTGGCACTCGGCGGTGGGGTTGTGATGATCGGGGCGCTCCTGGTGTTTTTGCAGGTCTCGAGGGCCCCAACCGACGCCAATTACCGGCCGGCGATGATTGGCGAGGACGGGAAAATTATTCCCGGCACACTCGAATAGCCCGTTGGTTTCGTCGCGGGAGGCGCCATGACCCTCGCTCCACGGAGCCTTGCGGAGACGCCTTGGCTTTCAACGACCGCCGTTCAATCGGTATTTGCCGCGCTTGAGCAAGATGGCGCCGAGGCTCGGATCGTCGGCGGCGCCGTGCGCGACGCACTCCTCGGTGTTCCGGTGGCCGACATCGACTTTGCCACCACGGCAACCCCCGACATCGTCAGTGCCCAATCGAAGGCGGCCGGTTTCAAGGTCGTCCCCACCGGCATCGAACACGGGACGCTGACCGTGCTTGCCCACGGGAACAAATATGAGGTGACGACGCTTCGCCAGGACATCGAGACCGACGGTAGACGCGCAATTGTCCGTTTTGGCCGCGACTGGATCGCCGATGCGCGACGGCGCGATTTCACGGTCAATGCGCTTTCCATCGATGCAAAAGGCACGCTGTACGATCCACTCGGCGGATACGAGGACATGCTTGCCGGTCGTATTCGCTTTGTCGGAGAGCCCGGCAAGCGGATCGCCGAGGACCGGCTGCGAATTCTCCGCTTCTTTCGATTCCATGCTCAATATGGAAAGGGCGATCCCGACGGCGAGGGTCTGGCGGCGGCGATCCGCGCGCGCGGCGCGCTTCGCGATCTTTCGGCTGAGCGAATTGGACAGGAAATGCGGCGGATTGCCGTCGCGCGCGGTGCGCTCAAGACGGTCGCCACAATGCAGGATTCGGGAATTCTGCCGATCGTTCTCGGCGGCGTCGGGTACATCGGCGCCCTGCGCCGCCTTCAGGAATTCGAGATTTCGGTGGACATGACGCCAGCTGTGGCACTCCGCCTTGCCGCGATCGGGTGTCGGGTCGAGGAGGATGTGCTCCGGCTGGCGGGCCGGATGCGTCTTGCCAATGCGACGCGCGATCGGATGCGAAAGGCGATCACGGCAATCAACAAAATTGGACCGCGTCCTCAACAAAAGGCGGCGCGGCGCGCGCTCTACCGGCTCGGCGAGGAGGGCTACCGGGATGGACTTGCACTTGCCTACGCCTGGAGTCAGGCACCGGACGATAGCGCGCCTTTGCGCGAATTATACGCGCTGCCCGACGAATGGAGCGTGCCGTCCTTTCCGCTTGGCGGCCGCGACGTTCTTGGCGGGACAAGCCTGCGCGGGCCATCGGTCGGAGCGCTCCTTAGAGAAATCGAAGATTGGTGGATCGAAAACGATTTCGTTGCCGACGAGCCGGCGCTTCGCCACCGACTTCGCCAATTGATCGCGGCGGACAACGATTTGCGCTAGGTTTGTTTTATTGTAACTGCCCAGGTTGCCTTGCGCCATTAAGCGGTGCGGAGCCTTTTTGCGAGGTCTCGCGGGTCTCGGCGCAGTGCTTCGATGATGTTCCAGCGCTGCTTTCTTGCGG
>Ga0315339_1001503_pt1 | contig 20459 bp, 16 predicted proteins | sample ASW17metaG_FD_204514 | JGI IMG/M metagenome (GOLD analysis project Ga0315339, IMG submission 204514) | Ammonia-oxidizing marine archaeal communities from Pacific Ocean, United States - ASW #17 | ecosystem: Environmental > Aquatic > Marine > Oceanic | place: USA: California | collected 2016-12-05
ACTTGGCCCTCGTAGGCGTAGACGGCTTGGCGCAAATCCTCGCGAGTCTGCACTTCTTCGGCGAAATCGGGGCCGAACTCGAAGAGTCGCTGGGAAAAGCGCAGCGCCGAACCGAGTTGCTCGTCGGTTTTGCCGTCGGAAAGGGAAGTGCGGCGGGCGTTGTAGCTGGCGGTCAGGTCGAGATGCGGCATAAAACGCGAACGCACTACGATCCCCCCGCCTTCGACCTGGCGAATGGATTCGCGGGCTTGGATAAGCTTGCGGTTGTGTCCCATGGCTGTCTCAAGGCAGTGCGGGAGGCTGAGTGCTGTTTCAGCTTGGGCTCCGGTCAGGATGAAACAGATGGTCAAGAACCCGTACGAAATACAGCGCATTTATCCCTTATATAATGTAAGAGGTGGTGCCCCGAGAATCGGTAAATAAAATCCGTTTATGTATCTCAGGGTAGGATAGGTGGACGGGTGTACCATGTCAAGCAATGCCCGGCGAATACATTTTTATTGCGATTGAACCTGCGGTGCAAGGGCGGTACCCCACGTGGTAGAAAACCTCTTTATGACTGGACAAAGGCCTGATACAGGGTATTCTGCAGGGTCAGGATGGCGCTTGGGACGAACTATATGTGCTCTATGGCGAAAAATCAGGCGGCATCTTCTGCGCACCGTGCGCGACGAGGCGACGGCCAAGGATTTGATGCAGGAAGTGCTCTTACGGTTGTGTCGAGAAACTGTCCGAGAGGAGAAACGCGAGGTTTTGCACATGGTCTATGACGTCGAAATGGAAGTTATGTCTCGCGACCGACGGAAGAAGCCGTCTGAACCATCCTCTAATGTTTGATCCGACAGCGGGGTAGACTAATGGCTGGCCCCCTGTCGCATGCGTTTATTGTCGCTGGCGAGATAGGGGGAGGTGGCTTATGTTGATTGACAGACCTCTGGCAAGACACTAAGCGATGCTCTCCCATATAATAAAAAAAGAAATCATCAATAATATCCTCAGCTTCCGCCTCGCGATTAGCTATGTCCTGCTCTTTGCATTGGTGTTGTTGGCGGTGTTCTTGATGAGCAACGAATACGGGACCAGGCAGCGCGAATACGCTTCGATTAACAAGAAGGAACGCGCACGCATAGACCAGTTGCAACGGATCGAAGATCCACGCGCTATTTTTCGCGCCATTAGCGCCGTGTCTTTTAATGGTCTACGCCAGCCCCGGAGCGCGAGTATTCTGGCACGGGGACTTGACGGCGAGATCCCCATTGAAGTGCCCGCATATGGCGCAATCCGCGGTCTCAGTAGTGCTGAGCGGGTGGGGCGCAATGCGCTGAGGGAGGTTTTTCAGGCCCCGGACTTTGTTTATGTGGTCAATGTGGTGATGAGCCTTTTGGCGTTACTTTTTGTTTTCGATACGATCTGTGGCGAAAAGGAGCAGGGCACGCTGAAGCTGCTTTTGGCGCACTCGTTGCCGCGCGATACCGTAATCTTGGGCAAGTGGGTCGGTGGCTATATTTCGGTGGCGATGCCCTTTAGCATGGCGGCGCTAGCGGGGTTTACCTATGTCTACGCCAGTGGTGCGCTTAACGCCGACGGGCTGTGGCGTTTCGTCTTGATTTACGGGCTGTCCCTGGTTTATATCTCCGCTTTTTTTACGCTCGGTTTGATGATCTCGACCTTGGCGCACCGGACTTCTACCGCCTTGCTGATCGCCTTGTTGGTGTGGATTTGCTGGATTCTGGTAGTGCCCAATATCGCGCCGGTGGTGGCGCGCCTGGTTGCGCCGGTGCCGTCGCGCCAGGTCATCGAGTCCGAAAAGGCGGCGATCGACCGCGAAGCCCAACTACTGCTGAGCGGTATCCAAAAACGCAAGGTCTACGGCGACGAGAAAGAAGTCGAACGCATTCGCCGTGACGCGGCGGGAAAAATGCGCAAGCTCGAGCAATTTGGTGTGGAGCGCCTGCAGGTGCAGATCGAACTCACCCAGAATCTGGCCAGGCTCTCGCCCTCGGCGAGTTTCCTTTTTGCGGCGACGCGGCTGGCCGGGACGGGGCCGGTCTTGGCCGGGTATTTCGACCAGGGCATGGCGCGTTACCAGCACGAGTACGGCCGGTTCCGCCGCGAGCTCTACCACGCGACCATCGGCAATAACCCACAGGACGGCGATTGGCTGCGCGCGGAGGATGTGCCGCGCTTTTTCATCACTTTGGAGAAGGTCGCCGACAGTCTCGACGCGGCGCTTTTCGATGTATTGCTACTGCTGGTCTTCAATGCGTTGTTTTTTATGCTGGCCTACGCATTCTTTCTGCGTTACGACGTCACCTGATGCTCTTTCACCTCGTCCGTAAGGAATTGCTCGACCAGTTGTTGAGCCTGCGTTTCGCCATCGCCTGCGTCTTGTGCTTGGTTGCCTTGATGCTGAGCGCGGTGGTGCAGGCGCGCGACTATCGCGAAGCGGTGTCGACTTTCAATATGAACACGGTGGTCCACCGCGACGCGGTACTGCAAAAGGACGATATCGCCGAGCTGCAGCGGGGGATTGAAATCGACCGCCCGCCCAATGCGATGAATATGCTCGTGCGGGGCTTGGCGCCGCAGTTGACAGAGAGCGTCGAAGTGCGCGGTGGCGGTCAGCTGAAATTCGTGCGGGCCTACGAGCGAAACCCGGTAATCCCGCTCTTCCCATCCGTCGACTTCGTTTTTATTGTCGGCGTGATCATGAGCCTGTTGGCTCTGGCCTTCAGCTACGACGCGGTATCGGGCGAACAGGAGAGCGGGGTCCTCAAGTTATTGATGTCCTATGCATTGCCGCGCGATACGGTGATTTTGGGCAAGTGGATCGGCGGTTATGTTGCCCTGGTAGCACCCTTCCTGCTCGCATTCGTGGCGGCGATGACCATCGGTGCATTCTTTCCGGAAGTTGAATACGGCTTGAATGAGGTGCTGGCTATCCTCGGGTTGTTGGCGCTGGCCCTGCTCTACTTGGCAGCGATTTACTCGCTGGGCCTGTTGGTCTCCACTCTTACGCAATTGGCCTCTACTTCGATTGCTGTGTTATTGCTTTTATGGGTCGCCCTTATCCTCGCCGTGCCCAATATGGTGATTTACGCGACCGGTCAGGTCGTTCGCGTGCCTTCGCGCGAGAGTGTCGATCGCGAAGGGGGACAATTGCGCGAGGAAGGCCGGCTAAAGGCTGAGGCGATACAGAAGGCGGAAGGGGCATCCTGGGATAACGAGGAATGGAGCGAGGAATTGCGCGCCGAGATAGCGGCTTTGAACCGCGAGGTCGAGGTGGCAATACACAAGCGGGAAGAGAGCTATCTGGCGCAAGTGCGCAACCAGAGCAGTTGGTCGGGCATTGCGGCGCGCATGTCGCCCCTGACTTCGTTTAATATGGCTGCCTATGATATAGCGGCCGACGGGATGGAACAAGAGCGGCGTTTTGTGGCGGCGTTACAGGGCTACAGCCAGGTATGGGGTGCCTATGTCCAGGGACGAGAAACGGCTTGGCGGGACTTGGTTGAGCATCGACGCGATCAGGGCGAGCAGGACGGGCGCTTTCAGCGGGCTTTGAAGTTCGGCGATTATCCGCGTTTTAAATTCGAGTATATGTCCTTTGCGGATCGCTTGGAACTCATATGGCTTGACGTGTTGTTGCTTTTAATATGGGCCGCGTTGTTTTTGATGGCATCCTATATTTCTTTTCTTCGCTACAATATCCACTGACATGTATTCTTTTTATTAAAAATCAGCGTTTTTTCACCCAAGAGCCAGCTCTTATTTTCCGTGAATATGCGGCAAATGTCTCCGGTTATTTATAGTTAGCATTTTGCAATGAGTGCCTTATATTGAAGACATTCGGTCACCTTGCACCCCTGCTATATTTAAGCATATATGTCTCAGCTTCTCACCGACGATTTTTCTCGTTTACAAAACCAGAGCCGTATCCCGGCGACGACCTGGCGCCATTGGTGCAATCTGCTCAATCTGGATCCGATTGACGCCGTCGATGTGTGGGAGGAGATTTGCCACCCCATCATGGCGGCTACGCGCAAAATCCCCGAAGTCCCCTTATATCCTGCAGATGTGGGCGGCGCGATTGGACTTGGATATTTTCGACTTCAAAGAGGAAGTACCCAGAGCCCTTCAGGTTATCACTTTTCTCTATGCGCTCAAAGACGAGCGGTTGATCAAGGACAAGACCAAAAGCGCGCTGGGCAAATTCTACCGCAAGACGGCTCTGCAAAGTCCCCCCGAGCAACCCCACGGTTTGTTTTTACAGAAATTTCTCGTCAATTTATGTGCGGCAATATTGGTATTCAAGGTTTTACCGGCCTCTAATATCACCTTGGCCGGGGTGTTGAAGCCGATTGTCGAAGGGCACGGCAATGTCGATCAGATTATAGGGCTGGGGCTTAACGTATTAAATGGCAAACCATATGCCGACAGAGGCTTATCGCTATGTCACGACCGAGGCTTGGAAAGTGATGGAAGAGGTGCATCAACCCGAGTTGGTCGCCGATCGCATCAAAGAGATCCTGCGCGAAATACTGGTCGGCATAGCCGTATTCACACCGGAGATGAGGCGGCACCTGCGAAAACCCGCAATGGCTTTGGCGGTGGTCGGCCTCGACAAGATCACGGGCAATATCAATTTGAAGGAATATTATGTCCGGCTCCGCGGTAACGGCGAAATTGCCTTTATTGAGGATTTTGAGGACGGAAAACACGTCGATCTTTTTGAGATGGGCGAATATAAAGCGAGTTGGGTGCACGCGGCGGTGAAAAAGAAGAAGGACGAGGACGGTACTGAGGAATTACAGACGGGGCGCAAATATCTGTTCACCATCTGCCGCACCGATAAGCTATTCGGTGACACGCCCAATGACCTGGTCAATGGCTGTATTCGGGGCGACGATGGCGGCGGCCCTCAAGGCTTTTAACGTCTTTTAGGAGGCACTATGGCACACCACGAATTTACTCCAGATCACTACCACACGAGCATCGGTTGGCACGAGCCGGTGCTCGATATCGCGCCCGGTGATTCGGTCTCCACGAGTACAGCCGACGCGCGTGGCCAGGACTGGCGTGGCGAAAAGGTTACCGAGCGCGGTAATCCGATGACGGGTCCGTTCTACGTAAAGGGCGCGGAAGCGGGCGATACCTTCGTGGTTCGCTTCGACAAACTCTATCCCAATCGCGATTGGGGTTGGACGGGAAAACGGATCGCGCCGAATGTGTTGGATCCGGGTTTCGCAACCGGTTTTCAGCCAGATGATGAACCGCTGCGATGGCCTGTCGATCTTAAGGCGGGTATGACCGGACAGCCGGATACCTTGCCCGGCTTGCAATTGCCGCTTTGTCCGATGGTCGGCTGCTTTGGGGTTGCGCCGCCGCGCGGCCAAGCGATATCAACGGCGACTTCCTCGACTTATGGCGGTAATATGGATTATCGCGGCTTTGTCGAAGGAGTAACCGTATATCTGCCCGTCGAGGCGCCTGGCGCGCTTTTTTTTCTCGGGGACGGTCATGCGATCCAGGGCGACGGCGAAATCGTCGGCACCGGTGTGGAGATTTCTTTTGATGTGACCTTTAGCGTCGATCTGATCAAGGACAAGCAGATCGGTTGGCCCAGGGCGGAAAACGAGACGCATCTCCTCGTCGCCGGCAATGCCCGGCCGCTGGACCAGTGCGTCGAGCATGCGACAAGTGAGTTGGTGCGTTGGCTTGAAGAGGAATATGGGCTGTCCGCGCAGACCGCCCATTCGCTTTTGGGACAGTGCGTCGAATACGATATGGGCAATGTCTTCGACCCGGCCTATACGATGGTCTGCAAGATCGAAAAAGCACTGCTCGAACAGTTGGGCGCCAAGCGCGATTATTGAAATTGCACATCGAAAATAGACCAGACAAAAAAAGGCCCCGGTTAAATCCGGGGCCTTTTTTTGTCTGGTGATTCTGATCGGTGGGGTGCGTTATAAATCGGAGATGGAGTCCAGGCCCTCGGGCTGCGGCAGGACGTAGCGTACGGATTGTACGGTGCCGTCGCGCCGCCTGACCTGTTCTACCCGTTTGCACTTGATTACCGAGTGTTCGATCAGCAGGTCGTCATCGATTTGGCAGCCGTAGAGATAACTGATGCCCTTGACCGTCACCCGCTCGCCCACGCGCATCGGGTGTTCGTCGCTGCCGGTCATGATCACGCCGGACTCGATCCGGCTTTTTGCGCCGATGCGCAGGTTGCCCTTGACGATATTGCGACTGAGAATTTCGACCCCGTCGCCCAAGACTAGGCTTTGTCCTTGGTAGCTGCTCAACTCGACGCCGACGCCAATATGCACGTCTTCGCTGAGCACTATATGGCCGTGCAAGTGGCTGCGGTCGCCGATATTAACCCGGCGGTTGAGTCGCACCTCGGGGCCGATGTGCACACCCTTGCCGATGACGATATCGAGCGGGCCGATATCCTTGTCCATTAAGAGGATCTGCTCGATCACCTCGTCGGCGATAAAGAAATCCTCTTCGTCGGCGATGGTAATCGTGTCCATGAGTCTTTCGTAGGCCCAGAGCCGGGCGATGGTCTGCATCTGATGCCAGACGCTTTTGACATTGAAGGCGAGAATTTCTTCCTCGCTGTCTGCTACCGCCGCGCTCACGATCAACTGGTGCTGGTTAAAGATCTGCACCAGGTCGGTGAGCATCAGTTCGCCTTGCACATTATCGGTGTCGATTTGCCGGATATAGGTGCGCAACGCCGCTTCCTTGAAGGCGAAGACACCGGTGTTGATCTCGCTCGTCTCGAGCAGTTCCCGCTTGCTGAAGGCATAAGTGCGGCCATTGTAGACCGCTTGATACGGGATTTCCGGATCCAGGCCGAGGATATCCTTGTGTTCCCTGATCTCGATGACCTTGTCTCGGTCCTCACCCGATGACGCGCCGTCGACGTCCGTGGCGGGCACGCGGACGATGCGGCCGTGGTAGTTGGTTGCCGCCGGGCCGCTGGTGGCTTTGCCGACGCGGTCCGCGTCGGCGCCTTTGATGCCGACGACGATGACCTGGTTGGGGCTGTCGAGGCCCTGTTGCACGGCTTGTGCGACGCGCAACGCCGTCGGATGCCCCCTATTTCGTGCAGCATCTTGGAGGTCTCGGAGCGGATGCGTTTGCCGTGACCGGCGGCGAGGACGATGCCGATGCGCGGGATGTCGTTCTCGATTGGCGAATTGAGCTGGGCGAGCAGGTCGCGGCCGGCTCTTCTTTCATGTGGGTTTCTCTCTGGCTAGGATCCAAATCAGACGGATTGGCTGTTGCCGGGCAAATTGAGGTCTGCGCCTAGGGCTAGACGCATAAGGCGTTCCTGCATCTCGGTTTCTTCTTCGCCGGGGCTCGGCGTATGGCGGGTGTAGGTGCCATTGGCGCGCATTTGTCGGGATTTGGTGCGGTCGGCGATCGCCAATTCGATCAGGTCCCGGTAGATGCGCTGTCTGAGCCCCGGGTTGAAGATGGGGAAGACCACTTCGACCCGACCGCGCAGGTTGCGGTTCATCCAGTCGGCGCTGCCGAGCCAGATTTCCTCTGTGCCACCATTGGCGAAATAGAAGACCCGGCTGTGTTCGAGGAAGCGTCCGATAATGCTGTAGACGCGGATGTTTTCGCTGATATTGGGCAGACCGGCCCTCAGGCAGCAGATGCCGCGCACGATCAGGTCGATTTCGACACCGGCCTGTGAAGCCCGGTAGAGAGCTTTGATGATCGCTGGATCCATCAGGCCGTTCATCTTGGCGATAATGGCAGCGGGTCTGCCGGCACGAGCTTGTTCGCTTTCGCGTTCGATGCGGTCGAGCATGCCCCGCATCAAGCCGGCGGGCGCGACCAGCAATTGCTCGAAATTGGTTTCGCGATTATGCGCGGTGAGCAGGTTGAAGACTTCGGCGACTTCGGCGGTGATTGCTGGTTCGGCGGTGATCAGCCCGAGGTCGGTGTAAAAGCGGGCGGTGGTGTGGTTGTAGTTGCCGGTGCCCAAGTGTGCGTAACGGCGCAGGCGGTCCTGTTCACGGCGGACCAACATCAAGAGCTTGCAGTGGATCTTGAGGCCCATGATGCCGTAGACCACGTGGATGCCGCTCTCTTCCATGCTCTTGGCCCATTCGATATTGGCGGCCTCGTCGCCACGGGCCTTCAACTCGACGAGCACGGTAACTTCTTTGCCGCGTTCGGCCGCGTCGATCAGCGCCTGGGCTACCTGCGAATCGTCGCCGGTGCGGTAGATGGTCTGTTTAATCGCCAGGACTTTGGGGTCGTCGGCGGCCATGCGGATAAAATCGATCACCGTGGAGAACGATTCGTAGGGGTGGTGCAGGAGGATGTCGCGGTTGCGGATCGACTCGAAAAAAGGTTCCGGTTCCTTGGGTAGTTCGCGTTCGATGGGCGAGAAAGGGGGATATTTGAGCGAGGGCCGCGGGACCAAGTCGGAGAGGGCGATGACTCGGTGAAGATTGACGGGGCCGTCGGCGCGGAAGACCAGGCTGTCGTCGAGGGCGAACTGCCGTTGCAGTAATTCCACCAGGCGGTCGGGCGCGCTGGCGGCGATTTCGAGGCGGACCGCGTCGGCCTGGCGCTGGTTGATGACTTGTTCCTCGATCTCCTCCAGTAAATTGTCGGCGTCTTTTTCGTTGACGTAGAGTTCGCTATTGCGGGTGACGCGAAAGGGAGCCGAGCCGAGGACCTGGTAGCCGCGAAAAAGTTCGCTGGTCTGGAGTTCCATAATGCCGGCGAGCGTGACGAAGTGCAGCCCGTCGCCCTGGTCGGGCAACCGCAGGATACGCGGTAGCACACGCGGCACGGTCGCCACGCCCATCATCGACTGACCCTTGGTTTCGAGTAGTGCGCCGATGCACAGGGCCTTGTTGATCACGCGGGGAAAGGGATGGGCCGGGTCAACGACGATGGGTGTAAGGATCAGTTCGAGCTCTTCTTCCCAATATTTGTGCACGAAATCTAAATGTTCGCTCTCGAGTTGGCGCGCTTCCCAGAAGAAGATGCCTTCTTCGGCTAATGCTGGGATCAGGTCCTCATTCCAGCAGCGGTATTGCTCGGCGACCTGTTTGTGGGCCAATGGCGCGATGCGTTCGAGTTGCTCGGCGGGGGTCAGGCCGTCGGGGCGGCTCGGGTTGGCGCCGGACTCGTGCAATTGCAGGACGCCGGCGACGCGAACTTCGTAGAATTCGTCGAGATTGCTGGCGACGATGGCCATGAATTTGACGCGTTCCAACAGGGGATTGCGTTGGTCGAGGGCTTCTTCGAGTACGCGAGCGTTAAAGTCGAGCCAAGAGAGTTCGCGGTTGATATAGAGCTCTGGGCGGTCGAGGTCGAGCTTGGGCTGTGTTTTGGTTTTGCTCATAGCGGCATTGTCTGCATCTGTGTTTTGGGTTTTAAATTGTATGCTAGACAATGGGATAAGTCAAATTGGGTGGGCGGCTGCGAGTCTGTAGCTTCGAGTGATTTTAGTCTCCTGGTCTGCCGCTCTTCGCAGCGCTTTCGCGTAGGCTCTCTGTCGCACTGTTCCGGGCTAAGATCGATAGGCGGCTGCGGGGTCTGTCGCTTCCGGGCTATTTAGTCCCCGCAGCGGTCGCTCATCCGGTTGTCACCCCTTAGTGGACCAATGTTGCCGTACGAATTCGGCATCTTGCAGAGCATTGTCGATAACGGTCTGTGGGTCGAAGACTGCTTCTTCGGGCGGGAAGAGTCCGGCGGTGAATTCGAGGGAAAGCAGACCGTCGAAACCACTGGCTTTGGCAGCTTGAAGCAAGCGCGCACAATCGTACCAATCTCCATCGGCCAGGCGCGAGCAGGTATTGTCGGACATGGTGCGGTTTTGCAGATGGATATGGCGTATGGCGGGCGCGAGCGTGGAGAAGAAGGCCAGGGTCGCTTCGGTGTCCTGGTCTGTGTAGGGTTGGAAGCAGAGACCGAGGTTGCTGATATCGGAGAGTTCGGCGAGCATGTGGTTGATGCTTGCTTCGGTGTCGCAGAGGGTATTGCCGTGGGTTTCGAGCGTGAGTTCCATGTTGTTGTCGGCCAATCGGGCGGCCAAGTCGCGCAGGCGCTGTAGCGATTGTTGCCAGGCGGAATCATCGGCGTCGGCACTGGCGAGACGGCCGGGGAAAATCTTAAAAGTAGTGGTGCCTAAAATCGCGGCGTAGCCGACCAGGCGTTCGAGTTGTGCGGCGGCCTCCTGGCCTTGTATTCCTTCCAGGTGCAATATCGGGTAGGCACCCAAGGCGACGCTTGCAAATTCGAGTGCGTCGAGCTGGTCTTTTAGTGCGGTCAGTTCGTTGTCGGTTAATCGGGATATGTGGTATTGCCAGATCTCAAGGGCGGTAAACTCGGCTTTTTTGAGCGCTGGCAAAAGCTCGCTGAGCGGATGCGTGATTATCTTGTCTTTAGTCCAGCGATTGATTTCGAGCATGATCGTATTAAATAACAGGCGCATATCAGAATTGGGCTCCGAGTTTGATGTTTTCTTCGGGGTGGCTGGCTATTTTGGGATACTCCTCGGCCAAGTCGGCAAAGGGCACGATGGGGTGCACGATGGGTTTGCAATCGACCTGCCCCTCGCTGAGTAGACGCCAGCAGACCTCGTATATGCGGTCGTTGTTCCAGTTCGGGTGGTCGGGGTTGGGGTCGCTATTGGCACGTGAGAAGATAATGGTCGGCCGGTTCATATGTGCTTCGGCACCGAGATCCAGGCCGGTAAGCCAAGCGCCGGGATAAGCTCCGCAGACGATGGTGCCCAAATAGGCGATGCCGCGCAGGGCTTGCTGCAGGGCGGCGGGGTGGCCGCTATAGTCGATGATGACGTCGGTGCCGCGGTGGCCGGTGGCTTTCTTGATCTCGACCCCGGCATCGCATTGGTTTGGGTTGAGTGCGAGGTCGGCGCCGCAGGCGAGCGCGGCCTGCCGCCGGTTTTCGAGTGGGTCGACGGCGATGATCGGATAGGCGCCGGCCAAGCGGCAGAACTGCAAGACCAACAAGCTGATCGCTCCCATGCCAGAGACGGCCACCGCGTCGCCGATGCGCACTTTGCCGTCGCGCACTGCGCTGAGGGCGAAGTCGGCGGGGTCGAGGCATACGGCGGCCTGCCAGGGGACACCTGCGGGCAAGGTGCGCACGGTTTCGGGCCAGATATGTTCTTCGCGGAAGGGGCCGTAGTTGAACACGTGGTCGCCTTCTTTGAGCAAGGTGACGCCGGGGCCGAGTTCGACGACCTCGCCGACGCCCATATTTCCCAGACGCACCGGGTATTTGACACCTTCGCCTTTGTAATTGAAGACGCGCAATTCGCGGTCAAAGCCGCCGCGCGGGCTGGCATAACCTTTAAATTGCGACATCTCGGTGCCGTGTTTGGCTGCGGCGAACAGGCTTTTGACGCGGACCTGGCCCTTTTCAAGGGCGGCGGATTCGTATTCCTGGAAGGCGACTTGTTCTTGGGCGGGGCCGATCAATTCTTTGGGCATGGGGAAGATCTCTTGACGCAAGGCGCGGTTTTGGGGTTTATATGGTGCGGCTGTAAAAAGCGAAATATACATTAGCTGAGATTGCTCAGCAATTCACTGAGGAAATACCATGTCGGAACGCGTAAAAATTTTAGTGCCTGGCGATAATCCTACCCAGATCGGTGGTTCGCCGCACCTGGAAAAACTCGCGTCCTACGGGGATCTTGAACTATTTACCGACACGCCCGCCAGCGCAGAAGAGAAGGTCGCCAGGGCTGAAGGCGCCCAGGTCATTATCAATACCCGCGGGGTCGTCACTTGGCGCGAAGAGATGCGTATGCTGCCCGATTTAAAAATGATCGCGACCTGTTCGATCGGTACGGATATGATCGACTTGAATATAGCCACGGAATTGGGCATTGTCGTTTCCAACCAACCTGGTCGCACGGCGCCTGTCGTCGCCGAGCATATGTTCGGCCTGATGTTCGCCTTGTCGAAACGCGCTTATTTCCAGACCGCTGAATTAAAGGCGGGTCGGTGGACTCGAATGATGAATACCATGTTGCAGGGTAAGGTGCTGGGTGTGGTGGGCACGGGGGCCATCGGTGTGGAGATGGCGCGATTGGCCAGGGCGATCGGTATGGAGATCGTCGCTTGGACCTTCAATCCTTCGGACGAGCGGGCCAAAGAATACGGGGTGCGCTTTGTCGAACTGGATGAGTTATTGCAGATGTCGGATGTGGTCAGCCTGCACGTCAAACTGACGGAAGATTCCCGTCATCTGGTCGGGGTGCGGGAATTGGCGTTGATGAAGGAAGGTGCGTTGTTGCTCAATGGCGCGCGCGGCGACGTGCTGGATATTGACGCCTTGCGCGAAAGCCTACTAGCCGGGCATCTCGGCGGGGCGGGATTGGACGTGTTCCCCGAGGAACCCTTGCCGACGGACCATCCGATCCTCGACTGCGAGCAGTTGGTGCTGACCCCGCATGCCGCCGACCAGACTTTAGAAGGGGTGAATTTGTTGAACGAGGGTGCGGTGGATAATGTGATCGCGTTTCTGGAAGGGCGGCCGCAGAATAACGTCGCGGTAGGACGGGACGGGACAGTTGATTAAAAAAAGGGCAGCGTTTGTTTGTCCCAATTAAAACCTGCAGGATCAGTACCTATAAATAGGAGGATAAATGTATCTTTCATTAGGACCCGGTGCCATCGGTGTGCAGGTCAATAGCTTGGCGGACGGGTTGGATTTTGCGGCTCGGCACGGTTTTGCGGGCTATCATTTCGCGATTGGCGAAGTAGCGGCAATGGGGGCGTTGGCGGCATCAGAATTGGCCGATAGCAAGGGAGTGAAATTGTCGGGGTGGGGTTTCCCGTTTGATTTTCGCGGGGATCAGGGTGTATACGGCGAGGGCATGGTCGAGTTGCCGGCTTTGGCAAAGGCGGCGGCGGAGGTGGGCGTATTGCGCACGGCGACTTGGATTATGCCGGCTTCGGACGAGCGGACCTATCAGGAGAATTTTGCCTTCCATGTCGAGCGGCTCAAGCCGGCGGCGGCCATTCTTGCGGAGCACGGGATTCGCTTCGGCTTGGAATACGTCGGGCCGAAGACCTTGTGGGACAGCAAGCAGTATTCCTTCGCCCACACTATGGAACAGATGGGGGAATTGTGTCGGGCGATAGGCGACAATATGGGTTTTCTACTCGACAGTTGGCATTGGTATACCTCGCACGAGACGGTGGCGGATTTGCGGACTTTGTCTGCCGATCAAGTCGTAGACGTGCATGTCAATGACGCGCCGGCTGGCGTTGCTATCGACGAGCAGGTCGACAATATACGCGATTTGCCCGGAGCGACGGGGGTGATCGATATCGCAGCATTTCTCGGCGCATTGCAGGAGATGGGCTACGACGGGCCGGTCATGGTCGAGCCTTTTAGCCAGCGGGTGCGCGATATGGAACCGGAAGACGCGGTGGCGGCAACGGGCAAGGCGCTGGCCGGTGTCTGGGAGCAGGCAGGGCTGTCTTGAGCCTGAGCGTCGCCCATGTTTTTCCGACCGACCGCGTTGCCTATTTGATGCGTGGGCGGTTGATGCGCCTGCAGGAGGTGGGTCTTTCCGTCACCGTGATTTGCGGCGACCGGGGCTATGGCGAGCACTTGCGCGAGTGCGGGCTCGATGTGGTAGAGATTCCCTTCGCCCGCGAGATCGACCCGTGGACGGATATGCGTTGCTTGTGGGCGCTCAGGCGCGCGTTGCGCGACGGCAATTATGATATAGTTGATTCGCACAATCCGAAGGGGACCTTGCTCGGGCCAGTGGCTGGGCAGTTGGCCAAAGTCAAAGCCGTGGTGCATACGGTGCACGGTTTTTTGTTTAACGAGAATAGTCGGGGTTTGCATAGGATCGCCGCCGAGGGGGCCGAGCGTTGGTGCGCGTGGTGGAGCGATGATTTGCTATTTCAGAGTCGCGAGGATTTCGACTATGCGTGCGCGCAGGGGTATAAGAAGCTGGAGCGTTTGCATCTGATCGGTAACGGAGTTGACGAGCGGCGCTTCGACCCGGCTTTGCATCCGGAAGCGCGGGCGAGCACGCGCGCCGAGTTGGGGTTTGCCAAAGAAGATCTGGTAGTGGGGATGGTGACGCGTCTGGTGCGCGAGAAGGGTTGCGTCGAATTTTACCAGATGGCCGCCCGGCTCGCCGAGCAATGGCCGCGTGCGCGTTTCTTGATGGTCGGAATACCGGAGGAGGCGGACCAGTCGGATGCGGTTGATCCGGTGCAATTGATGTGCGAGTACGGCATCGCGGATTCTTGCATTGCGCTGGAGCACCGTATGGACATGCCGGAGCTTTACCAGGCGATGGACATGTTGGTATTGCCGTCGTATCGCGAGGGCTTGCCGCGGGCGGTGATCGAAGCCGGGGCGATGGGTTTGCCGGTGGTCGTCAGCGATATCCGCGGTTGCAGGGAAGTGGTGGTTGCCGGTGAGACGGGGTTGCTTACTGCGCTGAAGGATGTCGAGGCGTTGGTCGCGGCGGTCGAGCGCCTGTTGGGTGATGGGGATCTGCGGATAGCTATGGGGCGTGCGGGTAGAGAGAGAGTGATGGAACATTACACCGAAGCGCGAACGACCCAGCGGGTGGCCGACTGTTATCGACAGTGTTTAGAAAGAAGGCCGCTGAGGGTAAGCGGCTTGTAGCTGATGTTTGGCCGGCTCTAATGCTCGGAGGTAAGCACTAGCCATGTGCGCGAGTTTCTATTTTTGGTTTGTCGCCGATAGTGCAACCTACAGGTATAATATTGACAAGTTAACCTATATACAACAGGCACTGGACTGAAATATTCAGGGCCTGTTGTATATAGGGCAAATTAAGGGTGGTTTAGCGGCGCTTCTTCACTACGACGATCCCCTGTTTCACTTCGCGTTCGAAAGCGCGCAATTCCTTCGTGCCGTCTAGGATTCCGATCTCCATATTGAACTCCCGCACTTCCCCCGGCTCGATATGCTGCAACGTCTTGTTTTTGCGGTTCCAGGCGCGGCCGAGCACTGAGCAGTTGCCGGGTTCGATACCGGTGACATAGGTGCCTTTGTGGAAGTGCTGCCACTGGTTGACGATGGGAATCTCGTTGCGTTTGAATTTCCAGTAGAGTCCCAATTCGAGCTTGTCGTTGAGCAGGCCGACATGCACATTGCCTTGGCGGTCGGCCCGGGGACGGTGCACGAATACATCGTCGTGGGCTTGTTGTTGTGGGCCGTTGGCCACCGCGTAGTCGTCGGGGCCGACCTCGCGGTCGTGTAGCCATTCGGTACTCTTACGACTGTGCAACACTAGGCGGCTGCCTTGGTCCAAGAGCGGGAAACCGGGGTTGCAGTGGTAGACGAACATTAGCGGAGAGCGGTCGGCGGCTAGGTTTTCGATGCGGTCGCAAATGCGCACGCGATTTTCGCCGAGCACAGTCGTGATCTCGCGTGTTAATTCGAGGTTTTCGGCAAAGACCTCGGCTTGGCGCATCTGGCCGCGGATCTTCAGGACGTAGTCCTCGCCCTCCCAGCCCGCGCTAATGCCGACGTTCTTGGCCGGGATATAAGAGAGGCGGCCGTGCAGCGGCATTTCGGTGTTTTCTTCTTTGGGGTCGACTTCGGGGTGGCCGACGAAATTGAGGCCGCAGGAAGTTATTAGCCCTCCGAACCAGCCCCGCCCCCAAGCGAAGCCCTCGGCCTCATAAAATGCAGGGCCGACGTCGCCGGGCCCCGAGCGGAAGCAGAGTGACTGGCCCTTATAGTGGGCCGAGGCGATATCGAGTGCACGTCCGGGCAGGACCGAAAAACTGAAGCCCGAGGCGTTGAAGACCTCGATCAGGTCGGCGCCGCGCTCGAACCCTTCGCTCAATTCGGCGCGGCGCGCGTGCATGAGTTGGCTGATGTCGCCGACGCGGTCGAGCAGTTGGCGCCGGGTGAAATTACGTCCGAAAAGTTTGGGCATCTGAATCCTCCATGGTTTTTTGTTGGGATGGTCTGTCGGGTAGTGGCAGTCAGGGCGGTTTAGCGACCAGACGAGTTAGCGCGTTCGAGCAAATCCAGTTGTTCAAGCACTTTCGCTCTGGACGGGTCAGAAGTCCCATAGAGTGTGAGAAAAAATTTATAGGATCGAATAGCGTTGGCGCTTTGGCCCTGGTTGATCTAAGTCGGCGTCAGGCTAATGTAGGCATTGGCGTTGGTCCAATCCACCGGTAGTACCTGCTTATAGCACGTAGATGATGCTTGTTGGCCAGCAGTAGGTTTCCTTGCAAAAGCGTGCATCGCTTAACAATACGGCAGTTTCTGCGTTTTCCGATTCTAATCTTTGTTGCTGGCAGCAAAAGAAGGAGTAATACAGCCCTATCGTCTGCAACACGACGAGGTAGGCATATGGTCAACGCACGGGCGACGCGAAAGTCCTCCTCTTAAATATCTTGGTAGAAACCGATCTTATGCTATTGGGAACCATGGTGCAAATCGAGTTAGGAAGATGCATTTTTTAAGCCTCCCTTGCGTCTGGGCAGCAGGTGGTTGGAGAGCGGATCTGTCAGCGGTTGTCCGTCCACCGAGCGCAATCGCGAGTCTCCGGTCTTTAGGTGTTTGAAGGGCCGATCACCGCCGGCGCGGTGAAACTACTATTGTCGTGATGTTGACATGACTTATCTTAGTTGGTGGCGGCATAATTCGCTTCACTTGGAGAAGGTATGTTGGAAATCTTTCGCACAAACGACACGTTGAGATACGGCCCGATGCCCTTTCTATTACTACAGGCTTCGGTGCTGCTGGTTTTTACCACCTATTTTTCCTGGACCGGTTTGGCGCTGTGTGTTCTGTCCTACTTTATCCGCATGTTCGCCATAACGGGTTTTTACCACCGCTATTTCTCGCACCGGACCTACGCGATGGGGCGGCCGATGCAGTTTTTCGCGGCGCTGTTGGGTGCGACGGCGACGCAGAAAGGGGCCTTGTGGTGGGCGGCGCACCACAGACTGCACCACAAGGCCAGCGATACCGAAGCCGATCCCCACAATTCACACAAGGGTTTCTGGCACTCCCACTGGCTGTGGTTCCTCTACGAGGAGAGCGCGGCTACGGCAGTCGATCGCATACCCGAACTCGTTTGTTATCCCGAATTGCGCGCCTTGGACCGGTTGTGGTATGTACCCCCCTTACTGATGGGGCTGGGGCTTTTCGCCGTCGGCGGTTGGCATTGGTTAGTATGGGGTTATTTTGTCTCGACTTTTCTGCTCAGTAACGGCACGTATACGATTAACTCTTTGATGCATTATTGGGGCCGGCAACGCTTCTACACCGGCGACGAGAGTCGCAATCATTGGTTCTTGGCCTTGCTGACGTTGGGGGAGGGATGGCACAACAATCACCATCGCTATCAGGCGTCGACCCGCAACGGTTTTTTCTGGTACGAGATCGATCCTACCTATTACCTGCTTAAATTGATGAGTTTCGTCGGGCTCGTCCGCGATTTGAAGCCGGTGCCGGACAAGATTATGGAAGAAGCCCGGCTCAACCGCTACTTGCGGCGGGAAGCCAAAGATGAGGGGGCGGTCTTTTTACCGAGTCAACTTGGGGTGCGCGACTTGTTGGTGCAGATGCCTTTCTCAGCCCAGGGTTTTGTTGCAGAAAACTTTCGACGGGTGCGCGCGGATATGCGGGGTTTGGGACGGTTGTTGGCGACACGCGGCGATGAATTGGGGGCTGATGTGCGGGCGTTGAGGGGTCTTATTGCCGAACGAGGGCAGCAATTAGGCGAAGATATCCGGGCCTTGGCGGAACACGAGCAGAAAGGTGAACTGGTACTTGCAATGCAGGGATGGGGCGAACAAGTGTCCGAAAACGGCCGGCGCTTACGCGGTGAAGTGGAGGCCTTTAGCGAACAGGTAGCCGAGCGCGGCCGGCGCTTACGCGGTGAAGTGGAGGCCTTGGGTGGGCAGGTGGCGGAACGCGGCCATGCACTTAGGCGTGAAGTGGAAACGTTGAGTGAGGAAGCCAGCGCGACTGCTAGGCAATTGGCCGAGGAGACGGGCGCGTTGGGCGAACAGGTGACCGAGACGATCGGCCATTTGCGCGAAGAGATGGAGGTGTTGGGCGGGCAGTTGGCCGAACGGGGTCGGCGTTTGCGCGAAGAAACCGAGGAGTTGCGGGACGAGGTCGGGGTGACGGCGCGGCAGTTGATGTTGGTGTTCGAAGCGCTGAACCGGCAAGTGGCCGAACGTGGGCAGCGTTTGCGCGGAGAAGTCGAAGCGTGGAGCGGTCTATTGCCGCATATGGCCTGAGCTCTTCGATTTGGCTGCCCAGCGGAATGAGCCGTTTGACCGCGGTATCCAGGTCCTCGTACATCTTGTGGTTCGAGCCTTGCAGTTCCTTGTCCGAGCTCTGTAACACCTTGACGCGATTGCTGAGCAGTTGCAATCGGTCGCGTTGTGTTGCGACTACTTTTGGATGTTCGGCTGCGTCGCTCTGGTCTTGGGTGACGGCCCCTGGGGCCTTTGCGTCTAGGGCGATTTCGGCATTCTCTGCGGCTTCGACCATTTTCTGTTGGTAATCTTCGAGATCCGCGGCCATCTTTTCAAATAGTTCTTCCATTTCTTGCTGCTGCTTTTCGTGCTGTTGTCGGCTCTCTGCGTAATTCTCCTATAGTTTCGAGACCCCCTTGAGGCCCCCGTCTAGGATCTGGCGCCGGAAATCGATATCGCCCGCGACATCCTGGGTGCATTCCAAGAGGTCGTCGGCCTTCATCTGATCCCGCTCTTCGACCGGTTTGAGTTCGATCTTGCCCGAAGTCAGTGCTTTGAGCTGTTTGACTTTGGCGAGCAATTGGTTGCGGAACGCGCCTATTTCGCGCCCCATGATCCCGATCCGCTCGCGCAAAACCCCGATCGTCTGATCTTTGGCGTTGAGGTCGCGCTGTATCTGGTTGTTGCGCCGTTGTAGCTCAATGAATTCCTGGTTGCTCCTGGGCGGTCCGAGCGCAAGTCGTCCTCATCGCTGGTGTGCAGCGGTTAGGCGTGCGGCACGAGGCACAGGTTCTCTTCGAGATCCTCGAGTTGTTTGTTGAGCGCTTCGACTTTTTTGTCGATGAAGGCGAGTTTGCCCTGCAACTCTTCGTTCTTACGTAGGAACTCGGCCGAGTCGTCGTCGATGGTCGGTTCGTTGTTTGGCGCGGTACCTGAAGTGGTGAGATCAATCGCGGGGTCGTCCGTATCCTCTAGCGGCTCCTCGATCGGAGACGAGTCCAGATAGTAGTCTTCACTGTCCGCATCCTCGTCGATATCTGAATATTTAGGAAATAGTGCGGTGAAGGCCTCGGCGTTTTCGTCGCGATCTGCCTTGTTATCAACTCCGTTGGGCTGTGTATTGAGTTGCTGTGGGTAGTCCTTGAGCCGTTCGAGAAGCCGACCGCTAGCACTGCGCAACCGGCGGATCTATTTTTGCGCGTCGCTGAGATCGTGGATTAACTGCTCGCCGGTGCCAGGTGCTTCGCCGCTGAGGTGGGCGTCGACGATTTCGTTCATCTCGGGCAGGGTTTTCTCGACGAACTGGTGCCATTTTCCAGTGCCGAAACCGAAGGGTGTAGCAAGGGGGCAACATTCTGGAGGTCGGTATTGAGAAAATTGCCGAGCTCGGCCTTGATATGGTTCTCCCAGCCGGGGGAGTATTTTCGCGGTAGGTCCGGCAGCTGATCGGGGAAGGCCTGGCGCATTTTTATGTAATAGCGGGCGAAGACGTCGCAGACTAAGCTGTGCCAAATTTTTTCTTGGTCTGCGTCTGGTCTAATTGGTCCTGCGTCGTCAGACCGACTTTACCGTGCATATTTTTCAAGTTCACGATGAGTTTCCCTTAGTTCAGCATGCTCAGGCGATCGGAAATGACTTGGATGTGTTGCTGAATTTCTTTGGCGTCGGGCGGGGTGTCGGCCCAACGGAGGTAGGCGTTGAACGCGTCTACGGCCTTGCCGTATTCGCGGATCCAGTAATAGAGGAAACCGAGATCGCGGTAGTTTTCCGCTTCGGCGGGTTGCAGCCAGCTAATTCTTATGGCACAATGCACTGCGGCGGGAAACTGGCGGGCCTGGACGTGCTGACGTTTGAGGTTGCGCAGCATCCGTGCCAGGATATCCAGTGGTGAGGTCGGTGCGAGGTAGTCCGCGGCCAACTCGAGTTTGCGTCCTTCGATAACGGGCAGCCTTTCGCCCAGTTCGTTGTTGTCGACAAAGGCACCGTTGGCGAAGGGGTCGACGAAGAGCGGCTCTGCGAGTTCGGTGCTGCGCACCAAGAAGTGATAGGGGAAATTGACGCCGGCTAGGGGAAAGTGCAAACGCCGGCCCAATTCCAGATAGACGACGGAAAGCGTGATGGGGATGCCGAGGCGGCGATCGAGAACTTCGTTGAGATAGCTGTTGCGCGGATCGTCGTACTGGTCCTGGTTGCCGCGAAATTCAA
>Ga0315339_1001504_pt1 | contig 20444 bp, 18 predicted proteins | sample ASW17metaG_FD_204514 | JGI IMG/M metagenome (GOLD analysis project Ga0315339, IMG submission 204514) | Ammonia-oxidizing marine archaeal communities from Pacific Ocean, United States - ASW #17 | ecosystem: Environmental > Aquatic > Marine > Oceanic | place: USA: California | collected 2016-12-05
TGGGAGCGAGCGATCTCCTTGAGCTCGGAACATTGCCGGGAGTTCAATCGAACCAGGCTACCTTCAAAGGGCATATAGAGAAGACGTCTTCCCTATATATAAGGTTACTTTGAGACAGTCCACTAGTTGCGCTCAATCGTGCGATCAACCTCGAGTTTCTTGCTCAACACGTTGAACTTAGAGAAATCAACGATTCGGATCACTCCGTCCTTATCTTCGAGAACAAGTATCCGATTACCCATCGTCCCTTTCACCGAGGCCCAAGATAGGTCGACGAAGTAGGTGGTGGGGCTTTGCGCGTGGACCGGCTAGAGGGAGCCGGAAGCCAGAGAGAATACAAAGTAGGCCCGGCCACCGGAAGTGGCGATGTATTGCTTGCCGTCGATTAGGAAGGAGATGGGGTTGGAGCGGATAACGCCGCCGGTTTGAAAGTCCCAGAGGGGCTTGCCGGTGACGGCGTCGAGAGCATAGAAGTTTCCTTCGTTCGATCCCCCGAAGACGAGTCCCCCGGCCGTTGCCATCACCCCCGTCCATAGGGGTGACGGGGTGCGAAAATCCCAGACACGCTCGCCCGTATCAGCCCGTAGCGCACGAATCGAGCCCCACGCCTTGTCGCCATCGAGACGCCGCTCGCCTCCGCCTACGAAGACCTTGCCTGGCTCATACTTGGCCTCGCCCTTAAAGTAGTAGGAGCCCATTTCACGCATGGGGACGTAAAGCATCTTCGTGGTCGGGCTGTAGGAGGGGCTCATCCAATTCGTCGCACCCTGCAGGCTTGGGTAGGTGAGATTGCCGTCGACGGTCGGCTCTTTGTCAGGTACGAGGATCGGCCGGCCCTTCTTGTCGATACCTTTGGCCCAGGTCTGCGTGGAGTACTGCGTCCCCAGTAGAAACTCACCCGTTTTGCGGTCAAGCAGATAGTAGAAGGCGTTGCGGTTCGCGAATGCGACCAGTTTGCGCTGTTCGCCATCAATGGGCAGATCGATCAACACCGGGATCTGATTCGAATCCCAGTCGTGGACATCGTGCGGCGTGAACTGGAAGTACCATCGAAGCTTACCTGTTGACGCCTCGATCGCCAGTAGCGCACAGGTGTAGAGATTGTCGCCGGGGCGCGAATCGCCGTTCCAGTCCGGCCCCGGATTCCCGGTGCCCCAGTAAAGCAAGTCCAGCTCGGGATCGTACGAACCGGTCAGCCATGTGGCCCCAGCGCCGGTCTTCCAGCTATCACCGCCCCAGGTGTCATTGCCGAGTTCCCCCGGACCGGGGATGGTGTAGCTGCGCCAAGCACGCTCACCGGTATCAGCATCGTAGGCGTCAAGGAAGCCTCGGATACCCGCTTCGCCGCCGCTGATGCCGACGATGATCTTGCCGTCGATCGCCAGCGGAGCGGCGGTGATCGAATAGCCCAGCTTGTTGTCGCCGACTTTGGTCTTCCAGCGCACCGCGCCTGACTTCGCATCGAGCGCGATCAGATAGGCGTCGAGGGTCCCAAAGTAGAACGTCTCGCCGAGCAGGGCGCCGCCGCGATTGGTCCGGCCAAACCCGATGTTCAGTACGTTTTCGGGCATGGGGTGCTGGTAGGTCCACAACGGCCTCCCGGTTCTCACATCCAGCGCCGTGACGCGGGCCTCGAGTTCGGTTACGTACATCACGCCGTCAGCGACGAGAGGTGTCGTTTCGATTTGTCCCGAACCCTCGACTTGATAGACCCACACAGGGCGCAGATCGGCGACGTTTTCGGCCGTGATCTGGTCAAGCTTCGAGAATCGCTGCGAGTCGTAGGTGCCGGAGTAGGTCAGCCAGGATCCTGGTTCCACGGCCGTGTCACGAATACGCGTGTAAGGTACCTGGGCGAGCCCAGCGTGGCCGCAGACCAGTAGCAACAGCACACCCGCCGCACGCTTCATTCGCCCCTCCGCAGACTCGCGAGATAGGCAATCAAGTCGTCGAGTTCTCGAGGGGCCAGAGAGTCTTGATAACTCGGCATCAACGTCTTACCAAACTCACGGCGCAATTCGCGCAGGTTGGTCTTTCGCAGGGAATGGAAACGATTCGCTGCGTCGCGCAGTTGGATTGTGAAGACATCCTCGTTGACGCGCAGTCCCCGAATTTTTCCCCCGTCGGTTGTCACGGCAGTGATGAGCAACAGGCCCTCGGGAAGCGCAGCTCCGGGCTCGACGAGCGACGCTCGAAGATGGTGGGGACCGCGGGTATCACCGATCGTCGTGAGGTCGGGTCCGAGACTGCCTCCTTCACCAGAAATTATGTGGCAGCCTGCGCAGCCTTTGGCTTTATAGACCTGCTCACCCCGCCGAACATCGCCTGTGATATCGCCGGTTTCGACCTTGCCGAGGGCTTGCACGTAGCCAGCCACCCGCCAAGTCTCATTCTCGGAAAGCCAGCTGCCGGGCATGCGGCCAGGCACACCGCGCTGGACGATCGAGAAGAGCGCCGCGTCGTCCCGCGCGCGCGTCAAAACGGGCCGTTGTAGTGACGGGCCTGTTCCGCCTGCCCCGTCAATACCATGGCAAAGGGCGCATTGGGCTTTGTAGATTCGTTCCCCTTGCGCGATCTCTTCCTCGGAAAGGTGCGCAATGCGACTATCCTGCGCGATGCCAGGCGACGCCCCATGTAATAGGGCGAACACCCCGAGTAGCGCCAACGCAACCAGCCTCCGCATCGACCTATGACGATCGCGCAGTTGCATTCAGAATGCAAGCCTGTGATTCTGAGAGGCGGCTCCCGTTGCCGATTTTCCGGTCAGGCTTCGGCTCGTCCAGCCGCGGCCCAACTTCAAGTGATCCGAGAAGCAAGATTCTACACACGGCTGGCCCTCGGCATTGTCCGCCTCATGCGGACACCTCCGCTCGCCGATCCGCACGGCGTTGTTCGTGACCAGATCGCCCACCGAGAAAAGCGCCTCCTCGCCACCTTGCGCAAGACCGTATTCGACGAGCCCCGCAACCCGTTCGGCCGGATGTTCGAGTTGGCGGGGTGCTCCTATGAGGACCTCGAGACGATGGTCGGCCGGGCCGGTCTCGAACGTACTCTGGCGGCCGTACACCGTGAAGGCGTCTATCTTACCCACGATGAGTTCAAGGGCCGGACGCCGATCGTGCGTTCGGGTCAACAGATCCCGTCGGATGAAAACAGTTTTGACAATACCCTCGTCCGCGGCCTGATCGGGACGATGAGCAGCGGCAGTCGCAGCCGCGGGACGGTGACGAGCGAGAGTATTGCGTTTCGGCTCTACCGCGAAAGCTACTACCGTTTCGTCCAGGAGGAGTTTCGTCTCGACAAGCGGTTGGCCGTCGCAGTGGAGGCTATCTTGCCGTCCCAGAACGGTATCTCTTCGTGCCTCAAGACGGCGCGTGTTGGGAGCCGTCTCGATCATTGGTTCAGTATCGGCGGTTCCCTGCGGGACAGCTTTCACTACCGTGCTGCGACGAATGGGTTCGTCCTGCTCGGTAACCTGCTCGGCGCGCGGGGATGCTATCCCGACTATCTCGCTCCAAACGACTATTCGCCGGCTGCCAGATGGATTCATCAACGTATCGCAGCGGGCCTTCCTTGTGTCGTTGAAACGAATGTCAGTTCCGCGGTTCGCGTTTGTACGGCGGCTTTTGATGATGACCTCGACATCAGCGGGACTATCTTCCTTGTAGGCGGCGAAACGCTAACGGCGGCGAAACGAAAGACGATTGAAGACTCCGGCTGCCTGCCTTATCCAAACTACTGGATGACCGAACTCGGCCCTGTCGGCTACGCTTGCCGCCAGATGAATGAAGGAAACTGCGTTCACCTGTTCCACGATGCGTTCGCAGCGGTTTCGCACAAGCGGCTCGCACCGCTGTCGAACAGGGAGGTCGATTCTCTCTCGTTCACGACGTTGTTGCCGAGCGCCCCCCGCATCTTCATCAATGTGGAGATGGACGATTCCGGCGTTGTCGAGAAGGCCGACTGTGATTGCGTTTTCTCGCGTCTAGGGATGAACTACAGGCTCTGTCACCTGTCAAGTTTCGGCAAACTGACGGGCTCTGGCATGAGCCTTGTGGGAAGCGACGTGCTGGAGATTCTCGAGGTAAAGCTGCCCCAGGAACTCGGAGGCGCGGCCGGTGACTATCAGCTTGTCGAGCGGGAGACGTCAGGGGGCTCGAGCATCGAACTCCGCGTCAGTCCGAGGGTGAAGCTCACTTCTGTGGAGCGGGCTCGCGAAGAGTTCCTAACGGCGATCCGGGGTTGCTTCGGAGGGTCGCTCGTCGTCAGGAATTGGCGTCACGGGGACGCGGTGGAAGTGGTACAAGAGGAGCCGCTGCGGACATCAAGTGGTAAGGTCCTACCCTTGCATCTACTCAAGGGCGACTAAGGGCGCCGTGGCGGTGAAGTCTTCTCCAACTGGACGACAACCTTGGGCAGGTTAGGCGGCTTTTCCGCGAGTTCCTTTGTTGCCTGATCGAAGGCTTTCTTCGCCTTCGACGGGGCATTCAGGCTCGTGATACTAATCCGAGCCGTCTCGGCCTGGGTCATCGGCCGGAGAAAGATCAGCCCGATATCCGGCGAGTCAAATACGCTGCGCATGCCAAGCTTGAGGCTGCTCGATTGATAGCCTGCCAGCACCGCGCGGGCGTCATACCCCGTCAGATCCCACATGCCCAGGGCCGCGCTGCGCCGAGCGCCGCCTCCCGACCTCACCTGCGACTCGCTCGCGTCGATCACACCCGAATCGTGGCTCCCGACCACGCTGAACGTAAATCGGCCCTTGGGATCAGTCTTCGCCTCGACGAACACTTGGCCGCCGCAGTGTCGTTCAACCGAAGCGAAACCGGGCGGAGGCGAGCCGCCTTCCATGACGACGCGTCCGCTAATTGAAAGTAGGTCTGCTGTCTGGCCGGTCGCGGCGCGGAATAAGACGAGGGAAATGCGGTAGAGGCTGCTCATTGGACTGGATCACAGTCGCCCTAGACCTTACCACGGGAAGATGGAGCGAGCTATCCGCGTTCGTGATGTGGCCACCAAAGCAAACAGGCCCGCTCCCCTTGAAGGGAACGGGCCTGTTTGCTACCGGAGAGCTATGAACTTAACTAGTCTCCGCTGGCCCCCACCAGTTCTTCACTTGACGGCTTGGCTTCGCCACTGCCGTTCCCCCTGTCGCCGATCTGAATCAGGCTCGGCTTGGGCGGCTCTTTGAGAACCTGCTCGCGGTACATCTTCATCAGCCGCTCCTGCTCGTCTTTCGACAGGATCTTCTTTTTCGTCGCGGCTTCCGAGTGCGGGATCTCACCCTTGGCCTGTGCTTCGGCCAGTTTGCGGTCACGCTCTCGGATCTTCTCTTCGCGAGCGTTTGCCGGGCCTTCGTAGGCCTGTGCACCGCGGCTGGCGTCCTTCTCGTCAATCGAGAGATAGCCACCGATCTTGACCTCTTCGACCTTCTTACCGCCGGCGTAAATCTTGTGGCGGCCGTGCTCGTCGTACCACTCGCTGAGCGTGGCCGTCATGTGCATCTTCTCGATGATGTTCCGCCAGCCGATGCCCGTGTTGTAGGCACAGAAGGAAATTTCACCCTCTTGCGTGCCGTAAGGAATGATGCACATTTCCGTGCGGCGGAAATCGTAGTTGAACAGATCTTGGAACCACATGCCGGCAACGAACAGGAAGTTCCAAGGATCGTTGCGGCGGGCAACACCTTTGCCGTAGTTCTTGCCCGACAGGCCGAACGACTTGTCGAACTTGGTCAGCAGCGAAAAGAGGCTGAACGACGCAGGCGCTTTCTCCGGGCTATAGTTCTTCAGCAGAGCCAGCCCCATCTGAAGGTTGGTCATCTTCGAGGAGCGGGCGCTGTCGGTCACCTTGCGGATATCCTGCACAAACTGCGGGACGTTGATGAACTCCGCGACCGGCGCCATCTCTTTGGTCTCTTTGTTGATCATCAGCGCCGTGCCGACCCCGCAGTTCGGGTGGCAGCCGCAACTGACCTGACCCCAGGTCGCCTGCGGACCGTGCGCCACGTCGGCGGCATCGGCGAAGGAAGCCATGACCGAGATCGGGAACCAGTCGCGGTTCGGCTCGGTGATTCCGACTTGACCCTTCACGTCGCGCGCCAAGTGCGAAAGCGTGTAGCGTTGCCGTAGACGCCGCTCGTCGGTGATCTCTTCGTCACGGCCCGTGAACGACACCGGCTGGAACGCGATGAAGGCGACCTTTCCGGGGTTGTCCATCGCGAACCGAATGATCGGGCCGACCTCTTCGTTGTTGACGTTGTTAACCAGCGTCGTGACGAGAATGATCTCGGTCCCGGCCGAGTGCATGTTCTCAATCGCCTTGAGCTTCACGTCGAACAGGTTGCCGACCTTACGGTGCGAATTCGGCTCGTTGCCAACGCCGTCGAACTGCAGGTAGGCATACCGCAGACCGGCATCGGCGGCCATCTCGGCGAATTCCTTGCTCTTCGCGAACTCGATGCCGTTTGTCGCCGCCTGCACCGAGTTGAAGCCCAACTGCCGCGCATACTGAACGGCCTTGATGAAGAAGGGCGACATCGTCGGCTCGCCGCCGGAGAACTGCACGGACATCTGCCGACGCGGCTTGATCTTCATCGCGTTGTCGAGGACAGTCTTGATTTCGTCCCACTCCAGTTCGTGGACGAAGCCAACCTGGTTGGCGTCCATGAAGCAGGGGTCGCACATCATGTTGCAGCGGTTTGTCAGATCAACCGTGAGAACCGAGCCGCGGCCGAACTTGACGGTGCTGCTGCCGTGATTGTGCAGGTCTTTGTCGTTGTGGGCGCGGATGTCGCGGCCCGGGAAGTTCGACTCGATGTGCTCGAGGAACTTCGCGTCGATGGCCATGAGGTCTTCGCAGCGACCGTGTGTCGGACAGTCCTTGACCATCCAGATCTCGTTGTCGCGCTCGATGATGGTGGCCTTTACCTCACCGACCTTCTGAGACTTCAGGATGTTGTAGTCGACCTCACCGTTGAGAATCGCCTCACGCGCTTCGATCACGCACTTGGGGCAGAGCGAATCGGTCTGTCGCGGCCAGCCCAGAGGAGGCTTCGACTTCTCCCATGTCTTCAGCATGGGTTTCTCTGACCACCGGGGTGTAAAGGACGGATTCGGTGCTTTCTTCGCGTTAAAGTACTGCACCGCGTTCCACATCCCGGTCGCAGCCTTCGTCAGGCCTATTTCGACGTACTTGATGGGTCTTTGCATGGGCGGGGTCTCCTAGTCAGGTCGGCAATCGGTCGTCTGTGTACCCACTTGGGCGCACCAGACTAACTACACCTCTGCCAACACGTTAGCTTAGTGAAGTTACGGCCCTAGTAGCTAATGGAAACCACTGAACTGTGCAAAATCGGCCCTGTGCGGCGATTCTGGGGTCTGAATGGCACCCGTGCGTGTTGGAGGTGAATTGATGCTTAACTCCGCCCGGGTCAATAACTTACGTTGACACAATCTTCGTCCGGCGGGCTGCATCCCCAAGCGGCTCGTCTTGCGCCAAAGGTAAACTGATCACAGCGAACGGAATGGACACCGTCACCGTCAAGTCTCTTGCCCGCGAAACCGGCTTTGGCCTTGTCGGTATAGCCTCCCCAGGTCCCACCTTGGAAGCCGCCTTCTACCCGGAGTGGCTCGCCGCCGGATACCACGGCGAGATGGGCTATCTCGAAGGACACCGGGGCGACTTACGAGCCGAGGCCCGGCAGCTCCTGCCGTCGGCGAAGTCTGTGATCTCGCTGGGCTTGCTCTACGATACGCCTCAGCCACACACATCCGAAGTCGAGTTCACGAGCGAAGCCTGGGTCTCCCGCTACGCCTGGGGTGATGATTACCACGACGTTATCCGCCGAATGCTCTATCAACTCGTCGAGCGGATCGAAGCGCGGACCGGCCCCTTCGACCACAAAGTCTGCGTCGACACAGCCCCGCTCTTGGAGCGCGCCTATGCCGCCCAAGGCGGGCTCGGCTGGATCGGCAAGAATACCTGTCTGATCAACCAGCAGATCGGGTCGTGGATCTTTCTTGGGGAAATCATCACGTCCCTCGAACTCGAGTCTGACGACCCGGCCCCATTTCGCTGTGGGACCTGTACACGCTGTATCGACGCCTGCCCGACCGACGCTCTCGTGCCGCTCGATCGCCCCGATGGGCCGTCACACGCACTCGATGCAACCAAGTGCATCTCGTACTGGACAATCGAACTACGCGGGCCGATCCCCGAAGATGACCGCCCCGACCTCGGCCCGCATATCTTCGGCTGCGACATCTGCCAGGACGTCTGCCCCTGGAATCGCCGCGCTCCCAAAACGGACCGCCCGGAGTTCCAGCCGCGTCACGCGCTTCCTGACCTCAAAGAGCTAGCCAGCCTCACCGAGGACGAATTCAACGAACGGTTCGCCGGCTCGCCCATCGAGCGCCCGCGCTACCGGGGCTTCCTCCGCAATGTGGCCGTCGCCATGGGCAACAGCGGCAACACCGATTTCGTTCCCCTCCTCGAAAAGTTAGCCGCCAACCCTGACCCACTCATCCAAGAGCACGCTCGGTGGGCCATGCGACAACTCACTTCAGCGTCCTAGAGCGCGCCCATCTCGGGCAGTGTCTTGACGCGCGGGTTGATTTATACTACTACGCAGTTAGAATTTCCAATCAACGCTTATTGGGCGGATTCGAGTCCCTGCTTCTCCTTGCCATCCTCCAACTCGACGACAGAGCGTACGGTGTCACAATCCGCCGCGAGCTCATCGAGAGGGCCGACAAGGATATCGCTGTTGGCGCGATCTACACAGGACTTGAGCGCCTTGGGAAGAAAAGCTACGTCGAATCCCGCTACGGTGAACGCACGCCCGAGAGAGGCGGACGGGCCAAGCGATTCTACCGCGTTACCGCACTCGGCTTGGCTGCGCTGCGTGACACGCAAACGGCCATCCAAAGCCTGTCCAAAGGGTTGCGACTCGCAGTAAACCACACTCATGCCTGACCGCGTACAGCAGCCCCGCTTGGCAACCGTCCTGTTGAGCTTGTTCTCGACGGAACCTGACTTCCCCGAAATCGAAGGCTACCTGAGTGAGGAATTCCACGACCGTGTTAACACTGCGGGTCCGACTGCAGCCCAGCGATGGTACTTGCGGGAAGCCCTCCGCAACGTCTCAACTCTCACCCTGCGGCAGTTTGCCCGCTCACCCGTCCAGACGCTGGCGATTTCGATCGCGTGTCTCCTCGCATTGAACCTGCCTCCATTCCTCATCCTGTTCCAGATTCATCATCGTCGGCTCCCCAACCTCGAATGGAGCACGTTCATCTACATGTCGATCGCGTACCAGGTTTTCATCCCGCCGCTGCTCGGATTCCTCACAGGCCGGTTCGTCCGCGGCCTCGCTGTCGCCATAGCTCTGGTATTCACGGCCCTATACGCCCTTGCCGCTTCACCACGGCTCTACGTCGATTTCCTGTTCGATCCCCTGGTTCCCCATCCGCTCTCTTGGCAATGGCTATGGGCAGTCGTGGGGTTTAGCGCGGCGAGTCTTCCCATCTGGAATCAGCGACATATCTCGTCGCAACCCGCGGACTGAAGTTACAGGTCTCCTCCGACGCCGCGCCAAGCGCTATGCTTAGCCCACTGAGTCGGAACCTTGCATCCCGTTTTCGATCTCCCGTCTATTCCTCAACCGTGCAGAAAACCGGCTGCTGCAAATAGGCCGGGCTTGCTCCTTTGGTCAACAGCATCAGGCTATAGCGGCCCGGTTTTACCTTGGGGAGGGTAAACCGGATCGGCTCCGTTTGCTGCTCGACCATCTTCACCTTGTGGTCGTTCGTGCCGTCGGTGAGAAATAGATCCGCCACCGTGCTTTCATCGAGACTCTGGCCTGCTGTGACCAGCTCCTCTCCAGCTTTGCCGTTCGCCGGTTCGACCGACGTTAGGCGTGGCGCCTGCTCGACAGCGCTCACGGCCAGAAGAGCGACGAGCAAGGACACGACGAACATTCGCCGGTGCATCGTGGCGCCTCCTGATCTTCAGACTTCCGCTGCCATCCTAGACCCATCGCAACCCAAATGCAATCCCTCAATCCGCATCTGCGATTCGTGATCCGCCCACAAGAAGAATTCCTGCGATACTGTTCCCTCTATGCGACCTAACCGAACCCGACAACTCCTCGCCGACGGCAAGCCCGCCTTGGGATGTGCCCTCGCGCAACTCCCATCCGCCGAGATCCCCCGTATGTTCGCCGCCGCGGGCTTTGACTGGATCTTCATCGATACCGAGCACGGCGGTTTTACCATCGAAGCCGTGCAGGATCTCGTGCGAACGTCGCTGCTTACCCCGATCACGCCCATCGTGCGCGTCTCCGACTTGCAGTACACACTCGTCGCCCGCGCGCTCGATCAAGGCGCGGAAGGGATTCTGTTCCCGCGCGTCGAAGATCCCGAGCGCCTTGCCGAAGCCGTCACTTGGGCAAAGTATCCGCCCGTCGGCATACGCGGCTACGGACTCATGCCGCAACAACTCGGCTACGAAGCGGCGACCTTTTCGCAGGCCATCGAGCACATCAACCGCGAGACTCTCATCGTCTCCCAAGTCGAGACGCAAAGGGCCCTCGATTGCTGCGACGAGATGGCGGCCGTTCCCGGCGTCGATGTCCTGCTCGTCGGCCCGGCGGATCTCTCGATCTCCCTCGGCGTCGGAGGCGACTTCGAGAACCCCAAGCTCACCGCCGCTATCGAACACGTCATCGAGTGCTGCCAACGCCATGGCAAATGGGCCGGCATCCAAGTCCGCAACCAACAACTCGCCGAGACCTGGATGAAAAAGGGAATCCAACTCATCGGCTGTTCCAACGAAGCCACACTCCTGTGGAATGCCGTCAAGAACCTAGCCGGCGATCTCCAGGTAGCCCGCGACGACGGCTGACGAAATGCAAAACTGAAGTTGACGGGATCCGACGAAATATCCTCTCTGCCGACGGCAATCATCGGCGGCGGCCCGGCCGGGAGTATCGCTGCGCTTTGCCTGCGCAAACTCGGATGCGAGGTCGAGTTGTTCGAGAAGGCGCGTTTTCCGCGCTACCACGTTTCTGTGGGGCGGTGATCGGGAGCCATGGACCTTCTCGTTCGCTACGCCGAAGACCGCGCCTTGGGTGTTCAATTACGGGTTGCAGGTCAATCGGGACGAATACGACCAGATTTTGCTCGACGCCGCCGGGGATGTGGGTGTGCTTGTACACGAGGAATGCGAGGTTACCTCGGTCGACCCGGGCGGGCAGGGTCGAGCCGCGGAGATTCAGTTTCAAGGGTTGGGTGGAGCCGGAAGCAAGACCTGCGCGTTTGTCGTCGACACGTCCGGAACACGCGGTGTCGTGGCACAGGCACATCGGCTGCGGCGCTCCGACGCTTACTTCCGCAACATCGCGCTTTGGTCCTACTTTGGTGGTGGCAAGCGCTTCACCGGAGACCTTGCCGGCAACGTATTCTCGGTCACCTTCGAGGAAGGCTGGATCTGGATCATCCCTCTTAAGGACGACGTCTACAGCGTCGGAGTCGTCACCGGCACCGAGTCCGCGGCGGAGATCCAGCGTCTCGGCAGCCAAGCGTTTTACGAGCGGAGCATCGAGCAGTGTCTGGCCGCGAAAGAAATCCTGGCAAGCGCCGGGCAGACTGCTGAAATTCGCGTCATGAAGGAGTGGCCCTACGATGCGGAGGCTCTAACGCTCGAACGGGCGTTTCTATGTGGTGACGCCGCTTGCTTCGTTGATCCGCTGTTTTCGCAGGGCGTTCACCTAGCCACGTATTCAGCCATGCTTGCGGCGGCGGCCATCGGTCATCTTCTCGAAAACACGGAGGATTATGAGCCGGTTCAGCGCTGGTACGAACGCTCGTACCGGGCTGTCTACGGTCAATACCACAAGTTTCTGTGCGCCTTCTACTCGGACAACGAGCAGCCGGATTCTCAGTTTTGGTCGAGCCGCAAGCTCGCGGGGCGAGATGACAAACGGATACAGGGCGCCGAGTGGCTTTCAACACTGACCGGGGAAGACGGCGGCGGCTCGCGGCGCAACGAGATCGAAGATCTTGAGGAGGGGGCAAGCCTCCTTGCGACGCTCTGGCGGCATTCGACGCCGGATCTCGACGCAGGGGTCGACGAAAAGGAGTTGGCATTGCGCCGCGTGCGTTGGGCGAGCGGAATCCTCAAGGACCTCAAGAAGACCCGCCAGATTCGTTGGGCAGGCGAGCATGTCGATGTGGCGTCATCGTTCGAGGTGGGCCGCAAATCGTTTCGCCTCGAGCGCCGGCTGTATCTAGCCGACCCACAGGGGCGTGCCATGACAGCGCATCCCGTGACGGCCGCGCACCGCGAGCTTTTCGAAAGCTTGATCCCCGAGCCCCTTCATTACGACGTGCTCGCCGCGCGCCTAGGCAAGATGGACAGGCACGTCTCCCCTCTAGAGATGATCATGCGGCTTATCGAGGACGGATTCCTCGACGCGTTGGACAAAAGCGGCGAACCTTACCGCATGCCGCGGGTTCTGCGATTCGCGGGAGTAGGCGGCCACGACAGCTTTTCTTGAAGCCGCTCCAAAGATCATGAATCGAACGAAATACGCGTCTCAACTCGTCGAATTGTTGCAGCAGACCGTCGACAGGGAAACCGACACGACGGGCGGGAGAGTCGACACGGCATCGGCTCTGATCGGCCCCCATGCGATCATCTCGTCACTCTCTCTGGTATCCTTCATCGCCGACGCCGAGATCATGCTCTCGGAGGATCACGGCTTGGACCTCGTCCTCGTAAGCGAAGCGGCACTGTCGCTGTCCAAGAGCCCGTTTCTGACAATCGAGACCCTAGCCGCCTATGTTGCTGAGTTGGCGGGCGCGGACTCGCAGGTATCGGATCGGATGGAACAATCGTCATCAAGCCACGATCGTCGGACGGGAGTCGCGCCGCTCGATGTAGAGAATGAGCGTGACGTGCAGACCGTGGCCGGGATGCACCGGGCGCACTTTCCCGAAAACCTTGAGGCTCGCTGCGGAATGCGGTTCTTGACCAGTTTTTACTACCCGACCCTGGTTCGTGCCGGCCTTCTCGGCTGCACGGTGGCACATCGCGAGGGACAAGTTGTTGCGTACATATCGTATACGCTTTTCCCCCGCCGCTTGTTCAAGATCATTGCAGTCCGCCAACCTCTGCGCTTAGCGGCAAGCCTCTTCCGCGCTGGCCTGACGCGGTTCGATGCGCTCAGGGCGATCGTCATGCAGACGCTTGCCACGATGCGAAACCCTGTGGCGGCCGGTGCGCCGCCCATACCGGAGGGCCGGGGCGAGGTGCTGTTGCTGGCTACGCTGCCCGACCATCAGTCATGGATACCGCCGGGTGGCGACACACGCGTCACCGTCCGGTTGTTCGCAGCGATGCAGGAATATTTTCGGCGCGAGGGCGTTCGGCGCGTACTGTTGATCGTGAAACACAGCAACACGGCTTCCAACCTGTTCTGCCATTCCATGGGCTGTGAACTCGACACAACGGCGAGCTACCCCGGCTATCACCATTTCTGGCACGATATCCCGCGTCAGAAGCAACATTCACCCGCTCCAGGGAGTTGAGCGCACTACCCGAATTCGAGTCACATTCTGAAACCGGAAGCGCGAGCCGCACCGGACACCCGAGGTGTATCCGAGCAACCCCTAGCCGCGCCGCACATGTAGTAAGCGGTCCCCGATCCCTATCGGCTCATGCCAGAAAGCACAGAGCCGCGACAGTTATAGAGCGGACCCGCGGACACAGCCTGCGGAAAGGCAAAGCGACCGGCAAGGAATACCGGGCCCTACTTGCCGTGAAGCATTCGGTGTGTTGCTCAGTCGCCTGCTACGGGCTGGTTGACCTCGGCCGGTTTGGACGTTCCGTTGGCGCTTCTGTTCGGCGCGCCGGCGGCGGCTCCATTGACGGCGGGAAGCGGCGCAGCTTCGGCGGTGTCTTCGACGCGGCTGGTGCCGTAAATACTGAAGGGCTGATCGTCGTTGATCTTACGCAACTCTTCGAGTGACTGTTTGCGGTGCTTGCCGATGAGGCGCGGCTGCGTGATCGGGGTCGTGTTCTCTTTGCTCCAATCGAGATAGAGGTGCTGATTGAGCTTTTCGTCAGGCAGTCCGGCGAAACGCATGGCAGGCCACTTGAATTGATTGCCGTGGACCCATTTGCCGCGGCCGTAGTAGAAGGCGCGGGTGCCCCATTTGAAATAGGCGCGGGAGCGGTCGCGCATTTCACCGAAGTCGCGGCTCTGCATCCAGGCCGTCATCATTAACTCCCACTGCAACTGCGTGAGCTGCTTGGCCTTCAGCCCCTTGCCTTCGGACATGCGGGTGTCTTCAAGCGGCGTGAAGATCGAGGGGACGTAGAGAACCTTCGACTTCTTGAGGAGGTGCAGCAGATCGAGCGTTTGCTCGAGATCTTCTTCGGTTTCGTTGGGCAAGCCGATGATGAAGGTGCAGACGGGGAACCAGTTGTTCTCGTTGAGAATGCGGATGCCCTCAACGACGATTTCCTGCCAATCGCGGATGTCGAACGGCAGTGACTTACCTGACATCGTGAGAGCGGCTAGGCGCGCCGAGCCAGTCTCGATACCGATGAGCGGCGCAAGGAACTTCTTGTCCGGGTGGGTGGAGTTGCGGTTCCGCAGCGCGCTCTTGTCGAGGAGAATCTTCGACATCTCTTTGACGAGGTCGGGGTTGACCACGGCCGGCGCGATGGTCGCGTGCGAAAGCGGCAGATACTCGACGCCGGGCTCACTCGCGATCGAGTCGTAGAAGTTGATGATCGCGTTGGAGTTCGGGATATAGAACGGAGCCGCCGCGCCGTAGATAAAGACATCTTCCGAGACGGGGAAGATGATCTTGCCGCCGTTGCTCATGTTGGCCCGAACGGCTTGCAGCGCTTGCTCGGGGGGCACGGAGATGCGTGTCTCGAGTGTCGGTGAGCAGAAGGCGCACTGGCGGCCACAGCCGCGGTTCATCTCGACGATGCCGTAGGTGGAACGCTTCTTCGGGATGATGATTTGTTCAATGGTTGGCTCGACGGCGTTGACGATCGGTGGCAATTCCGCACTGGCTTCGGCCTTCTGAAACAGCTCCAGGGCAACGCCCTCGGCGCGGCCGTTAATGATGCAGTCGACGCCAAGCCGCTCCATGGAGTTGGTCTTGGGGATCTGCCACGCGCCGGCGCCGCCGACGATGACTTTCGGGCGGTACTTGCGAATTGCCGGATGTTTGTAGATTCGTTCGCTTTCCGCGGCGTTTACGGGACGCGCGGAACTACCGAAGATGTTGCTGTAAACGCCGGTCGAAAACGCTGTACCGATGGGATTGTGGGCGCCAACGCCGACGGCCATCGTTCTCGGCCCGACGAAGTGCTCAAGATCGTCAGGATGGCAGACAGCGACGTCGGTGGCGGGGTAATTCTGGATAAGAATCTCTTCAATGACGCGGACGCCATAGGGCATTACCATAGCGGTGCCATCCGCGTATTTCGGCTGCTCGAACTTGTTCTTATACATGAACCGCGGCACAAACCGAGCCGGGGCCGATGCGTAAACCATCTGCTTCCAGGGGCTGAACTCCTGCTCGGTGCTCTCGGTATCAGGCGCGGTGAGAACAAACTTCACCCCGCGAGGATCGTAACCCATAGTCCTCCCTCTACAAGACCCCTTGATTGTACCTGTTTCGGTTTCGAATTGATATGAAATCGTCCGTCAAGCCAGCATGCGCGTAGCCGTCGCGACGGCGTTCTGGAGTTGCGACTTGGCGACGCGGCCGGCAAAGCGTTCCAGGTAGTCCATCCAGCGCTTCTCGGCTTCGCCAGAGCCGAAAGTGCTCTGCCAGTACTCGAAGAAGTGCGTCCGTTCCAGTTGGCTGCGATATTCGAGATAGTCCCGTAACTGCTGAGCGCCGTCCAGATCGGCAAGATCAGACGCGGCGATGAGGTCCAGCGTGGCGGCACAGTCGTTCATGGTTCCGAGTTGGTCCTGCATCCGCTTGACCGCGGCGATGTGCTCACTGAGGGTAGGCCCGTAGCATGGCTTGAAAAGCTCAAGGGTGTACCGAAATCTCTTGGCGCGCAAGCGAAACCTATGTAACTTCTTGTCGGGCGTTTCCGGCTGAACGATCTTACGGCCGCGGCGGAAGAAATCCTTCGTGATCTTCGGCAGCACAGCGGCGGCATTTTCTGAACTCGTTCGGGCAGAATACCAGATTGACTTGGCGCTGTGTGTATCGTCGTTGAGGGCGGCCGCGAGGCGGCCGCGCCATTTGTCGGAAGGATGTCGCTTTGTCCAACGCTTTACCTCTTCGCTAAGGCTCTTCGCCAAACCCTTACGCTGGCGCGACAGGGCGGCGATCAGGGGCGTATCGCGGCTCAAGCCCGCTTCAAGTGCGAGTCCGACGGCGATGTCGCGGTCCCGCACGAGGCCGGCCGGCTTGAGAACCTCCGCGAGTCGATTGTGAAATTTGCGGACCGGCCGGGCCGCGAAGAAGCCGTCGAACGCCTTGATGCAGCTTTCGTAGCGGCGGATCGAAACTCGTAGGTCGTGGACGGTACCGGGGTCAGTCGATTTGCCGCCGCGGCTGAGTTGATAGGCAAAGCGATCGAGTCGAGCTTCGCTTTGGCGAGCTACATACGCTTTCATCGGGAATTGGGCTTCGGATGACATCAATATCCAGCTATTCTGTGCCCGAAACGGCCTTTTCGGCGACTCGATCCTGCTCTACGGAAGGGCGGTTCAATATAGCAGGAGCGTCGAGAAGGCATTGACGGGCCGGTCGAACCGGGCTGCATCGGACCGGGAACGTCTGACATCCAGGGCTCTGTTACGCTGATCCACGCCCGCCGTGGAGCCCTTCGTCGTCGCATTGATCCTGTTTTCAGCCCTGATGCACTCGGGCTGGAATGCCTTGGTGAAGCTGAAGGACGACCCCCTGGTCATGCTGGCGTCAATCGCCGCCACGGCGATGCTACTGACGCTGCCCGTGGTGTTTTTCGTGCCGTTCCCCACGGCGGACGTATGGTCCTATCTGCTGACATCGATGGCGCTGCACACGGTGTACAACCTGTTTCTGTATGCCGGTTACCGTCACGGCGACCTGGGACAGGTGTATCCGGTCGCGCGTGGCGTGGCCCCGCTGCTGGTGGCGTGCGTGGCGCCGTTCGCGGCCGGGGAGAGCATGAGCACGCCAACGCTCGCCGGTGTGTTACTGATTGCGGGTGGGGTGGCTAGTTTGGCGTTTGCGGGATCGACCCCGCTGCGCGAGAATCCTCGGCCGGTGCTGTACGCACTCTTGGCGGCTTTGTTCATTGCCTCGTATACGACGGTGGACGGTCTGGGGGCCCGCCGCGCCGAATCGGCGCACAGCTACATCGCGTGGCTTTTCGTCTTGGACGGGATCCCACTCAGCATCATCACACTGGGAATGCGCGGGCGGCATGCGATCGACTGGATCAAGGGGAATTGGATCAGAGGGACGGCGGGTGGAGCGATGTCGGTGGTGGGCTATTGGCTCGTCGTTTGGGCGCTGAGCATCGGGACGCTGGCTCCGGTGGCGGCGCTACGGGAAGTGGGAGTCATCTTCGCGGCGATCTTCGCCGCGGTGGTGCTCAAGGAGCGGTTCGGTCCGCGGCGGACCTTGGCCGCTTGTTTGGTCGCGGCAGGGGCGATCATGCTGCGTTGATGAACGGACGCCGGTTGTGAATCCATCCCGCGTGGGTTGTCCGCAGGGTGAGTACAATAGTCGGTTCCACGACGGCGGGTCGTATCCGGCCCACACATGGCGAACCCGGTAATCCTCAGCTTTCTGGCTTTTCTGATCGGCTTCACGCTCATCGGGGCTTACGCCTCCCGCTACAAGACGAGCACCACCGAAGACTATCTGCTGGCGAGCCGCAGCATCGGCCCGTGGTTTACTGCGATGTCCGCTGTGTCGACGAACAACAGCGGGTTCATGTTCATCGGACTGATCGGGACAACCTACACGATGGGGTTGTCGGCGGTGTGGATCATGTTCGGGTGGATCTTCGGGGACTACCTGATGTGGTTCTGGGTCCACCGGCGGCTGCGCGAAGGCAGCGAGGCCGAGCATGTTCGGACGATCCCGTCGTTTCTGGGCGCGGATCTGCCTAGCGGCAGGCACGCCGCGCGGACGGTGGCGGCGATTATCACGATCGCGTTTCTGGGGACGTATTCGGCGGCTCAGCTCAACGCCGGCAGCAAGGCGCTGCATGTGCTGTTTGGCTGGCCGTACGCGGTGGGTGCGATTGTCGGTGCGGTGATTGTGGTGATCTACTGTTTCGCCGGCGGTATCCGCGCTTCGATCTGGACGGACGTGGCGCAGTCGGCCAACATGATCGTGGCGATCTGGCTGCTGTTCGGTTTAGCGTTGTACGAAGTGGGTGGGCTTAGTGCGCTGTGGGCGAAGCTGGAGGCGATCGACCCGCAGTTGATCAGCTTGAGTCCGCCGAATCCGAAGTTCGGGTTGGGGCTGTTCATCTTTGGGTGGTTCGGCGCGGGCATCGGTGTAGTCGGGCAGCCGCACATCATGGTGCGGGCGATGTCGATCCGCTCGGGACGGGATATCGCGAAGGCGCGGGACATCTATCTGATTTGGTATCTGCTGTTCACGTTTGCGTGCTACGGTGTGGCGCTGGCGTGCCGGATCTTGATTCCTGACGTGGGAGCGTTCGACGCGGAACTGGCGCTGCCGACGTTGGCAATGGAGTATCTGCCCGGCGTCTTGGTCGGAGTGGTGCTGGCGGGGCTGTTCTCGGCCACAATGTCGACGGCGGATTCGCAGGTACTTGTATGCTCGGCGGCGCTGACACAGGATCTGTTCACTTCGTGGAGCGAATCGTATGCGAAGTCGAAGTTTGCGACGCTGCTGGTGGCCGCCGTTGTGCTGTTCATCGCGCTGTTCGCGAGCCAGAATGTGTTTGCGCTTGTGACGCTGGCGTGGTCGGCGCTGGGGGCGTCCCTCGGTCCACTGATGGTGGTGCGTGCGCTGAAGTGGCGCATCAATACACCGGCCGCGGTTGGAATGATGCTGGCCGGGTTGGCGGGTGTGACGATTTGGGGGAGCGTGCTGGGGTACGGCAACGACCTCTACGAGATCATGCCGGGGATCGGATTGAGCTTCCTTGTCTATCTTGCGCTGCGGCCCAAAGCGGCTTCAGTCGCATAGCTCCGGCGTTACGTTAGCTCCAATGACACGGGGCAGTGGTCGGAGCCCTCGACTTCGTTGAGGATCGTGCAATCTTTGACTTCGTCGACGAGGTCGTCGCTCACAAAGAAGTAGTCAATGCGCCAACCGACGTTCGCGGTGCGGGCGTTGAACAGGTAGCTCCACCAAGTGTAGTGACCCGAGCCGTCTTGGAAGAGGCGGAAGGCGTCAACATAGCCGTGCGCGACGAACTGGTCGAGGCGGTCGCGTTCCTCGGGCAGGAAGCCGGAGTTCTTTCGATTCTCTTTGGGGCGCGCGAGGTCGATTTCCTTGTGCGCGATATTGTAGTCGCCAGTGATGATCAGCCGTTTCCCCTCGCGGCGCAGACGATTGCAGTAGTGCAGAAAGGTGTCGTAGAAGTCGAGCTTGTAGTCGAGCCGGTCGAGGGTGCGCTGGCTGTTGGGGAAGTAGCAGTTGATGAGCGTGAAGGGCTCGAACTCGGTGATGAGGACACGGCCTTCTTCGTCGAATCGCTCGATGCCGAGTCCGGCGGTGGGCTCGGCTTTGAGTGCGACAGGGCCGTCGTTACGGACCCAGGTTGAAACACCGCTGTAGCCTTTCTTCTTGGCCGAGTGGAAATGGGCCTCGTAGCCGTCGGGGGTCGCCAGCTCGGGCGCAAGCTGCCCTCGGTGAGCCTTGGTTTCCTGCATACAGAGGATATCGGGCTTTTCGGCTTTGAGCCAGGAGAGCAGACCTTTGCGGGCGACGGCGCGCAGGCCGTTGACATTCCAGGTGATGAGGCGCATAGGAGGGAGGGTTGGGTGATCGCTGGTTCAGTAGTAGAACCAGATGCCACCCATGATGTTCTCACGTGGCACGAAGCCCCAGTAGCGGCTGTCCAAAGACATGTCTCGATTGTCTCCCAGGACAAAGTAGTGGCCCGCCGGGACTAGGATCTCGTTGCCGATGATGTGGTTCTCCAACATGTCGAGCGCCCCGTCATGCAGCAGGGTGTCCGGGACCGAGGGAAAGTTGTCGCGATAGTCATCTGCATACTCGGTCTTGTGAACTACGTAGGGTTCCTTGGCCTCGACACCATTGCGGATGAGCCGTTTGTTGTTGAGCCATAGGCGGTTGACCTGCCCCCACAAGTTGTACCACTTTTTAAGTTAGGATCTGGGCCGTTTTCGGCGGGCGCAGGGGCGGAGCCCCGTAGCTCGCTGAAAACGGCTCGAATGCCTCCGGTGTCGGTGGCCG
>Ga0315339_1001505_pt1 | contig 20431 bp, 20 predicted proteins | sample ASW17metaG_FD_204514 | JGI IMG/M metagenome (GOLD analysis project Ga0315339, IMG submission 204514) | Ammonia-oxidizing marine archaeal communities from Pacific Ocean, United States - ASW #17 | ecosystem: Environmental > Aquatic > Marine > Oceanic | place: USA: California | collected 2016-12-05
CTGCGTTTCTCAATATTTCTCCCCTCCGTCCTGTTTTAGGGCGGCAAGGCTTTCATAGATGCTCCTCGCGTCCCGACTTGGGGATAAATTTCCCTTTTATTACGGCTGGATAGTCGTTGCCGCCTCAAGCACGGTCGTATTCGCCCGGATGGCGCCGGCCATAACTACTCTCACCGTACTGATCTTCCCCATGTCCCAACAGCTGGGCTGGAGCCGAACGGTCATTGCAGGTTCGGTCAGCGCAGGCGCAATCGCGTCGTTGGTGCTTTCTCCGGTGGTCGGCTGGGCCATAGACCGCTTCGGTGCGCGTCCAGTGCTGGTGATAAGCGTATTGGGTCTGGGCATAGCGATGACCTCCTTGGCCTGGGCGACCATCCCTCTGACCTTCTATGTTGCCTTCGCTGCGGGGCGGATCGTCTTCCACACCTCGGCCCCCATCGGGTCCAGTACCGTCGCCTCCCGTTGGTTCATTAAGAAGCGGGGTCGGGCCATCGGCATAATCTTCCTGTTCGGCGCAATCGGCGGCATCGTCTACACGATGGTCGCCTCATTGGTGGTCGAGAGCTACGGGTTGAAGACGACTTGGATCGTCATTGGCATCCTTGTGCTGGTGATCTCGGTGGCGCCATCGTATTTCCTGGTGGCCGAGCGGCCTGAGGACATCGGCCTGCTGCCGGACGGAGATGAGCCAGAGGATTCGCCGGCGAAGAACAATCTCCCGGTTAACTCAGATATCTCCAATCTCCGGCAGACCGATGAAGGCTCATGGGCGCTGCACGAAGCTGTGTTCACCAGGCCATTTTGGTTGCTGGTCGCCATGGGTTTCACTACGTTTTTCGTGCACACCAGTATCGGCGTGCATATGGGCGCTTACTTCCGGGATATCGGCTTGAGCGCCACGTCCGCCGCGTTGGCGGTCAGCGTGAGCTGGACCGTGTCTGCCATCGGCAGCGTAACCTGGGGCTGGATCACCGACCGCGTTCAGGTGCGGTACGCCTATTGCGGCATGTTTCTGGTGCAGGCCGGGAGTACCCTGTACCTAATCTTGGCTGAGGGCACGGTCGGCGTGTTCTTGGCCGCCGGCTTTTTCGGGATAGTTTCCGCCGGATCAAACGTGGTGCCATCAGTGATGTACGCCAACTACTTCGGCCGGTCTTCGCTGGGCAAGATACGCGGGCTGGGGGAAGTGGGAGTGCTGTTGGGCCAGGCTACCGGGCCGGTCATCGCCGGCGTTCTGTTCGAGATGCGGGGCAGTTACAGCATGATCTTCTCGGTCTTTGTGGTACTGGCGCTTGCCTGCAGCGTGCTGGTGCTGAAGGCGAAGCCTCCGGTCAGGAGACAGCATAGCAGCGTTGGCCTACATGCTTGATCGTCTGTCATTGGCGTCCAGACTGAAGAACAAGCTGCCCTTTTTCTATGGATGGGTAGTTGTCGGCGCGTCGAGCACGGCTATCTTCGCCCGTATGGCGCCCAATATCACCACTCTAACCATCTTCATATTCCCTCTCTCCCAGCAATTTGGCTGGAGCAGAACCCTAATCAGCGGGTCCGTCAGCGCTGGCGCATTGGCGGCGTTGGTCTTATCTCCAGTGGTGGGCTGGTGTATCGATAAGTTCGGTGCGCGTCCGGTCTTGATCATCAGCGTACTGATCATGGGCGTGGCCATGATCTCTATGGCCTGGGCAACCATCCCGCTGACTTTCTACATGGCATTCGCGTCTGCCAGGGTGATATTCCACACCTCGGCCCCCATCGGAGCCAGTACCGTGTCGGCGCGGTGGTTCATCAGGAAACGAGGCCGGGCCATCGGTGTGATATTCCTTGGCGGGGCCATCGGCGGCCTGATCTTCACCATGCTGGCGGCACAGATGATCGATCATTACAGCATGGAGGCTGCCTGGATCACGATCGGTGTGGTGGTGCTTGTGGTCTCGTTGGTGCCGTGCCTTTTCTTAGTGGTGGAGCGTCCTGAGGACATGGGGTTGCTGCCCGACAACGACCAGCCGGCCATCGATGATGACCCCGATCACCATTCCGATTCCAAAACGGGCCGAACAGTGGAAGACTCGTGGTCGCTGGCCGAAGCCATGAGGACCAAGGCGTTTTGGGTTTTGTTCTTCATGGGCATGGCCATGTTCTGCGTGAATACCGGGACCAACGTTCACATCGGCGCCTACTACCGGGACCAGGGATTGTCTCTTACGCTGGCCGCGGTAGCCATCAGTTTCAGTTGGTTGGTGTCGGCTTTCGGCAGTGTTGTCTGGGGCTGGGTGCTGGAGAAGATCGAAGCACGTTACGCCTACTCCATGGTTTTCGTCATCCTTGGAGTCAGCACTGTCTATCTTCTTTTGGTGAATTCCACCGCCGAGGCGCTTGTTGCCGCTGGTCTTATCGGCTCGGTATCATCAGGCTCCAATGTCATCATTTCCATCCTGTATGCTAACTATTACGGTCGGAACTCGTTGGGCCGGATCAGGGGAGTGAGCGAGACTGGGGTACTGCTTGGACAATCGGTCGGGCCATTATTGGCGGGGATATTGTTCGACACCCAAGGCAGCTACACCTTCGTGTTCTTGCTCTTTAGTGGCATCGCCCTGGCGTGCAGTGCCGTAGTGCTCACCGCCAAGCCGCCGGTAAAACCCATTCAAGCTTGGACACCGTAGGAATCGCTATATTTATTCAGACGCCGCCAGGAGGGCTCTTTTAATGCTAGAAAACCCAGACCGAAAGATGCTGCTGGTCGCCTTTTTGCAGGCCTCCAACTGCTCGAACTACACCGGCTCTTGGCGTCACCCGGAGACTGATCCAGGGTTTTTGGATCTGGAATTCTACCAGAATATCGCTGCGACGTTGGAGCGTGGCAGGTTCCATCTGGCGTTCATAGACGACCGCCTGGCCATGCCCAGCCGCTTTGGCGATTCGTTCGCTGAGGCCGTTGAGAACGGCATCCGGGTGGTCAAATTAGACTTGGTCCCCATCATCACAGCCATGGGCTTGGCGACCAAACACATTGGGCTGGGCGCCACTTATTCCACCACTTACTACTCGCCCTTCCACGTTGCCCGGTTGTTCGCCTCGCTGGACCATTTCACCAAGGGCAGGGCCGCCTGGAACGTGGTGACATCGCTCAACGATTCCGAGGCTCAGAACTTCGGAGTGGAAGAACACCTGGAGCACGACGACCGGTATGACGTAGCCGACGAGTTCTTGCAGGTCACCTCCGAGCTTTGGGACTCCTGGGAGGACGGCGCGGTGGCGCTGGACAAGCAGACCGGAAGGTTCGCTGATGCCGATAAGGTTCACCGTGTTGACTATTCGGGGAAATGGTTCACGGTGCGGGGTCCGCTGACCGTCCCCCGGCCACCTCAGGGTCATCCGGTGGTGATCCAGGCCGGACAGTCTGAAAGAGGGAGAGAGTTTGCCGCTCGCTGGGGTGAGCTGCTCTTCGTGATCTACCCCACTCCTGAGGGCTGTAAGGCCTACCGAGACGATTTGAAAAAGAGGGCGAAAGCTGCGGGGCGTGACCCCGACTCGGTGCAAGTTGCCCCGGCCGTCTATGTGGTGGTCGCCGAGACCGAAGAGACTGCGAAAATAAAACTGGAGCAGATAGAGGGATTGGCCAATCTAGCGGACTCGCTGACGCTGCTCTCGGAAGTCTTTAACTATGACTTCTCGCAGCACCCGGTTGATGAGCCTCTGTCCGACGAGATTCTGGCGTCCATGACCGGACTCAGGGGCTTCTTGGACCGCGTGATAGAGCTGAGCGGCACACCGAATCCCAGCGTCAACGACTTCATCATGTGGTCCGGACGGGGCACTCTTCGTGAGCTTCCGCTGTTCACGGGCACCCCGGTCCAAGTCGCTGACCAGATGGAGTCATGGTTCCAGGCCGAAGCCTGCGACGGTTTCGTCCTGGCCGCGACCCACATGCCGGGGGCCTACGAAGATTTTGTCGATCTCGTAGTGCCCGAGCTTCAGCGCCGCGGCCTGTTTCGTGAGGACTACGTTGACGGCACGCTACGGGATAACTTAGGCCTTACCAGGCCTTAACTCGCTCGGCCTATACTCCACCACCAACACCGTTCTTCCGGACGCCTCCGGGCTATCCGAACTATCGAAGCGGTTGGCGGTCTGATTCTTGGACGCATCGCCCATGATCAGCCAGCCAAAGTTCCCGGATGGATCGTCCAACCAGGCTTGAACATCAGCCACCAACTGGCTGGAGGAATCCCAAGCGTAGGCCCTGCGTCCGTTCACCATCACCGTGGCGCTGGCGTTCGGCGAGAAATCCTTGACGGGAGTGTCCCAGGCGTCGGAACCGAATACGCGGTGGGTCCTAGTTACATCGCCGTCCGTGGCCTCGGCTGCCGCTCCCGACCCTTCGTTGCCGAGAGCATCGGCTGCCCCTTCTTGCCAGGCTCCCAATAGCGTGTGTATTCCAATCTCGGTTGCGCTGGCGATGGAACGCGACACGGTCAGAGTCAATGACACTGTGGTGACCGTGGGCCCTGCTAGGATCGCGGCTCCGATGTCAAAGCTGATCAGGCTGCGTCGTAAGTTGCCTTCCCTTGTCGCTCCTGCGAACAGCCATTCACCCGCCTCGTTGTTTGTCTGATCGCCCTGACTCTGATACAAGGTGTCATCTCCACTTGGACCCAGGGACGCTACTGCCAGTGCCTTTTTTATATCGCCACAGGAGTTGTAAACACCGGGGTCGCCATCGGTGTGCAGATTGACCGCGAAGCGGCCGTCGATCAGTGAATCGAGGGTGGCGTCAACGGTTGTTGAGGAGATGGATTCAGAAGTGTCGTTCAGTTCGTGCGCCACACCGCCCAATTCGGCACAGCTACCCTCGTGGATGTGAGCCAACGCCGAGATGTCGGCGGTAGCCGATACCACGACCCCGGTCTGATCTCCTCTGGCGCTCAGCGTGACGGACCCGGTTTGTCCCGAGCCGTTCATCTCATCTAGAACGATAAACGTGGGATCGGAGTTGCTGATCACGAGCCAGACTTCATCTACGTTCTGTCCGAGGGCGTCGCCGGGTTTCTCGTCGGCGGCGAAGTAATACAGTGGATTGCTGTCAAAGGTGACCTGCTTGGAGCCGTCCTCTCGGGTGGTCGTCCCGATGCGGGCGGCCGATACGCCTTCACCGGCTGCCGGTTCCTCGACCGTTATCAGCGGCGGCCAGGCCAGAGCGCAGCCACCGGGTCAGTTGGAGACGTTGGGTTCGTACCTGTCGTATAGGTACAAGGAACGGCCGGCAACATCGGTCAAGATGATGCCTTGTTCGGAATTTTCGGTTGCGTTAACCGGCGTGTTGGTGTAGACCGCGCCGCCATCGGTTGTCAGCACGAACCAAACCTCGCCCCGGTCCTGGCCCAAGGTATCTCCGGACTTTCCGTCGGGTGCGAAGTAGTAGAGGGGCCAGCCGTTGTAGGTGACCTGCTTGGCTCCGTCGCCCCGGCTGATTGAGCCGATCCGGTCTTCAGACAAGCCTTCACCGGCTGCCGGGTCTCCGACTGCCAGCACCGGTGGCCAGGCCAATGCACAGGTTCTGGCACAGTTTGATACTTCGCGTTCGTCTCGGGTGTACAGATAGAGGGAGTTGCCGTCGGAGTCGGTCAAGATCGTGCCGAGAGTTGCGTGTCCTGTGGCATTCACGGTCGCGGCGGTCTCGATGGGGCCGCCGTCAGGGGATACCAAGTACCAGACGTCGCGCAGGTCTTTGCCGAGGGTGTCTCCAGCATCGGCGTCGTTGGCGAAGTAATAGAGGGGTTTGTCGTTATAGGTAACGTGCAGGGGAGCTGTCTTCCCGTTCGAAGGTCGAAATCTTTTCAGAACCGTGACCGTCTCCAGCTGGTGTGCTGTCGATGGTCAACAGTGGCGGCCATGCTTCGGCACAACCATCCGAGCAATTGGAGATATTCCGCTCGTCCTTGGTGTATAGGTACAGGGTCATGCCGTCGGAGTCCACCAGATGTGGACCAGCAGAACCCTGGCTACTCACTTCGATGGCTGTCTTCACCAGTTCCGTCGCCGGGACTATGGCCGTGGGCTCGGGCGCAATAGCAGTGGGGTCCGGAGTTGCAGTTGCCGCGGGTGGCGGCTGTGGGAAGTTCGTTGCAGCCGGCTGCGGGACCGCAGCTGGATCGTCTCCACCGCAAGAGGCAATCAGGAGAGGGCCTAGGATTCCTTAATGAATAATGAATTCATAAAATTCGAAAGACCAAACATGGAGTATCTCCTCATAAATCGTCCGGTGACTCGCCGTAGAAGAGTCGATCACCAGACCACAGACCATACGAAGGAGAAAATATGTTGGATCAAATACCGGCTAGGACGAAGTCAACAGGATCTCGACGATTGCCGGACTGCCAGCCGGGGGAGACTCGCCCCCAACGCAGGACGATGTCCAACTTTGCAAGCCTGCCGGGATCGCCTTCTAGGATCAACCACATCTCGTTGCCATAACGCCACATCCGATGCAGCGTCACCGTGCCGTCGGACTCCGTGAGCCAGGCCTAGTACACCGCGTCGTCTCCGGCCGAAAGGCCCCAGACCAACAAACAAGCGGTGTCGAAATCCGTGGCATAAGCCAGTGAGCCGGCGGCGGTTGATACGTTGCCAGGACCGTTGAACCGCCACCAATGGTCGGCCTGGCCCATGATCTCTAGGCCGTCGTATGTGAGGACCAACCGCCGCTGGGCAGTGGCTAGGTCGTCGTCATTTTGAGTACCTCAGACGGAAACAACCACCACTATCACAACCAAGGCTGCGATCACAGCGCCCACCGGCAGCGGCCAGAGGACCGGCCTGCGCCACCACGGAGTTTTTGTTCTCCGGTTTTGCTTCGTTGGCTGAGGTGGAGACCCGGGGTTCGGATCTTGCTGACGCCATGATCTGCGCCCGCAGTCCGGCCGGTGGGTCGGATTCCTCGGTCATGCCAGAAAATCCATCTGCCAATGGGCATAGCTCGGCGACACTGGCGATACATTTCGGACACGATGCCAGGTGGGCTTCGAACAACTTGAGGTCATCAGCGTCCAACGCTGAGATAACTTAGCCGGCGGCCAGGCCGGCGATTTCATCATGGCTCATCCGTTGAGCCTCCTAGTCTCATTTCTTGCAACAGTCCGCGGAGCTTCGCCATTCCGATTCGGATGCGTCCCTTCACGGTCCCCAAGGGGATGTCCTTCAACTCGGATATCTCTCTCCGTGTGTAGCCTCCAAAGTAAGCCAGCTCGATGGCTCCTCGTTGGTCATTCGGAATCATACCCAGGCATTTCCTGAGTACTTCGCCATCCAGGGTATTTGAGACCTCGAGCCAGGTGTCGCTGAGGGATTGGGACAGCCGTTCCAGCTCCAGAGGCAGTTCGCGTGGAGCGAGACCCTTTCGTTTTCTGCCAACGTCTATCGCCCGGTGGTGGACTACGGCCATGATCCAAGTCCGTGCCGTTCCCCGGGTGGTAGAGAATGAGCCAGACCGGCGCCAGATGTTGATGAACGCTTCCTGGACGGCATCCTCGGCCACCTGAACGTCGCCAAGCATCCGGTAGGCCAGAGAATATGCGGACTTCCCGTAGCGGTCGTATAGAATGCCCAGGGCATTCTCATTTCCTAGGTAGAGGGAGCTGTAGCAGTACTTCGTCTGTTAGTTCTTCCATCTAGTCTTACGTATGCAAAGGGTAATGCGGATCAAAACAGGTATTAGTATCATGGAAACAGCCTGGAGATTTGCACGTGCCGAAGTTCTTTGGCACCTGAATCGTACGCGGAATCATACCAGAACCCGTTTCAGGTATATCTCAGGGAATTGTTGGCGCCGGGCCAATATCGTTGCGGTCACGGAATAAGTGGCCAGCCCAATTCCAACCCTCAAGAATGTATACTGCTGAGACCCCACACGGGGAAATCACCTGGAGAGACAAGATTCTCCAGAGAGGACGCGACCGATATGGCTGAGGTTGATGACCGAATCGAGCTTGATTGGGACGCCCTGGAAGTAGGCGAGACCTTTGACAAGTTCGAATATCTACTGACCCAAGAGATGATCGACACCTACCGCAAAGGAGTGATGGACTCGGAAGCTAGCTTCCCGACCATCGCTCATAAGGTGGATGTCCGCCAATACAACGCCAAATACACCGACGCCGGGTCGGTGAATGCCAGGTGCGCGTTCCATTGTTACAACCCGCCGGTGGCAGGGAAACGTTTGACCGTTACCGCCTGGATCGCGGACAAGTACCTGCGCAGGGGGAAGAACTACATCGTCACCGAAGCCGTGTCGGTGGACGAAGACGGCAGACTGATCGACCGGGTGATCACCCACGAACTGAAGCAGCCGTCGGAGGTGGGCAAGAAATGGGGAGGGTAATCAGAAACTACGAAGAGGGCGATGAGATTACGCCCCTGGTTAAAGAGTTGACCCAAGACGCCATCAACCTATTTGAGGGGAGCGCCGGCAATACTGGGCCGTCCCAGTTCACCGACGAACACGCCGCGAAAGAGGTGTTGGGTACTGAAGGCACAGTGGCGTCGGGGCGCATGTCCCTTACGTTCGCCATTGAGACATTACGCCGTTACTTCGGCCCTGATGTCTTCAACCATACTGGTGTAGTGGACCTGAGGTTCTTGAGGCCGATCCGACCTGGAGACACAATAACTTTTACTGGCAAGGTTACAGGCATGACTAAAGAGGCCAACGGCAGCCGCATCGTGGTGGCTATTGAGGTGAATAATCAGCGGGGCGATACCACGGGAGTGGGTCAGGGAAGTGCCATCGTCCCTAACGCCTACTTACCATCCGAAGATTAGCAGGGCGCCTAGTCTATCTCATAGACCAGTGGTTTCATGATCGCTGTCCTCGTTGATTAATATCTTCGTCGAGGCCCTTGAAGATCTCGCCTAGTTGGTCGATTAATCCCGTCGTCGCGGATCTTCCTTTCTGATGACGGTAAAATTTCAGCAAAATTCCGTGTTCAACTTGCAGGCTATCTTCGCGTCCTGTTCAGCAAGGGTGTACTGGCCCAACTCGTTCAGCGCTAAATTCCTGTTGTCAAAAGCATAGGCATGGGCGGGGTCAAGTTCGATTGCCAGAACGTAGCCTTCGATAGCACGTCGATGCTCGCCAATTTCGTGATAAACAATACCTCGAGAGTGATATGCACCGGTAAAATACGCGTCAAACTTGATTGCTTGGTCAAAGTCTTGGATTGCTCGCCGGAATTGACCTAGCTCATCATCAATGTGACCGCGGTAAAGATAGGCATCCCCGTAACCACTGGCATGCAGATATATGGGCTTTTCAAACTCTATTACCGCTAGTTCGTACTCCTCCGCATTGTAACGCCCAACCCTTTTGTTGTAATAAAATCTAGCGCTACCGGTTAGCTCATTTGGATCCCAAGTTGGGGTAAAGGTCGGTGACGGAATTGGAGTATTTGCCAATGGCGGAACCAAAGGGACCCGTTCTCTTTTTTTGCGGAGCGGCACTTAAACAGGCAACCAGACCAATCCCAATGAATAACGCTAGATTAACGAGCAGCTTCAACGCGCCTCCCGGACTGGCTCCACCGAATCTCATCGAACAGTCACAATGTCATCTGTGTCCTAGCTGAATTCTTCTGTCATTACTCAGGTTGGCGTGAATCATAATCCATCGATACAGGGTTTGGACACCCTCAAATCAGGTATCGTGAGATAGCCAATTTAAGCTATGCCTCTGAAGAGAAATACCGGCCAGGTGTAACCCCCAGAGCACGCCGGAACATGGATATAAAGGCGCTGGGATTTTCGTACCTGATCTCCAACGCCACCGACGTGACTGATTCTCCTTCCGCGAGGCGTATCAACCCTTGTAACAGCCTGGCCTGTTGTTGCCAATACCGAAAAGTCATCCCTGTTTCTGCCGGAAAGAGCCTGGCTAGTGTTCTCGGGCTGGCGCCTGCGTACTGCCCTCAATCTTCCAGAGTCCGAGGGTCAGCAGGGTCTTCCCGCAGTGCAGCCGTGATTATCTTTAACCTGGAGTCTGTGGGCTCTGGTAAATGTAGATGCATCAAGGGCAGGCTGCGGATCTCACTCAGGATCAAATCCATGAGCCTGCCGTCCCTTCCAGTCACCTCATAGAGCAGGGCCGCCTCCGCCGCGGCCAAAATGAGCTCGCGGAGCAGCGGGGAGATCGCCACGACACCGCATTCGGCCGGTAATTCTATTCTGGAGTCTTCCTGGACGTATAGGCTACTCATGGAGAACGCCCCGGCCGACTCTATCTGGTGTTCTATCCGGGCCGGGATCCACACGCCCCGGTGCTGCGGGACGACCCAGGCGCCCTGCTTGGCGGTCACCTTCACCACCTCGGCACAGGCGTAAACAAGCTGCGCCCGGCTGTGCCAGTGGTTGTCGGAGCGGTATCCGCTTGGGTATTCAGAGGCGCGAACCACAACTACCCGGTCGATTTCTTCGCCGAACGAGTCGTGATACCCCGAGAGTGTTTCTGTCTTGTTTGGGTTATTTTCTGGCATGGTGTCGATAGATTGTTTATAACGTCGTCAATATACTCAACGGCTATACAGTGCCCGGGTTCCCATGAAATAGGCATCAGTTGTAGAGGTCCAGCGATGGAGGCATCCGATACAAACACGAAAGAGGCCCAAGACCTGCGACTAACGGCCCGGGTAATGGTCACCGGCCTGGCTGTAGGCCACGTCGGGTTCCACTGGATATTGCAGAGCTTTGTTGTGGTGGTCCCTGAGATTCAGCAGACCTTTGGCTTGAACGGGGTCGGCGTTGGCGGCATACAGGCCGTGCGCGAACTGACTTCCGGGCTGATCACCTTGCCCGGTGGGGTGGTGGTGGGCATGGTTCGGAAGTGGTGGGGGCTGCTGCTGGCGATCTGTATCGGAGCTTCCGGCCTTGGCTCTCTGCTGATGGGAATCTCGCCGGTCTACCCACTGCTGTTGTTCGGCGTCGCGGTGGTCTCGGTTTCTCATTCCCTCTGGCATCTTCCGGCGGCGGCTTCGATCTCGCAGCATTTTGGAAGCCGCAGGGGGGCGATGCTGTCGTTCCACGGCGTTGGGGGGAGCGTCGGCGATGTTGCCGGGCCGCTGATCACGGGGGTATTACTTCTGGTGATGGGTTGGCGCGGCATCCTCAGCGTCTATGCCGTGGGTCCGGTCTTCATGGCCTTCCTGGCTGCCTGGGTCTTCAAGGGCATCGGGAATGTCAAAGAGGGAGACGCCAAGACAGCCGGCCTTTCCGAACGCATCGCCATGACCAAAACACTGTTCAAGAATCCGTTGCTGCTGGGCATGACTGCTGTTAGGGGGCTGCGGTCAATGGCATTAGGGGCAGTCGTGACCCTGTTGGCCTTGTATCTGGGCAACGACCTAGACCTTGGTGTGCTCAACCGGGGGTTCCATATATCCCTGTTGATCGCCGTTGGTTTGTTGGCCAAGCCCATCGCAGGCACAATCTCCGACAGATTGGGGCGCAAACAGGTGTTGGTCCCGGGTCTGGCCTGGTCCTGTGCCATCGCGCTGTTGATTGTCTGGTTCGACGATGGCGTTTCTCTGACCGTGACCATCGTGTTGTTGGGGATGTTCCTCTACCCGGACCAACCCATATTGACCGCTGCGCTCTTCGATGTGCTTGAACGGGAAGAGGCCACCATCGGACTGGGTGTGGTGTCGTTCGTCAGCTTCCTGATGGCGGCCGTTTCACCCCTGATCGCCGGGGCGATCTACGAGATATCGGGCTTTCAGGCTGGAATGTTTTACGTTGCCGGTCTATTCGCTCTGGCCACTGTGGTGTTTGCTCTGTTGCCGTTAACCAAGCAGACAAGAGGCTAAAAGGGTAGCGCCCTTGGGTCTGGGGAGGACCGGAGGCGCTGGTAGGTGGGAGGGCACTTTTAACGGCCGGTGGAGCCGTGTCGGGTCATTTGCCGGGTCGTTTGCCGAAAGGTTTGCTCAGTTAGGCGGCTTTCTGTCTTTCCAGGTCGTTACTCTCTTGTGTGTAATGCTCGTTACAGAGCTCAACCACCGTTCCCGGCGCTATGGCCAGTGCCCGGAATACCGGGCGTTTGCAACCAATCATCGCGCATCTATTTTTTAAGCTAACCATTCAGCACTTCCGCCAAACCAAGGGTTATATCTCGTTAGGTGCTACAAATATAATCTTAGATTTACTCGAGGCTGTACCCAAGTGTTGATTGGGCCGCGTTGTGTGGGCCGATTGGCCCGACAATACGCCCAAGATGAGCGGGTAAACTCGGCCTTGGTGGATTTGACGTTAAAAGAAAAAGCCCGTCAGACGCCTGATCGAGGCGGCTGACGGGCTTTTGATACTGTTTATTCGGTAAATTTCGCTAGGCGATGAGCTTGGCACACTCGTCGATCAGAGGTGTTACTTCTGCCCGTTCTTGCGAAGGGAGTGTGAAGATAACGCGGTCGACGTCAGCCGCAGAGAAATGTGCGATCTGGTCCGCATCCGGGCGTATGCCGAAGCAGGTGATGTTCAATGAGTCCGGGTCGCGCCCGGCTTCCTCTGCGTGCTTCTTAAGGAGAACGACCTTCTCAGCCAGGCTGGCTCCTCCACCTCTGCCGCCGATGGGCATCCAGCCGTCGCAGTACTCCACGACCCGGTCGAAGGTGGTGGGGCCGTCGCCGCCCATCAGGATGGGGGGATGAGGGCGCTGGACCGGCTTGGGGTAGGCCCACATCTTATCGAAGTTCACGTGGTCGCCGTGAAACTCCGCTTCTTCCTGGGTCCAGATCGCTTTCATGGCCAGGATGTTTTCCCTAAGAATGCGCCAGCGTTGTTTGAAATTCGTGCCGTGGTTACGCATCTCTTCGGCGTTCCAGCCACCGCCGACACCAAATATGAAACGCCCTCGGGACAGCATGTCCAGGCTGGCTATCTCCTTGGCGGTGATGATCGGGTCGCGCTCAATCATCAGGCAGATTCCGGTTCCGAGTTTCAGGTCGGTGGTCACTCCGGCTGCTGCGGTTAGCGCCAGGAAAGGGTCATAGGTGTGCCAGTAATCTTTGGGAAGGTCGGGCCCGCCGGGCCAGGGGCTGGTCCTGTCGGCTGGGATGTGGGTGTGCTCGGGTACCCACATGGACTCGAACCCTCGGTCCTCCAGCATCTTGGCCAAGTCGTCTGGTCGGATCGAGTAATCCGTTGAGAACATCATTGCGCCGAAATCCATAGCTACCTCACAGTTAAAAACCGGTTGAAAATCAGAGTGTCCTTGGGGCATCAGCCAAAGTGCGGCTAGTATAGCACTGGCGATAGGCGATGTTGGTACTAAGAGCTAATAAGATTGTCTATTTGGCCGGTAGCGAACAGGCGAACGCAGTGCCCTGCTCCACCAACGCCGCCAACGCTGTATCGGTTGTTATGCCTTCCGGCTCAACATAGACAAAGCCCTTCATGGGTCGGCCGGTGAAGTCGATCGGCCGGGCGTAAGGGAGGGCTAGTACCGCTTCGAAGTTCAACGGGCCGGGCCGGACCATCAGGTCGGCGTCGGTTACTCCGACAGCCATGTTGTGGCCGACCATGAAGCAGATACCGGCGTCCTTGATCTTTCGCTTCGCCCTAACCAGCCGTTGGGCCATCGGGGGCTCTGGCACCAAAAACGCCTGGCTGATCTCAGTGATACTGAGGCCTCCAAGGGTCCTGAGGGTCAATGTCACCCGAGACTCCATATTTAAGGCCGGATGGCAGCAGGTGAAGACCAGCCTTAACCAGTCGTCGCGCAACTGCGAATCATCCATCGAATCCAGCATCGTGAATTGATCATCCTCTGACTGAGAGGTGGCTATGATGAGATATTTTTGGTCTCTGACTTGGTCGCGGCGAGCCGAGTCGATTACCTTCCTGTATGCGGTCGTGGTGATCCACGCTGCGGGGTTTTGAGGGACCTCGTCAACGGGCCACCTGACTAGCGCCACGGCAAACGCCTCCTGAATCGCCTCTTCGGCGGCGTCGAAGTCTCTCAAAAACCGAATCAAGGCCGCTGAGACCTTCCCGTATTCATCGCGAAAAACGGTTTCGACTACTTGATGTGCGCCTGATTAAATTCCAGTCAGATGAGGCCTGCCTCCTGGGACCGACGCTTCTTAGTCTTATTAGTAACGAAGCGCCGGCCGCGATTCGCTTAGTGATCAAACACCATGATGGGCCGTATCTCCACCGATCCACCATGGGCTATGTGGGACATCTTTCCAGCCCATTCTATCGCGTCGTCCAAGTCGGCGGCCTCCACCATGAAGAAACCACACAATTGCTCCTTGGTCTCGGCGAAGGGGCCGTCTGTCGCCAGCGGCGCGGGGTTTCCGGCCTGGACCGTAGTCGCGGTCGTTGTCGGCTGCAGGGCTTCGCCGGCCTGCAGCAACCCTGAGGATTGCAGGTCGTCGGAGTACTTGAATCATTCGCCCATCATTTGTTCCATGGATCCGGGGGACTTGGTCAGCCTTTCCATGTTCTCCTGTTCGTTGAAATAGATGAGAAGTAGGTATTTCATATATCTCTCCTTAAGTAAAATTTGTTCCTACAAATATACGACGTACGGGTATACTCGAAATCGACATCCCGCATTATTTCCCCTTAACTGCCGCATTTGCTCCTATGAAACCCAACCGATCCGATACAGACATCCCTTCCACCAGACCTGGCCGGTTTTTCTCAGGCCGGTTTTTCTATGGTTGGTGGGTGTTGGGTCTTATCAGCTTCATGGCGGCCCTGAATAACGCCTTTTTTGACAAGGGGCCAGCCCTGTTTTTGATACCGGTGGAGGCCAGCCTGGGACTGAACCGGGCAACAACGTCGCTGGTATTCTCGTTGGGCCGGTCCGAAGGTGCCGTCATGGGACCGGTGGTAGGATATTTGGTCGACCGGTTCGGCGCCCGCAAGATCATGTTTCTCGGCACAGTATTGGCCGGTGTTGGGTTCATCATCTTTGCATCCGCCGAAAACGTCTGGATCTTCGCCCTGGGCTACCTGGGCTTCGTGGCTCTTGGCGCGACAATGGCATTCCAGGATTCCGCCACTGCCATGGTCGTGATGTGGTTCAGCCGTTACCGGGTCCGGGCCATGTCGGTCCGCGAGGCCACCGGAAATCTGGGTTCGACCATCCTGATTCCGGTAATGACCTTGATGATCGCGGTCTACGACTGGCGGGTGGCGGCGTTCATGGGGGCCGGGGCCTACCTGTTGCTGATCCTGCCGCTTCTTCCGTTGGTCAAAGAATCACCTGAAAGTATGGGTCTGCTGCCCGACGGGGCCGATGCCGACGCCGTCGAAGGGGCGCGGGCGGCGCGGGTAGCGCGGTCTACCTCGCCGGGAGCGGGCGCATCTGAACAACAAAGACTGCGTCGCTACTACGACGGCGCCGAGTTCACTGTCCGGGAGGCGTTGCGCACGTCCTGCTATTGGTACCTCCTGGTCGGCACCATGCTCCGGCAGGTGTCGAGAGTAGCTATCGACCTGCATTACGTCGCTATCTTGGAGTGGAAAGACTTTGACCTGTCGATGGCTGCGCTATTTTTCACTCTTCGTTTGGGGATGAACGTCCCCTCCAAGCTGATTGTCGGGTATTTTGGGGACCGTGTCCTAGCGCAGGTTGTGCTCAGCGGCGGGATGGTCCTGTATGCGGTGGGCATGATCCTGCTGCTTTCTTCCGATCTGGTCTGGGTCCTGCTGGTCTCGGCGATCGTGAGCGGGATGTCTGAAGGCATCACCCCAGTCAACTGGGGTGTGATCGGCGATTATTTCGGCCGACACCACTACGCCACACTGCGGGGAATCATCAACATGAGCTACAGCTGGGCCCTGCTGTCCGTGCCTTTCGCTGCCGGGTGGTGGTTCGACCAGTACACCAGCTATACAGTGGTGATTATCGTGTCTTTGGGAGCCGCTGCAGCCTCGGCGGTGGTCTACGCTATGATGCGCCCGCCGAAACTACCGGCCAGACTTGCCGCACGCTAGCGGGAATAAATTCGGATCTGCTATACCCAGCATTCCAAATTGGCCATTTTGATGTCCGAAGACGGGAGATATAAATGCCTAAGCAAGAGACGTCTTAGTTAATGGCTGTAGACATCGTCTTTCGCCAGTGCTTCGAGGGCGATATCGAAGCGGTGTTGAAGCTCTGGCAGGGTGCCGGCTCCATCCTAAGTATCACCGACACCCAGGACACCTTATCGATCACCATCAACTCGGCGGCGGCGTCACTCATACTGGCAGATATCGGTGGCGCAGTCGCAGGCTCCATAATTGTGGGCTTCGACGGCTGGAGGGGCGACATCTACCGGCTGGCGGTGCATACCGACTTTCAGCGCCGGGGAATTGCCCGCCGCTTGGTCTCGGAAGCAGAAAAATGGCTCACACTACAGGGCGCAAAACGGGTGGGTGCGGTGGTCGAGAAAGACCACCTCTGGGCTGTTGGGTTCTGGGAGTCTGCGGGTTTCAAATTAGAACCGCTGGACTTGAGGTACGTTAAGGACATTTAATCTTGGAGGGATATTCATGGCCGAGCAAAAGATTCAAACAACCACTTACCATCTGAAATTTACGAACAATACATGGTTCCCGCAGTGTTTAGCCGGTGGGCGGCGGCGCTATTAGACCTGGTTTCGCCACAGCCAGGGGAACGAGTCCTCGACCTTGCTTGCGGAACAGGGGTTGTCGCCTGTATGGCGGCGCCCATGGTACAGCCGGGTGGCAAGGTATCCGGATTGGATTTCAACGGCGCTCAAATCACCACCGCCCGAACCATGGACCCTTCCATAGATTGGCAGGAGGGTGACGCCGGGGAACTTCCGTTCTCTGACGGAGAATTTGACTTAGTTGTTTGTCAGCAAAAGTTTCAATTCTTCTCAGACCGTGTCCAGGCGGCCAAAGAGGTCTACCGGGTTCTGAAGCCCGGTGGCCGCGTGGGAATCACAGTCTGGTCGTCCCTCGGTGCCAGTCCCGGCTACCTCACGATAGCCAACGCTCTAGGAAAAACGGTGGGCGCACCCGCTGCACGGCTGTTGGACGAGCTTTTCGCCTTCGCCACTCCTGAGGAAGTCGGCCGGTTTTTCGTCGAAGGCGGATTCCCAGACTCCAAAGTGACGACGCCAATGATCGACGCCGTCTTTGCGTCAGCCGAGGAATTTACGCGGTCGATCGCGGCTGGGTCGATAATGCGGCGCACACAGACTCAGTTCTCCGATGAGACGCTGGACCTGATGGCGGCAGAAGTGGCCGCCGAGACGGAGTCGTACCTCAGTGATGATTGTCTAGTATCCTCCATGGAAGCCCAGATGCTGAGAGTTACGAAGTAGGCCTTAATGCGAGCTCAGATGTTGATAACTACGAAATAGGCATCTAAGCCCAGCGCGGTTGTACGTCAGCCGGGATGCCGAAGTAGTGTTTGCCGATCAATTCCCGCTCTAGGTCCGGGGCGAGGAAGGAGTGAAGAGTGCCGATACGCACGTCCCGGTAGTACCTTTCAAAATTGGAAGTTTCGCTGAGGCCATGGGCGCCCCGTATGCCGAACAACCGGTCCACCGCTTTCTGAGCGTTCTCCCGGGCCACCAGACAAGCCATCTGGACGCTTATCGCGTCGTTCAGAGCAAACGCCTCGCCAGATTCAGCCCTTTCCATGAACGCATACACCTGTTGGTATAGGTAGGCGCGGGCCGACTCTATGTACATTGCTGCGTCGGCCACCGCGAACTGATTTCCCGGCATGCTGGTTTTGGCGTTGCCGTCCACGGTCATATTGGTGCCGGCGGCGTAGTCCAGGGTTTCCGCCAATGCGGCTTGGGCGATGCCCAGCATCACTCCGCCCATGAGCGCCCTGATGTGGGTATACGGCAGACGGAGATTGGGCGGCTCGTTGGGCACCCAGACGGTTTCGGGCTGCGGCCTGACCACAACTGGGGCAAGTTCTTCAGAAACAGACACGTTGTCCAAAATGACGTCGTTGCTCATGGTGGCCCGCATGGCCATGGCATTCCAGGTGTCAGCGATGGTCACGCCTAGCCCGTCGAGCTTGAGCCATAGCCAGCGGTTGTGGGCCGGAGGTGTAGTCTCTCCGTTAGAAGACGTCCAGTCAGGCGGCGGCCCGTCCACCATGGTGCTCAGGAAGACCCACTGCGAGTAATTGGAAAAACTGACGAAGGGCCAGCTTCCTGTGGCCACGAAACCGCCTGGCGCTGCTTCAGTTTTCCCTGATGGCGCCTGTGCATGGGCCAGAATCGCCCCTTCTTCCACTACTTGACGGATGTACGGCGCGGACTTCTCTCTCAGCAACGCTCTCGACATCAAGACCGTTGCAGTATGGTTCAAAAAACACCACGCTGTTGAGGCGCAAGCGGCGCCGAAGATCTCGGTCACCTGCATCATCGTCGCGTAGTTGGCCTCAAGCCCGCCAGACCCTTTTGGGATGTTCAGCGCCAGCAATCCCGACTGGCGAAGCTCTGCCACCGATTCTGGTGGCAAGCGGCGAGCCCGGTCGGCTTCGGATGCCCGCTGGGCGAAACCTTCGGCCAGCGACAAGGCCTTCTCCACTATCGCCTGGTCGGCCTTCGGCATGATGCTCCGCGCTGCTTGGATCCTCTGGGTCATTTTTTCCCCTGAGACTGAATATCGTTGGGCCGCTTAAAACACCACCACCGACCGGAGCACTTCGCCTATTTCCATCTTATGTAAAGCCTCTTCCACGCCTTCGATTCCAATGGTCTCGGAGACGAACCGGTCCAAGTCCAAGCGGCCTTGCAGGTAAAGGTCGATGATCATGGGAAAATCGCGAGAGGGCAGGCAGTCGCCGTACCAGGATGATTTCAGGCTGCCGCCGCGGCCAAATACCTCTATCAGCGGAAGTTCGATTTTCATGTCGGGACTGGGCACACCGACCAGCACCACCGTGCCGGCGTGGTCCCTGGCGTAGAATGCCTGCTTGTAGGTTATCGGGTTGCCGACAGCCTCTATGGCAACGTTGACCCCGTTTCCGCCGGTCAATTTTCTGATCTCATCCACCGGGTCAGCCGATGAAGCATTGATCGTATGGGTCGCGCCGAAATCTTTGGCCCAAGCCAGTTTACGGTCGTCCAGGTCCACGCCGATGATGGTGTGGGCTCCCGCCAAACGGGCGCCGGCGATGGCTGCATTGCCAACACCTCCGCAACCGAAGACGGCAACCGAATCACCACGTCCGACATTGCCTGTGTTCATGGCCGCGCCTAGCCCTGCCATGATGCCGCAGCCGACTAGCCCCGCTGCCTCCGGGCTTGCGTCGGGCGATATCTTGACTGCCTGTCCAGCGTCCACCAAGGTAAGCTCGGCAAAGGCGCCGATGCCCAGGGCTGGAGAGAGGGGCGTGCCGTCAGCCAGGGTCATCAGCTGAGAGGCGTTCCGGCTGGAGAAACAATACCAAGGGGTGCCGCGCAGGCAGGAACGGCAGGTGCCGCAGGGGGAGCGCCAGGCGATGATCACGAAGTCGCCGAGGGCCACGTTGGTCACGCCGACACCGACCGACTCAACGGTACCTGACGCCTCGTGTCCCAACAGGAACGGGAAGTCGTCGTTGATGGCGCCTTCACGGTAATGCAGATCAGTGTGACAGACCCCGCAGGCCTTGACCCTTATCAGCGCCTCGCCGGGGCCCGGATCAGGCACCAAGATGGGGACCAACGTCACCGGTTCGCCCTTGGCTGACGCGACTACCCCGTTAACCTGATGGACCATGAAACATCTCCTCCTGAGCCCTTGGTGAGGCTATTGGAGGATATTAAGCTGTGAGCGTCGAGTCTGTCCACCGGCCCGGCAGTGATTTTATTTGAGGGTGTTTCAGTGGTCGCGTGCTGGCGGGCGTGTATGAGCAGGCACGTTCAGTTCGCCAGTGCGGTCTCTACCTTCCGGGCGAAACCGATCAGTTCCTCGTCGGTGCCGTGGTTTCCCATCAGGGAAATACCTACCGGCAGACCGTTGACCTCACCCATCGGCAGGCTCAATTGTGGCCTCCCGGTGGTGCCTGCAATACAGGTCATATGGCTCAACCTTCCTTGAATCGCGACCTTCCCAGAGGTCGGCAATCCTCGTCTTGGTGCGGCGACCCCTGCTGTGGGCAGACAGACAAACCCGCCGCCCTCAAAGACCTCGTCCATCCTGGCCCTGACGCTGTCACGCAAGACGGCTGCCTCGCTCAACTGGGCACCGGTCAGGCCGATGGCTAGGTTATAGCGCTGGCTGACCCAGAAGCTAAACCTGGGGTTAACCTCATCGATCCAGTCTTTCACCGACTCCCAGGCTTCCTCCGACTGCAGTACGTTCTGCTGGGACGCCCATTCCGTCAGGCCGTTGGGTGACAACTTCAGGGTCGTAGTGCTTCCGGCCAGGGCGGCGATCTTCTCTGTTATCGGTAGCAGGGCGGCAGAGATTTCCG
>Ga0315339_1001508_pt1 | contig 20406 bp, 18 predicted proteins | sample ASW17metaG_FD_204514 | JGI IMG/M metagenome (GOLD analysis project Ga0315339, IMG submission 204514) | Ammonia-oxidizing marine archaeal communities from Pacific Ocean, United States - ASW #17 | ecosystem: Environmental > Aquatic > Marine > Oceanic | place: USA: California | collected 2016-12-05
CAGGCCACCGGCGTGCATCGAGCATTGCAGGCCGATATCGTCATCGCCGAACCGCTCGGCGGCGATGCCAGCCAACGCATGGTCCGCGTGCAACTCGACTTCGTACTGCTCGACAACGACCAGACCGCACGCCTCGTCGCCCCCATAGCCGCCTCGGCAAACGTAACTCCCGACCAAGTCATCGTCACGCATTCGCATTCGCACTCCGCCGGCTTTTTTCCCGCAAATAGATATACCATGCCCGGCGGTGACCTGATCGCGCCTTTTTTGGCCGAAGTCAACGCCAAAGTGGCCGCCGCCGCCGCCGAAGCCGTCGCCACTCTAGCCGACGCAACAGTCACCTACGCCACCGCGCAATGCGACATGGCCGCCAACCGCGATTACTGGGACGGCGACAAACAAATCTACACCACCGGTTTCAATCCCGGTCACGCCGCTGAAAATACCGCCGTAGTGGGCCGTGTCACCACCGATGATGGCTCATTGCGACTGCTGCTCGTCAACTACGCCTGCCATCCTACGACCCTGGCCTGGGACAATACCTTGCTCAGCCCCGACTTCGTCGGCGCGCTGCGCGAGGTCGTCGAGCACGAGCAAAACGCACCGTGCTGTTTTTACCAAGCCCCCTGCGGAGACCTCGGCCCAAAAGACGGGTTTGTTGGCGATACCGCTGTCGCCGATCGGAATGGCAAACAAGTCGGTCACGCCGCGCTTTCCGCCCTTTACAGCATGGGCCCACCGCAAACCGACTTCGCCTACACCGGCCCCGTCGTCTCCGGCGCAACCATCGGCACTTGGGGCTGGTCCGCCCACGACCAAGCGCGCCAAGCCGAGACCATAGCCTTTGCCGGCGGTTCCACCGATATACCGCTCGATCTTATTGAAATCCCAACGAGCGCTTCACTCGAACAAGACCTCGAGCGCTTCACCGTTGAGCAGACCGCTGCCGACGCCAAAGGAGATGCTGTCGCCGCCCGTGATTTCGGCGCCCGTGCCGAACGCTGCCGCCGCTGGCTCGGCCGCGTCGCGCTCTTACCGCAAGGAAAAACCTTCGACCTAAACTTCAGCGTACACCAGTTCGGCGACGCGGTTTGGGTCACCTGCAGCGCCGAGCCCTATAGCTGGCTCGGCAGCGAATTACGCCGGCGTTTCCCCGACCTGATCCTATTCATCTCGCCGATCTCCGGCAATGCGCAAGTAGCCTACCTGCTGCCGCGCGACCGCTATGGCCAGGGTCTCTACCAAGAAGAACCCTCGGCATTGGCTCCCGGCTGTCTAGAAGCCCTCACTGACGCGATTAGCGCAAAAATAAGCGCAACAACCGGCCAACGGGCCAAGGGCTAACCATGGCCAAAAAACGTAACAAACAACGCCCCATCCGCGTTGGCGTCGTCGGTGTCGGCCGCGGCCGCTCCTTTATCCGAGCCGCCGAGGCCACCGGCATGGAACTGGTCGCGATCTGTGACACATGGCAAGAGCGCCTGATCGCCGAAGGCAACGCACTCGGTGTGACGACCTATACCGAATACGAAAAATTTCTCACCCACGATATGGACGCGGTGGTCTTGGCCAACTTCTTCCACCAACACGCCCCCTTCGCCATCAAAGCGCTAAAAGCCGGCAAACACGTAATGAGCGAAACAGCCGCCTGCCATACCCTCGGCGAGGGCGTGGCCTTAGCCCGGACGGTAGAAAAAAGCGGCATGATCTACATGTTTGCCGAAAACTACCCGTATATGGTTTACAACCAGGAAATGCGACGCCGCTACCAGTTGGGCGATATCGGCGAGTTCAAATACGGCGAGGGCGAATATGTACACCCCGACCCGCCGGAGGTGAAATTGGCCCGTAGTTGCGGCCGCGACCACTGGCGCAACTGGATCCCCGCGACCTATTACTGCACGCACTCCATCGCGCCGGTCATGTATATAACCAATACCCGCCCCGTAAAGGTCAACGGTTTCGCCGTGCCCTTTGATTTCGCCGACCCAGCAAAAACCAACCACATGGGGCGCGCCGACACCGCCGCGGTAATCATCTGCCGCATGGACAATGATGCGGTGCTAAAATCACTGCACGGCGGCTTGCGCGGCCACGGAAATTACGTGCGCATCCACGGCAACCAAGGCGTCATGGAAAATACCCGCCACGGCGACCAGCAACGCCTACGCGTCTGGCGCGAGCCTTGGGAAAAATGCCAGGGCGAACCAGCCGAGACCGTTTACAAACCCGACTTCCCCGACCATCACCAACAGGCCACTCTGGCCGGGCACGGCGGCGGCGATTTTTTCACCAGCTACCATTTCGCCCAAGCCATCCTCACCGGCGAGCAACCCTACCTAGACGTCTACCGCGGCATCGATATGAGCATCGCCGGCATCCAGGCCTGGCGTTCTGCGCTCAACGACTCGGCGCCGATGGAGGTACCGGATTCCCGCCGCGAATCCGTGCGGCGAAAATACGCCAAAGACGACTGGTCTCCGGACCCGGAACGCAAGAAAAAAGGCCAGCCGGACAGCAGCGTATTGGGCAATCTCGAACCCTCCGCTGCAGCGAAAAAACTGGCTGCAAAAGTCTGGGCGAAACAAGGCTATCTCGGAGAATAGAAAAGGAGCAATATGAGCGATTTTATCCGCGGCGACCGCCGCGTCATCGTCTTCAGCGCCCACGCCGCCGATTTCTGTTCGCGCGCCGGCGGTACCATCGCCCGGCTGATCGATGCCGGCAGCAAGGTGCATATCGTCGACTTCAGCTATGGTGAAAAATGCGAATCACCGGCACTGTGGGCACGCGACCCTGCACCATCCTTAGCCGAGATCAAACAAATACGCGCGGCCGAGATGGACGCGGCCGCCGCCATCCTCGGCGTGACCATCGAATGTCTCGACTTCGGCGACAGCCCCTTGCTGATCGGCTCCGAACGCCGACAGCAGTTACTCGAACTCTTCCGCCGACACCAACCCGACCTGGTGCTCTCACATTGGAAAGACGATATCCTGCATCCCGACCACTGCGAGGCCACACAAGCCGTCATCTGGGCCAGCCGCTATTGCTTCCGTCCCAGCATCGAAGGCGCATCGAACTTGCCCCCCTGTCCTTCGCCCGAAGTCGTGTTCTACGAAACCACGCTAGGTACCGCCCCTGTCGCACGCTACCTACCCACCCTCTTCGTCGATATTTCACCAAGTTATGCGCGAAAATGCGCGGCGCTCGACTGTTTCGCCGCGCAACCCGGCCTTGCCGAGCGCTATGGCTGGCTCGCCCGCTACCGCGCACTCGAAGCGCAATCGACGGCCTGGATGCAAGGTTGCGAATACGCCGAAGGTTTTGTACGTCTAGGTACCGAAGCCGCCGGATTCTCCGGCCCTACCGGCTTTGGACCAGGCTAATCACGCGGCAAAGATGGGAAGACATCAACGGCATGATATAAGTGCCCGTTCTCGATAGTTCTCACAGAACCGCAGCCGCCACCGCGTTCGCGATCCTCGGCCGCAATGGCCCTGCGCCTTGCGGATCATTCGTCAGTAACACACAGGCCACCTCGCTCTCCGGGTCGACCCATATCTCGGTGCCGGTCGCTCCACCATGGCCAAACACCCGCGACGAGGACAAATCCCCTTCTCCCACCCGCCAACCTAGCCCCCTACGCTGCCGCAACTTATCCTGCTCAGACAAATCCGCCATCTCCACCGTCTGATCCCGCGTCATCGCCGCCACTCCAGCCCCGCTCAACACCCGCACCCCATTATACACTCCACCCGCCAAGAAAACCTGGCATAATACCATCAACTCCGCCGCCGTAGTCAGCATCCCACCCCAAGGCGCGGAGAAATTCCGCCAATAATCCGAGTTCCAATGCCAATCCGTGCCATCGCCTCCGCCATCGCCCTGATCCGGCAGACGAATCTCCGCCTCCCGCTCCCGCCGATCCTCCTGCCGCCCCAGCGAAGTATCCACCAACCCCAAGGGCGCAAAAAATATCGCCCGCAACACCTCCGGCAACATCTGTCCCGTCAACCGCTCTACGATCTCTCCCAACATAGCAATACCCGCGCTTTGATACGAGATCCGCGTTCCGGGCGCAAACAACAACTCCAACTCGCAGATCCGCGCGACAAAATCTGCCAATGGCCTGTGCTTGGCACGAAACTGATGATTTTCCGGGATCATATCCGGCAAACCCGAAGTATGCGTCAACAAATGCCGTATGGTCACCCTCTCCTTCCCCGCTTCTGCAAACTCCGGCACATACTGCACCACCCTATCATCTAAACACAACCGCCCCTGCTCGACCAACTTAACCACCGCCGCGCAAACAATCGGCTTAGTTATAGAAGCAATCAAAAAAATCGTATCGGCCTCAACAGAGTCACCATCTTCGGCCACTTCCCGCCGCCCAAAACAAGCCACCGGCAAAGCAACACCCTTGCGCGCGACCTGCAAAATTCCACCCAATAACTCTCCTGCCTCCACTGCCTCCACCAACAACCCGTGGGCAACTTCCAACCCTTCTCTCAAAAAACCTACTGCTTCAGGATCGTCAACAGTCTTCATTTTTATCGTTCTCTCCATTCCAAGGATATCAGCGGCAAAACACACAACAACTCGAGGGCAAGTATGAGGATATACTCGTAGCGGATTGTATCCCAGGGGTGGCCCAGGGATGGGCCAGGAGAATGAGCGAGAGGATCTTCTTATACTTGACCACCCCCACTACAATTGCCCCTTATACTGCAACCCCAACACCTCACGCGACCGCGCCACATTACAATACTTATCCGCCTCCGGGTGCCCCACCACATGCATGACATCAAAATCCACCGTCTCATTCTCCAACGCCAAATGACAGCCCTCGGCCAAATCGTGCCGACACACCACGCCAATGCCTCCGGCAGGCGCCCCATCCCGATATGTCCCCAAACGCGTATCGGCGATACTGCAGGGACGAAAGACGATAATCCGTTGTTTAAACGCATCGTGAAACTGGCGACACATCTCCTCCTGCAGCCTTTTCGATATGCCATAGGGCGTGCCTTCCGGGCTGCGGACCTCAGACGTAAAAAAATGCCCATCCGGATGTTGCACCATACAAGAGCCCATATGCACCACCCGTTTCACCCCGTGGCGCCTGGCCGATTCTAGTACATTCCACATCCCCTTCACATTGATCAGAAAAGGTCGCTCGTCGTGCTCAGGTTCATTCTCATAGCCGAAATAAGCCGATAGATGCACCACCCCTTCACACCCCGCTATCGCGCTATCGACATCGTCAAAATTCGAAATATCCCCATAGAGCTTCTCTCCCTCCCACTCGCCATCCAATTCCCGATATTTGTCCCAAGCGGCTGGGCTGAGATCAAAACCTCTTATTTCGTGCCGACCGGAAAAATTGGCCAACACGGCTCGCCCGACCCAGCCCGCAGCACCGAATACAGCTACTTTCATCGCTTTTTCTCCTCGCTAATACACAACACCCAACAAACAATTCCGCCTAAAATAGGGCACCTTAAAGGAAACGACCAACTGCTGACGATGGCGTCAAGTTTACCTTGATCGCTGTAGTCCCTATCTTGCAGTTCGCAGCAAAGCTGCTCAGCAAAGAAACTGTCGGCATTCCACAAGCACACGGGAGCTCTTCTTGGATTCTGTAAAAATTGGTTTTATCGGCTTAGGCGGTCGCGGTTCCGGGCTGGCCGACTTGGTCGTCAAAATGGACGATGTTACGATCCCAGCCGTCTGCGATGTCTACCAGGACCGCGTCGATAAAAAAATCGAACGCATCGAAGAATTAAAGGACTATCGCCCCGACGGCTACAACGACTATCGCCAGATGCTCGATCGCGGCGACCTCAACGGAGTCGTGATCGCCTCCAGCTGGACCACCCACGTCGAGATCGCCATTGCCGCGATGCGCGCGGGCGTATACGCCGGGTCTGAGGTCGGCGGCGCCTCATCGATACAGGAGTGCTGGGAACTGGTCCGCGTCAGCGAAGAGACCGGCGTGCCCTTTATGCTCTTGGAAAACTGTTGTTTCGGCCGCGAGGAAATGGCGGTGCTCAATATGGTCAAACAGGGTCTATTTGGCGAGTTGATTCACTGCCAATGCGGCTACGAGCACGACCTGCGTTCCGAGATCACCCGCGGCAACGAAAACCGCCACTACCGCCTCGACAACTTCGTACACCGCAACGCCGACCTCTACCCAACGCACGGCGTCGGCCCCATCGCCAAAATGCTCGATATCAACAAGGGCAATCGCTTTATCTCGCTCGTTTCGATGAGCAGCAAGGCGCGTGGCTTGCACGACTACGCCGTCAACAATCTCGGCCCCGATCACAGCGAATTCGCCACCGACTTCGCGCAAGGCGATATCACCACCACGATGGTCAAATGCGCGCATGGCGAGACCGTGTTGCTGACGCACGATTGCTCATTGCCCAGACCCTATTCGCGCGGGCAGCGCGTACAGGGCACGCGCGGTCTGTGGATGGAAGACAAAAACGCCGTACACTTCGACGACTTCCCCGGCGAGGAATGGGCCGACATGGCCAATTATCTGAGGGATTACGATCATCCGGTGTGGAAGGACTTCGTCGCCGACGGCGTGCAGGGCGGGCACGGCGGTATGGACTATCTGGTGCAACGATCCTTTGTCGACGCCATCAAGGCCGGCCGCCAGACACCGATCGACGTCTACGACTCGGTCGCCTGGATGGCCATTACCGCACTGTCGGAAGACTCGATCGCTTGTGGCAGCCAGCCGGTGCCCTTCCCCGACTTCACCAACGGCAAGTGGATCACCACCCGCCCAGACCCCGACAATTATTGGACGCTCGACGGGATCTACACCGGGGAGGAACAGCCCTTTGGCCGTTAATTCGCCGCGATCCATTCGGCGAAACGCGCCTCGTCGACATTGCGCCCACTGACGACGATCACCACATCGCCCTCACCTTCTAAGACCACCTTGCCGGTCAGCGCGGCGGCGACGGCGATCGCCCCCGACGGCTCGACGCGCAAGCCGTGCGTACGATAGATCCACCGCATCGCCTTTTGCGTATCTAGGTCGGGCACCGATACCGCCTTCGCGACATGCGCCTGCAATATGGGCCAATTGTGCTCGCCGACGTCGTAGGAGCACAAACCATCGCAAATGCTCGTCGGCCGCTCGATACGCACCCGCTCGCCAGCGACAAGCGATTGGCAAAAGTCTGCCGCGCCCTCCGGCTCGATTCCGACAATTTGCGCACCCGCGAAACCGTCGGCTATCGCCAGCGCGTGCCCTGCCATTAACCCGCCACCACTGACCTGACAAAGAAAATGCGAGACATCGCGTTCCCGCCGCCGCAGTTCGTCGACGATTTCCAGGCCACCGACGCCATTGCCGGCAATTACATGTGGATCGTCGTAGGGCGAAGCCTGCAACGCCCCTTCTTCCTCGGCGATGCGGTGGGTCAGCTTATCGCGCTGGCCCGTCTGGTGGTCCGTAGCAATATCGTAGGTCAGGATCTCGGCACCAAAAGAACGCGTCAATGCAAATTTAACTTTCGGCGCGCTCTCCGGCATCACGATCACCACCCGCTTGCCGTAGCGCATCCCCGCGTAGGAAATGCCCGAAGCAAAATTGCCCGACGAATGCGCCGCCACCGGCCGGTCGCCGATACGCTCTAGGTTATTCGCTATCCAATTCAGGGCGCCGAGCAGCTTGAACGAGCCTACCGGTGTCCAGCCGTAGTCCTTTAACCACACTCGCCGCCCTGCTCCTAACCCCAGTTCCTTTTCCAGCGCATACGAGCGAATCAGCGGGGCCGGCGATAGATGCTGACGAATCACCCCCTCGGCCTTGCGTACATCCTGTATAGTAGCTACTTCAATCGACATGGACATTTCTCCGATGTAATAGGATAGGCAGCAGACTTATGAGCCGACGAGCGGCTGGGTTTGACGGGATGACTGCCCGACGGCAAACAGGCTGCAATATGGCAGCGAAGGTGCGTAACCCACCGATCCGCGGCAAACGCGCCTCAGCCCAACCAGGTCCCAAGGTCCCTTGCCCTGCTTCGAGCAAAATAACATATTTTCGCCTTCCAAACTAGCCAGAATTGTCCGTGCAAAGGATCTAATACAAAAGAAGGATCTATCGCTATGAACGACAATACACAACGCGCGCAATTCGAGCGCGACGGGTTCTTGGTATGCGAGAACATTCTTGACACCGCTACAGTCGACTGCCTAAACCTGTTCAGCGACACCGTGCTCGCCGAACAGGATGCCGAGCATTTTGAGCGCCATCGCACCACCGGCAGCATGGTGCTGATAGACTGGGCCATGGCCTACGGAAATTTGGCAATGGGCGAGCTTATCGCCCACCGCAAAGCGCTTGACGCACTGGCCCAACTCGGATTCACCGAACCGAAATTCGGCCATGGGCGCGTCATCAGCAAACCCCCACACAGCCCGCCGCTGTTCTGGCACGAAGACGGCCGCTTCTGGGCAGATCCGGTCAGCTACACGCCGCAACCCATCCAGGCTTTTCTGATGTATTATCTGAGCGACACGAGGCCTGAAAACGGTTGCTTGCGCGTCATCCCAGGGTCACACCTCACACGCCATGCTCTGCACGATCAGATTTCCCCCCGGCATACCGAATCGCTCACTACCTACGCCGATCCCACCGATCCGGGTTTCTGCAAAGTCGACGAAGAAATCGACGTGCCGGTCAAAGCCGGCGATCTGGTCATCGGCTATGGCAGCCTATTGCACGCCTCCCACGGCAATCGCTCGGACCAACGCCGGACCGTGCTGACGATGTGGTATTACCCCGACTTCGCCGCCTTGCCCGAACGGACGCAGGCCACGGTCGCTGCGCTGGAAAAGAATAATGGCGATGCCCTGGCCGCCGATGAAAAGACACGGCGCTTGCTGCAGTCGCTTAAGATAGAATATCGTGGGAACGCAGAGCCGATCGAGGCGCAGTTGACCCCCGGTCCGGGATTAAAATGACGCAACCGGCTATCGACCAAAGGCGATGCGAAGAAAACTATGTGCAATGGAAAATAATGTCACCCGCCTTCGAGCCAAGCCACGGACCCTCTACCTGTCGGCGAATTGGGCGAGTAAAAAATCGACACCGCTTTTGTATCCTTCTATGCCCATCGTATGCCCCGCATCGTCCGTGAGCACAAATTCGACCTCCGCCCCGGCCTCCTCCAACGCGTCCCGCAATGCCATGCAGTCCTTTGTGCCGACACGGTCATCATTGGCACCGATCGACATAAAAACCGCTCTTCCCGCCATCCGTGTCGCATAGTCGGCCAACGCCAAGGCACAGACCTCTTCTCGCTGCACATCGGCTGCAAACTCAGAGAGCACCCGCCAATCGGTCACCGGCGCAAAACCAGCCGTCGCCGTGACCCGCGCCTCATGGGCGAGCAAGTACAACGCCAAATACCCCCCGCGCGAAGTACCGGAAACCGCAATGCGTCCAAACGCCGCAACTTCTCGTCTCAGACACGTATCGATAACCGCCGCAGCGTCGGCAGCAAAAACTACAAATGGGTCGACCCCGCCTTCCACCAGCGTATTGCGCAGCGCGTGTATCCCCTCGCCAAAATGGTCAATGCGCTCACCGTGCCCCGTATAATCGAAACTCAGCACCCGGTGTCCAGCCGCCAAAAATGTGTCGGTCGTGTGATTGTAAGGTGCTTCGAATAGCGTCTTTTCCCGCCCCGAAGCGAAAGCCATCAATAGTGCCGGTGCCGCCGCCAACTGCCCTGGCGGCGGCGATAGCAACGTGACCGTAAAGCTCCTACCATCGACAGCGACTAGGAAATCCTCTCGTTCAAACATCGACACCTCCACATCATTCGTATTGCGTCTTAATCCAGCTGTAAACCTAGCCGCGCACGATGCCATCGCCGAGATGGCCTCTAAAGATGGTTATTACCTGGGTTCACTTTCGTAATGTGCTTTTATACCCAGTTCTCCCATAATTAAAGCAAGGCTTCTTACGCTATTTTTTGTTCCAAAAGCGTTAGATAGCGCTACTGCAACCACTTCTTTATCTAAAAAAATAAGAAATTGACCACTTACACCGGGTTGTGCGCCACTGTGAGAAATTATTTTACCGTACTCTGGGTGTTCCAACACAGACCAGCCCAACCCGTATGGGTCATCACCAACCTCTGGTGCCAGAGAGTTGCGTACATCAGTCATCATATCCAATGTGCTTTTGCTAACTAATTTATTCTCTAAAATAGCGTTACCAAAATTGAGGAGATCTTGAGCAGTAGACTGGACACCACCACCAGGGTAAATAAGACTTAAATCGGTATAAGGACTGCGCACAAATATATCATCCACTTTTATATAAAGCCGCGACTTATTCTGTAATATTTGTGACTTTTCTAATGAGGTATTATCCATGCCTGCTTTTTGCCAAATATACTCTTGTAAGTAGGCTTCAAAACTCTGCTTCGTTACGCTTTCTATTACTTCTCCAAGAACGGTATAACCAAACGATGAGTATATAAATTGTTCGCCTGCGGGGCTAAGCAAGCCTCTTTTATAGATTTCTTCCGTCGCTTGTTTGAGTGAGTCGTAATGAGAAAACGACATCGCATCCAACTTGGATTTATAATGCCCGACACCTGAAGTATGGCTCAGTAAATGGCGGATCGTGACTGTTTTTAGTCCATGTGGAAAGCGAGGTAGATACGTTTGAATTGATGCATCTATATCCACTTTACCCGCTTCATAAAGCTGCATGATAGCGATCGCTGTCATGGGTTTAGTAATCGAGGCAATCCGAGTAATGGTAGTAGGTTTAAACTCAATCAAGTTTCGTTTATCGCTAAAACCAATGGCTGCCGTCAACGAACCACAGCCATTTTTATAAAACCCTGCACTGACTCCCAAAAAATCCTCAGACAGCATATATTGAGCCATAACTGATTCGGCTCTATATAGAATTTTTTCTAATCCCGTTTGGCAATGATAATCAATACTGGTTTTTACTGTTGGTGGATCTGGTTTACAAAATGGGTTATAGCGATACGGCTCTAACAGCCATAAGATTACCCCCGCAATTAAGGCTAAAGTAATCAGCACGATCTTTTTCAATGTGATATTCCTTAGATATAAAAGCCGGAATAAAGCTACACATACAGCTTCTTAAAATTAAACAGGGGAATATTACGAATTAACCACATTTCTTTATGTAAACGAAAGTGGCCTTCTCCCCAATTATTGGGTCCCGCTCAAATCGCCGCCGCAGCAGACCATTATATTACCCGGCGCACGGTTTCATAAGCGACTCCTCCTAGCACAAAAAAAGCACGTAAAACCATCAGCTGCCTGCTCGAGCCGGCGTAGAAATCGACGTGCACGACGCCAACGGGGACGCTGCGCTGCATCAAGCAACCCGCACGCAATGCGGCGGCAGCCGTCGAATACCTGTTGCAAGTCGGCAGCTACCCCACAACGAGAAATAAGACAGGGGCTACGGCCTTTCACCTCGCCGTGCAGCATACCGGTCGCGGCGGCACCGGCACCGATAAAGCAAAAATAGCCTAACAGCAGATCATCGGGGCCTTTGTTTCGTCTGGCGTCCACCCCGTGCTCAAAGACAGCAAGGACCGATCGGTCATCGACCGCGCCAAAAGCGCTAGTATCCGGTAGTGGCTGCGCAGCGACGGATAAACATCCTTCTCAATCCGTCACCGGAGCCAAGATTGACGAGCGTTTTAAAAGACTACAGTTTATGCACTTGGCGCCTCGAAGTTTAAACCAACCATCCCATTCCTGAAAGAAAGAGACCCGCCATGCTCAAAGCCGTTAAGCAACTGAATTACACGATCATTCTCTGCGACGACATGGAGCTTATGAAAGCCTTCTACCGCGACCTGTTTCCCTTCCCAATTCGCGGCGATGGCGAGACAGGTTTGGGCTTCGAGACCGGCGCGACACAATTTTCGCTGCGCAAACGCACTCGCCATTACGACGGTCAAGGCACACGCAACGACCTGCCCGGCGTGCAGATCGCCTTCCTCGTCGAACCCGACGAAGTGCAGGAGTGCTACGATATACTCGTTGCCAAAGGTGTCAGAATCATGGAAGCGGTAACAGACCAACCCCGCGGCCACCGCACCATATATTTCGCCGACCCCGAGGGTAACCAACTCGAAATCTATGCCGAAATATAATCGGGGGATGAGCAAAAACTTGCGCATCGCCAGATCGCTGTGGACATTGCTCGCTCAGCCGCCTTGTCCACAGCGATAGCGTGAACGCTTTAGGCGCAGAGCTATTTTTTCGACACGCCTAGCCTTGAGCCTTTAACACCTCAGCTACCCGACGCACCACAATCTCCTCCTCTCCGTCCGCCAGATGCTGCGGATTGAGCCAAATCTCCCCCGATGCGATCGACACCGCGATCGCCGGCGTCCCCTGCTCTAACTGCTCGTCTATTTCATTGACAGTACAGCCCAACAACTGCTCGTCAATTCGCAACCGGGTCCGTGGTATCACCAAGGGCCGCCCTCCTCTCGTCGGCAGGGCGACCTCCGCCTCGACACCTGCAATCCCCTGCAACTGCGCGCACATCGCCTCGGCCTTCTCCTGCCAACGCCGCATTCGCTCACCTTCATCCAACGCCTTGAAGCGCCTTAGCGCGAACACCAGCCCAACAATCTGCTCCTTGCTCACTTTCAATGGCCGCCCAATCGGGCCATTGGGAAAGGCCTGCATGCGCGCTGCCTTAATCAAATCGGCACGACCACAGAGGATGCCCGAATCATTCGGACCAGAAATATCTTTCCCGCCGCTAAAAATCACTAGATCACCGCCCGCCGCCAAAAACGCGTGCAAATTATCCACCGGCGGCAACTCCGCCGCCGCGTCTACGATCACTGGTATCCCGTGGGCATGGGCTAACTTTGCCACATCTTGCAAAGGCACCGTCGGCTGCGGATCGAGCACTACGTGCAAAATCGCCGCCGTCTGCTCCGACAACGCCACCTCAATCTGCGCCAACTCCGTACCATCCTCACCGCCGACTTCAACAATTTTCCCGCCCGCCACCCCCACCGCATGGTCAAAGCCGATGCGATGGTGCTTCTGCATCACAAACTCGTTCTTGCCTTCAACTACCGGCAACTGCCGCATCTTCTGGCGATCATCTCCCGTAATGCAAGCCGCACAAGAAAGCAGAATCCCACCCGCCGACCCACTGGTCACCATGCCCGCCTCCGCCCCAGTCAACCGGGCCACCTCCCCCCCAGCCCAATCCATCAACTCCTCCATCACCACAAAGGCACCCGCCGCCTCGTTCATCTTTTCTAGCACTTCGGGCGCGATCAGGGACCCGCCCAAATACGTCATACTACCCGAGGCGTTGATTACCCGTGCTACCCCAATTTCATCATACAAATGCGTCATATCATTCACCTTTTTTTCTTTTTATAGTGCCCAGTCTAACCGTCCCACCATAGCTTGAATCTAAGCCTTCTCACCCTTCACTTGATAGGCAATCGCATAAAACGCCCGGTCCTCCCCCGTGCGATTCGGCTCACTGCGATGCCAAGTATAATTCGTAAAAAACAACCCATCCCCCGCCGCCATCGGCAACAACACCTCCTGCGCATAATCCACCTGCGCTAAAGGCACGCGATGGCGTTTAAACGGCACAAAACCCTCGCCCTCGCCTACATGCCCCATCGGCGGGTCGTCGAAATACGACTCGTGCTCGATCAACTGCCACCCCTGTTGACTACTCGGCATCACCGCCAGCGCGATCGCCTCGCGGTCGACGTCTTGAAGTGGTATCCAGCAATTACAGCCCAACTCGGGGTCGACATGCCAATAGAAGGAATCCTGGTGGTAATAGCTGCGCCCGCCCTGCTCTTCGACAATTGCCCCGTGTTTGACCCCGACCTGGTCGGTGAAATATTCCACCGGCGATGCCAACAGACGTTCTATCGCTGCCGCGAGGTGCGCATGGTTCGCAACCGCAGCAAACACGTCCTCTTGCTGAGCGGGCCGCTGTATGCCCCCCGGCAGTACCCCGTCTGTAACCGACCGATAGCGCTCCGGGTCGAGCACTTGGAAATGGCGTCCGGGCCAGTCGGGTTTATCCGCGACGATCTCTGCAACCCGCTGACGCACTCCCGCGACAAGATCCGCGGGGATCAGTCCTTTGACCACACAGTAACCTTCCTCCCGATAGGTCTCGATATGCTGTTCTGTTACTTTCATGATCCACCCCAACTTAAAATGATAGATGCTTCTTAAAAAAGGCCTCGGATTTATTGCCACCCCACCCGTGTTCACCGGCGTGCAAATCGAGCTCTAAGTTTTCAGTCGCCCCGGCAGCGTGATAAATTTTCTCGACCTGACGATAACATTCCATCGCCGTATCCACCTTAAAACACGTGTCGTGCACGCCAATATCAATCAGCAATGGCCCCGGTGCAATCAAGCCCTGCACATCGGGCAAATCCATCAACTTAAAAAGCCCCGGTGCCACCTGCATGCCGCAATAATTAATATCGCGAATGCCAAACGCCGCCCATAAATCGCTATAACACATGATCTCGGCGGCTTTAAAACGCTTATCGCAAAGCGCCATCCACAAAGTCATCGTGCCGCCGCCACTCAAGCCCATTACGCCAAGCCGCTTTTCGTCGACACCGGGCAGCTTGCACACCACATCCGTCGCCGCCTTGCCGTGCGCGACATTGATAGAGATCGAGGTCATACCCAACATCGTCGCGTGTAGATAATAGATATTGCACCAATCGCGCCCGCTCTGTGGACGATGATTGGGCTTGTTGTTGTCGTTGCGCTCGCCAAAGCCAATCCAGTCGATCGCATAGGTGATAAAACCCTGTTCGGCCATAACCTGGCCGTAGTTGTAGTTGTGAGTAGCAATATCCTGGCGTAGCGTCGGACTCGAATCATTGCCCATCACCGACTCCTTGCCGTGCACCCCGTGCCCGTGACAGGCGAGAATCGCCGGCCGTTTTTCGCCGCGTTTCATATCTCTGGGGTAATTGACCAGCAAGATCGCCGAAAGATGCTGTTGCACATCAATAATCCAGCGCTGACGGCGCAGGCCCTTTTCATTCCATTCGGCCAAGAGCTGGGGGTTGGCCGCGACCGCATCAGGAAAGTCGCCCAGGGTCGCCATAACCTTCGGCGTCGCGCTGCGTTTCCAAACCTGATACTGGCGCTTCGTCCGGCCGGTGAAATGGTATTCGGGCACGTGGTCTTTGACCAGATCGATAAACATCTGTTGCGGGCTGAGATTGCGGATGGTCATACTATGCTCCTTATAACGGCATGAAAGACAATAGGCTGGGGCGGTGGCTTCCCCACAACGGACCGGCCACCGGTGAGGCAATGGCCGAAAATATCGCCGACGGCCAAACGAGCACCGTCGACCTCACCGCATTCAATCCCGCGCGTCTGCCCGACTACCGATAAATTCCGCGCTCGCCCCGGCGATAGAAGCATATGCCCCGTCAGCCACTGCGGCGCAAAGGGCCGCACCAACCGCGGCTTCTTCCTTCTGCGCACCTACTTCGACCTGCATGCCGAATTCAGCCGCCAATGCCTCGCGCAACAACGCGTTGAGCTTGAGCCCATTGCCCGAGCCAACCAGCCTCGACCGCTCGCCGGCGCCCAGAGCGACCGCCTGCCGATACGAGTCGGCCAACTGCACCGCCATACCTTCAAATAACGCACGCGCCATATGACCGGGCGTAAAGGTCTGGAGCGTCAAACCGCAAAAGCTCGCTGTCGCATGCGGATTGCTGCGCGAGCCGGTAAAAAGCGGGTCGACCCGCAAACCTTCCGCACCAGCCGGCACCTCGCCCGCCAGTTCGACGAGCCGTGCATAAATAAGATCGGGCTCACAATATCCACTAGTAAAATCCGCAACAGCTTGCGCAAAGAAATCGCGCAACACTCTAAAGGTCCTACCGCCGACCACCCCCACGCCGGCGAGCAGATAACCCGATTGCATATAGGGGCGCAGTTCCAGCCAGCCATGCGGGACGGGTTGCCCGACATAGACCGAAGCCTGCCCCCCGGTCCCGACATTGATTGCGACTGTATTATCTCGGTCGGCGACCGTAGCGGCAAAACTGCACTGGTGATCTCCGGAAGCCACTGCCACGGGAATCCCAGCCGACACCCCAAGCCGTGCAGCGACCGACTTACTCAACCCTCCAGCGATCGTGCATGAATCAACCAGATCGGGCAACAACGCCCGTGGCAAACCCAACGCCTCGACCAGCGGATAATCCCAATCGCGGTCAGCGACATCATAGACGCCCCATCCCATCCCATCGGTCGAATCCGTGACCGGCAGAACACCGGTCAACCGCGATACGACGAATTCAGGCACCGTTGTGCCGGACACCCCACTCGGCAGCAAATCATTCGCTCGCAACCAATACAAGATCGACACGCCATAGCCTGCGACCAAAGGGCATCCGGTGCGTGCGAAAGCGGGCAAGCCCCCTTCTGCGGCAACCGCTCCTCCCATCGTCCCAACCGCCTGCAAATAGGTCTGCCCATCACCAGATATCGGATCTTTAGCTCGCTGATCTTGCCAAGAGATAAAGGGGCCAACCGCCTTGAGTTGTGCATCGAGCAATTGCAACCCCTGCTGCTGCCCCGTAACGCCGATCGCTGCCGGCTGTACACCCGTTGTGTTCACGAGATTAGCCGCATTAGCGACCGCCAATTCCGTCATGCGATCTAGGTCCCACTCCGAGCGGGCATTTTTCCCACCCACCGCCCCGGTGACTTCGGCGGCATTGGCGACACTTGATGTCCCAACGACGGCCTTTGCCGCAAGATCGATGACGACCGCGGTAAGGCTCGTCGAGCCCATATCGATGGCGAGATAATACATCGGCATCGAAAAACGCTACAGCTTTGACCAGTCGAAAACTACACCCAGGAATTCTTCTTTATTCGATGTCAGCCCATCGTACATCGCCTGACAATCCGCCGGCGAACCTATGTGGGTGAGCAGTGGGTCGACAACCAGCCGCCCGGCGACGATCCATTCGGCGATCTGGCGATAGTTGGCGTCGAGGTCACGGCTGCGCTCGGTCGCGTGTTGCGGCCAACGCCACTCCAGCGCGCCGATCATGCGAATGGCCTCCAGGTGGATCCGCAATAACATCGGCGTCACGTCAAAAGTCGCCCGCGCGCGCGGGCTGCCCAATAGGATCGTCTCGCCATAACGAGCCGTGCACTCCACCACCTGCGCAATAACCTCGCTGATCCCGATCGCCTCGACACCGACGCGCACTCCGCCGCCAGTCCACTCCATCACCGCCGCGACTAGGTCGTCACGTCCGGAATTCACCGTGCGCCCGACCCCGCATTCCGCGGCCTGTTGCAACCGTAAATCGGAAAGATCCGCAAGCATCACATCCGCTCCGGCGAGGCCAAATAATTGCGCGGCAAAATTACCCACCAACCCACCGCCAACGACCAAGACCGCGTCCCCCGGCTGCACGCTAGACGAGCGCAAGGCCGAGATACTAACCCCAGCCATTCGGGTAAAGACCAGCTTTTCGCCGGGTGCGTCGTCTGGGACCGGCATTACCATCCTCCGCGCATCGGCCTTAACGATGGTCGAATGGCCGGAGAAAGAAAGAACTCGATCATCCGGCTGTACATCAACGATCTGAGCACCGACCTTCAGCACCCGGCCCAAATTGCCATAGCCGGTGCCGCGCGGATATTCGCCTCCGTCGCCAAAGGGCATTTCTTTGACGAGACCGGTAAAACCAGCGCCTTCCGTCCCAGCGCTGATGATCGAATATTCCGTCTCCACCAGCACTTCCCAGGGCTCTATTCTTTCGTCGATATCTTTCTTCTCGACTTCAATCCTGCCAGGCTCTACAACAATTAACTGATCAGTAATCATCCGCAAATCCTCTCTGTAAACTTGAAAGACGCACCGAATGGCATGAGAACCTACTCGGGCTTGCGCGGCCCATTGACCTATAGCCTGCTCAACGCCGCTTTCATCTCTTCGACACAGCGCTTGCTCGCCGGCAGCGGATCCTCTATATCCCCCTCGTATTCCAAGGTCAAATAGCCGCCATACCCCTGATCCGCCAACAATTTGACCAGATCATCGAGCCGCAGATTGCCCTGTCCGACAATCGTATCTTCACTTTTACCCGCTCGGTCGAAAATGAAATCCTTGACATGCACCCCATAAAGACGGTTGCGGTATTTTCGCGCGATGTAGACCGGATCACAGCCACTGTCGAGCATCCAGGCCGTGTCCAGACAGAGGCCAATATTCGTCGACGTCTGCGCGAATACCCGATCCAAGACATAGGGCGCGCCCAGATGGTGTCGACGCCCGTGGTTGTGGATCGCGATATCGACATCAAATTCTTCGCACAAAGGCTCCAATAGCGCGGCCGTTTCGAGCTCTTCGCCCAGCGAAAAATCCGCCACGATCGAAGAGATGCCTATGGCCTGGGCAAACTCAAACCACTTGCGGCTCAATTCGGCGTCCGTGTTGAATTTAAGCACACCGTAGCCGCTAATCGTCAGCCCGTTCTCGCGATACTGTTTTACCACGTCCATATACTTCTCATTGATCAGCGGATCGATAAAACGCTGGCCCTGCTCTATGCAGTCCAACCCGCATTCCTTGGTCGCTGCGATCAATTGATCATGTTGGTCCCAAGTGCGAAAACACCAACTCTGTATGCTCAGTTTCATGATTCGCGTTCCCATTCGCTTAGAGTGAGCCTAAAAAATGCCATGTGCCAAAGCGCGATAGTCAGACATTTTCCCAGGCACACTATACCCCTTCAACTTAGATATTTTTTATAGCAGATGATCGATCTCGCCCTCTTGCACATTTTCCGCAAAGAGTTCCGGCCGATCGTAGGGCGTCGTCATCTCGATCGGCTTGTCCTCGCGCGCAGACCGCACGAGCCCCTCCATGATATCCAATACGTGATTGGCCCTTTCACCTGAGGCCCGGTGCGGCCGGTCGGCGATAATCGCCGCCGCCATATCAGCCATTCCAAGACCGCGATACGAGCCACCGACATAGGGCCGGTCGGTTTCGATATTCTGCCAATCGCCGCCGCCTTCTTCTTTTGTAAAGAGGTCAAAATCGCTTTGGTAATTGTTCCAGTGCGGCAATCGCATCGTGCCTTCCGTGCCATAGATCTCCATATTCGGCAGTTTCGACGCCCAGATCTCCCAACTGATCATCAAATTGGCCATGCCGCCTTCTTCGTATTCGAGCGCGCACACCAGATGCGTCGGCGTTTTGATCTCGATCTTTTCGCCGAATCGCTGTTCGGTAAGCACCGTGCGGTCCGTCACGCCAATCTGCGCGCGGGCCGAGACGGTCTTTACCCGCCCGAACAACGGCAATAGCGCCGTGATCACATAGACCCCCTGGTCCAACATCGGACCGGCGCCTTGTTCATAGAAAAAATGCGGATTGGCGTGGTAAGCGTCCGGGCCATAGCCGCTCACTGCACCGAAGGCGGCGACCGGTCGACCGATCGCGCCGCTTTCAACGAGTTGCCGACACTGCTGCTGGGCTCCGGCGAGAAAGGTGTCCGGCGCGCACCCCACACGCAGACCCTTTTCTTTAGCTTTCGCCAATACCTGCTGCGCTTCTTCGAGTTTTATACCCAATGGCTTTTCGGAATAGACGTGTTTGCCCGACTCCAGGATTGCCAGGTTGACCTCGCAGTGCACCGCGGGAATCGTCAGGTTCAGCACCAGGTCGCTGTCGTCGCCGGCCAATAACTCATCGACGCTACAAGCCCGTTGGAAACTGTATTCCGCCGCGACCTGCTCTGCACGCTCCTGCTTCAAATCGGCACAGGCGCCGAATTCCACATGTGCGAATTTCTGCAACGTGTTCAGGTAGGAGTTTGCAACCATACCGCAACCGATAACACCTACTTTTATTTTTTGCATTTTGTACTCCCTATTTGACTTTTGAAATCCCATAAATTTCTTGCATAGACTAAGTTGGCAGTTTTAAAATCTCTCAAAGATACCACTGCCGCAAATTTAGCCCATTATAAAAACGATAAATATTCATCACCAACCCCAATTTTTGCGGCAACCCTCTAGCTGTCTTGTCGGGTTCTTTACAATACAGCATCTTTCCTCTTCAATAGGCGGTCAACATTCAGTGGGCTCAACGTCAACCTCGCGGAGCAAAAGAGATGAGACTCGAAGGCAGAGTAGCACTAGTAGCTGGTGGCGCCGGCTCAATGGGCAGCGCAGTGGCGCAACTTTTCGCCGCAGAAGGTGCGGCCGTATGTGTGGCCGATATGGATAAGGAACGCGCCGACGAGGTGGTTGGTGAAATCGTCAAGGACGGCG